>Ga0179593_1379345_pt1 | contig 11198 bp, 8 predicted proteins | sample CZODoug2_1_08_16_FD_185931 | JGI IMG/M metagenome (GOLD analysis project Ga0179593, IMG submission 185931) | Vadose zone soil fungal communities from Angelo Coast Range Reserve, California, USA - CZODoug2_1_08_16fungal (PacBio error correction) | ecosystem: Environmental > Terrestrial > Soil >... | reverse complement strand
ACTTCCTCTCTTGTTAGGCCTCTGAGCGGTGCTGGACCTCGCGAATGATTTTTTTCGCTTCCCCTTCTGTTTCAGGATTGTTTTTGTTGCGCGGTCTCTGGCGCAGCATTGATTGCAGTTCCCCCCTCCCCGATCCGTGACGGGTTCACAGTTGCTGACGGTACACAGACAGCGCCTCGTGGTTTCCATTACCTCCACTTCTCATCTGGGCTCCCAAGGTCTTTTTTTCTTTCTTTTTTTTAAACAGAGCGCCCTCCGAGAGCGAAATTTCTGTCGGGGTTCCTCACCAACCGGTCATTACCAGTAGCGAAGCACCGGTTCCCGACTACACACAATTATCATCATGTTTATCTGTTTTTGCAATGGAAATGTCGGTCGCGCAAGTGCACCCCCTGACATCCGTTTCAAGTACCTTCTTTTTCTCGTTTGCGATCCCTTTTTTTCGACCCCCCCAACGCCGATGGGTAGAGGACTCAGTCCGTCCGGTTCTGTTTGGTGCAATTTAACTCCCTTGGTCGGAGCTCGTTGTTCTCCCAGCTCCAATTCTGTTGGTACCCAACCGCGAAATGTAAGAGAAGGTCGTTTCAACGGGCCAAATGTTTTGCACCATTTTGACGTCGACATCCCTTCTGGACCCCAGGAGATCAGCGCCGTGTTGCTTGTCAATTGCCAGATCTTTTTAGCTTTACCTTTTCTCTTGGCTAACGTATAGGTGTACCTTTCCCGGCGTCTACCCCCTCTTAAGGCCCCCCACAGGAGGAATCTTTCCAGCGCTGCTTAACTTGCTTCCACAGGATAGTGAAAGTTTAACTGACTCGTAGGCGTGGTCGGCCTGGGACGGCGGGCCCTTACAAGTATATGGTTCTGACCTCGGCGGATTCCACTGCGGACTTCCCCTTTTTTGAGTGATTTTTGTGATTCATTGGTTGACTGGCCCCCCCCCAAAAACCGCTCTGACGCCTTTTCCGAGGGATTTCTGTCGACGCACTGACCATTCACCCCCCCCCCTCCACCCCCCAGTATTTCCCCGGCACGACCCCCCCGATTTTTGCCATGACGCTGCGCTAGTTTTGAGGAGACGAAGCTCCCTGAGCCGGGTCAGTACACCCATACTGCCCCTCCAATAACCGACGGTTATCCCTGGTTTGCCTGCACTGGACGGCCTGTCACTCATTGAGTTCGTGTAGGACGCCTCCTTTCTGTAAACTGGTCCCTTTCCCCCTTCTGTGTTCCCAGTTTCTTGTCCATCGTCTCGAGAATACGTGTGTAAACTGGTCCCTGATAGACCCCGGATCCCTCTTCCATCGACATGGTCAAGGAGTGACCGTCTGCCCTGAGCCGACCCCAAGGGTAACTGTTCTTCTCCCTCCGGCCGCCCGCTGCAGTCCTTGCTTTTCTCAAGGGAGAGTAAATGACGTCGTTTCCTGACCCCTCTGAGCCTGGGCACCCGAGTGCAATATTCACCCTTGAAGCGTCGCCCCCAAAAAACCATCCGACCCCACAGCCTCTCTGGGACTTCACCACCGTCACAAACAATTGGGCAGTCCAGGTTTCAGTGTCTGAGCGAGTGAGATGCATGTAACCAACAAGATTGGAAGGTTAAGTCTGACAGGGATCCGACCGGCCGCCCAGTGTCTACCTCCGCGTCACCCCTTATACTCCAACTGGATCGTGAACGTCTAAGCAAAGCGACTAACTCACGTCTCATCGCTCAGGACCCCACCGGCGGATCAGTGCTCTCGGCAATGACGACTTCTGACGTTATTTATGCAGCGACCCCACAGTCCAAGCTCTAGTATTCCGTATGTTTTAACTGACCAAAGATCTTTCTTTTTTTCCCTCTACCAGTTTGGTGTTGTGAGTTTTGGAAGTCTGTGTTGCGGACTTAACAAGATTTTTCGTCTTTGACTGCTCTCGGAACCTCCCTAACTTCGATCTTTCTAATTGCAATTCTCCGCCGGGTTTCCTTTTTTGTACTGACGGTGATTGTACAACGGTGCCCGATGCCCCTCTCTGCGTCGTGTCCCCATTTACCGCAGTTTCTTGCACGCCGCGCGTAGCACGGCCGGATCCCTGTTCCCTCCTCTGAACCCATGACCCCGCTTCTTTTTCTTTTTGATCCTCGCTCGCCGGAACAACCCTTCTTTTTTGTCCATTTTCCCGGTAATATCCCGATCGCCGTAGGGATGGTGGTTGATCGCTTCACTTCTTCTTTCCTATGACCGAATTGGTATGAGATGCGTCTCAGTCGGGGTCATTAACTAGAAGGCTGTACGACCCTCTTTTAGCACCTCCGTGCCTGCAGTTTGGTTTCCAAGAAACGCAGACCCTTTAAGGGTTGACTCCCTGTTCTTAGGCTCCTTGCGCGTCTCTCCTTGACCATTCGTTTGACGCGTTTGCATCAGTGTTCTAGCTCCTGACAGTTTTGATGAAAATATTCGTATATACTCTTGACGTGCCCTCCTTCATTTCACTGTATGGAATCCCTGCAGCGGTTAATTCCGATTCCCCTTTGTTAATCGTGTCATCGGCAAGTAAAAGGGTCGGCCCCCGTCTGACACCGTAGGTGTGGGTTGTTTCTTTTTTTTTCTTTGATTTTTTTTTGACTTACCCGAGTGAACTCTCTATCTTTGGCATTATAAGAAGCAACGATCCCTCCCTCAACATGGACCATGTCCTTGGCTTTGAATTAATGCCGTTTTAGTCCTTAATTTTGTCGCTAGAATAAGATCGCCAAGTATGTAGAAGAAAGGTGGTTCCAACCTTTTGTTTTTTTTTAACCCCGCCCCTGAGTCTTTGAATCGCTAAAGCCTGTACACGAGGGTGACGCGAAGATTCGGTAGACCATGTCTAAGATGTTATTAAGTACCCTCCTCCCATCCCGTTTAGGAAACCCGCCCCTCGATTTCTTTGCCTTTCACGATAAGCCGTCCCCCTTCTTGAAAGGAGAAAGGGATGTCCTCCTTTGCAATGGTGCGCCATCCAAGCCTTGCGGTGACCCCCGTGTAGGTGATATCAATAGAACAGTATTCTTTCCCTGTTCCCATTTCCCAAGAACCCTTTGCCCGGAGTTTGTCAATTTCCTTTCCCTTCGATGCGACGTGCACCCGGAGTTTTTGCAAGGTGCCCGTTTGACCTACATTCGTTTCGGGTCCTTGTCACCCCGACTGTTTTCTTCTTGTCGGAATAGAATACAGAACCTTCCAAGCTCGAAGCCACCACCGACACGTTCTTTCTCTCAGCGACCCGGATTTTTCCCTATATGGTTGCTTCTCATCCTGAAGTCCTCCGACGGAGTTCTTGGTGAGGTCGATACCTCCCCCGCTTTCTTCCACTGCCCCAACACCTCTCTCGATGGATACTTTTTGTGATCTTCGCGTGTTTAAAGCGGGTTCTTTAGTTTTTTGTGCCTGGGAAATCCCGGCATGTTTCCTTACTGTCCACTGTTCACTTTGAGCCAGCCTTTCCTCGTTTTTTTGTGAAAGAAAGGTCTATTTCGGGATTTAAGGAATACTGTGCTCTCCGCAACTCTATGGAGCGGGGGTTAACGCGCCCGCGGATTGAACCCGGCAGCCCCCTTCATTACCCACACCCTCCTCTGTCCCAGTTTTCCTGCTCTTCTTCGGTTTCCCGAATGCTCACAGGACTTCTATATTTTATAATCCGATGTTGTTTGTTTCGATTGAGATTCTTGCGTTCCTAGACCTAGGGCTTGTTTTACTCAAGCCTCCTGCTCTTTGACACTTTTTACGACGGTTTTTGAAAGGATTTGCTGCCTGCTGCGCTCCTCCAGTTCTTACCATTTCCGCCCCTCTCATCGTGGACCCGTAGTAAAGGATTTTTTCATTTTCACTCGGGGACTCGCCCTTCGTTGTCAATACAGGAAAATAGTTCCCCTCTGTGCCGTTATTTACAAAGGAGTGATTGAAGGAGCACCCTGCTTCGTTCGGTTCCGCCCCAACCAACCCGCACGACCCCTTCGATTAATTCCCCCAGCGAAGATCCCCACCACACATTAGATCACCAGAACTTAGAGAGGTTTGGATTAAATCGGGGTTATCTCACTGCCCTTTTGAATATGATCGTCGACTGGATGTCTTCGCTAAAAGGTATATCCCCCAATAGGGTCGCCTTCTTCCGAAACATCTCCTCCCGTGGAGTTTTATCCCAGTAAAGGCGGGGCGTTTGATGTTAGGTATGCCCAGATCCCGGGTCCCCCTGACCACGGACCTTGAACTGATCCGGTCGGTTTCACCCATTTGACCCCTACTGGTAATCAGTAAGGGAATAAGACACCCTGGAAGATCATCTTTTTCCCCCTTCTGGGTCAAGATTTAAGGCGTTCTGCTCTTATCCTCAATGTTGCGCAGGAGATCCCACGACCTCGGCGATACTTTCCCTGTCGTAAAGTACCCACCCATTTGAAGTCTCCACCCCCCAACATTATTAAGCAATCCCTCCCTTTCCTACTGATATTGCCACGACAGCCGATCCGTTCTTTCTACCAGGCTGGACAAACTAGTTATCATCAAAGCGGATTCCGGTACTACCCTGGTTGCAACACCTCTGTATAATGCGGCGCGAGAGAGTCAGGAGGTCAGCTGATAGAGGTGCTTTGAAGGTCACACTCATGGTTAAAAAACCCCCTCTCCCCCCCTCCGATTCCCGAGTTCTAGTCTGCCCAGCAACACAGAGTACTGTCCATTACTACTACTGGAAACCATATTTCCTTAGATTTCTTGAGGAGGTACTTCACATTCCTTTACCGCGGGTCCTTCCCCAACATAAACCTTTTTCTTCCCCCCCCATAAGAAGGTGATAGGGCCTCATCCACGTGACCTTTCTGATGACAGTCGCGAGAGTTCATCTTTTAATTCGGCTATTTTGAAGTCAACCGGGTCCTTTCCCCGTAGGTTATCACTGTCGAGCGAGCTCTCTAGAGAGATTTCCTACTTCCTTGTCGAACGGCCCCGCGTTCCATCTCACTGGGTCAACGGATCTACCCTTCTTCGGAGCCCTGACCCCCAAGCGATTTTCAACCTCCCCCTCTGCTTTCGAGTGGGCTCAGACTGCCCCTTCTTTCACCCTGCTCTTTCCATTGTTCTTGTCTGTTCAAGTGGCCCACTTGAGACTGGTTCTGAGTGACCCAAGGGCGGCATCTTTTTCAAAAAGATGATGATAAAACCCACCTCCCGACCCCAAGATAGGAGACACACTTACGGATGACAACCATCCTTCGCTTTATCCCTCTTCTTATGAGACCATCGACGAGTAACACCAAGTCCTTTTTTCGTTCGACTTACGGGATCCTCCTTCTCCGGAAGTGACGCCAGTGAGGCACCTTCTCCATCAGACAACATTTGAACTTCTCCTCAGGTTCAACAAAGGAAAGGAGAAGTTGCTACTGACTCCTCTCGTGCGCTTCAATTCCTCTATCAGAGTCTAAGATGATGAGTTTTTTTCGGTCGCCTTCTAACGACCGACCCCCGCATCGAGGAGGACGCTTATTGCCCCCACCGATCCTCTCTTTTATTTCCTCATTTGGTGTTTCTTATGTATATTCTCTGTTCTCTGACCCTCTAATAATCTCAGTTTGATTCTGCGTTCATCTGTCATCTGAATAGGATCCTCTAATTTTCTCTCTTTAGTTATAGGCTTGCCTCCAAAAGAGCCGCCTTTTGACGGTTTTTTCCCATCACAGTTTGGAATTTCTTTTGGAGACGTGTCCCCTTTAAGTTTTGGAGTCCCTCTGGTCTCCGTTTTACCTTACTATTATTTTCGAAGCTCAGCTTTCTTTAGGTACTCTCGCCAATTTAAGTGGGTTAAGCCTCTGATCTCGAAATGAAGGTACCCTTGATATGCACCTCGGTTTTTTGTCCCCCCTGTTGATCTCGAGAGATTGTCTTCTGTGGTGTTTATCTCTATTTCGATTGGTGAAGATTGCGTCCCTTTTTCTAGGAACAGTTAAAGAGGTTTCACTTCCATGTCCCTGATTCCGGAATTCTCCTTTGAGCACAGACGGGCTTGATGTCTAATCCCTCTACTCAATCGTCCCGGTGTGACCTGTTCGGCTCCGCCGACTTGACACCTTTTAGATGAACGAGGGAATACTGGTTTGGTCAGAGTTTCGCGCCTCCATGTTTACTTGAAAAGAGAGAATATACCTCTTTCCTCCCTCAGTCACTAACCTTCCATCAAGGACCCTTTCAGCTGCCTCACCTATCGCTTCACCTTTCCCCCTTGACCCCAGAGGTTTACCTCAAAGGCTGTGCAGCGTTCCCGTCAGGCCGGATTTGATGTACGGAAGTTTAATTTTCTCCTCAGCGGGACCAGAGAGATATGGAATCTACTCCGCACGTATAAGAGCAGCCAGTCTTCACTTTTCCATCTTCCTCTGCCATGTAGATGCACTGAAAGTTACAGTTGTTTCATTTCTGAGTCTTCCGACCAGATACCATCGTAGACTGCCTGAGGTGCTTCTTAACTTCACGAAGTCCCCTGCCGATCCTCAAGTCCCCTTCTAATTTTTGCGAAGCGATGAGAACTTTTTGAACAATGTCCCTCTTTTTTCAATTCTCTCAGATTAAAGACAATAGTCAAGACGGTGTAGGATCCATTCCCGATCCCAAGCGCCTTGAACTTATTCTGCTAGCCGTCCCTTTGGTGGAATGAAGATTTTTGGGTAGCATTCCTCCTTTATGTGAAATTTTTTTTTTTATTAATAGCCATGAGGCCTCGCGTCCTCTAATTGATGCCCATCCCCTTTCAGCTGATCCTTTCTTTTTTTTTCCTTTCCCCACCGCCCGACCTCTACTGTGTATTTTCTTTACCCTGTTCCCTTTTGACGAATATAGTAAGGTATGGTCACCGCCTTGTGCGTATGTTTGAGACTGAAAGCACACACTTTTTTTCCTGGCGACGCCCAACATTCCCCTTCTTACCCCGAGACCTTCCCTTTTCGACAGTTTGTGTTCGACGACCAGGACCCTTTCGACGGAGTTCTGTGACATTTCTTCCCTCCCTCTCTTTCTTTTCGTGACATCCAAACTCTCTCAGTTATTATCTAACTTTTTCGTGTCTTCGCTTTCGGATGATAATCCTGTTTCTTTAGAGGGTGTGGTTTCCGGACTCTCTCTTTCTCCGGCTGCGCTCTGTGTCATTTCTACCTAGCCCGCTTACTGGTTCTGTGAGTGGACAAACTCAGACGCTGCCCGGATAGGCACTTCACCTGACTTTTCACATCTGGTAGGGGAGGGTCAAATGAACCTCTTCGTCATCCTCTTCATCACAACCTCCCAAACCCATACTTCTTGTTTCAGCCTCCGTCCTTTCTTTTACAGCCCCAGAATCTTTTTCCATCACATTCCTTATCCTTTTATCTCGTTTTTCTTTGCGCTCTATCTTCTTTTCTTGCAGGACGCTTTCTTTGGAACCGCGTCTTCCTTGGACCCATTCAGATATTAGGTTGTTTCAAAGTCTGTTTTTCCCCTCCTTCCCCCGTGCCGTCTCCTCTGCTTCCGGCACGCACGTTATATACCGCGTTCCTTCGTGCTTTTTCACATTCTGCCGTTTGATCCTGGCACTCCCGGCTTTCATCCCTCCCCTGAGTCCAGCTGGACTTAGGTATATTCACGTCTCTTGCCTCCGGTATCGAACATGGCTGCGAGCGTTTTTTTCCCTCCCCCCACCCTCCTCAGACCAGTGAGTTTTTTCAAAGTTCCCACTAAGATCCCAAACACGCGCCCCCTGACCGAGTTTTTTGAAGGCCACGTCTTCTTTCTTTTCAAGAGGAACCCTCCCTTTCCCTTTTTTTTTCGCCGTATGGATTTCGTCGCCTAAACTTTTTTTTCTAAAACGCTCTTTTCTTTACGCCTGACGCATTAGGTGGTGGCTTGCCATTTTCCTTGCTAGTTAGTAGCTCTTCCTGAAACGCAGGAGGTGACCACCCCGGACCTTCCGATCTTTCAGTCCACCTTGGACACCTCCTCTGGTACCGTCGCCTCGACTTTCCTGAAACCACGTCATTTTTCTCTTTCAAGGCTCCCCTTTCTTATTGGACCCTTTTTCGCCTGAAGCAGGGATAAGGTCTTGGTGATAACTGACTCCTTTTTTGGCCCACGTTTGGTAATTATCTACACCCCTCGTATTCCCACCCCCCCACCTAGTGGAAGATCTCCCTTGTCTAACTTTCTTAGGTCAACCCTTTATCCAAGCGGCTGCTCTTGCATACTTTTGAATGTCTCCCAGGCGTTCCTTCCCGAGTTTGGATAATGGGTATTTATCCTCCGGCTTCCACCGAAGTTCATGCTTATATCTCTAAGTAGATCTATTCTCGGACACGAAAAAAAAATCTTTTCTATACTGGACGAGAGTCTTTTTAGATCACTTACCCAAGACGTTCCACGGGCTTACTGACGACTGTGGCCACTACCTTTTGGGTCCTCATCTTCGAGTTAGGAGGCGGAGCGGCCCATCTCTATATCTACAGCGGTTTTTGGGCCATTTTCCACCCAAATTCCGGTTTTTCCCGTTACATAACAGAATTTCCTGACGGGCCGTCCTCTGGATCAGATGTCGGTGCCTCTCCCCCCTCTTATGCTAGGTTCCCTATGATGACCGTGCCCGGGATTCCAGCCTTTTTCCCGGACGGCCTCTAAGCGGCGAGAAGTCAATGATAGAGTCTTTTTTTCTCTTTGTAGAGGTATTCCCGGTATGCAAGAGCTTCCGTCTAACTGTCAGCTTTCACTGGAGGCATTAGACTGAAACCCCATTTCTTTCGTGACCCGTTCTTCGCTTTCAGTTCGAAAGAATGGAGCGTTCTCACTTCGAGTGACGTCCGTCATTTCTTCCTGTTCTTTACAAGAAGTCCTTTGAATCGAAGATGGAGGAAACCCCCCCCTTTCTGCAACACACCATTTCCCTAAAAAGCGACTTTTTTTTAACCCTTCACCTCTTTCCACCAACATCCTCTTTTTGCAGCATTTTTTCCCATTGCGCGAGCTATCTTCTAAGCCCTCTTCCACACGAATCTTTCTGTCCTCTTACCGTGGATTAAGAAGGAGAGTTCCCTATCTTCCCTCCCTCTACGAGGTCAATCAGAACATTCGCCAACGGGAAGTTTCAAAGTGCACAGTCCCTTTTCACACTTAAAGGAGTGGCCCGAAGATCACCTTCTTCTCCTTCAGATAGTTTTTCAGACTATCGTATACTATTCCTGAGGCTTCCGAAAGAATGAAGTACTACTCAAGCGCTCGACCGAAGTTTAAGAATTTCCCAAAAACTATTTCTTTTTCTTCACTATATTTCTACCCCCTTTTTTCTTTTTGCTGAAGAGATCGGTTTTTAGGCCAGGAATAATCTTCCCTCGAGTCTTGCTTTCTTCATAGATCTTTCTGCATAGTTGCCTTATTATTCTTCTATAGTCCTTTGTATCTCCTCTCTACCGGTGATATGTAATTTGACCCTTCTCCCTTTTTAGTGGTAAGGTCCTGCGGAGCCGTTAATGATTTCATTTTTGATCCCCGACCGTAATTTACCCGAATAGAGGAACTCCCTCGATGCGGGTGGTTCACTAGAAAATTGACCAAGTTCGTTACCCCGATTATCTACTACCCTTTCTACCAGGAAACCTGGACTATAAAAGACCTCTTTTTCCCTTCGGAGCCTTGTTAAGATCTAAGCGGGTTTCGTATGGTGGTTATTTCTCTGGTTGAAGATGAAGAATTGTCTCCCTCCGTCTGCCATTAAGAGGTGTTCACCTGTAAATCATCATTAAGTATCTTTCACCTCTCATTTCTTTTTGCAGCACGCAGCCTTTCTCCTCCAGAGACGTCTTAGGAAGTGAAGCCCTGTTTCTGCCCTTTTTCCCTGGTAAGAGAGTTGCACTGGTCCCATTTCTATGAAATAGTTTTTGACATCCGGGTATTCGCGCCGATGTTTTTTCTCCTTTCCAGAAGTCAAGTCCCACCTTTTTCCTTTCATCCCCTTGTGTAACGGTTCTTAATCGTTGGACCCGAATTCACCTGAGCATCTCTTTTCCTCCCCTTTCCGGGCCTCCGTTTTCCCGGTTATCGGTTCCCGTCGGTCCCCCCGGAGGTTTGAGGTACGGCAGTTATGTTTTTCTGAACCGCGCTCCCTCTTGATATTTGTCTTCATTTCGCATAGCTCTGCCGCTCCATGGCCATCTTGTCCTGTCAACCTTTTTTTTTGCTACCTTGTCACTTTCTTTAGTCCACGACGCTTCCCTTTCCCCCTCTCGAAGTAGAGGTTTGTTTTTTCAGGATTTGGAATTCACCTCTCTCCTCCTTTCTCCCAGATAGAAAGAAGGGACCACTCTTTTTATTTCCTCCTCCATGGTACAGCCATTTCTAAGATGGTAAAGTCTTTCAGTCCTTATTCAAGAGCATCCCCCGGACGGCTACCGTTTTTTTCCCTCTACCGAAGCGTTAAGCCCTTCGCATATTTTGGCTTCCTTCTTTTTTGTCCCTCCCTATTGTGAATACTCCTCCTTTACTTGACAAATACCGGTGATATACTAGCAAAAATTCTCGCGTCCCTCATCTTAAAAAGAACCCGGGAGAATGTCGGTTCCCTTTCTCCCGTCCGGCTGTCGACTTCAGTATGTGCCCAGTGCAGTGAACGAACGCTATTTTACGTTAGGCTTTTTCCAGTCCTTTAGCTTTTCTTTTAATAGACTCCCCCTCCAATACGTTATGGCTTCTTTACCCACCTCCGTTAAGTTATTTCCGCGACCTATTTTTCTCCATTGTGCTCGTAAGCCATCAAGGACCAGGTCGAACTGAGGTTGTTTTGACCTATTCCGTTTAACGAAATCTAGCTCTCAACCCCCCCCTCTCTTTTCAGTTTTTATTTACTTTGTGGGACCTCTTGTGGATTCGAGACGGGTTCGCAGGGTTCGTCCCCTCCCGATAAAGCCGTCTCTTCCTTGTCTACTGTTGTCAATGAAATGTAGCGCTTACTCATTTTCCTTTTTGGGACAATCAGGGTCTGAGTTTTCGGATTTAAAGCAGCCTTTTACGACGTAACCTTACTTTTAGGTCCTGGAAATGCACCTCCCAGTCAAGCGCTCTGACGCATCCACCTCACTTCCCCCAAACCATTCCACTTATCGTAAAGTGTTGACGGAAGGGGTTACCAGAGCCCATCTCTTCTGTGCCCCCCCCCAAACCGCCACCAGT
>Ga0179593_1306816_pt1 | contig 11198 bp, 15 predicted proteins | sample CZODoug2_1_08_16_FD_185931 | JGI IMG/M metagenome (GOLD analysis project Ga0179593, IMG submission 185931) | Vadose zone soil fungal communities from Angelo Coast Range Reserve, California, USA - CZODoug2_1_08_16fungal (PacBio error correction) | ecosystem: Environmental > Terrestrial > Soil >... | reverse complement strand
CAGGACCCTTTTTTTGAACATCGTCTTTTTTCCACCGATTTCGCTTTATTTTTTTTTTTCGCGAAAGTATCTTTTCTCTTTCCTCCTCCTTGTTGTTTTTCTTTGTCTTACTTTCTTGCCTTCCACCTTTTAAGCGACCTTCTTTTGTGCTCCGTTTGTTCCCCCTTCGGGTTTTTTGATGTGTTTATAGGATGTTCCCACCAGCGTTTTTGCCTTCTCCCCTTCCGTTTCGTGCCATTGAAAGTTATTGGTTATCCTGTCCTTCATGAAGCCGGTCTTCTCTTTTCCTCCTGGCTTTGTTTCTAGACCCTTTTTGCTGCGACGTCAGTTTCCACAAGGGACGTTATACGGTCTGGGCCTTCCCCTCTATTCCCACAAGATTTTTGATCTTCTTCCCCCCCCCCCTTCCGGACGACTTTTCTTTAGTGTCCGAACCCCACCTGAGGTCGCAGCTGTTTTTGCCCTTGGTCTTCCTGCTTCCCCTTCATTCCCTGTCCGCTGCGGCCGGGCTAACCTTTTCCTGAATCAATTTGTGGAAAAACGTTTTCAGATGTTTGCTTCCTTAATCTCCCACAAACAGCTTTGTAAGTTTTGTCCCGCACCCTGTTTGTCTTTAGTTTTGCCTTGACGATTCAACACAATAGTTTTCGCCTCCTTGAATGTAATGCGTTTTCCTGCCGGTCTTTTTTTTTAGCCCGAGGTTGACGTTACTGGATAGGTCCCGAGACTTTCGACGTTCCCTCATTTCCTCCCCCTCCTTCTCCTTCCCTTTTCGTTTGCCAGCGCTTTCGAGTGAGGTCCTAGGTTTGACTCGCCCCCCCTCTGTTTCCACTTTTTTTTCCCACCTAATTCGACTTCCTTTTCCCAACTCGGAATTTCCGAGGTTCTTTCAAATCGTCGCTTCAGACCGTGCAACTTTTGTTTTGATCTTCCCAGTCTTCCCCTCTTTGCTTTGTTAAGTTCATTTTGATTTGAATGTTGGATTTCCCCCAAATCCCAGTCGTTCTTCTCCCGTCTTTCTATCCCTTTTTCTCCTGTCCCCGCTTATTGAACGTGTTCCTTTTTCGTTTCCCTCCCTTTGTCCCTTTCCACAGTTGCCCTGTTTTAGCGCAAATTTGGACCTGCATTTATCAATGCCCTTCTTTCTCACTTTTTCTAATTTACGGTTCAGTTTACTTCCAGGGTTCCTCCCTTTGACAGTTTCCTTTCCAGCTGGTTCAACACCCTCCTTTCCTCTGAGGCCCTTTTTTCTTTTTTCCATGACCTCTGGAGAGCGATCGGATTTTTCTTTCTTTTCCCCCCCGCCCTCTCCCCCTTTTTGTATGATTTTTGTGTCTCTGTCCTGCGCCACGGTCACGGTATGTCAGGCGATCTCTTGACTGTCCCTTCCGTTAGCCCTGCCATCTTCAACCCAAGACTTTTTTTATTACCCTTGACGCGCATCCACCTCCCCTTCATTTCCCATGCTGATCACTCCTCCTCCGTTACCTCTTTTTTTTTTTTCTGCATGCGAACACATTTGTTCACCCCTCAAACCTTTCCTACTTTGGGATCGGGTGCATTCCCTTCCGACTTTAACCTTTTTCACTCTTCGCAACATGGAAAGAGAAAACCCCGTCTCACCCAGAACCGCTGCTCTCCATCTATGTCCCTGGTCCTCAGTTTGTTCTCCTTTTCCTGTTTTTTTTTGGCTTTCCTTGAATTTCCTTTGATTCAGTCTTCCTGATTTATCCTCCATTTTCTTCCCGGATGAGATAGTACTTTGAATTTTTTTGTGCGTTTTTTCCTTCCAAGTTCCCACTCCCCGCCTTTTTAGGGACCTGGCAGTATTCGCATTCCCCCCTCTTATACCTCCGTCCGACTAAAATCGGAAGACTCTTTTCTGTAAGACTGGTCTCGTCGTTCCGCCAGATACTCCTTTTCTTTCTGTTTGTCGTTAGTAGCTTGTCCCTTCGGGTCTCGAAGACTCAGGCTATAACTCGGTCTTAGTCTTTTCATTGCTTGCATGATTTCCGCCCACGAGTCGTCCCTTTTTTTTTTTCTGACTCTATTTTCTTTTCGTTCCCGTCAACAGCTGAACGAACAGGCTCTTCCTTGCGGCCGATTCTCATCATGGCTCCGGGGAATTCATGCCTTTCCCTTCTGTCTTCCCTCTTCAAGGACCCTTTTCTCACCCACATTTTTCCCCTTTGTCGCCCAGGCGGGTTTTGCCACCTCTTTTGGTTCTCGTCGACCTTCGCCCTTTGATTCTCCCACTTGACAATTTTTGTCGCGTTCCCTGTCTCGTTCAGAACCCGAGCCGCGGGGGACCGCTTCTTTTATGATTCTTTTTTTCAAGCCCCGCACTTTGGCCAAACTTTTTCTTAAGTTTCTTGCTCTTAGGTTTCCCCCCTATCCCCCGCTCTTATTGGTCTTGCAGATTACTTTCTGCTGCCGCCCCCGGTCACCTGACCGCTGGCGCTTATCCACGGTCCCTTTCCTGCGAGCCCCGTCCCCCCTATACAAAGCTCGTTCTCATCCTTTTTTTACTCGCTTCCTGCGACTCTGTATCCCGTCGTTAACCGGCCTTCGTGGCCCCGGAACTTCCCCCAGGTCCTTCTCTTTTCGGTCCCTGTGGATTGCCTTTTTTTTTGGTTTTTTTTGTCGGTTTGACCCTTTTTGACCAATTTAATAGATGCAGCCCTCCTCTTGTTGTTTGGTATCCGATTTTGACCTTGCGATTTTGCTTTTGTCCCCCTTTGTAAGTTTATCTCTCTCCATTCGCCCGCGCGCTTTCCTTTTTTCTTTATAGTAATGTTTCCCCTGTTCCGCGGCGCCTATTTGAACCTCCCCCGCAATTGCAATCTCTTTACCTCTCCTTTTTTTTTCTTCTTCTCTGCTTTCGGGCGACTTTCCCCTCCCCGGCCTTTCCCCTCGACCAGGTGCTCCTACCCAGTCCTAGGATCGCCGGCTTTCCGCTTCTAGAGTTCGATACCATGTAAACGGGTACCCCCCAGACCTTTGCCCTGCCCCTTTTTTTCCTCCTTTACCACTCCCCCCCACCCTTGCTTCCCCTTCGACCGGACAAGCCCTCCTTTGGCTTTGTCCATTTCCCCTTCCCGACCCATGACGTTTCTCTGTTTGGGTGCCCGTAATTTCCTTTTGACGTTTCTCTTCCCTTCTGCTTGGTTTCCAGGAGGGCTTGATGCAGACCCCAGCTGTTATATTTATTGTTTTGTCCTCCCCTGCGATCCTGTTGATCCTTCTTTTTTTTTGACCTGATGGGCGGCTCGCCCATCCTTTTCCCCCTTCGGCCACCTCCTCCTCCCGCACTCGCTTTGCTGCACTCGAAATCCTGGTCCACCTTCTTTTTTTCTGTTAGTTTACACCCCCTCCTACACTCAGCTGTTTTTCCCGTAGTGTATGTCTGGGAGCAGGACACTCCCCTTTTACTTCGTCACGTTGGGCCTCCCTCCCACGTGCGACGGTCCACCTATGCCACCGGAGTCACCTCCGACGTGTTTACGCCAGCTTTTTTCCCGGGTTTCCCCCTACTTTCCCCCCCTCGTTTTTTTTGTGAAGCATCGTTTCCTTTTTTCCGCAGGTCCCCCCTGCCTCACTTTTCCCCCGGGATGATTGAGATGCTTTCCCCGTCTCAGGCAGCTTTTCTGCCCGCTGGTCGACGTTTTCATCATTCACCTTCGCTCTTCCGCAACAGTTTCCCCTTCCTTTTTTCGCTTCTTTTTTCAACCCTGGCCGGTCCGCTTGTTGTTCATTTCCAGTCGTCGAGACCTCAGCCCCGCCTCTCCCCTAAACAAACCGCCGACGGAGATTTTTCTGCCGTCTTTCGCCTTTCCTGCGCACTTCTTTCCACATGTCGTCTGCGTTTTTTTTCCTGGGATATGCGTGAATACGTTCTTTTTCAAATCATCCTTAGTCACATCTTTTCCCGCTTTCCTCCGTCGAATCCTTTTCCAGGGCGATTTTTTCCATAGCTCCTTCCCGCTTTACGTACCACATATTTCCCCGAAACCCTTCTTGCTCAAGGTTTTACTGAAAAATGTCCCCTAGGATGGTTTTTCATTTGGCGCGGGTCTTCTTGTTTTTGCTCGTTCTGTACCTGTGCTCGATTTCTTAGCTATGACAACCTTCTCTACTGACAGTGTTTTTTACCCATTGTTCTCCGCCAGACCCCCCTCCATCCTCGTGTTTGGCTTCTGAACCTCATTTCTTTTAGGTTAATTATGTTTGGGATGTTTAACTTGGACGACCTTTTTTTATTGATTGAATTTTTGACGAGGGGCCATTTTGGCACTCTTCCTTCTATTGCTGATTTTTTTTTTTTTGGGATCAGGTGCAGGGACGTTTTCTGCGAGTAGGGCCCTCAGGGCTATCGCTTGTGATCGTTCCCGTCCCCCTCCTGACACATACTCCGTAATCCCCTCTTTGAATTTTGGTCAAACCTGGCTTTTCCTTCCCCCTTGCGTGTTAGTGGTGATTTTCATTTCCCCATTTTCAGTTTGAAAAAATGACCCCTGGCGAGGAACCCTTTTTTTCTTTTTCCGTATTCCCCTGTTTTTTCCCATTTCTTGTAGTTTTTCCTTCTTTTTTTTGTCTGCCCCTTTTTATATACGTCTAATTTGGCGCTCGCCAAGAGAAAGTTTGGACAGGGCTGAGACTCCCATCGGTACCCGTGCCTGGGTTCCCAGTACGTCATCACCCTAATTCACACGTTTGGCCTTCCGTGATAGGTTGTCGCAGATTTTGCTTTTCCCCCTCCTCTCTCTTCTCCGCCACTTTGTCTGTAGATCTGGATTTATCCCATACTTTCCCACATTAGTATTTTTACATCACCCCTCAGTTTCCCATAGCTGTCAAACGGTTTTCTTTCCTTCCTCTATCGTCCGTGGCTTCGGCTTTTAAACCTTTGTTCCTTCCTTAACAGGTTCTTTTCCCTCTTTTTCTCCATTCCTTGCAGTCCAAAGTACTGTAGTTTGAGGAGACTGCATTGGTTTCGCTGGTACTCCCCCCCCGTCCAGGGATATAATTAGACCTCCTTCGCCCTACGGAGTCGTTTGCCTTAAAGTATTGCCCCCCTCGTCCTATTGCACTGATGGTTCATCGTCCTGTTTCTTTTTCGGTGAGGGCCAATTCCGACTTTTTTTTTCCTTGCGGCGAAATTGTCCGGGTCGTCCCACTCCTTTCTCGGTCCCTTCCTCCCCTCGACCTTTCGGTTGGGTCGCGCCCCCACCCCCCCCCCACCCCCCCCCTGGATCTTTTATTGTCCTACCATCTTCACTAGTCCTCCTCTTTTTCTTAGTAACCTCTTCTGATTTGTTCTCCAGGAGTTATTTTTTTTTTTTTTTTTGTTTCTACGACCTATTGCCAGTCCTTCTTCCCTCCCTCGCTGTCTTTTTTGACACATTGCTCGCCAGGCGTGTCTCCTTTCAAATTCTTTTGCCGGTAGCCCCGTTTTCCTTACCTTCTCCATTTTTAAACCCTGATTTCCCTCCGCATTCGCGCCTGCCTCCCCGCTGGTGTTCCTTTACAGATCACATCATCTCCCGGTCAGTCCTGGCCCCCTCCTTTTCCCTTTTCTTCACACCCCTTAAATTTTTGCGTAGAACCGATCTTTTCCTCCCCTTTTTGTTTGGAGATACGTCTTCCTCCCATTAAGCCGTAAAGGATGTTGCCCGACCCCCTATTTTGAGTCACGCTCGGTCCCCCCCTTTTTATGATTTCCCCTTTTTTTTGCCCACGTTCCCCACTTTCTTCTCGATATAGTTCCTTTCCGTTATGGCAGTACGTTTTTTTCTTTTTTTTTTTTTTTTCTTTTTTTTTTTTTTTTTTTATTCTGTAAGAATCCTTTGATTCTACAGCTTGATGCCTCTTCTTCCACCCTTCCTGTTTTCTCTCCCTTTTCCTGGGACAGCTTCTTCCGGGTTTTTCTTAGAAAAGGTCCTCCTCCCGCTCTCCTACCCCAAACCTGAACGGATCTTATCCCCCCTTCCATTCCGTCGAGCTTCTTGCCCCGACCAACGAGTTAGATACCCTCTTCTTTGCTCTTTGAGCGCGAATATGCCCGGACTCCCTACCCAAACTGCGTCCTTTTCCCTTAATCGCGAATTTTTTTTTTCTGACTGACCAGATGTTTCCCCTCCTTCCCCCGAAAAAACCCCCCAAGAAGTATTTCCTTTTTTCTCCCACCCCTTGTGAGAATGTCAATTGCGAGCCCCCAACTTGCCCATTTTTCCGAACGCGGTGCCTCTTGTTTCCCGGTCTGCGGCCTTCTTCCGTCTGGTTTTGGTTTTGGTATACGATTTTTTTCTCCGGGATTTCCCTTATACTTTACAGCACGTCTCCATTTTTTCGCCTTCGCCCCCTTCTTGCGGCGTTCCGTTCTTTCAGAGTTGAGCGAGCCAACTGTGACGAAGCAACCATCCGTTTTTTTTCCTCGTCTCCCCCCTCTCTGTCTTTCTCCCCGGAACGTTTCATCGATGGCCGTAGGTATTTTATACTCGTGCCTCATGACCTTTCGCAATCCCGTTCTTATCGTCCCCTATTGGCTTCTCCAGAATGCGCCTCGTTGCTTTTTTCTTTTGATGTTTGTGACCTTCAACCAATCATTTAGCTCCCTCCCCTCTAATCGCGTCCATTGTTCTGTATTTTGGCCCCTGAAAATTTCCCCAGTATTGTAAAGTTTGTTAGTTTCTCTCCGGGGTCATTTCAGGTGGCTCCCCCACTTTCATTAGCCTGCCATGGGGACGTGATGGCCTCCCGTTCCCTTAGGTAGCTCACTTTTTCCGGCGCTCTGATATGGCGTCCCCCCCTCCGTATCAGGGTTCTCTGGCCCACAGGTCTCTCTACCCCCCCATCCCCCCCATTTTCGATTCCCGGTTCCGCCGTGTTTGCCCCCATTCGATTTTTTTATGATGGGATTATGGTCTTCTTCGGCAGCACCAGCCCTTGTGTTTCGGCGAGGGGGTTCCCCCCTGTTCAAAGTTCCCCCCGTCTTGCACCTGCTTTTCCCGCTTTTCCATCGAAGTCTCTTGGCTTTTCTCGTTCTCCCCCCTCCCACTCCTATCGCCAGAGATTTGGGTTTATTTACTTGAACTCCCCCCTCCCCCCATTTCAAGCTCTCCCTGTCCACCTTCTTAGTAAACATGACCCACGCCTGGTTAGTTGTTTTTTGGTGTCGTCCCACCTGTGTCATCCCCCCCCGCTGCCTTGTCCAGATGGTTAAATTGACCCCTCCACCTGCCCATCGATCCCCCAGGTACAAGAGACTCTTTCACCAATCCATCCCGCACCCCCCTCTTTCACGGGTTTAAGGAGCAATCCAGCCTGCTGGGGGTTTTTCTTAAAATTTCTTTCCTTCCTACTGTCCGTACTCAGATGACAGATCATAAGAATTGGTCTTCGAAGGGGTTCCTTCGGCGCTCTTCTCTGCTTCCCCTTTAACTGCTCGTGTTCCGTTCCAATACTCATTTTGGACCCCTTTATTTCCTACCTCCTGCTCTCTAAGCTCCTTTTCTTGCGTCCTGCGTCCCCTGAATGGCTGATGCGCTCCCCTTCTCTTCCGCGTGTTTTTTTCCAGCTTAGTGGGTGTTCCTTTTCGGTCTCTTTTCTCCCGACAAACCGTCGGACTTCTGAATTGTAAGGTGGAGATTCATTTTCTCGCACCCCACCTTGTTCGCCTCCCTTGTTTAAGCCGATTTTTTTTTCCTTGGAGAACTTCCCTCAAAGTTTCATTCATCTTTGACATCAGAGGTTCCCATAGCCTTTCCCTCCAGTTCTGGTGAATTTCCCGTCCTGCGGTTTTTTTCCCTTCTTCATCATATGATAATTCTTCTTGAGTCATGATGGTCTCCCTTCTGTGCTTTGCCCCATCTAGGTGTAATCCTTTTTGGTCTCTGTATCCCACCGAGCCCAGTTGCTGCCCGCCCTACGTAACGGACGTTGCTCCGGTTCCTGCTATTTTTACTCCCAACTGCTAAGAGGGTCCTGTTTTGTACTTTCCTGATTCGTGGCGACAGCTCCTCCGTTGGACCAATGGTGCCTTCCGAGTGAGCCCCGGATATAGGTCGGTCGCCCCCTCTGCTCGAACTTGATTGGCACCCGGATCTGGTTTTCCCACTCTTGCTTTCCCCCCCTTCTCGACCGGAGACCAGCCTAAATACCTTCCTGGGTTTCTTCTGGCATAATCGACTCAGAGATTTTTCCCTTTCCGTCTCGATAGGCTCACCTCCGGCCCTTCTCTTCTGCCACGTTCTTTTTTTTTTGTAGGCTGTTGATGTGCCTTGTCCAGGCTTTCGCTCCAATTTATCAGCGGCATTTTTCACATCATGATGTTTTTTTCTTGGTACCTCTTCTTCTTTTTGCGACTTGTCCAAGTTTGACCTGCTCGAACCATGCTTGAGCGTCCCGGCTTAACAGACGCGTACCTGTTCCTCTCCCCTGTCGCAATTTTAGCCCTGCCAAGGAACTTGCACTTTTCTCTCTCTCCCCTCCCCATAAGTTTTTAGAGCTTTCCCCAGTTGTCTTTCGAATTTCCCCTCATAGGCTGGACTAAGTTCTTTTCTTTCGCGCTACCCGGCCGTTCACGAGCGGTCCCCTTGTATTTTTTCTCCCCTGACGTTGAAAAGTGTTAACCGCGTCCAGGTACCTATACCCATCCCCTCCACCCCCCAACAACAGCGTTACTTTTAGTTCTGGATAAATGGCCCCTTTCGCCTGTAAGAAGTCCCTCCACGTCCTCCCCCATCACAGTGGGACTTTCTGTTTCCCCGCCGTTTCTTCAGCCTCCGTGGATTGTCTCAGATCGCCGGTTTGCGCCTGATGCCCGTCAAACCGCGCGTTGTCTTTCTTTGTCTTTTCGCACCTTTTTTTTCTCAAGTCGGCCAGTTGTTCCCTTGTTTTTCCCCTGATTTGCTGTCTTCCCCCCCCCTTCCATAGGCGGCCCTGATATTACTGATCAGTGATTTTTTCAACTTTCTAATTTCAATTGTTCCCCCTCCTTCGTTTCGACAAAAGAATACTAACCATCTTCCCCCCGGTTGTCTCCCCCGTTTTCTGACCGTAGCCGGACTCAACAGTCGAATCTACGTCCATTAGACTCCTCCCATTTCTATTTTGTCGGCCCCCTTAGGCCCCGAAGAGGTTCCCCCACGCCCCCGTCCTTTTCCTCGTGTGACCATCACGGACTCCTCCAACTCTGTGAGTCCCCGTTCTTTAGCTGTTCTACCCCCTCCCTAACGGTTCGGGAATCACACCTGTTTTTTCGAGGGAATGCGCGGGCCCTTTTCCGGCAGCCTCCTTTTTTTTTTATGGCTCCCTCCCGTTCGTAATCCGACCCCTTATTACGAACCCTTTTACGCCCTCCTCTGTTTTTTCATGTTCCCTCACACCTGCCGTTTCCGCCCTAGTTTTCCGCGCCCGCCGGCGTCGATCCCGCCGTCACACCGCCTCCCCCTCAGAGTCCAAACCCCCCCCCAAATCCTCTTTCTCCCGTCTTACCCGGCGCTCCTTCTTCTGCCGTTCCTTCTTACACAGGGTTTATGGCGGGCGTTTCTCCGGCCTTCCCTCCTTAGTGAATGCGGTCGTTTTCCCCGCGTGAAGCATGCCCTTTCTTATCTCCTCCTCCCTCGGCACCCCGTTCTGTTTCGTCATCCCTTTCCGGGAAGCGTTTCCCCAAATTATTTCAATCAACCCCGCGCATCCCCTTAACGTCGGCTCGACCCCATGCTGAAATAGGCTTGAGTGACTTGCTTTTCTCTGGGTGGAGCTTTTTTTGTACCTTTTTTATAGTTGTGCGGTTTCTGCGTTCCTGACCCTACGCTCCTCTCAGCGTTTTGTTTCCCCCCTTCGCAGACCGCCGACAGTCTGGGCGAGATCATCCTTTTTTTTTTGTAGTCCTTTTTTCTTTTTTCTTGGCGTCCCCTGGTAATCACCTTTTGTTTTATGAATTGAAGTTTGGGCTACCGAGGTCCAGGCCCCCCGATTTTTCGTCGCCCCTTTGTTAAGATCTTTTTTGCCGGCGGGCGCGTTTCCGGTGGGAACAAGCCCCTGTTTGTTAGGTTCAGTCTGCAGAAGACCATCCTCTCGTCTCCCTTTTGGCATTTTTCAACCACACTTTTAAAGTGTCCCCATCGTGCACTTTTTTGTGTTTCTCTTCCTCCTTTTTTCTTTCTTGACTGGTTCCCCCCTTCTCTGAGGGCTGCTTCGTCAGTCTCCTGAAGTTGAGCAGTCCTGTCCCTTCTCTATTTCCCTTTTTTCTCCTCGACCCGACGCCCCTTGTGACCGTACGTTTCCCTCGTTCACCCATCTTGTTTGTACCATGCGGTTCCTATGTCATTACTCGCCAGGGTCATCTTTCGTTGTCTCTTAGACGTTCAGCTTTTTACAATAGAGCTTATTTTCTGCCTCAAGTTGGGAGAGTCTCCTTATCCTACACTTTTTCCCTTGTCAGTTCCCCCGTTGCCCAGTCTACTTGTCATCGACCCACTGCCCACCGTTCGAATTTTTCCATTTTGAACGCTGACAACGCTTTCCCTTTCCGTCACCTTTCTTTGCGAGTCTCTCAATCCCCCCCCTGTGCCGCACGTGCCTTAGTGCCTCTTTTATTCTATCTCGGTTCCCCCCCCCCCTTCGACCCCTAGGACACCCCCCTAGGGGTCGCTGCCTCGTACCTTGCATCTTCCCCTCTGCGATTTCCACTCTTTTGGGTCGTAAGTGCTCGCGACCGTGTTTGAGGTGCCATTCCCGACGGAGTTTTTCGATTCCCCCTTTCACCAATCTGCCATTTAGACCGCTTCCGGATCAGGTACACTTTCCGCCGCCCTTTCCTTTGGTTCTCTGCTTGTTCCCTATGCGGCATCCATCTTCCCGCCGCTGTTTGTGAGGTACCCCTTTTCCTCGTCGACTCCGGGATTTTTTATTTTCTCCCCCCTCGGTCTTGTGTGGGTGAACATGCCAGACCTTTACCCCCCCCTCCGCTGTTTTGCCCTGAATTTCGGATCTGGCCATGCCGTAGAGCCCGGCTTAAGTCCTTCTCCCTCGGTGACCCTTACTTTCTTCCCGGACCTCCCCCGGGCCACTCCCCTACTTCTTCTACTGAGGTCGATGGGTGTTCTACATCTTTCCCCCCCCTACTCTCAAACGGCCCTTACGGACATACCATCTTTTTAAAACTCCTTTCGCCTTTTTCCCTGGGAGGCGAG
>Ga0179593_1271325_pt1 | contig 11198 bp, 13 predicted proteins | sample CZODoug2_1_08_16_FD_185931 | JGI IMG/M metagenome (GOLD analysis project Ga0179593, IMG submission 185931) | Vadose zone soil fungal communities from Angelo Coast Range Reserve, California, USA - CZODoug2_1_08_16fungal (PacBio error correction) | ecosystem: Environmental > Terrestrial > Soil >... | reverse complement strand
TTTTGGGATGGTATAAGTAGCGGGGGTGGTTCCCTCCAGCACCCCTGTTCCCCTGCCCCTTACGATAGAACTTCCGCCTTTGGTTTCGATCACCGGGTTTCCATTTCCAGCGACGTCACCCCCCCTCAGTACTCTTCTCGAAGAGACTCTCGTGGACCCTGATGCCACCCAGGATTTGAAGGAGAGTCCAGTCAGGACCACGGGGTTCACCCCATTTTCTTTGTTTTGGCTTCTAGCCCCTCCTTTCCCCCATTCAAATCAATTTGCATCGTCACCCACGATCATTTTGCCTGGTACCTTATCTCCAGTAATGATTTCATCTTTGTCCTTTCATCCCCTTTCGTCCAAACTCCTAGGTAGTCCCACCTCCGCGTGGGTTGACCTTCTGCCACCCCCCACACCTCTTTGACCCCGTCCCTTTCTCCTACTATTCCAACAAAAAGGGCCTCCCCGCTTTAAACCCGCGTTTGTTTGTTTTTGCCGATCAACAACTGGCATCTGGCACTTCCTCTTCCCGTAGCCCTTCCCCCAGTGGCTAAAGGACTTTCAAGGTCCCGAGGAATAGTTTCGCGCAGAATAGTAGCCCTGTGTGCCATACACCTCACTGTACATACCTCGTGCTTTTACGACGAAGCCCTTAGAAACTATGCACAGGAAATCTCCTATTTTGGATAAGGACCTTGGTTTTTGTACACCTAGCGCAAGCCTAAATCCGCACCCTGCCTAGTCCCGACCCGGGTCTCCCGACGCCCGAGAGAATCGCTTGAAGGGGAACAACACGACCCCGCCCTATCTTTGAAGGCACTATCCCATATCTCTAGAGCCCCCCAACACGTAAACCTAGTCCCCTGGCCCCGACCGACTTCAGGCTATACCGTCGGTGGACTCGTTACCATCCTCTCTCTTCGGGAGCAAAGTTCTACAAAGCCATTTGTACCGGACGGCTAATCTTTACTCGAGCAACTCCGCACCCCCTGAACAAGTGCACACTTGTTAAGTGGACCTCTCCCCTTAGATTTCTGACGGAGTACCTCATCCTTCCACTGTCTGTTTCTATCCTTTTCCTCCATCCCCTCTCTCTCACCTCATTCCCATACACCTCCACGTAGAATATCACCCAATGATCCCCTAATGCGAGCAAGGGACAAAACGAACCTTGGACGACATCTACTTGCCACACACCGAACCCCCAGGGGAGGGCAAGGACCCTCTTGCAAGTGACACGTTCTTAAGCTGATACACCCAAAGGACCCCCAAGGAAGTGGGGACATCCAAACAACCGTCAATAAAGCGGATAGGTTGACCATACGTCCCCTCTCCCCTGTGCTTTCCTTCTCAAGGAAGGCAGCTCGACTGCTTCGCCTCTCTTCCCTGTCGGTTCGCCTTTCGGTTCGTGCTGCCCAACCGCCCCCTGAGCGTGTTTTCGGGTCCTTATCCTCCCCCCCCGGGGTTCGCCCCCCCCCCTGTGTGCGTGGGGTGGCTGGAAAGGTCCCAAGGGAACTTGTTCGTGTCCGGTCCTGGGATACCCCTCCCCGTGTAAGCCGCCCAGCGGTCGCAGGCGGCTAAAGGTCCCTCTGTGATGTTCTTACCTGGCGGACGGATTTTTGCTTCACTTCGGACCCTCACCCACCTGTCTCTGCAGGGTTTCCCCCTTACTCTTCCGGGTTTGGGGTTTTGGTGACGGGATACTCACAGTGCAAACGCCGGTGTTTAATTTTGTAACCCCCAAACAGTGAACTACCCAACACCGGAAGCAGCCCCCTTGATCAAACCATCCGAGACTAGCTTGACACTCAGAGTGGTGAAGGTGGCCCCAGGTTGATTGTCAGCGTTCGTTTGGGGATGCCGGTTCTTCAAGAAGATCGGCCCCCCTTAGAACCTCCAATCAAAGGACAATCGGCCAGCACAGTTTCTGTGGAGGTGTGTGTGCGTTTTATGTCAGGGTATGCACCAGTAAAGTCTGCGGTTGTTGGAGGCTCCTCTTGGTCCCATTGTTTTTTCTTCCTCCCGATAACCTAGACCAGTTAAAGAAGGGGAGCTTGTCTGCCCCCAGGAAAGTGAGAAAGCCTGGCCGGCGGACGAGAAAGGTTGGGAATTCCTCAGGGAAGGTGGTACGGATTCTTTTGAAGAAATACTGTCATGAAGTGTATATTGTGGGAAGGGGGGGTGGTACCGTAAGAGGCAGCAATAATCTTAAGGGAGGTGGCTGGGCTCTTCAGGCCTCCCAACCCTGTACCCCTGTCTTTGGGACGGGACCCAAAAAAGCCCAGGGTTTTAACGTGGTTTGTGTGTCAAGGTTCAGGGCCAGTTTCGAACTCAAACTGTCAAAGGGTGGAAGCGTTCACGTCCTAGGTGGTGGAGCAAGGTAGTGTCTTCTTAGAGCGACGCCAAGTCTTATAGATCTTTCAGGTTTTTCCTCCCAAGGGCTTCAATTGTTCTTCCCTTGCTGGCCAAAAGCTCTGGTTTCCTTTCTTCCAATACTCTTTAGGGGTCTTCAGACGCTTTGACCCCGGGAAACACGGACTTCGGAGATAGCACAATTTCACCTTGGCAGCAAAATATACTTATATGTTCACTCTTCAGACTCCCTTTCGTCATTAGAAGTGATGTTGGTTTAATGAAAGCCAGAATTTTGACTTTTTTCAGTAGGACTACAAAGTCATGTTTAATGAATGTCCGTTTTGCGCTGTCTTGTCCAATGCAGAAGAACACTCTAGGCAGGGGCGGAACGTCGGGACAACGAGCAAATAGTAGGCGTTCACTCGGCACCCCCGCTAGACAAATGGCATGGCCCCCAGCGTCTCTCTCCTCTCTGGGTCCAGGTATAAGTGAAGGGCGCGGGGTTGTTTACTATATTGGGAACCGAGGTTGTACGAGACAACCAGTCTCCAAGCCCCCCCCCCTGCATGCTGCGTAGTGAACACCGAAAGACAGCGGGAACGGGGCAGTTTTTTTGTCTTGACAAGGGTCAGGGGCTTAAAGCGCAAGGCATTCAACCCTGCCCCCCGATCTATTCTAAGGACAATCAAAACGACCCGACAGACCACCGTAAGTTGCGCTAGAACTTCCAAAGTGAACATACTCCTCTAACATACCCGGAGACAGTAGGAATCCTTCTTACTTCCTACCTGTGCCGAGGTTTTTTTAACTTGGTAACCTCTTTCCCGGACTGAATAGACAGTAAAATGGGAGAGGTGATAAGACCAGAAAGCAACACCCAGGGGCCGCTCGACAGAGCGGTTCCGGTCGCACCTCTCCCTAGGGCTCATACTTACCGACAGGTCCTTAAGGCACGGCCAACTCCCTGGCGCCCTTCTGGTCAGCAGACTTTGGCCCCGACCTGCAGACGTCCACGACCCCCCGACCTGCACCATCCAATACCTCCTTCTTGAGACCTCCCATTCCGACCAAGACCCAACTAAAGGAGTTTCCATCTTCCCTGTTGAAAGATAGTGCACAAATTTCGTTTTTTTACCCCTTACGAGCGCCCCCTCTATTTTTCACGAGACTATTTTCCCTCAGTGTTTTTGCTTCCAACTCAGCATCCTCTTTTTTTTAAGTGCCGCTCCGCGCCTCCCAGGAAAGTGTAGCCCCCCAAGATACGCCACCTAGAAGTCGATAGCGCTTGAACGAGAAACCGTCTAAGAGCCCTGGATTCGTCCAGCAACAAGTTCAAAAGGAAGGAAGAAAGGAAAGCGACGCCGCATAGAGAATTGAGTTATATTGTCTTCTCTTCCTTCAACCCATCTTCTCCTTACAGAAGACCCCTTTCGGAAAGCTGTATATCACTTGCCGTCCCCTCCCCGCCCCCTTTAATTATTCAAAGTCCCCTGGATCCCCTCTCTCCCATTAAGTTCCCCCCCGTAGTTTGTGTACTAGGAGGAGTACTTCTTTCCCACTTCCCCTCGTTGGTTCACATAGTAAACCTATTCTGTCTACGAAATGGGCCCCCTTTGTGGGTACCCGAATTGGGAAAGGCGAAGGTTTGGGGTCTTGGGCAGTGAGCAACCACCGGCTCTGCCGGGTTTGCCAAGTGGGACCAGCGGGCCTGTGCCAATTCAGCTAACCCCCATGTTGATGGTGCCCACAACCTTGTCAATGCAAAGACACCCGCAGCCAAACTTGATCTGACACCTAACGGCAAGGGACCTCGTCTTCTTGACTCAGTGTATAGTCTAAGTGACCCACCACAGTTTTCTTAATAAACCAACCTAATCTTTCGGGCAACCCAACCAGACCTGTAGTCACGACCCTGAACCCCCCGGCATAGACCCACAAAATGGGGATAGGAGGGGTTAATGGTTTAAGGCAATACTCCCCCTCAGTAGAGTAATTCTCCCCAGGCAAAGGCGCTTCAATTAGGGACCCTCTCAGATTCAGGCGCCCTTCCGGACATCTGTAGATTAAGTGGTTAGAGTACCCCTCTCCTCCCCCGTGAGTTTTAAGCTCGTGTTTATCTTATCCTACTCTTCCGGTGGCGATGCAGATGTTTACTCCAAAGGTCAATTTGAGGTCGCAACTTTTTTTCGACACCAGATAGACGAAACCCCCCCGCACCCCGAACCCTCCAAGGTCAGTTCTCTGTGGCGATAGTCATGGGGAGTTAAGAGCATGCCATGCCTCAGGATGTTCATTATGGAAGAAGGACGAAGAAAAGCGCGGCCTAAACTATAGAGCCCCGGGAGAACCAGGAAGATCCTCTCTGCTGGTTCTGCAGAATGAAAAGGTTCTGATCCGCCCCCTTTTTAGTCGATTCGTGCGAGCCGCCGCTGGAGGGGGGACCCTCTTGCGTAACGTTCCCCCAACCCGCGGCGTAGAGCCGTCCCGCACTTCCCCACAAGTTGCCTTCCTACTGTATGTTCCCCTCCAGTTCCGCAGTAGCTCCGGCTGCCGGACAGACCCCCGCCCAAAAAACGTTTTCGGACCGCTGTGAGGACGTCCCCCTTGAGAAATTTCGTAAAAGAGGCGGGCTGTTGTAAGGTGAACTGAATAAGGAGCCCAGCTCCCGCGGGCATTGGTTCCGACACAATAATCGGTCCCCCTTCCAGCGGCTCGGCGAGCCATCCGGTGCCGGCCCGAACTCCGCTGGGTCCCTTTTTTCCCACCCCATGCGCTGCCCCTCTGTTTTAAACTTCCCTCCAGCCTTTCCCCACCTGAGCGTGAAGAAATCGGTACCATTTAGTTCTGTTCGGTCTGCTCCCGCCGGGTCCCCCCGGGGAAACTGATGGCCCATTGCCGTTCAGTTACCCGCCCCCCTAGGCCCATCCCTCGCGTCTAATATTATCTTTTTTCGTCCAAGGAAAAATTTAGACTCCCATCGTCTGGTATCATTCCCAGTAAGACGAACCCCTCACCTTTCGTGGGGGAACCATTTCATATTGTTATGACGAGATCGTTGCTACACTTTTTTTCCCCTGTCAAGAGTCTGACCACTCACTACCTCCTGAATCCTGACCTCCCATGAACAGGCAATTCTCCTCTAAGACCTTGAGTTGCAAGTCTTAGACCCCCATTCCCGCCCTTCATCATACTCATCCTACCTTTCCTGAAAAGGTCTTTGTCTAAGAGAAAGAACGGTCCAACCGCATGAGATTTTTTCAGGATGCCCCTCTTGAAATCCCTATCTTTCCATTTTTCACGGTAACCACCGAAGGCTATTTGCCCGACTCCCCCTTCCTGTTTTATACCAGATCCCCTCCCTCGGGAAATTTGCTTTCCAGCCCGGCGTTTCCCGGCTCGTCTGAAAAGTGAGTGCAGTCCCGTCGATTCGCCTTATTCCCTCCTTATGAGTTTCGTTCTGAGTTAACCCCCTGTACCTCTATTCCTTGACATTTTTTCCTCCGCGCTTTTGTTGGTGCCGGTCCTTCTTTTTTTTCCTCTCCTCTTTTTGTCTGCAGCCTCCGTCAAAAAATTTTCACGTGAGGCATCTTGCTACTCCTTACTTTTCCCCTTGTTTTAGGCTTGCCTTTCTTTGCTACAGACGCCTCTCAACCCCCCGGTCTGGACGAGTCCCCCAAAAGCCGTATAGGTCCGTTGATGTTTGTTTTCCCCTTTCCCTTCTACTCTGTCAGGCTGAAGGACCCCTTCCTTGGTTACTTTTCCTTCTCTCGCCCCTTAAGGCAGGCCGTTTGTTCTGTTCTCTGTATGTTCTTCTCTTCATGACTTCAAGGGTTTTGTGATTCCCGTTTCATGTTTCCGGGCCCCTACTCAAGTCTTTTATTTTGAAGGCCTCATTCTGACTCTTCCATTTTAGCACCCCCTTCTCTTCCGTGACATACTTTCCCCTTGATTTTTTCTTCGTGCACCTTGATTCTGCTACCTCCTGTTTGCAGTTTTGATTTTCATTTCTTGTTAACCCCTCTTCATATGTTCTTCACTTTTTCTTTTTCTTCCCGGACGGGCAATTCCGGGCCAAGAACGAAGTCGGGCACTGACCTACCTTTAGAAAGTAAACCTTCCATTCACGATTTCCTTAAGCTATTGGTACACCTGGGATTCCCCTTTTTTCATCATAGATGAAAGGGGTCCAGACACATAGCGATTTTTTTTCCTGCCCCCATGTCGAAGAGAAGAGTTTCTGCAGATTATTCTCATAGGAGCAGCCAGACGTCTAACACCCACCGTTCCATATAACTATCCCCCACTGAACGAAAGTTTCTTAATGGGATCAGTTTCAGGTGCGTTGAAGCCAATAGACACGTTTTTCGATGGTCCCGCCCCAGAGATAATTTCTGTATGACACCCTTAGGAGGTGATTCTTTAGGGAGCTTTCTGATAGAATCCCGGGATGGTTTCCTTACAGTCCCCAACTCCCCACCAGAGGTCTCTCTTTCACAGGCTCGGACCCGAAGTTCACTCCACCCCGTGGCTGAAACCATCCCCGTTTACTCCCCGCCACAAGAGAATAGTAGTCCGGCGATTGTCGCGTCGCGCCTGTTTCGAATTCCTTTCGTATGAGAGGAACCCCCCCCAATCCGAACCTTATCTATTACAGTATGATTCGACTTTTGGTCAAACCCACTTCATTTTTCGTTTCTTTTGCTTCTTTATTTATTCTTTTTCATTTTCTTTAAACCGGGTTTTCATCCAGTGACCTTTCATCCCACTTTCTTCGAGAACCCAGGTCTAGGCATTCCTTAGACCCTCTCTGAAACTTTCCCCCCGTGCATGCTTCCTGAAAAAGGACCTTCTCCTCTTCTGGGAATCCGTTTTAGCCCCCCTCCTATCTGAAATCCCCTTCCCCCTCTAGGTCATTTTCTGACTGAAGATATTGTTCGCAGCAAGGATGGCACCTAATAGGTCCCCAAGAAGCAACACAGGTGGTGGACTCTCCCCCAGTTCCCTCCTAATGTCTTTAGACCAGCCGTTCGGTTTTTTACCTTTTTGGTTCATAACGGCTCTGTTTAGGACTTCGAGATCCCCTTCTCCCGAATTTCACCGGCCCTCCTTATCGTCGGCTGTCTTGTGCTTTCCCTTTTGACACTTGTCTTATCCTTTCCCCTTTCCTTTGGCCAGCCCCCTCGTTCCAACTTCCAACGGCATTTTTTGGACGATGTCCCACAAAGAACTAGACAGCCCCACTCGTTTCACCAAAAGGGTACGGTCGTCCCCCCTCCTCTATGTGCCGTGTTTTTCTTACCAAAGTTTTTCTGCAAGCCTTCTGCATCCGGAACCTACCCCCCCCTAGTCTTGCCTTAAACGGATCCCCCGTGAAATTATTTAAGTAATGCCGTCTTTATTTTTTCGGACGGAACCTTATTCTCTCCATTCCCCTTAGTGGTGCCAGATGTTCGGATCTGCGAGCGAAAGCCCCCTCAAAGTAGACTGTCGGCGGCGGAACTGTCGTAGCAAGGGGCCCCCAGTTTGGCAGATCACCTTCTTTTGCTCTTTTTTTTCATCCTTTTCCGACTTCCCTACCTTTTTTTATTTTTCTGTTGGCTAAATCCTTGAGTATAGGAGTAACATTCTTCATAGGTGACTTCCCACCCTGCTGTAATCTCGTTTGCCCCCACCCCCAACTTTTACGCGAGTAGTAGTTCCCCCAAGCGAATGGGGCAGCTTGTATCTTCATATGGCAAATCCTTTTTCCCTTTTCTTATTGTCAGTATCGTTTTCAGACATAACTTATGTAGTTTAGGGTGGCTACTTTCTGTTCTTACTGATTTCGCACGTTTGTATCCGGATACGCTTGGCCCTTGCTTTAAAGATTGCCTGTTCATCTCAGATCGTTCGTCCTCCTCCTCCGATTTCCTCGATTTTTTTTCTGCATCTTCTTTACCGAGACCAAACTGTGTCTTTGTGATTTCATTCCCCGCACTTATTAGTCCCATGACTCTTAACCGAGTAAGAAAGACTCCGGATCGCGGTTTCCGTACTCCTTTCTACTGACTATTTGACCTGGTAATTTAGTCCCAAGGCATATTTTCATGTTAGTTTTGCACTGGAAGTGCCGACTCGATAGGCCTTTCATTTCTTTTCGAGCTTCAGTTTACCATGCCCCCTCCCCTGGAATTTCGCTTGATTGTTCAACTCCAGCCACCAGGGGTGATGTCCGGCTGTTTATAGGGACACCCCCTTAAAAATGAATCTCCCCAAACGAATTTTATCTAAGCAGCGCCAGAGTTCGGACATCTCCCGCTCTCTCGTGGTTCGGTCTAGTTGACCCGCCGCGATTGCTTGCCCTTCGTTTTTTTCCCCTTCGCGGCCGCAGAATATTTTGGAATGCAGGCCAGCAGCCTTTTGTGCCCCAGGAGTCTTCGCAAGTCGCTTCGTGAACCTCCCCTTAGGGACTGGTGATAAAAAGGGAATGCGGACGTCTGTTCCCATTTAGTAGTATAGGGTTCCACTCGAGATGCCCAACTCTGACGCCTTGAGGGCCTTTAACTGACTCCTCCTTACATAGTCGCCAGACCAATCCGCCTTTTGCCCTCACTTCATAGCTTTATGGTGAGCGGTACCCAGTACGAATTGGGGTCTTTTCCCCCCTTCCTCTCGAGCGAGTGCGGATAGTCAAGACCCCCCTCCAACAAACCGCAATCTGCACAACCCTGGTCCCTTGGGGCGCAACCCCCCTTCCCATGCCCCAAACCCACCGCCACATGCCTTGGGCAGGGACGGGTCCTTTTCCCAGCTTCCTCAGACCCACGGATTGACGATGGACGGATAGTAAATGAGACCCCCCCAATGACCCAAATGATGACCAAGTGGGGATTCCCAACCCCCATGACAGGGGAAGGACCCCCATTGACAGAAAAGCACTGAGGGACGGAGGCACAAATGATCCACTGCGGGATGGGAGGGGTTTTTCAACTGGCTTATGAATACAAACAAAGAGGGTTGTTTTTTCCCCCCCCTTATCCCAAAAGCCCCCCCATACCCCAAATTTATGTGACTGATTGCAGCCCTTTCCTTGGTTGAGGTTCATTGCCGATGCTTGATTTGCCTTGCCTCCCAACAAAGAAAAGCGTCCCCGAAATAGGCCAAGGACAAGGGGAGCCAATCTTCTCAGAGTGCCCGGTGTAGAAGGGTGCGATTCGTTTTTTCAATGTGGACGTGAGATTGACAAGGAGCTAATGGGAGGGAAAGTGACAAAACCCCAAAAACAAACCCAAAGGAGGGGGGCCACGAAAAAACCATGCCCCCAGAACTTTTCAGCTAACAGGAAGCCATGACAACCACCCTTACCCACTGTGGAATCCCCCCCCAACCCACCCCCCCCACCCCTAACGCATGCATGGGGAGGTTTTAGTCCCCCTTTTAGTAAGTCTCACTTGTTCTTCCTTCCCTCCCATTGGTGTTGGACCCTTCTTTCTTCATCTTGTCATAGATGTAATTTTTATCTTAATCCATTATGCGGCCTTTTCTCTGAGCCTCATATATACAATCTCCCTTTGAAATTTTCTTCTGCTTTGCTCAGCATTTTCTTTCCACGGTTCCCCTATCACACTGTATCCCGTGTATTCCATTCTGATACCAGTATTCCCTTTTTCTCTCGATATCTTTCTTTCAAGTGTAACCCTATCTACTCTGCCTCTCCCATTGAAATTCTGAGTATGACACCTTTTTTTTTCCTTCCTCTTTTTTTTTTTTCATGATTTCCCCCCCATATTCCCACTTTTTTTGATATCCCAACCCACATCTTTTGACAAGGCGGCTGTGTGGATCATCATGCCCCCCCCTTTTTTGAATTCCTTGGTTTGTCTTTAATTTTTCCATACAACCCCTCAGAGGTGGATGCTTACAGACACTACTACTTTGTCTCCTTTCCCCCCTCTCCAAAGTTCTTCCCCGCTGTATATCTTCTCACCCCACCCCCTTCTTTTTTTGATGCATAATTATGTTGTAGCATGTAAAAGCATTCCCCCCCCCCCCCCCCCCCCTTCCCACCAATTTGCTGGAATCCTAGCCATTTTATCCATTCATTTCCATTTTATCCTTACATCATCCTGATTTTGTTTCTTTTTTCCCCCTTTCTATGACCTTTTTGTCAACATTTTGGATAGCCACCAAGATCATCTTCAATATCGGAAACGGCCTTTGGAAAAGGGTTCGTGGCTTACCCCCCCCCCGCTCCTTTCGTACACCAGAAAAACAAGAGATTGAGGAGGGGGTCCTCCGACGGGCCTTGTTCGTCGAGAGAGAGACTTCCTTTCTTGTTAGGGGATACCCCCATTATAGGGGTCTGGGTCCACAATGAAAAACTAACTATTTAAGAGATTCAGAAGATATTTTTTTTGGTTTCTCCCCCCATGCTTTTTTCCCTTTGGGCCTAGTCCATTTTTCCCCACCCCCCCCCACTCAACATAGGAAGACTTCATAGATGCCGGTTACTTATTGCACCTCATGTTAGATTCTAGTAACCAATGGTTCCATTTTTTGTGCTTGTGTTTCTTTCGCCCGCTCTTATATGCTACATACCGCAGGATTATGGCTCGTAACCCCGAGGCCTTTTCCATTGTTATCTCCGCTCACCGCGCTCCATCTTGGTTTTTCTTAATATCTCCCCCAAATAATTTTCAGTGTTATGCTCCACCTCTGTTGAGGTGGGTTTCTGTACCAGACAACCCAAATCGCATGACACCCCACAGTGTCTTTATTATATTGATCAAAGGGCGATCCCCCCCCGCTGGGCCACCTCTGGTGGGGGTTTTGAAGACACTTGCCGGATGTCACCTAGTCAGGCAACGTCTCCTCCACAA
>Ga0179593_1728045_pt1 | contig 11199 bp, 7 predicted proteins | sample CZODoug2_1_08_16_FD_185931 | JGI IMG/M metagenome (GOLD analysis project Ga0179593, IMG submission 185931) | Vadose zone soil fungal communities from Angelo Coast Range Reserve, California, USA - CZODoug2_1_08_16fungal (PacBio error correction) | ecosystem: Environmental > Terrestrial > Soil >... | reverse complement strand
TTTTCTTATCTTCTCCCTTGAGCGATAATAAGCTATTTAACTTTTGTTACCTCTCTTGATCGCCCTTCTTCCCTGTTCCCCCCCCCTTTTCCGTTCCTCTCTTCCTGGCAGTCCCCAGTATTCCTCCCCGCTCTCCCCCCCAGTGAGCGTAGAGAAAACCCTTTTTCGTTCCATTGTTTCCCCCCCCCCCTCCTGCACTCTCTCCTTAAACATTTATCCTTACCTCGCCCTGGATCAGAGGCGCTTTTGTCTTTTTGCAAGCAGCCCTTCGGCCATCGATCCCCCCACGGGCCTTCATTACCAGCTTTTTTCGGATCTTCTTTTTTTTTTTTTTCGGAGGGGTTAATTGCATTTGTTCCCCTCGTTTGCGTGGTCCGGCGAGGTTTGATTCGTCTAAGAATTTTAATAGGTTAAGTCCTTTGTATTAACCCACATTCTGATTTGCCCCGTCTGTTTTCCTCCCCAAGTGTTTGGGATCTGAATGGTGTTGTTTTCATTTCCCGGTTCTACCCCCCCGGGAGAAATCCCTAAGTGTCCCCCCCTGACTATAACATGCGAATGCGCTTTCCTTTTTTTGGGTTTACAAAATGATTGGGGGTCTTTGATCTCCCACCTCTAGTTTTTGATTCGGGTAATCCGTTCCTCCCCCGCTTTGATGAGCTCCCCGGCTCTGCAAAGTTGTGAAACGTTTTTGTCTTTGTAATTCTTCGTCCCCTTTTAGCCCTTTCTCTCTGTCCTCATATCCTTTGTGACTTTCCAGTCGGATGCCTCTTTTATCCTGTTCGATTCACCCCACTATTCCCTTTATTGTTTTTTTCCGCCTTCCCCCATGCAGTTTTGTGTTCCCACCCCTCATAGTTCTCGAAAAGACCGGTTTTATTACTTTCCTTTCTTTTTTTGGGTTTTTAACCGCCTTTGTTAGTTCCAATTGGTGGACCCTTTGCCAATCTCTCGTCCAAATGTCGCCTTGGCCTCCGTTACGGGCCTATTTTACACCCCCCCCCCTCTTTCAACTAAGGCACCCACGGCTGAACAACCCTTTGATCGCTACTGTGCCTTAGTGTACGATCTTCCCCGGTGTAACTGTCCCCACGCTTACTAACATTGCCCTTCATGCGAAGGATTTCTAGACGCTGTTTCCCCTATTCCCACGGTGTATTCAATTGGACCTGTCCTCTTTCCTTTATCTTATCCATCCATCGTACAACTGGGACCCAAGAGTTCCCCCATAGACGGGAGGTTGGTGGACCTTATTGGGCTTTCCTCCAATCGCTTTGGGTTTTTCGAGAAACCTCTTTTTTCCGATTTTTCCCAACAATGGAGACAAGGGTGACCCCTTTTCTTTTACCAGATTTTTGTGACACTTTCGATTTCCCACCCCATAAGGTTTCGTTACTTACTCATTACAGTTACACTGATCACTTCGATACCCCCCGATTTGCTCCATTGGCCTACGGTCAGGAACCTTCCTTTTTTGCCTACTTTTGAGTTTTTTTCCAGGTCTCCCCTCTTCCTCTCCCTTGGGAGGTGGGGCGGAATTCCTTCTTGTTTTACCTCCTTACCGAAGTGATTCGAGCCTCTGATTTGGTTTCTTTCTCCCGAACACCTTCTTCTTCCACATGCCCCTTACGCGCATTATTTCCTTGCTTTCGCCCCCTCCCTCTCCACTTCTTTCCTCATCAACACTACTTCTCCAGGGGGTTGATGTATGATTCCTCAGTGTAACCTTCAAGACAGGTTCATTATTTTTTTTGTTTTACTATCCAGGGCCTGAAGTAATTCCTGGGACTCCCAATCCATTATCAGCTTTGTGAACCACTCACTGTTTTTTCTTCCCCGTTTCTGAAGTCCGAGATTCCCCTTTGCTTTTATCGATCCCCAAATCTCTCTTTCTTTTCATCTATCCCCTTTTCTTTGTTTCTAGTTTCTGGGTCTCACACACTCACACTTTAGACTACAATACAGTCTTGAAACCACGCCATTATTAGCTTCTTCCTCTGATTTCAACGGAAAAAAACGCCGTCTTTTCGCCCCGAGAGCAAGTCCCGCTGTTTTTTGGGGTCTCATTCTTTGCCGTTTTACTTTTCGGATTTTCACGCCACAAATGCCCCCCCCCCTGTTTCCGGCATTTTTTTTTCCCCCGGGTTTTCCCAATGTTTTGGCTTCTGCAAATCCCCCCCAAAAAAACTCCTCCTTTTGACCCGTTCACAGCTCCAACCCTTCCCACTGTCGGTGTTTATTTCCAAAAGGTCCGATTCCACCTCTTTTTAACCCCCCTGCCCCCAACTCCGAGAAATCTTTCCTCCCTTCCCCCTCGGTTCCTTCCGGTCAGTCAAAGGCTTTCCTCTGTAAGGGCCGGGAGGCCCAAGTTTTTTTGACGTGCTGGCTCAGGCTGGACCACTCCCCATGCTTCTTGAATTTTAACCCCCCCTCCATGGACACACCAAACAGATCTAGGAGTGACTCGCCTAGTCTTTCTTTTTGCCCCGTCGAACTTTGAGCACTCATCCACTTCCTCATTGGTGTTCCCTGGTCATTTCGACCTTTTGGACTTGTTTTTTTTCCCCTTCGATCGTTGATACCCATTCCCCGATCATTTTTTTGCGGACTTTTCCTAGAACAACTTTAAAATTTCACCTCTGACCCAAATCTTTTTCCTTTCCCTTCGACCTGATATTTCTTGCATTAAGTGTGTTTCATCCTCCGTGTGTGGATATTACTTAGTATGTAAATTGAATATCCTCTCCTGTCTTCCCCCCGAGGGGTCTTTTACAGAGCTTTGTGCCTGTGATTTGTTTCCGATTTTGAAGACCAGTGTTCTTGTGGAAAAATCCTCCAACGCGTCTACTCCCGATCGTCCAGTCTATACATCCCAGCCGTACTTTTGGCGTTTCTGGATTTTACGGCTATCACTGCCCCTGCTTTTCCGGCCCAAAGTGTTCCCCCCCTGTTCCTGACGTCTCCTTTCTCTGAAAAAACTCTTTTTTTGGTTTTTTGTTGGTCCCCTGGACTCGATCCCATCTCCGCGGAGGGTGTTTGTTCTTTTGGTGGTTTTATTCTTTTTTGTTGTTAATTCTTTTTACAACCGAAGAGCCTGGATGCCGCGGATTTTTCTAAACCAGGTCTCATTTCCTTTTTTTTCTCGCAAGGCTTTTGGTGTGTTTTTTTTTTTTTTTTTTCCAAGAGGTGCTTGTCCTAGTGGGCGGTAAAGGTTTAAGTTTAAGTACCCGTGGTGGCAGAGAAATTCTTAGCACCCCCTCCCTTCTACCCCCTTCTTACGGCAACAAAGGAAAGTGGGCTCCACCTACTTTGCATTGACGATCCTCACCGCCAGGAACCTCCCCCCATTAGGAGAATCCCCTGCTCCTGCCGGAAACGTTCCACGCTAGGTCCTCAGTTTTTCTGGGCATCACCGTAGAAAAAACCCCGGCGGGCGCATACACATAGGTGTTTTCTCCAGTCCTACAGAGAAAGGGACTTTGGAGAGTCAGCCAATCGGCAGGCTCCGGGGGCCGCCCAAACGAGTGACCCCTTTATCATGCTTTGTATGCGCATGCAGAGCCGCTCTCATCTGCCGCTGAATGGGTGGTCTCCTTAGGTTCTGCTTTACCAGTTCCTTTTTGACTCCACTTTAAACCGGTGCCTTGTTATCGCTTGTCCTCCCCCCCGGGAAAAGAAGACTTCTTACCCGTTGGTTTCGTGGGTGTTCTAATTTTCCATCGTATACACGCACTCCCCACCCCCGTAGTACAAATTTGTTTCCTTCCCGCGTGGCAACCCGTCCTTCGCCTGTCCCTAAAAGTCCCCCCTTTTTTTTTTTTTTTTTAGGTAAATTTCCTCCTTCCCCTGATTTGTCTTATAGACCTCCCCCCCTCCAGGACGATATGGGATCTTTTATTACCCCGTTTTTTTCTTCAACGAGTACCCTTGATTTCCCCCACTTTATCCCCCCCCACCAATCCCTCTATATGGTGACTCTTTAGTGATTCGGTGGTGGTTTTGGGGTTAGGCTACCCGTACACCCCAAAAGGTGTGTGTTTTTTTCTTTTTTTTTTTTTTGTCTATCCCCATTACGCCTCAGTGGGTGGTCTTGCGCTGTTCCTCTTTTTTCCGAGTGGCCCTTCCTCCCCCCCAGCCCCTGCCTTTCAACCTTTACAATCCAATTTTCCCTATCTGCCCAGTGGTCCTAGGAAAGAGAAGTTTTTTTTCCTTAGGTCTTTTTCCCGCACCCTCATTCTTATGGAGTTTCCAAAACGCCCCACCCGCCATTTTTCTCTCCATGATTCCTCCCCCTATTCTTTCTTCTCTTTCCTTCCTCGTTTGCTTGTTTTTTTTTTTTTGGTACTTGCCGTGACGTTCCTTTTTTTTGTTAGTCTAAGGTCCTTTTCACGTCTGAACTCTATTTCCACAAAGGTCTTTTTCCATTGCTTCCCCTCTTGTCGGTTTGTAAAGCTGACCTACTGACCCGCTTTCCCCTCTTGAGAGTTTCTTAACCTATATCTCTTCAAAACAGGACTTCGTTTTCAGCCCAAACCGATAATTACCAAGGATTTTGCCCCCCCTCTTAGCGCGTTTTTTCTTCTTGCAATTTTTTTCCCAAATTTTGTTGGTACCGCATTTTTCCACTGGTTCTTCCTAGCCCTCTTTCAGTCTCAGCTTCTTTTTCTTTCGGCCCCGCGACTGGTTCATCTTTTAGTTCCCTTGAATTACCGGCCTTGATGGGGATTAATCATTTTCATAGTTGTATTCCTTTCTTTCTCCCCCCTTTCCCTAGGTCTTTTTTTTTCCCAGGTTGATTCCAAATCTTTTGGGCCCTTCTTGCGCGATCCGGAACCGAGATTTTTTCCCCTACCCTCTTTCTTTTTTTTGTCCGGCTCCCTCAGTTCTGACAAGATCTCGATTTGCTTCCAACCCTGTGTTTGTTTCTGTGGCGGGATCTCCCCACCCTTCCAATTCGGCGGTGTCTCATTCTTCTCTATTTGCTTCGGGGCGGATCTTGGCCCATGGCCCTTTACTTTTTCAGTCCACCCTTTCTCGGTGGTCTTTTCTCCTGCAACCCCCTTTCCCTGGTTGCCCGGAAGAGGGGGTATTCTTTAGAACCCGTTCCTATTGCCCCCCCCTTCCGTCCTGACCGTTTTTCCCTCCAACCGCTGTTTCACTTCTTCCCTTCCGACTTTGTTTCACGTCCCAGTCCCTTCTCTCTGGGTTTTCCGCGATTAGGTTCTTCCCCCAACTGTCCCTCAGATTCCCACCTATCTCCCTCTCGTGCCCCGACTTTGTTTCCCCTGAATTACTGTGTTCCTTGCCCCAAATGAAGCTCCTCCTGCCTTGTCTCCCCCCCCACCTTCATTTTCTTTTCATAAGAGATCGGTCTATTGCCTCGCCTCCCCCCCCCCACCCCTTAACACCCACCCGGAGCGACCCCTCCGCCGTAGGGAGTTCCCGATCAACGGATATCCTTTGGACCCCCGACTCATTAATCCAAGTTTCCCCAATTCCCCCCTTCCCTCCAACTGTAGAGGGAGGAGCCCCCCCATGGGATTTCTATCTGTGTTCCGGTAGATATCCCCCTCCCCACAATCTTTGGACTTAGTATGATCTTTCTCCCCAAGCTTATTTTTTCGCCAAAGTCTTCAGTCCTCCAACTGTGCCATTTTGGCCCCCCCCCCCCCCTGTCTTATATGAGCTTTACTTTGCCCTTTTTTCATAATCGTGCCCACTGAGCATCTTCTCTTGATCCTTTTTTTTTTTTCTTTCATTTTTTCCGGCCGGTTATTTTTTCCGATTCGTCCCCAAATTTTTCTCTTCTGAAGAGAATGTGCTAAGGATTTGGTGTAGTATGTTCCCCCTCTTTTTAAAGTCCCCCCCTTGTTTTCTTCTTTTCTTGATCTATTTGTTTTTCATGTGTTTATGATGTTGCTTCCTTTCTCCCCGGACACTTTCCAGAATTTCCTATTGTCGGTAAAATTCAATATAAAGGGCCTGTGTGAAACCTTCCCCAACACTCTTTATAATAGGGTTTTTTTTTTTTACCAATTGGGTGCCGGAACAGAGGTCCATCTTGTTGGACTGCAAAGTATTTTGTGCTGACTTATCAATATCCGAGGGGCATTAAGAAGTTTTTTTTTTGAGCGCCGGTTTTTGTTTAAGCAGAGCTAAAACCCTACCGTGTCACACCGTTTTCCAGCTACTCTTCCCCAGGGGGGTTAAGTGAAACCCCCACTTTTAATTGGGCGGACCCCATTTTTCCTTTGATCCAGTTGCTTTCTCTGGGTTGTAAGGTTGCTTTTGAGTGCGTTTTTTCCCATCTTCTTGGACCTTTGTTTAATTTGGGGATTTAACCTTCCCCACTCCCCATGGGTCCTTTGACAGGTTTTTTTTTTTCCCTAGCTGGGTTGCCTTCCCCTCCAACCCCTGACACTTTTTACACCACCTTACTATTTACCCAATTCAGTAATTTTGTGTGTTATTTACCTTCCCTCCCCTGGAACCTTTACCCTGCCACCCCTTCCTTCTTAGTCGCACCCTTTGCTGCCCACCGATTCCGGTTCTTTTCCCTCATCATTGGAATGTGGGGTTTTTTCCCTCTGTTTCGCGTCCCCGTTTCGGGGGTTGTGGTGCCCCTATAATCACGGTTTTCTCGATTCCTAGCTTTTTAACTAAGAACCGAGGGTCGGTTTCCCACCATTACGACCCCCACAATTTGGAAAAGGAAGGTGCGATGTTTCCTCATGGAGTCTGTCCACCACTTTTCCCCCCTTCGGCGTCTAGCATCCTTTTGCTTTCTTTTCGTCAACTCCTTTTGCAGCTGATTGCATGAAGCCGAACAACCCCCCCCACATCAACAATTTTGGTGCCCACCCCCCTCCCTCGTCTTCCGAGCCCCCCCTCCCGCCCTTTGGTAAACTCCTTTATGTTTTTTCCTTCTGTGGGCTAAAGGTAGTTACTGTCCCCCAATGTAATCTTCCTACCCCCCGGTGACGGGGAGGGTTGTCTTCCTTTTTCCCCGCTTCCCCCTTTTCCTTTTTAGTGGAAAACTTTTGTTTCATCTCTTTCCCAAACGAACAGGAGCCCACAGAGGCGTCCATTCCTACTTGGTAAATGGGATTTCTCTTCGTTTTTCCTTCTTCTAGTATTTAATTTTTCTCCGATTTACAAGGCTCCCTTTTTCAAACTAGCCTAGACGGATTTCCCCTGTGTTGTACGCCTTTTCCAGGGTAAGGAGATCTTTGTACTTTTTCCTTGAAGGTTTTCCAATTCCTAACCCTTAAACCTTACCGTAGCTCCCCCCCTGTTTTTTTCTTTGGCTTTAAATTTGTACCGCCAGTAGCATTCTTTACCAACCCCCGTTCTTTTTCCCCCCTTCCGGATCGGTTACCGCGCCTTTTTGTGTCCTTTTGGGGGCTGCTCCCCCTTAGTTCCGTCCTTGGTTTGGCTCTCGAAACCCCAGGCCCTGCTCCCCCCCATTCCTCCCCTTCCCTCTTCCCATTTGCCTTCGGAGCGTTGCCACGCAGTTAATTCAAGTTAAGTGACCCCTTATCCCCCCACGAGACTCACTGATCCCCCATCTCCTTCATTCCCCCGGCCTCATTTTTTCCTCCCCCAGAGTTGTGAGACCACGAAACCGTTCACCCTTTTTTGTGACCTTCCACTCTCCTAACCCCTCGTTCTGTATAGAGGCGGAATGACCTTCCCTTCGTTGTTACCTCTGTTGTTCCCTGCTTTTTCTTTTAGCGCGATCCCCAAACGGGATTGGATTCTTTTACACTTTGGCCCCCCTCCTGGGATAAGCACTTGCCCTTTCAAGGGGACTTTTCCCCCCACTTTCCTTCTTCCTCCCTGCCCCACCTTTTCCCTGCCTCTTCGCTAACTTTGGCGTTCTGCTCCCTTCCTTTCTACGATCCTGAGTTTCCGTTTTCCTTTCCAGTCGTTCAAAATGTCTCTCTCTCTTGGCTCAGTTCCCCAAAAGCCGTCCCCTTTTTTTGCTTTTTACTATCTGTGTGTTTCTTCCCCCCACCAAAAGTATGTTTTCACAGCCACTTTCCCTTTTTCTCTCTCCCCCGTGAGTTGGTCTTACAACCTTTTAAAAGGCCCGGGACCCGTACCCCCCTTCCAGTCCACTTACAGCTAAGTTTTGTCTTCTTCTCCCTACGAGTCCGTTTCCGCACAGAGGACAGACTTTCTGACTGCCCCTTTTTTTCCACGGTTTTGTGTGTTTTTACGTCTCTTTCCATTTCTGGCGGGTGTTGCCCACTGCTCTTTTTTTCGCTCTTTACCCGTCTGAAACGCGCTTTTTTATCTGTAACAAGGTCTTTTTTTCGTTACTGTTTTCCCCTTCTTTTTTACCTGTCTTCCTGGACTCCATTTAACCCAGTTTTTAGTCTCTTTTCTCCCCCCCCGACTTCTCCCGTAACCCAAACCGATATTAAAAAGGCCCAGCCCCTCCTTTTTTTTCTTTTTCTTTTCTCCAGGAACGCGGTATTTCTCACCCTTTTTTCTCACTGTCTGAGTCTCAGTCTATCGTTTGTACCTGAGGCCTTTTGATTTTTTTCCTCGCCGGGTTTCTTTTGAAGTCGAAGGGGCCGTTGGTGCTGCGTCTTCATTTTTCCCCCCCTTTTTTATTAACTCTTTTTCATTTTGCCAAGTGGAGTCCGCTCCCCCCCCTGTCTTTTTCGAATCTTTGGAAAAAGAAGCTGACCGGATCACTCCTTCGAGTTTTTCATCAGGTGTCTTAGTGTTTAGCGTCGTGTTGGGGCCCTCCCCACGGGGGATGGGACCTTGAGTGATACCCCCCACTTTTCCGGAGGGCGATTTTTATTCCCGGCTTTTTTTCTCGTTTTTTAGGTTTTGGAAACGGGGACCCCCCATTTTTCGCCGTGGTGACTTTCGGTTTTTTGTTGTTCCAGCACTTGGTTCGTGGGTGCTTGCTTTCCTGGTCGATTTTCAAACTTTTTCCCACTTTCCTTTAAAGCCGTCTGGTACCGTTTCCCCCAGTTTTAAGTCTTCCCGGCATCATTTTCTCGGGTTTAAAGCCTTACGTGGAGGCCCCCATTTTTTTTCCTTTTCCGGTCTTTTTTCAAACAAGTTTCTTCTTCCCCTTTGGCTGGAAGTAGAGAACGGCGATTTTCCCCACCACTTGGTTCAAGCCCCTGTCTTCCCCCTTCCCCTTTTTTTCCTTCCCGCTATTGTCGATGGGACTTTGGCTTCCAACCCCCCCCCCCCTTCTCCCTTCAATTCTGACAAAAGTTGCAGCGTCAGGCTTCTTGCGGGATTCCCTTTCTTTTACTTTTTTTTTTTCATTTCCCTTCCTTCCCCTATCAGCCATAGCCACCGGATCAAAACGAGTAACACGGAGAGGGCCTCTTTACTTACGACTAGGAGGAGGTTTTGCCAACGGTTTTCTTTTTTCGATCCCCTCCTTAGCAAGATCTGGTTCTTGAACCTCCCAGTTATTTCCTTTCAAGTTCGACCCAAAGACAAACTTCTTTGGGAGCCCCGATACTTCTTCTCTGGAAGCTTTTACGGTTCTTCATTCAATCTTTGCCCGATCGTCCCCCATTGCCGACCAGGTTTTTCTTCGTAAGCACCTTTTTTGTTGCCTTGAAGGATTAGATTGGTGTACAGCAAATCGAAATCTCCTTGCCCCTTATTTGGTTGCGTTTGATTTCGTCCCCTTCCTTTTTAAGCCCCCCAAGTGATCCGCGCTGTTGTCGTCTTTTCCTTTTTTTTTGGCTGTATTCCTGTGGACCCTTTTCTTTTTTCCCCCCTCATGTTCCTCCGCTTGTTTTTGAGGTCCCCCCCTATAAAACATCCGTAAATCTTGAAGACCACTTGACCTCTTCATTTCTCCCGGAACTGGGTCGGTAAAGTTTCGGTAAAGTCTCCGGTGTGAACTCTTTTGGTTTTTTTTTTTGTGTCCTATTTTTCTCCTTCTTTCTCCTCTTTCCCTCATCCTGGTATATGTTTTCCGTTTTTTTTTTTTTTTTCTTCTTTTTTTCCCCCCCTTGTGCCCCCCCGCCCCTCCTTCCCCCTCTAGTGGCCCGAGACCCCCCCTCAGCTTCTCCACCTTTCGCTTTCCCCAATTCTCGCCTTATTGGCGTTTCCGGAACCCCCTTTCTTCCGACTTTACAATCGTCACCCTTGCTTTTTACCTAGCTTTTTTGGGCCGTTTTATCCCCGACTTCCGCTCCCCTTCACCCACCACCCACAGCCCCCACCCCCACCACCAACCCCCCCCCAACCCCCCAAACCCCCCCCTCGTACCTTCTTTGGCACACGGGTTTTTCCTACTGGTTCTTTCTCATAATCATTTTAAAACCCCCCCCCCCCCCCCTTGCCCCTTCGTAACCTATCCCCACAAGCCCCCCCCCCCCCCCTCACTGTGTTTTTCTCCCCAGTTTAAACTAGTGATTGTTATTTTTCATTCTTTGTACATTCCAATTTTTCCTTTTTTTTTTAAATTTTCAAATTTTTTGAAATTTTTGTCCCGTCCCCCCACATCTTTTCTACCCCACCCTTCTTTTTTTCGACACCTTTGATGTACACCCCCTTCTGCTTTCCGGCGTTACCTTTTCCCGTCACTTTCCCCGCAAATTTGGTCCCGCGTGTCTTCGGCTCGTTTTTTTTTCCTGATGATAAATGGGCACCGCCATTCCGTTCCCCTGTATTACTGAACCTTAATTTTTTTTACCCCGCTCTTGCCCGGCCGACCTTCGCGTGGTTTTCCTCTAAAATTGTTTTACAAGGAATTGTTTTTGGGTTCTCTCGCCTTTTTACCTTTCGTACTTCACTTGGATCCCAACGATCGTTTTCTTGCCAGATCCTTTTCTTTATATAAAGCCGGGCCCATAATTCTTAAACTACCCACACCCTCTCCGGGATGTTTTGCCCGCTCCTTTTCCCTTTGGATTTGGGATCCTGTGGCTTATTTTCTGATCGTCTTCCACCTGATTCTTCTTTGCTCTGTAATATCGGCGCGTGGCTCTTTCGTCCGCTCTTTCTAAAAGTACTTGAAAAGAGTGGCATTTTTGAAGACCCTGTTTCATCGTTCGCTCCTACCCCAAGCCAAGTTACCCAGGTTGTTTTCGGTCCGTTTTCTTGTTTTTTGTTTTTTTCTGTTTATTATTTTTGTTTGCGTTCTCATTTGTTTCAAATCGCCCCGTTCCTTCCCCCCATGTGGGCCCAAATTTGTTTTTCCCT
>Ga0179593_1644739_pt1 | contig 11199 bp, 13 predicted proteins | sample CZODoug2_1_08_16_FD_185931 | JGI IMG/M metagenome (GOLD analysis project Ga0179593, IMG submission 185931) | Vadose zone soil fungal communities from Angelo Coast Range Reserve, California, USA - CZODoug2_1_08_16fungal (PacBio error correction) | ecosystem: Environmental > Terrestrial > Soil >... | reverse complement strand
TCGGGCGGAGGCATGTCATTCCTGATAGGGAGTCGGGTCGTCGGGGTCTCTTAAATGGAAAGCACGTTCCCCCCCACCCCTTTCTTTTTTTTCTCCCTCGAGGGTGAAATTAAATAGTAGTGTTAGAGACAACAGGGCCAATTCCTTCCCGCAAATTGAAGGAATGAGCTTTTTCTCCCCCAAGCACAACTCCTTGATGGGAGGGTGAGGGACCGCGGCTTCCCTCGGCCGCCGGTGAGATAAGGGGAATGTTTCCCCTTCTTTCTTTGTCGACTCCCTTCCCCTTCGGCGCGGGCCTTGCGCCGCTTATTTTTCCGTTTAGGGCGTCATCTTCCCCCCCCCCAGGCCACCCCCACCCCCTTTTTTCGGGGGGCCGGCGCTTCAGCGCGCGCCCCTTTTTTTTTGTCTTTCACGGCATCAGAGGGTCCGACTCCTTTTTTTTCCTCCTTTTTCGGCCGCGGGCCGGAAGCGGATTGTCATTTGTTCCTTTCCTACGTGGTGGCAAACCTTCTTATGCCCAGGCGCCGACTTAATACAGGTCCTCGCGTTTCGGGGATTTTTCCCTTCCTCCAACAAGAGGGTTGAGCCCTTTTTCCCCCTCCTCGCTCGGCCGGCATGTTGCTCGTGGAGATTTCCCTTTTCCTTGCGTTGTGTGGAAGGTGACTTTTCTCTGCGGGGGCAGCGATGCGTGCAGGACGACACCCCGTGTTCCCCTCTTTTTTTTTTCCCCCCCGGATGGTGTAACGCTCGGTGACGCAGAATTGACGCAGCAGCTTGTTCTTCTTTTTCCTCCTACCTGCGCCAGTACACGGGGAATGTTTAGCGGTTGGTCATGTGGTTCCCCCCGAAGGTGGTCGCATGTTTTTTTTTTTTGACCGTGCTGCAGGACGGGGGGGACGGGTAGTTTGGCCCCCCCCGGTCCGCCGGTTTAGACACTCCCACGCGGTCTCTCTTCCCCGCAGCGTGGTCCGTGTTGACGATGTCGAGGTTATTTTTGGCCCGCCCGTCCTTTTTTTCCTCCGGCTCCAGCGCCGAACCCGGGCGCTTGGCCTTTCCTCTCGCAGCCGTTACTGCTGTCTGTGTAGAGGTTAGTAATCCGTCCAAAATTCCCCGTTCCTTTCCCCCGCACCGCGCAGAGAAGGGCGGGCCCCGTTCTTTTTTCTTCTCTTAATTCGATAAGAAGATTAAGCTGGGAGATCTTCCCTTCCCCCCCCTCAGCACCCCTTCGAAGGAGTTTCTCTTTTTTTCTCTCACGTGCCGAGAAAGGAGGGAGTTCGATCAACACCACCTTTTTTTCCCTCAAGCGCTTGCGGCACGGAGAGGAGAGGGCGCTATGATTTCTCCCCTTTTTTTTTTTTCCCCCTCGGCTTCCGAACGGCCGCCTTTTGAACGACAGGTCGTTGCATTTTCTTTTTTTTTCTTTTTCTTCGGATGGCCACCATGCTGACCGAGAGGTAATCGGTTTTTTTTCTCCTCCGTTTTCGTGAAGAGGGGGGAAAGCCGCAGGTATCAGTTCCTCCTTTTTTCCTTTCCCCGCAGTGGAGAGAGAGAGCGCCGTTCTTTCCCCCTTTTTTTTTGGCGCTGGTCCCCGAGGATAACTAGCGGGTGTTCGCTTCCACGAGATCTTCTTTTTTTCTGTTGCGGACGGGTATGGGAAGACTAGGCACTTTTTTCCCTCTCAGTTCCACGTTCACTGGACGGAGGAAGAGTGTGAATTTTATACGGTTTCTCTCGGAAGGAGAAGAAGGGACTCCTCCCCTTCTTTTTGCATGAGAAGAGGAAGCAGAGGCTCTTGACGGAGATGAGGAGAACGCCTTTTCCTCCTTTCTATCGCCAGGGTTCTAGAGACAGGGTCAATCGCCTTTTCGTCCTGCACGTCTTTCCCTTCCCTCGCAGGAACGCGATGGCACCGTGCAAATCCCCATTTTTCCCCCTTTTTTTTCCCCTGGCGAGCTGAGTGGGGCGGGAGAGATTCCACGGGGCGAAAACAGAGGTCTCTTTTTTTGCCCCCCCCCCGAGAACGTCGAGATCATTTCCCCCGTTTTTCCTTTGTCGTGGAGAGAGCGGGTGGTCTCCACCCTCCCTCCTCCTTTTTCCCCCCCCCCCTGTTTTCTGTGCTAGAGGAGGACGCGGACGCTCCAGCTGATGGAGTCGTTTTTGGTTAGCGCCCCTTTTCTTATTTTTATTCGCCTCGAACAGCAGGCCACCACCTTCTCGGTCTCCCTTTCCCTTTTCCTTTTTCAGGCAAGCAAGCGCGCCTCCCTTTCCTCAGCTGGGGCGGAGAGGGGGGATGTTGGCCGGAAATTCTGGCCCCCTTTTTCTTTCTCCCCCCGAGCTTTTGTTCATGTCCTCAGCGCAGATTATGGTTCTTCTTTGAGTTACGGAAGGCCAGGCCGTCGCGTTAGTCGTGGCCTCTTTTTGGTGTTCCTTCTTTTTTCCCCTGCGGCCGTAAGAGGGAGGATTCAGGTGCGGTGAAAGAGCTCTTTTCTCCCCTCCCCCTGGGTCAGTCGGCCGGGCCAGGAGTTGTGGGCGCTTTTTTCCCTTTCCTTGCAGGTACACGAGCTTCGTCTGGAGAAAGGTCCGGGATTGCTCCAAGAATCGGTTGATTCCCTCCCCCCTGCTACGGAGGAAGAGGCTTTTCAAGTTGGGTGTTTCTCCTCGTTTCTTTTTTCTTTCAACACGGACCGTCACAAAGGCCGGGTGCCCCCGCACGGGAAGGACTTCTTTTTCCTTTCGATTACTGCTGCAAGAGCAGCACTTTTTTTTTTCTTTTTTCTGAGTCGAGGGTGGTAACAGGAGGCCAGAAACGCGGGATCGTGTTTTTTCCCTTCTTTCGCTGACGCGCGCGACAGGTAGGGATAAAGAGGAGGGTTGAACTTCCTTTTCTTCCTCTTTCCCTGCTCGAATCTGCTGCCAGTGCAGAAGCTGGGAGAACGGGAGCTCTCCCTTTTTTTTCCGTGTACAGGGGCTTTTCCCCTTTCCCTCCTCCTACTCGGCCGTCAGCGCCATAGAACCTTCAACTGGTCGGGCGGAGGATTTCGACTTTTTTTTCCCCCCAAGCCCGCCCTCGAGGGTTTTTCCCTCTGCCCAAAGGCGTGTCGCGTCGGGGGACGTCGTGGACCGTCCCCTGCTTTCCTTCCCTCCCCTCTTCTCATGGAGCCACCATGTGCCGGGCCGAACCTCCCTTTTTTTCCTCTTTTCTGCGCTTTTAAGCGTAGAGGATGACACGTTCACGACGTCACCGTCGTGATGACTTTTCAACCTTTCTCCTCGAGGTGGCGGGCGTAGTGGACCTCGGGTTCTCGGTTCTTTTCTTTCTTTCTTTCCTCTTTTTTCTCGTTTTCGGCGGGAAAGGGAAGAGGCAGACCGGTTTTTCTTCGCTCCGCGCAGGGGTGAGGGTGGTCTTGAGCGGATAGTTTTTTTTTCCCCCTTCCACCCGGGCACCATTGGAAGGAAGTAGCCTGGAAACGGCCGGGGCAGAGGTTTTTTCTCCCTTTTCTTCTCCGGGCGGCCTGCCCGAGCTCCTTCATGTCGAGGCATGATCGGGGGTGTCCCTTTTTTTTCCCTTCTGCATTTCGGCACCTGGAAAAGGCTAGGACGGCAGTCCGGGGGGGGCGGCTCTCCGAGGATGGCCCCCCTTTTTCTTTTTTTTTCTGGCAGCATGCCGCCGGCCGCAGAGATGGCATTCCTTTTTTTTTTTTTTTTTTTTGGTTTCTGCACCGCCAAGAACCCGAACACCTGGCCGGTCCCAGGTACTCTTCAGGTCTTCTTTCCTTTCCTTTCTTCCATTGCATCCCGGGACCCGGCAGAGGGAAAGCTCGCGCTGGGGATTAGGTGACCGTCTCCCCTTCCTCTATATTCAAGGCCTGTCCCTAAGCCCAGCGCGAGCTAAATAGCAGGGTAGGGGAATTAAGTAGACCTCATTTTCTTTTCTTCCCTTAGCCGGCAGGTGGGAGTGGTCGGGGAGGTCCCCTTCCCCTCTCGCACCTACCCTCCTGGATGCCATCTCGGGCGGCCGAGGCATGATGACCGAGGGCGAACGGTTACTTCCCCTTCTCAGCCGCCCCCGGACGGCGGGCCGAGGCCTTGTCCATTTCTCTCCTCTTTCCGTCCCCGCGCAAGCGACGGAAACGAACCGAACATGCTCGACAGGAAGGATTAGCTTTTCTTTTCCCTTCTTCAGCCTGCCCGTACGTGCAGGCAGACGTTCGTCTTTTTCTTTTTCTTGTCTGGGTGGTGAGAAGCCGGGCCAAAAAAAAAAAACTATCCGCTCAAAGACCCTCATTCTTCTCGATCTCAACGGGGGGGCACTCATTACGGCCGACCCCTCCTTTTTCCCTTCTGAAACGGGAGCCAGAGAAACCACGAGGTCGACACGCTGCCTTTTTTTTTTCGACGTTTTTCATCCACGAGGTGACGTAGTGGACTTTTTTCCCTTCTTCTCTTCTTCCAATTTTTTCGTCGACCGATCCGGTAAGGGGCCGGATCAGGGTGGCTCCATTTGAGAAAGCGAGGCAGGCCGTTTGATCCTTTCTTCCCTTGTCCCGACAGTTCAACGACGGCGAAAAACGCGTTGGCAAGGGTGGTTTCCTTTTTCTCTTTTTTCCCGCGGAACAATGCTGACAATAGGCCGCCAGTGGGAAGTGATGGCATTTCCGGTTTTTTTTTCTTCCCCCCAACGCTGGCTACTGCGAGTTAGACAATCCTGGTACAGGGCGGCTTTCCCCTTTTCACTCCGTTCTCCAGCTTGACTGAACGGGGGGCAGCAGGATCGAGCAGGAAAATTCTTCCCTCTCAACAGCGCGAAGGTAAGACTACTACCTCTTTCCCCCCCTTTCCCTCTTTCTCGCCCAAGATAAGCGTTTCGGCTCCGGGACCACCCTCGACCCACACTGCCGGATTCCTTTCTCTGGCAGCAGTATCGGCCGGATGCTCCACCGTCCTGCCCTTTTCTTTTCCCCTTTTTTCCCCCCCCCCTCTCCCCAGCTCGCGAGGAAGGTGGGCGAAAAAACCCCGTTCTTCTTCCCCTTGCGGGGTTCGGGAGGGCGCGTAGACCAGTCGATGGAGCAGCCCCCTTCCCCCTTGTCTTACCTTCTTTCCCGGGGGAACGAGAAGAAGCTGATTCAAGTACCAGAGCCCTTCCCCCTTTCCCGTAGACCTGGAAAAAGGGCGTTGCAAACGAGCGCTTCCCCTCCTTCCCCCTTTCTCGTCCGACAAGATCACCCCTCGGACGCGGCAGTACCTGGTTCCCTTTCCTCCCCTAACTACAGAGGGCCTGACTTGGCCGTCCCCTTCTTTTTCTTCTTCCAGAAACAAGCTTCGAGGTTCGACTACGCCTTTTTTTTCTTTCCCCGAGAAGTTCCGTCCCCCCTCTGGGCAGCTAGAGGACAGGAGCGCGAGGCGTTCCACTAGACGAGGAAGGTGTTTCCCCCCCTTTTCCCCCTCTCCTCCAAACAGAACGTGCGCGACCGCAGCCGGACCTTTCTCTTTTTTTTTCCCCCCTCGAGCACAAGGAAAAAGAGGAGCGACTGCTGTTCTTTTATACCAAAACAGAGCGCTAAAACTCCCCCCCCTTTCGCCCGAGTGAATGATCCCCTTTTTTTTTGGGCAGATTAACTACAAAATGTAGCGTGGCCGAGGAACTCCTGGTTTTTTCTCTCGCCCGCCACCAAGCTCGCCACATGTTTGTAGGTCTTGCCACCGGGCTGGGTGTTTTCCTTTTCCCTTTTCTCTACCCCGTACGCGACGTGAAGGAAGTGCGTATGTTGAACCGGGCTCGAGACCATGGAGGCATTCCTTTTTCTTTCCCCCTTCGGTTCCTCAGCGAAGGGTCAAACGAAGCAGGCTCCCCCCTTTTCCCTTTTTTTCCTCCCCGTCCGCGCGGAAGCAGGACTGCGCGCTTTTTCACCCGGAGAAAACGGCACCCACGCGGTCCCTTTCCCTTTTTTTTGCCCTCCCATATGCAGAGGCGTACCAGACCCTCAGAAACCCACAGTGATGACGCGCGTTTCCTTCCCTCATGCGCCGCCGAAAGGGGAGGGAAAGGGACGACAAACCGTTTTCGTAAGCTCCGCAGATGCGGGGGAGAAAGTACTCTTTTCTTTCTTTTTCCTTTGTCACGAAGAACTGGAGAGTGGCGGACCACCACGGCCCCCCTTCGGGGCAGGCAGGGGGGGCACCATACGGATCCTCCCCCTCCTTTTCATCCGCGGGACGGAGGGAGCCGCGGACAGGACCGAAGGATGATAACCTTTTTTTCCCTCCAGCGTCTTCGTACTACGTGGTGATGACTACCCGCCCGTGTCTCCGTGAGCGGACGGCTTCTCCTTTTTTTTTTCTGGTCGCCTGAGAGCCAAGCGGACAGCGGATGAATCGAATTGCAGGCTCGCGTCTCCTTCTCCCTTTCTTTTCGAACACGCGGAGAGGGTGGAGCGGGAGTAATAATCCATTTCCGAAAACTGCGCGCGGAGCCGTGGAAGCGAAGGGTGCGGCGCTTGTTCTCTTTCCCCTCTCTCTATGACTGGTCGTCCTCCGCATACTAGAAATCGGTCAACACGGGCCCACGCTGGCGTGATCGTTTTTCCCCCCGTCTGGACGGATTCCCAGAACGGACGTCGCTTCCTCCTTTCCCTTTTTTTTTTCCCCTCCCTGACACCGCTTAAACATTACACGTGGACTGTAGGCTTTCGCTTTTTTTCCCCCTTCCCCCCCTGCCCTCACAAAGATGCTGAGGAATTATGGAACCGATCTTTCCCCCCCTCTCCCCTGTCCTTCTGCCCTCATCGAGAAGAATAGAAAGAGTCAAGTAACCGGTCCAAAAACAAAAGGCCCCTCAAAATGCCGGCCGCGCGCGGTGAAGTAGTGGGAACGAGGAACGTTTCCCCTTTTTTTTCTTTCATCACCGCTAGTTCCTGGAGGAAAGTAAGGAGAATGGGACATAAGCCCAAACAACCACCCCGGGCCCCCCCGAAACAACGGCCGCTTCTTTCCTTCCCCCCCCTCCTTACTTCCTCGATGTCCAGCAGCGGATGCCGCCCCGCCCACAACACCGTCAGTATCATCTTTCTTTCCCCCCTCTTTCGCCCCCACTTCCCTGATGATGAGAGAGGCTGAAAGCGCCTGCCAAGATCGCCCAATTCTTTGGTCAGGCGCGGCCCATAACGCAAGCGCTAGCGTCTTCTTCCCTTCTCCCCCCACCCTTCCAATTACTGGGAGACCGGACGGAAATCCATTCCCCCCCCGCGGCCGGAAGGGACAGGTCGCTTCCCCCCCCCCCTCCCCCCTCCCCTCTCCATGCAGCAATGGGCGTTCGGCGCGTGGTCGCGAACCGGACGTGACTTTTTTTTCGTAAGGAAACGGAAGACGGGCTTTTTCTTCCCCCTACGCCCTAGAGAAATGAATAGCACTCCCCCCTTTTTTTTCATTAGAGATAGGGCAGAGGGCAAGGTGCTCCCTTTCCTGTCATTTGGAACCGAGGAAAGGACCGTTCCTTCCGTGCCGGCGTCCCACAGAGAGGTGTTCGCCCCCCTTCTCCCTTTTTTTGTTTAGGCTGACCAACCGTGTTTCACGCCATTGCCTGAATGGCCTCTCCTCCCTCCTTTCTTGAGGGGAGGGAACGCGGAACTTTTTTTTTCCTCTCGGGGAGGTAGTACAGGTAGCATCCTTCCTCCCCCTTTTCTCTCTGGGAAATGAGACGAGTATCGCTTGCGGGGTATTACGCTTTCCCGACCAGCCACAACCCAACGGGATCTGCCGAGAGGGGCAGTTCCCCCCCCTCCCTTCCCCTCTTCTGTTTTCTTCCCACCCGGCTCGAGGCGTTCGACGCAGAGGATTCCGGTTCTCAGCCGCGGCCGGAGAAAGGGAAGCTATTCCCTTTTTTTCCTTCTTTCCCCCTTCCTCTTCCTGAAGCCCAGGCGACGGAATTCATAAAGGTCCTCGCGTTTTGGCCCGATTTTTTTCCCCGGGGTGAAGCCAGCGTTTCCGAGGCCAAGTGGACGGGGAGCCCTCCCCCCCTTTCCCCCCTTCTCTTTTCCCCTTTTTTTTTGTGGCCAGGTTTGGAAAGGGACGGCGTGCGAGGCGGGAATCCCCCGATTTTTTTATTGCTGAATGTGCGTTGTGGCAAGATGGTTGTAACGCTCGTTTTTCCCTCCTCTTCCTCAGCAGCTGGGAGAGGCCTTTTTTTTCCTCCCTACCGGCGAACAGTTCAACACGGGGAATGTTTAGCGGTGTCAGGGCGGTTTCCCTTCCCCTTCTAAGATGGGGAACGTATTGAGACGGACCTTCCCTTCTCCCCTTCTCCCCCCTCCCCCCGCGGTAGGACGAGGGAAGTTCAACGCCAGGTTTTCTCTGTTCGAGGATTGCGGATTTTGCAGCCCGTCTGTCGTTTTCCCCTCTCCCTCCCCCCGGCGCTTGAAAAGGATTTTTTTCCTTCTCGGTTACTGGTTTCTCTTTCTGTTGAAGAAACGCGCCGGCAGGCGGGGCCCTTGCTTTTTTTTTCCCCCGCGAGCTGCAATGCGAATCAGGCCGTCTTCCCCTCCTTCTCCCCTTTTTCCCCCCCTTCTTTTTCGAGAAGGAGGACGTGTCGCTCACGGCGAGCAAGGTCCCTCGTATTTTTTTTTTTTTCCCATCGGCCTTGGCGCAACGCGCGGGGATGCGCTCTTTTTCCTTTTCTTTTTTTTTCTTTTTTTCCGCGGCTTCCGCAGGAAGCGATTGAACGGACGGTCTTCTTGGGGCTGATCGGATGGGGACACCATTCTCCCTCTCTCTTTGTGGTCTCCGCCACGCGCAGGGATTCGTGACAGCTTTTATTTTCCCTTTTCTCCGTCCATCAGGAGAGGACGTTTTTTCTCTCTCGAGCGCAGCGTTCACCGCGTGGTCTCTTTCCTCCTCGGCGATGTAACGATTTCCTCTTTTTGTTCTCGCGGAAGAGCAGCGCGGTGCGGTCGTTTTTTTCTTCAGGAGGGGCGAGTTACGGAATCGGCCCGTTTCTTTTTTTCTTTTTCCCTTTTCTTACGGGGGGACCGCGCGCAGGCGCCCGCAGGAGTCTTTCGTTTGCGGGGGCCTGGCAGACGCCCTCCTTCCTTTTTTCCCTTCTCTGATTAGGACCGGACATTGAAGTAGCGGACTTCTCTTTTCCCTCGAGCCCGTGTCAAGAGACGCCCCTCCCCCCCCTTTTTTCGCTGAAAGGAGTGTATACAGTCCCTCCCCCCCCTTAACCAGGGAAATTTTGTGCTTTCCAGAGCAAAAAGGGAGAGGATTGGTTTTTTTCCTCTCCCCTTTCTACAACCCCGATGTATAGGAAAAAGATTTGTTTTCCATTCACAACCCAGAGGGGAAGTCTATTCTCGACTAAGAAAGTTGGCGTGGGAGAGCCCCACGTCGCGCGTAAGGGCACCGCAGCCCCCTCCTTCTTTTCCTTGTTGGCTCGCGGAGGACGCGGACGCTCGCTGAGATCGTCGGCCTGCAAGGTATGTGAGGAGGCACTGGGGTGGTGATTTTTTTTTTCTTCCCTTCCCCTTTTTCACCCAAAAAGTCTGGTTCTCGTGCCGGAAGCCCGTTTGCGGATAGAGATGAAACGACAGATGGTTCCTCTCCCTGTTTTTCTTCGGTTGGGACGGGAAACTTTTTTAGCCCTTCGTAGTCGGACTAGAGATTGTCATGTTCCCTTTCCCTTATTTTTCTTCTTTCCGCTGACGCAGGCAGGAAGTAGTAGTCGTGGCGCCCAGTATTTTTTTCCTGCGCGTAAGAGGGTTGATATTGTCGCCTTTCCTTCCCTTTCCCTCTCCTTTGTTCACTCTCTCTTGGCAAAAGAAGGGGGGTCAGGTCGACGGGCAGGAGCTTGTGGGCCTCCTCTTTTTTTTCTTCTTCTCGGCCCCATGACAGAAGGTACTGCAGGTACCGCTCTTTTTTTTTCTTTCCTCTCCTCCTCCTTTTCCCTCCCGCGCTCGGACACAGCGACGGAGGAAAGAGGGATCAACGTGGGTGTTTTCAAACCTTGGGACGCGGAATTCGTGGAAACGAGGGGAAACCGTTCCCCCCCCCCCTTTCCCTCCTTTCTCCCTGCCTTCGAACTCCCTCACGAGCAAGCCAAGGTTGTTCCCTTCTTCTTTTTTTTTCCTTTATTGCACGAAACGCGGATCGGTGGCGCGAGCCGAGCTGTTCCGCTCTTGTTCTTCCGAGGGAGGGTGAAACTGAGGTATGGTACGTAGTGTACTTTCCCCTCTTTCTCCCTTGCTTCCCTTTCCTCTCTTGGGAGAAAAGAGGAAGTCATCAGCTCTTTCCCTTCTGCCGTTTTGTTTGTACACAGGGTTCTTTTCTCCCCCCTCCTGTTACTCCTAGGAAGTCAAAGAGACATAAACTTCCAACTGGGCGGTGAGGATGGCAGAAGGCCTTTTCTGACCAGGGCCCCGCCCTAGAGGGGTGGTGAACGCTTCCCCCCTTTCTCCCTTTTTTTCCTTTTCAACGGATAACTGCAATGGGCGTCATTTCGCCGCCTGCTTCTCCCTTACACTCCTTCTCCTCCCACCTGATTTCAGGTCTGCGGGAAAAAAACATTGTAGATGGAGTAGTTTCTTTTCTTTTCCCTATTTTCAAAACCCGTAGTGGATGAAAAACGTTCCTCCCCTTTTTCCCTCGATTGCGGGTCCGTAGTAGACCTAGTGGTTATCAACGTGGCCTTCCCCCCCTTCTTCCCCTCTTTCTTTCCCGCTCGTGGTAGGACAGGAAAGGAGGAGGACGCACCCGGTGGCTTTCGATTTTCTTTTTGGTTCTTGAGCGGAGAGTTGAAAGGGATCTCCCAATCCCTCCCTCTTCTTCCTTCTCCCTCACTTTACGGGGAAGGATGAAAGAAGGTTGCTCTCCGCCGCCATTTTTTCGGTCGGCAGATCGGGGAGTGGAGGGTAGATTGTCGGTACCTTCCTTTCTCTTCCCCCTTACATTTCTTCTTCCCGCCGTCAGGGGGGAGGATATACGCGGGGATGAGATAAACGCGACTTTTTTTTCTTCCCTTCATGACGAAGGCCGCCCGAGCGGGATCCAGGAGGTCTCTTTTTTTCCCCCTTTTTTTTCCTTTCCCCCTCCCCTTGGACCAACAGGCCCACATGGGCGGGGATAATTTTTTCTTCTCGCTTGACGTGCGGTCGTACATGGAATTTACACGAACAGGAGGAGTGATCTTCCTCTTTTCTTCCCCCCCTCCTT
>Ga0179593_1510064_pt1 | contig 11199 bp, 10 predicted proteins | sample CZODoug2_1_08_16_FD_185931 | JGI IMG/M metagenome (GOLD analysis project Ga0179593, IMG submission 185931) | Vadose zone soil fungal communities from Angelo Coast Range Reserve, California, USA - CZODoug2_1_08_16fungal (PacBio error correction) | ecosystem: Environmental > Terrestrial > Soil >... | reverse complement strand
TTCTCAGGCGAACCTCAACTTTTCTTTCCCTCCCTTTCTACGACCCTCAATACGCTTTATCTCCGACCTGAGGACGTGCGACGTCCGCTTCCGCTACGGACCCTTTTCGTCCTCCTACGAGGAACGCAGAAGGAACGGTGATCTACCAGCCTCTCCCTCCTCTTAACCATTTCCTTTTTTGACGCTATACCACGCCCCTCTGCCTTCCCCTCTGTCGGTTCGTTCCCTCTCCTGCGCCCTTTGCTTCCTTTTTTTTCTGTCTGACGGCCCTACGGGACGTCCGCCCCTTTAGCGCCAGTAAGTTCCCTTTCTTCCCCGTCGTGACTCCCTCTCGGCTCCCGTCCCCTCCGCCGCGGTCACGGTGGCGGAAGCGTTTTTCGATTGGAACATTGATCCTCTTCCTCTCTTTTGCCCGGTCCGAACGGCCCCCCGCTTTCTCTTTGTCGACCTTCTTCCTCTCTGCGTTCCTGTAGAGGGTCCGGTCTGGCCTTGCCTTTTTGTCTGTTTAAGAAGATATGCTCCTTTCCTATTCGCCCGTCGCCGGACATTTTTTTTTGTTTTTTTTTTTTTCCGGCCACCCGTTCCTCCCAGAGAGCGGCGTTTCCCTCTTCCTGACCGCTCCTCCTCAACAAGAACAATTACCCTGCCGGAACTTGGCCGCTCTTACCCCTTTCCTTTGTTTTTTTGTTGCTCTATCTTTTCCCGTGCTTTCTTTGCAGTGATGCGAGGGTTCCTGACTTTTTTTTCTGTCTTCGATTCTTTCGACCTTTGCTCCTCGTCCCGAGCATCTCTCTTTTTTTCCACTCCGCTTCCTGCTCTATTCCCCCCGGTCTATCACGGTTTCCCTTCTGACCTTTTTTTTCCGTTCCTGGTCTGTGCTCACCTCGTTTCCTCTTGGGTGCGGGACTTCGCGATGCGGCGGGTATTTTTTTTTTTTCTTTCCTTGTCGCGTGCGCACCCTTTTCCCTCCCCCCTGGTGTCGTTTTCTTGTATCAGTTGACGGTTGTCCCCGCACAAATTGTTCTCCTTCGTCCTGGCCTGCCGGACCGCTTGCCCTGATCTGGTTGCCGAATCTTCCCGTGCCTCCCGCAGCTCTTGACGGCAACTGTCTGGCCATTCGTACGTCGTTTGGAGGGCGATCGGTCTCCCCTCTCCCTTGTTCTTTTGGGTTTGGAAGAGTAGAGACTGCGTGTTATTCCTTCCTTCTTGGTACGCCTTTCCCCCCCCCCCACAGTTGACTGCCTCTGCCTCGGGTCGGATCCTGCGCTTTCTCTTAACGACTGTGGTAGTTTCGTCCTGTTACTCTAAGTCCTTTCTGTCTTTGATGCCACTTCGAGGTATGGTGCGGTCGCCCGATTTTTCTTTTTTCCCCACCCCCCCTTTCATTCCATCCTCTTTTTCCCGATGTGATTGAGCTATTCTGCGCTTTTTTTTGATTTTGGTTTGTTTTTGTTCTTTGTCGTCTGAACAGCGTATAGCTCCTTCCTACTCGTCCCCCTTTCGCCTTCTTTCCGGTGTGGCAAAGAAGTACTCTCCCTTCTCTCTACACTCTCTTACGTCCTCTTCCCCCAGTTCTGGTCTGAATTCCGTGACACGATTCATCTGGTCTTAACGTCATGGCGGTCTCTTTGTCGGGTCGTGGGTTGTCCCCGCTATTCTAATCCTTGCTATGCTCCCCCCTTTACCCTCTTCTTCGTGCATCGCGTCGTCTTCCTGGCAGAAGAGCAAATCTGTTTGTCCCTGTGCGCCTCCTCTGTACCCTGTAATTGGAGCCCCTCCCTTTTTGGACGCGACTTTTTATTGGTTTTCCACGCAACGCTGTCATTTTCATTTCGTTGAAGTATTCACCTTCGTTAGTGTTGTCGCTCCCCCTTTTTCGGCTGCATCCTCTGGCGTTCTTCGTTCCCCTCCCCGATTGTTTCCCCGCGTAATTCACTTCGCCCCCCCCCTTTCCTTTCATTGCGCAGTGAGCCAGCGCGTCCGTAATCTGGGGCACTTATTCTTCTCCTGTCCGACCAGCCCGCTTTTTCTCTCTTGTAACCCGCTTTAAATCTTGCTTCCTCTTTGCGTTCCCATGCAAGATCGCCCCTTTTTTCCCACACGGCTTTACTTCCTGCTCAGAAGGACGGGTATCATGTGCCTTGTTTTCATCTCTCGGATTCCCCCGCTCTTTTCACTTTCTTTTTTGCCGGTCCCCTGGCCTCCCCCTCGGCCGCGTTTGAGTCTTCCAGTGATCCCCCCCGACGCGGGCCCCCCCAGAATTCTCGTCCCCTGTCAGGCCTCCACCTTGTCACACGCCGTTTTCCACGGTCCCCATGCTCTCCCCGCCACCCAACTTCGTCCGCCGGAGTCCTACTATATGATCATATTGTTCCTCCCTCGCAAAGTTGTCTTCGGGTGGACGCCCGATTTTTCTCCTCTTTCTTACGAATGGGTTTTTCACTCTCGTGTTCGTTTTTTCCCGCCGCCCTGTTTTTCAACCTTTCCTACTTTTTCACAGCTCGGGTTGGCTTCCCCTCGTCTCCTGCTCCCTTTTTTTCCCCGCTGGTCTCTTGGTATCGCCCTTTTATTTCTCTGTTTTTACTCCTCGCGCAGGCCTGGTGAATCGATTCGTCTCGGTTTTTTTTCTTTCCAGGTCCCTTTGCACACTGCCAGCGACCCGGTTGGTTGGGCTCGAGTTTCCCGAACTTCTGGTTTTTGCGGATACCTTTTTCGGTCTCGTTTTCTTTTTTCCTTCTTGACCTTTTTGTTACGACTTCTGGGCCCACCAGTGCTGCACCGGCATTCACCACTAGTTTCCTCCATTCCCTCTAATTTTTGAGAATTTCGTTTCCTCCTTATCTTCTTTTCTTTTTTTGCTTCGTTCTCTCCTGCTAGGGTTTTTAAAGGATTTCATCCCGCGGGGCTCACCCTTTCATATCCGGCGCCGTCCCCCAAGGGGACAATCCCGTTGGCGCCTTTCTCGAGCCCCCCCCCCCCCCGGGTTTTTTCTCTTTCACAGTCTTCATCCCTTTTACCCCCTCCCCCTAGTTCCCTGATTGACTCTCACCGGTTCCTTTTGAGATTCTCTCTGTTCCCTAAAGTCTCTACCATGTCTGCAGTTCCCTCCCGAGCACGGCCTTTCCCTGGGGGTATGATACATTGTCCTCGCCGCCTTGCCCCGCCCCACCCTTTTGCCTTCTCTGGAAGTGCCTCCTAGAGTGTTCCACACATATCTCTCCCCCCTGTCGCTGGCGGGATTGCCTGGGAATACGAGAGACTTGACGTTTGCTCTTTTTGGTTTTCTTCCCTTATCTTCATCGAGGCCCGTGTCATTTCTTTGTGCTTCTGCACTTTTCCCTTTGACTGCAGATGAAGAACGAGGGTTGGTTTCTTCCGCCGGTTTGCTGCGGATCCCGGCGGCGTTCTCAGACGGTTTTTCAAACCCTATTGGCGCCAACTCTTGGACTAGCTTTTCTCCTCCCCCTTTTGTTAATTGCGACTCCCCACTATGGCATTTGAGCGCCCCAGCCTTGTTGGAACGCCGCTGGGGCCTCCTGTCGTAAGCGTTGCGCGCTCCTATGAGAAGCCAATTGGGGACTGGTCAATTTCTCCAAGCGGCTGGTTGTCTTCTCCTCCTCCTTTGCTTGTTCCCGCTTCAAAAGGGATTACGTCGCCTGCGTGCTGATTCAGTACTTGTGATTCTAGTTTTTTCGATGGGTACCTTTTAACGACATCGGACGGTCCTTCTACTCCCCTCCATTCTTGATTTGTTGAAAGGTGTTTCTGAGAGACGGACACCGCGTCCTTCCCCCCTTCTTTTCTCCGCAACATTGATTCGCGGTTGCTCTTGCCAGCGTCGGGGTGTTTTCCCCCCAAACGGAGCCCACTTTCCCATTACCTATTGCGCGCAACTTCACATTTTTTGAAGACGTTCATTTTGAGAATTTTTCTCTGTTCCCCCCTTCGTCGGCGACCGCGAAGGGAATCTTTTCTGAACTAAAGAGACCACGTGAAGTCCACACCCTCATAAGAAGCCTTCACCTCGCCCAGCCTTCCCCCTAGCAACGATCGGCACTTCATTTTTTCTTAGGAGTTAGAGCATATTTCCTTGTCCTACTTCGTGCGCCCTTAAGACGGCCTTTCAAGTCTCTTGTTACCGCTTCTTTGTTACGGGCGCTATTTTTTTTAAATCGACCCCCCCGTCCCCACTCTCCCTCTTTTTTCATTCCCCTACTTAGACCACCCCGGCAGATATCGACAGCTGTGTGCCCCCCTTGCATTTTTGTTGTTCTGTACCGTTGTTGGGGCGAGTTGTTTACCGCACCTACTCTCCCTCGTCCACATTCCTTTCTCCGGAGCGCCCTCCACGTATCGAATCACTGTAGTCCGAGTCCCCCTTTCTGAGCTTTTCGTGATTCTCCCTCCCCGTGCACTTCGTCGTCCCCTCGTCCTGATAGCAGTCCTGTGCTCCCCTTTAGGAAAAGTCTTCTTCCGTTCATAAGTCCCGTTTGCGCTACTCCCTATCACCATTCCTCTCCCAGACAAGTAGCGGTTCTTTGACCTTTTTTCTCTCCCTCACGAGCTTTTCCCGCTTTGCCGGGGCGCCTGAATTCTTTCGTCACTCCTGCCTCTGCGTCGCTGATCGGGTACTGCTTCGGAGAGGTACCCCTCCTGACGCTTTAACTCCGTGTTTTGTCGACTCGACTCGGCCGACGGGACGCCTGGTCCCTGTTGCCGACCTGCGCTCCCCTCTACGCACCGATACTCGAATATATAGACCGAAATTTTCCCCTCTTTCCACAGTTTGAATTAGGGCGTCGACCCGGATCTGTGTTTTATTCTTAGCGTTTTTTTATGTATCTGAGTGGAAGACTACGCAGCTTTCCCGGTTGAGAGGCACACTTAGCCCTCCTTTCTAGTCACGTTCTCTCAGCTCTCTTTCTTCGTACTGGACGAAGCGACCCATTGAGAATTCGATCTCTCTCTTCGTGTTGTTTCGAGATTCTTTCCTTCTGTTCGGTCCTTGTTCTGTTAGGGGGCTGTCGTCTCTTTTCGAGGAGCCTCAGAGCCTCGGTACTCTTCCTAGAATTTGTCTTCCTGTCTTCTCTTTCCGCTCATTCGCATTTTAGCGTCCACTCCGCTCCTCTTTCTCTCCGGCAATATCTGCATCTAGTGAGACCGTCTGTCGAAGACTTCTTTTCTTGGGTTCTCAGGGGGTTGGCCGATTTTTGTGCGGCCTTCGGTCTGAGATTTGGCTGCCGGTTTTCTTTTTTCAAGTGGCTCTTTTTCTCCCTACGTGCGTCGTCGCGCTCTTTTAAGGACGGTTTACAGGATACTTCGTTGGTCTGCTGTACGGCTTTTTCTCCCCTTCTTCGTTTTCCGTCGCTCTGAAATTTGACGCCCTCGCTGTTGTCCCGGCCAAGTTTTCCCCTCCTTCTCGTGCTTTGAGAGCGGTTGTAGGCACCGCTTGGTGCCGATTCGCGGAAGTCGTAGTCCCCCGGTTGTCCGTTTCACCTCCCGTCTTCCCCTCCCTTTGGGTACGCTTAAAACATGACCTGGTCTGGTCGTCAGGTCGGGCTCAGGTTGGTATTATCTTCCTGCGAGTTAGTGGACCCTGTTTCGTTCTCATGTCTCAGTGTCTGATTTTCGCCGCACCTTTTCTCTTTTTTGTGCAGTACGCTGTTGCTCCGAACCCCGGGTACGTGCTTCTTGACTTTTGGGTTTTTGGTGCCGCAAGCTAGAGCTGTCTTTTCTTGCTGTCTTAGCGCTTTTTCATGGGGATGCCGTTTTGATGGAGCTACTTCCCCCCGTCCTCGTACCCCTCTCGCCGTCCTCGCACTTTAACGAACCATATCCCATATGCTCGGAACACGCGTCCCTGACTAAGTTTCGTTGATCTTTGTTGGAAAGCCGCTCTGTGCTTCCCTCGGCGGCTTTCTTTGAGTTTGTCTTGGTTCTTTAGTCAAGAAGACCCTGCTCAGTCTACGGACGCGGTTCGACCGACTCTTTCGGCCTTCCGGCCGACACGTTTTATGAGGTTGAAGTTGCGCTTGTGGCCACGTTCTGACTCTTTTTTTCCTCCACCCTGCTCGGCAGTTTGGTCTTGCGCAACCGCCCTTCGTGCAGTCGACGAGCGGACGTAGTCGTTGGGGCTATTCTCCTTTCTTTCCCATCAGATGGCATTTACGATGTCGTCCCGGTGTCGGTTCCCCACTTCCTTCACCTTTTCCTTTGAGGAGCAACAGCTGGTCTCCAAGAGGGGGCTTAACGTCCCCTTCGATTTAGGTTTTGCGACCCGACCCCGCGTTGGCGAGAGACCACGCGGCCTTTTTTTCGGTATCAGGGTGCTGGCATTTCTTCCCCAAGATCCATGCCCTCGCGACTTCGGTTTTTACGCAGGATTCTTATCTCCTGTTGCCGATTTTCTGAGCTCTGCCGCTCGGACTAAGATTCTCTTTTTCGATGTGCCGCCGGTTTGCGCTCCCGCTAGGTCGCCGTTTTCGGATTTCTAAGAAGCCACCCACCGTCCTCTTTGTCTCGGTCGGCCCAGCAACCGCGCTGCAGTTACCCCCCGGTCGCCCTAGTATTAGACGAAGCAACCAATGTCTTCGACTTTCGTCCTCGCTATCGGACCCGCGGCAAGCCCCCTCCAGGCCGCAAAGTTGTTCGCTTGTCCATCTCGATGGCGATTGCTTCCAGAGACTTTGGTCCACTGCTTGGTTTCCGAGCGCAATGACCTGTTCCGGACAGCGCCTTCTTTCTTTTCTCGCTCCTGCGCTACATGGCGAAAGCTTAGAGACATCGGGCTCTACCTGGTTCGCACTCGCTAACTAGATTGACGACTCGAGGTCTCGGTTGTTTCATGCGAGTTCCACGGCCCCCTTTTTTCCCCCAACTGATCCCTTGTGCTCGCTCCTGGTTTGCCGACTTGGTTTGCGGATCCATGCGATGCGGCTCTTGCCTCGCCCCTGCTTCCTCTAGGCCTGACTTTCTTAACACATCTCTGTCGCACTCTAACCTCCCCGTCTCCCGAGAAACCCCTGGCAATCTCTCTCTTTTTACAAGCTTTTGTGTGAGTTGAGCCTGTTCTTTTATCCTGACGAGGGTTTTTTTTTGTGCTTCAAGTGCGATAGGCGACTTGGCAAGCTCTACGCAGGGTCTGGATCCCCCCCTCACCAGGGGATCTGACCCTTTCTCCTTTCGGCGCCTTTCGAGGCCACCCCCGGGTTCCCGTTGCAGTATTGACCTATTCTCCTGACCAAGTGCGCTCGTCTAGTCGGTTTTTGCGCGATATCAGCGTTTTCACCCGCGATTCCGATCTCGTCGGTTGACCACCCTTGTTGCGGCTTTACTGAACCGCACGGTTTCTATTTAGCGCTCTTGCGACCCTACAACCTTTGAAGAAAGACTTATTCTGTCGTTGTATCATAGAGGTCACGATGCTCGACCCTTCCGACTGGCTTGACGGCCCCTCTTTGAACTGAAGGCGAACTTCTCTCTTTAGACCTTTCATCTATGGCGGACAAGTGTCGGTTGAAGCGGTGGTTGAAGACCTCCCCAGTCTGGCTGTGATGCCGGTTTCTGGTGCTTTCCTAAACGTGCATTAGAGGTCCTCGTTCTTGCTCCACTTTATTTCCAATGTGATCAGATCCGAGACTCTCGCGCGAGACCGCTGCTCACCCGTTCTGCTCTGAGCGACCTTAACCCGTTTGGAACTCCTCTGACCTCCTTTTTTTGTCCGCTATGGACTGGATCCCGATGATCGAAACCCCCCCTGGTCCCCGGCTTTCAAATATAAAGCCGAGTGCGGTTGGTCTTCCGCCGACCATCTACGGCGGGTTTTCACTGCCTTTTTCCCGCTCCGTTTTTGATGTCAAGTCTCCGGGAAGGGACAGATTGTGGTTATTCGATGGTTGTCCTTGCAGTGACGACAATCCTCCGCCATCTTCTGGCCGAAGTGTGGGATAGAGCCCTCACCTCGCTCGTCAATCCCTCCGCTCGTCCCTCAACTGCAAAAGGCGAGTTTTTTCTTTTTGCACGACTGTCCCCGCGGCGGGGGTTTCCCCCCTGTAGGCGCCAAGGAACCATTTTCCCCCGGCGCATCCCCTCATGTTTCCAGTGTTCGTCGGCCCTGGTTGATCCTTGGTCGCATACCTTTGCGCCGGCTGAACTCGCAGGTATTCGTTCCTACCACGTGCATCACCCCGACCCGACCCTTTCCCCGTCGGTATTGCTTAGTGTTTCCGCCAACGAGATAGCTTTTCACTTTCGTACTTTGAGTTTCTAGCTCTGGAGAGTTTTCTTTCTTTTAGTGCCACCAAGAAGACGGGTTAGCCCGAGTATGGGAATTAAGTTTTTTACGTCGCCCTTCACTCATGCTGCAATCCACCCTCACCGACCCTCCTAGCTCTCGTCTATTTCGTTCTTCCCCCACCGAGACTCGTTTCCTGTTTGGGTGGGCGGATCGAAGTTCCAGCCCCGATACTGACTCTTCCCCCCTGCCTCTCGACAGCCTCCGTCTTCCTGAGACTGCCACTCCTCGTTTCGTCGTGATCGCTCTCCCCGGGAGCCCCCCTCCGAAGGAGAACGCTCGACCTCGGTGTTCGCGGAGAAAGAGTAAGTTTGTGAGCGCACGGTGTTTTTCTCAGCTCGGCGCCTCGCCCGAACCAGGTAGCGGTCTTTCCCTGATCTCCCCCCTCAGAAGCGTAACGCTGGATTTTTTTGACTTTGCCACTCGCGGGGTCTCATGATCGTTCCTCGACCGCCGGGTCGATCAGCTAGGTACCCCTGCAAGGGACGCATTTCCTTCCCTCAGGTTCTCTTTTTCACTATCTCTCTAGACGACGGCCGCGTTCTCCCCCCCTGTGCTCGCCTCTGCGATGGGAAACGGATCCGATCGCACCTAAGTTCTCCCCGCCTCGGCCACCCGTTTGAGGCAGCCGTCCCGTCAGTTTGGTCTCACTTTAAGTTTATGCGTTTCCGTGTAGAGTCCGGAGAGTCCTATGAGCGGAGTGGTCCTTTTTTTCGGTGTCACGTAGGCCCACCTTTTCTGCGCGTAACGCGCCAATGAGCGGCCGTCACTGAACTCCCTTTCTGACCCCCTCCCCACGGACCGCTCCCCGGACTTGTTTTCTCTTTCCTCCTTTTTTAGATGAGCTCGGGCCGTCGCGTAGCGCCTGTTATTGTTTGAGGTAGCCCTCTTGATTCCGCGCGCGCTTTCTCGGTAACGAGGCGCGAATGTAGTCGGTACGGTGGTCTTCCTTTCGGAGCATCTTTTCTTTTTTCTTAGCCAGCTCATGCGCTACGCCCTCTTCCTCCTATTTCATTTGAGTTTGAAGCTGCGCCTGGTTTCGTTGTTTTGGTTTGTGAAGGTAGATTTTATTGGCGATCGGGATACGGGCTTTCCATCGTGTCGCGGTTGCGCCCCCAGTCCTCCCGGCGTCGGATAGTCCTCCTCGCAGGTTGATCAACGGATAGATCTAACGGCGGATACCGCTACTGATCGGACACAACCTATACCCTGGTCCTTTCCGCCCGCGCGTTGATGTTGCAACGTCACAAGCCTACTTTTAAGTTTGTTGTAGAGCTGCAGCACCGCCCCTTACTGTTCTTTTCGCGGATTTTAGTCGTGCATGAGCTTTTCTCCCCCTTCACGGTTTTCCTTGTGGTACGCCGCAACGGAAGGCGTCTCTTCTCGTTGAGGCACGGGTCTAGAACGGCCTTTAGGTGGCGTTTTTCTCTGATCGGATTATTCTTGTTTGGCGCTGCTGTGGAGAACTTCTTTCTAGATGCGTGTTTTTGCGGTTCGGCTTTTCGAGCTCGCCCCCCAACTTTTACGCTTCTATGTGATGGCCGACTCAGTTCATTTTTTCCGCGGGCGGTGCCGCATGGCCTGCTGGTCTGAGGTTACCCATCGGTGCGCCCCACTCTTCCCCCCCTCGCCGTTCTCTTTCACCGACCATCTCCATTTTTTTCACTCACGAGTCGTGAAAGATAAGTTGCCGTTGGAATATTTCGGAACTCTTTTCCCCCAGATCTCCTGATACCGAACGGAGTTGGCGCTTTTCTTGTTTGTCCTGTTCTGCAAAGCCATTATTTGACGCAAGTATGACTTCCGACTTTTCGTAGTATTCCACCTGTCGACAGCTCTGGACACATGAGGTTAAGTTGCGCTTTTCGGTGTACCTCTGTTTTTTTTTCAGTGGTTTCCGCACCACTTCGGATTTCTCTTCCTCAACCGCTCCTGGCCTTTTGCGGCAGCAGCCGGAGGTTTCCTTTCCAGTTGCAGGGGGACGCTTCCACACCTGCGCCCCCCCCCCCCTTCAGAATGGATAGTTCCCGCTCTCCTGCAATCCGAGCGCCACACCGCGTCCTCACGTTGTTGAGCTTAACCCAGATCGTTCGTACTGGTGGAGCTGCGTCGTAGATGTCGGCTTCCGGCGCTTTCCGCAGAAGATCTCTCTTTACACACGCGTCCCCATGAGTTTCGGATCCGTTTGGCTCCCGCCCAAGGTTGCCATCCAGGTTCTCCTCCCGTTCCTTTCTTTTCGGCGTTTTTGAGTTCTTCGCATTAGGATTCCTCGACGTATGCCGAGCGCTTTGCTTCCAGAATTTTTTGCTCGAATCGTGTGCCCCGGGCCTTGCCTCAGCGAGCTGCCTGAGTCCGCGCCGCCCGCTGCAGCCCCAGACTTTTCTTTCTCGACCCGCGCGCACCTCGTCCTGCCTTCGCTGAGTTCTCTGACAACCACCCTCATTTTCTCGCCGGCGTCCTCTCTTCTCCCTTTTCCGCGGCCCCCCGTCAGCGCTTTCATTTGTCCTCATCTGGTGAACCTAGTGGAGAGCTTAGCTCTTTTTTTGCGTTTCCGAGGTTTGGCGTTTTAACCTCCGCGCACTTCCCCGTTGCCTTGTACAAGAGTAAGGGTTTGTACGCGATACTGCGTGACCTGGTCGCCCCTTGCCAGCCTCTTGGCTTTTTGTGGAGCAGGGTACTCCTCGAGCAGGGCCCCCTTTTAGATCTCTCGTCGTGGGTCACGCTTTCCGTACGGCCCCTTGTACGGCAAACTCTGACCGGGTGGTGGTGTCCTTTTTTTTTGAACTTGCTGTATGCGGATCCCTATGCGATCGCTGCCTCCTTGCGCGCCTGCGTGCTATAGTGCCGGGATTCTCCCCGCGCTTGTTTTTCTCCCGACGAATCACTCGTCCTACCCTGCCAGGACA
>Ga0179593_1504917_pt1 | contig 11199 bp, 13 predicted proteins | sample CZODoug2_1_08_16_FD_185931 | JGI IMG/M metagenome (GOLD analysis project Ga0179593, IMG submission 185931) | Vadose zone soil fungal communities from Angelo Coast Range Reserve, California, USA - CZODoug2_1_08_16fungal (PacBio error correction) | ecosystem: Environmental > Terrestrial > Soil >... | reverse complement strand
GTTTCTCATTCGCTTTAAACCCAAGACGGGCAACCGCAAGCCCCGCTCAGCTTTTCTTTTCGACGGCTTCTTCCTAGAAAGTAGTTGAATTTTTGGACTGTGAAGTGAATGCAGAGCTCTTCCGCCACAATGCGATTTTCCTCAACTTGCTCATCGCCCCTCCTTTCCAAGAGCTTCTTACCTTTTTTTCGCCGGCCCCGTGCACAACTCAAGTTAGTTGCGCTCTTTTTGAAGGCCAAGTTTTTCTTCTTCCACTTGCAAAAGCAACGGCAAACCCTCTTTTGGTTCCTTGTTTCATCAGACAACTCTTCTCCCTTCCCCGGTCCTCCTCGCTGGTTCCGGTTCACACTTCCCCTTTCATGCAAGTCGGGGATCAAATGTTCACAGCTCTCAGATCCTCCCCTTTCCCTTTGTCTGAGACCTCGAAGGCGCCCAGCTTCTTTTCTCCCTCCCGTTGTTGTCGCCCCCCCCTCCCTCTCGTTTTACCTTCGATTCCGGCTTTCAATTCATCTGCGTCGACCAGCCATCCTCCTTCTTCTGAAACCCCATCAAGCGCATCGTCTCTTCAACCGTCCTGTGCCTTCTCCCAACAATGGAAGGCCCCGGTCTTCTTTCAAGGAATAGCTTGCAAAAGCCGTGCGCGTTCCCTCTTCCCAACAACAGAGACCGTCCCTGCTTGGCTTAGCCCCCTCCTGGTGCCACATTGCAGGAAAGATCAGTTTAGACAATGCGCAAGAATTTTTTTTCCTCCCACCCCCTTCCTTCACCGAACGTCATATCCTTTTTTCTAAATTGGATTATCCGCCTACATGAAGTTTGACTTTTTCAGACCTCTCCCCCCCCCCATTTCCGGCTTCCCAGTCCTAATACTAGTTTCGCCTTCATTTCCCGTGACTCCACGTCAGTCGTCCTAAACTCTGCCCTTCCCCCCTTTTTGAAACTTCCCTCCCCGCGCGTGCCGAAACGCCCACGCGTATTTTCCCCTCTCCAGCGCTCTGAATTTTTCCCTTTTGACTCCCTCGCCCCTCTTCGAGATCGCCGATGACTCCCGAGTCCTTCAAAACCCGTGAATCTGTCCCAGCACTGGAAACCTGAATTCGAGAGATTCGTTCTCCCTCCGTTTCCAGATAAACTCTTCAACCCCCCCGTCTATTAGCCTCGAGTGACGCGTCTCTGATCTTTTAGTTCCCTACCTTCTCTAATTCCAAAAATATGGAGGATGTGATCCGGTCCTTTTGCCCGAATTCCGTCTCTTTTCGCTTGCGCCATCATCCGCGCGGGGTCCACCCCCTTCTCGATACAGGCCCGTCATGCCCCCGCTTGCTCTAGCCCCTCCCTCCCTCAGTTTTCCTCCGAGACCGCCTTTATCGTCGGACCCTCCTTGCCTTTCAGTCCCTCCAACCGGCTTTTTGCCCCTGAAAATTTTTCAGCAGGCTCTCTGGGTCTCTGTGCCCGATCCCAGATGTGCGCTCTTCACACCCACGTTTTTTTTTTTTTTTTAGGAGCGGAACGCGGTTTCCGCGCCTTCCCCTTTTCCCTTCGTCATCCTCCCCCCCCTGAACGCGGCGTGCCTTGCACCTTTACTTCTTTCATCGTCGTACTGACCCCTCATCAACCCTCTTCCGTCACTCGCTCCGTACCGGCCCTGGCCTTCCACCCCCGCGGCTATGCTACCACTCCCCTTCCCGTTCCCGTCGAAATTTGACCTTCCCGTCCCGGTATTTTCCTCCCCCCCTCCCGCGCTTGCCTTGATGCGCGCCGCGCCTGAAGACGCCATTAGTCTCCGCGAAGAGAAAACCTCCGCCCTTATCTTCCACAAAACATCGCCCTCTTTCCTGCGTTTTCCTTTTCATCAAACCCCATCCCTTCAGCCACCCCCCCCCTTCATGGCGATTGACACCCGAACTACCGCGGCGGTCAAGGCCCTCTCCCGACTCTTCCTCGGCCCGGTTTCCCCTCTTCCCCCAAATCGCTGATAAACGGATCCCCGTTTTTAAGAAATCTCCTTTCGCACATCCACCGCCAGGCGAAGGCCACCCGCCTACCAAATGTTGACCTTTTTTTGTTCGCGTTTCCCTCTGACTTGCGTCGGCATCCCGTCCTTTCGAGCAGCCGATGACGTCCCATGCCGAAGCGCCTCCTATATCTTCGAGAGCCAGCTTCGAGCCCCAGCTTCTTTCTTTTCCTCGCACTATTTCCCCTCTGCACTAGGCTGCCCGGCTTCCCCCCATGGACGTTTTTCAAACACCCGCTATTCTTTCCTTACAATTTGCTGTTCCCCCACCAAGGGCGGCAAAAGAATGTGCCGACACGTCTCCGAGACCTTCTCCTACGACGTCGGTACCCCTGCCACGAGCCTCATCCTTGGAACCACACCCCCTGCGGTATTTCCTCTCTTTTGGTTGGATTCCTCTTCTATTGCCGGGTTAGCGGGATTTTTTCTTCTCTTTTTGTTTTGTCTCGGCCACTTCCCTCCAACCCCATCCGGATTTTTTTTAACTACCCCCCTTTTTGGGACCCTTGGTTGCTTCCCACCCAAGAGGCAGGATGTCCCCTCCACCTATCCCCACCGATCCGCCCTGGATTGTACTCCGCACCCTTTTTTTTTAGCGCAGGGCATTTTGCTTTCCATCTCCCCATTTTCGGAGGTTACGGCGGCGGTTTACCTTGATTAGGGCGATTTTTCCTTCTTCCTTTGAAATTTGTTCCCTGTACAGAGGTGAGACCGCCGAATCCCCTCTCTGTTCGCGGTTCCTCTCGTCCCGCTGCAGTAGGGCGCCCCTTGTGAGCCAGACTTCTTCCCGCTGATTTCCAACTCCCTTTGCCTATATTCGACCAGAACATCTTTTTTGTGGTCCCTGTCTCCCGCCCGGAAAGTCCCCCCCCCCCCCCCCCCCTTCCCCCCCCCCCCCCCCCCCCCCCCCCCCCCCCCCCCCCCCCCCCCCCCCCCCCCCCCCCCCCCGCCGCACGTGCCTGCGGCCGTTTGTGCATGTTTTTCCCCCCTCCTCGAGCGACAGCCTTTTCCTTTTGGAACTGTCGTTTTATTGGGGATCGCTTTCTCCTCATTGTCCCTGATTTCCTCATCACGTTTGATCTCGCTCTTTCTTTTTTGAGAGAGTCAAACGTGATTTTTCCTCCTACTGCCTGACTTTTTTCCCCAATCTTCTCTTAAAGGAGATTCCCCCGACGTCCCCTTCCCTAGACACATTGACACAGCTTCGACGGCTCGGGCTTTTAATGACAACGGCGTCCAATTGAGTTTTCTCTTGGACTTATACCATCACCCCCTCCGGAAATTCGACTGATAGAGGCAGTCGTTTTTCATTTATCTCTCCCACTCATTTCGCTCGACTGATGATCCGCTCGCATCCAATGTGACAACGACACCCGTGAAAAATGCGCGTGATATCGCGCTCCCCTCATAGTTTAAAAATTTCCCTTCCACATTTCTTCATCGATCCTTCAACCTTTCCGTCCAAAACCCCAATCTTTTCCCTTCTTTAGATCTGCCAAGAGACCCCTTCTTTCCTTCCTCCCTTTTGGTATACATGAGAGGTCGGCCTGCCGGTGCATTTAGGCTCCACAGCTTGCACCCCCGCTTCCCCTCCCCACCCCGGTAGTCCAATTCCGGCGGTTCTTCGATACCTTTCCGATGAAAACAACCCCCATTCCGCCTAGACCCAGTCCCCGTTCCATTGCTGAAGATATACGCCTTAATCCTGCAAAACTTTTTTCTTAACGTTTATTTGTCCTCTTCTTCGTGCTCTTCATTCTTACAGCCATGTTCTCCTGATGACTCCGCGCACTTCTTCCCCATCCTTTTTCCGCCCAATTTGGTGGTTGCAGCCACAGTTGTTTCCAATTTACTGTCTTCTTTTCTAGAGCCATGCACGTACTAGGCTCCTCTGCGGTGGGAAATAGGCTTCTCTTCAAATCCTTTCTGTTCAGCTTGCTTTTTTCCCCCCTTAAGCTATAAAATGCCTTACTTCCCTTGCTTTCTTTCTAGGTCTATCTCGTTCGAGGTTTTAGCCCACGGGAATTGCTTCCCTACCGTGACGTCTCCACTTTAATTTATTAAACGGCGGTTTTTCTTCGACTCGGCGGTGGGAGTGTGGCCAGATTTTTTTTCTGTTTTTCGACAATTTTCGCCCTCTCTTTTGTTTTGTGTCCTCGTGTTACGTTGGCCAGCGGGGAGAGCGCATCCTTCAAGTTTACCTGCTGCAGGTTTTGGTCCTGCTTTGGTTAGAACGCAGATTTTTTTTTTTTTTTTTTTTCTAGTTTTCCCTCAGACTCATTTTGTCGGAATTATGTGACTTGTGTTCACCCTTTCAGTGCCTTTTTTTCCGGTCGCTTTTCTTCGTACTCCCGATTGGTCTTCAAGGACGCGTGCTTGACTCCCTCCCCCAAGGGGGGCGGGGTGTTTGGTTTTTTTTTGCCAATACCGGGGAGCTTGAATCCCTCTTCCTACGGGCTCTTGACCAACTGCATGTGTATCCTATCCTCGCTTTTTGACGGCCCCCCCCTTCCTGTAGAGAGTCCGTATTTCATGCGTTCCTTCTCTCTATTTTCTTTTTGAAGGCGCGGGGCCATTCTTCCCCTTCTCGCCGAATAATTGCGGAGCGTTGTTTTTGTTGACCTTACGAAATTGAATTTAGCCTCCCCCTCGTGCGTTCGCGGCTTTCTCGCGAAGGCCAATTTGCTCTCCCTCGAACCCTCTCCGAGCCTGCGTAATTGTCTTATCGGTGGGAGCCGCCTCCTTCTTTTGTTCCTTCCCCTAGGTGCGCATTTCCCTTTCTTCTGCTGACTAAAAATTCTCGTGATTGTAATTCCGTGGCGAGGGCGCTTGTAGATGTCCCATGTTTTGGCACTCGTTGTAGACCCTCTTCCCTCCTGAGGATGGGCTCAAAGGGTTGCCAGTCGAGTCTTCGTCTCAGTCAGAAAGCATCCTCGTATGTTTGTTGACTTCTTATCCCTTCAGAGGGCTCGACGATCCTCTGGCCGTCGTCAGTCCCCCTTCTAGTTCCAGTTTCCCCCGTTTCGTTCAACTTAGCCCGGTTATACCCTCATCTCCTTCTTTCGGTTTTACCGAGGCCCCTTCCAGCGTTCTTTTTTTTCCTGGGAATCCTAGTCTCTCCTCGGAGGCGCTCCCCTTTCCTCTTGGGAGCTTCCTTGGCAACCCTTCCTCTCCCGGTTTCCTCTACTGGCAGGGCCGGGTTCGGCCGACGCGGTGTCACTTTTCCGCCACTTCGGGCAGATCGTAGTTTCCGGGGCGAGTCACTGTATGACCCGGCGCATCCCGGTACGTCGAACCCCGGACCTCCCCCTTCTTAACCTCCTTCTTTTGCGCTCTATTTTCCTTGAATGGAGTGATCCTCCTTTTGATTTCAGGTTCGGCCTTTGCGTTCGGTTCTCGATTGTGCCTTCGAAGAACTTCCCTTCTTTTTTATATGCCTGGCAAGCCTTTCTGCTTTTCGATCCGTACTTCCCTTTTGGATGAGCACTTTCTCTGATTTTCTCAGGTCGTAGCCGAACCCTTCTCTTTCATCGTTGCGAAGACGCTCGTCCTTACGTTCTGTCCCTTCATGTTTTCTTCTCCGCTAACCTTTCCGCCTTTGGTCATCTGATGAGCTGATTCTGGACTTCCTGTCACGCATGCGGTCTTTTTTTTTTATGAGGGAACGTCCTTGCCGTTTAACAAGTGCGGGATAAATCTTCGAGGCGCGGTAGTGGCTGACAACCAGGCTTCCATTTCCGGCCTGGCCTTGGTTTCTCCTTCTTTTCAATGAGGCCGCAAACCCCTGGAAGGATTATGCCACTGTGCTTTAAATTTCTCACTGACTTGCATGGCCAGTCGCTTCCTATTGCCCTCTCGTTGCGATTTTTAGCTTCCTCTTCGAGGCAGGATCGGAACGACATCGTTTGCCCTCCGTGAGACATCCTGATGTCTATTTTTTTCTTCTTGAAGACGCATGAACTGGAGTTTGTCCTCCAGTCCTTGACAAGCTATCCTGATATTCTCCCCTCGAAAATTCACGGTGGTCTGATCGCCTTCTAGCTATGCATTTTCTTAACCATCCATTCCAATATTACTTTTTAGTAAGGGAACCTTCCGTCCTCCCCCCCCTAGGCGGCCGGCTATGCTTTCGCCAGTGTTTTTCTCTCTCCGTAGGAAGGAAAACATCAGTCCTGAGAGAGATGCCTTCCCTACGTTTAAGTCCAAACACCCTCCACGCGCGTCTTCTCATTTTGCAGGGCCCTGCCATTCTCAAGTACTATTGATATGTCTTTTTTCGCTCTATCCCCGAGCTCTGCGGATCGCCTTGCGATTTTCCCAATTTGCGATTCCACCCCCTTTTTTCCGGGCGAGTTTCACCTTGCCCCCAGTCCCTCTAGCTCCGCCTGCCCAGATTTCCCCCCCCCCTTCGCCAAAAACAACTTCTTTTTTTAATGTCCCTGTCATCGCCACTTGAAAGGCCCCCTCCTGTCCTCCCTTTTTTTCCCAAACTCGCCCCCTTTTCCATTGAACGTCTTACAGTGCTCCGGCATCCTCTATTCCTGTCCCTGGTCCCGTTGTTTTTTCCCCTGCTTCGCTCCGGCCATTCGCAAGTTTGTCTGTTTGTCGCCATCAGGAATCATCAGCAGTCTGATCGGCTCTTCCACTTTTCACGCCTGTATCTTCCCTACCTCCTTTACCTGTGCTTCCTACATCCCTCCCTGCTCATCTTCTCTCTCCCTTTCCCACAAGAGTTTCTCTCCGAAACAATGGAAGGCGATATGCTTTGAACTATATTCGCAAGTTCCCCCTTGCTGACCTCCCACAAATCCTAACTCTTTTGGCAGAGACTCTTCTAGCCAGGCCTTAATGATAAGCGTCTCCTTGGACCTGGCAAGGCCTGTTCGCTCAAGTCCTATTTCCTTCCCCGCAATCGGTAGACTGAATAGTCCACTGCTTCCATCTTCCATCTACCGCTCGAAATCTCCCCCGACAGACGGCTTCTATTCTCCTCTTGTATTCCCCCGTTTTCCCTTCATTCTTCGCTGGATTCACTGCTCCTAGAAAGTCATCAACCACGATTGGCAGTTGAGAAAGGTTCGCGTTCCTCCCCGGCAATGGATGCCACTTCTTTACTGTCCACCCCTTTAGTCCGGTAGCCAGCGTCTGTATGTTCACTGGAAAGCTCCTAGTCCAATTTAGCGCTTCCTCGCTTCAAGAGTCTTCACCTTCACGATATCGTTACGAATCTGCCGACTTTCCCCACCCCTTTCACGTACTAGCTTCTTTTTCCCCTTTTCTTTTCCCCCTACGCAAATAGTGAACTAGTCTCATGTACTCTCGTTAGAGGAACGCTTTTGCATTTTCCCCCCTTTCGATCCACTCCCCATTTCCCCCCCAAACTCTTTTTCATTCTGCTCAACCTTCAGAACTCGAACGCGATCTTTTGTACTCCGCGCGGAAACCACCCCCTTTTTCCCCTCACTGGTACCTCACAGCGCCTCTTCCGGGCTCGCCCGTAATTCGACTTTTTTCTAATAATCCCCTCCTAATTTCGTCGGCCACCCCTCGCAACCATACACCCCCGTAGGCGAACCCCCTTTTTTCCCTCCCCGGGGCTACATGAAATTTTGTGGTGATTGGGGTTGGGGTGGGGGTTGCAGGCCCTTATAGTCAGTGCCCTCTCCTTCGTTAGGCCATCTTTCCCTGCTCTTTTCGCTCTATTCCGCGCGCCGAACAGAGTTTAATCTCCCTAATCGTAATCTAACCCAACGTTGCGTCCGTCCCCTCCCCCTTGAAAGGTTCGGCTTCGTCCTTGCCTAACGTCGCCTCCCGTTCCAATCCTTTAGTCGACGCTTTATGTATCCCCCCTTTTCGCTCCACGCGCGGCTGCACATTGATTCCCTGAGTGTGTCCCGCTCCTTTTTTTTCGACTCCCATCCTTGAACGAAGTTCTCCCATTTTCAAAACACAGACCATTCCTTTTTTCTGCCGCCAACGCCTTGCGCGGTGACGCCCTAGTCCCCCGCTTCTACGGACCTCGTCTCTTACCCCTGATGAACCTCACCTCGCTCCTTCCTTCTTTTTAAGCGCAGTCACACCCCCCACATCTGCGTCTCGAAGTTTACTCCCCCCACATAATTGGCCTGATTGACCCCCCCACGCCCTTACTCTTCCTCCCTTCTGGCGGCTTCTCTTCCTTCCCCCCTAGGATTAACCAGCTTCACTATTTGATCGAAAGGCATTGGTTCGAATACCAAGCTCCTCCCTCCCCCCCACCAATCCCTCTTTTCCTGCGCAGCCATCCATTTTTACATTTACCCCGTCCAGCCTTGGGTTTGTTTTTCACCGTCGACTTGGCGTTTCCCTGTCGTGCGCGTCCTCGACCACCCGAGAAGTCATTTCCCCCTCCATGGATTGATCTTATATCGATCGACCCTACTTTCTGAGCTGAACCTCCTTACCTTTTCGTAGAGCCAGTCCCTATTCACGCAATAGCTCTCCCCCAGCATACTCACTATGACGCTCAGCAAAACCTTTCGGTACGATGTTGCTTCCCCCCTGGATTTCCCCCACAACTTGCGGTTTCCAGTGAAGGAGGGTGCGTTTCTCCTGGAGCCCCACCTTCCCTGTTCACCGAGCCACCGTCGAAAACGATGCTTCTTCCTTCTTTTTTTTTTTCCTTTGATTTCTTTTCATAACTGGGCCTTCTCCTCTTTTATATTTCTTGTTTCGGCCAACTTGATCTGAGATCCCAAAACTTGCTTTTTTTTGGTGACGACTTTTTTCTTTTCGGCCAATCTGTGGTCCCTCTTAAGTGTCCAATTCCGCCCCTCAGGCCGGTTCCTTCCTCCGGCAAAGTTCTGCTCCATTAGCCGCCCAGTTTTTTTTTTTTTTCCACTGACTTTCTTCCGGCCGGCGTGTTAATTACTCAGGCTGGTTCCTTTTTTTTCCCGGCCTCCTGTTAAATTTTTCCGTGTCCCGTTAACCCTTTTCTCCCCCGGATTAATTTTTTTCCTACGCTCACGCTCTGTGCCAGTCTCTTATTAACAGGTGTCGCTCTTTTTTGACAATTCGACTCCTCTCTGAGCATTCTTGTGCACCCTTCCCTTCGGAACCTTCAGTCTCCACATGTCTGACAAACTTTTGGTGACGGATCTTCTCTCATGTTCAGCGCCACGCATGTAGGGACGTGTAGAATTCTTCACCGCCCTGCACCTTCTTCCCCTTACCAATGGCGCTGGATTGCAGTGGACCTGTGTTCTTTTGAATTGCCTTTCCGATGGCAGTTGGAAGCTTCCCTCTTTTCTAGTCTTTCATGCGTTTGCACTCGTCTTCCCCTTTTTTGTTGTTTTTAGCGCTGCTCAAACGCATGCCCGCCCCTCAGGGAAGGCCGTTCATATCCTTTTTTTACAGGTCCGCTGCCCCCGAATTCGGCCTTTCCCTTACCGAGCCACTGTACAAGCTGTCTCCCCTTCGGCGTTTAACTGCTATTTGCGTTCGTGGCGGATGCGATTCCTTTTCCCCTTTCTCTTTTGTAAACATATTTTCAGTACCGTACTGGTTTCGACTGAATTTTCTCTCCTCTTGGACGAATAATAGCCTTAATGTTCGCTCTCTGGAGCCCTGGGTGCACCCCTTTTGGCATCTAGAGGACCCGCTTGTGCACAATTATCTGCGGCGTTCCTGACGCCTCCGCTCACCCACCCAGTGAACACCCCCCAACTTCTTCTCCCTTAAACCCCGCCCCTGAACATGCCCCTCATAAGCCTCAGAATTTTTCCTCTCCCTGCCTGCACACCCACTGCGGCTTTCATTCCCCCGCGCGTCCCTTCCTGGTCCTTGCCTGCCCGGTTTCCCGTTCGGAACCTCCTTCCTTTTTGTCAACCTTTTTCAATAGCAACCCCTCGTTCCCTGAACCCTGCCCTTATGTTTCTCTACGGTTGGGCCGAGACTCAGAAACACCCTTCCTCCTCGCCCCACAATCCCGCTCCCCGGCATCAGGGTCGAAGGATAATCCCTGGCACCCCTTTTTAGGTACTAACGCCATCGGAGTCCATCGATTTTGTGTCCCGCCATGTGAGGCAAGGATCGTATAGCTTCCACCCCACCTGGGCCTTTTAAGATTTGTTTTGGATGGAACGCCTTTTTACACCCTCTCTTTACGAATGTTCGCTTTTGCTATCTGCTCATCTTTTTCAATTGCAGCGCGCGCCTTTTTTCGTTCGGGTTTCAAATAGGCCTATGACTTTTAAAGACGAAAATTCTGTTTTTCAGCTCTTCGGTCTCCCTCCAGTCTCATTTTTGCATGCTGGCTTTTTGGTTCCTCCTTCTTATATGCTCCTAAGACGGTAATTCCTCCGCAACTAAGCGAAACCTCTGCCCCCCTTTTTTTAAATGTACGGCTTTTTGGATTAGCTCGTCGGGTCTTTTTTGTACTCTTAGTAATTCCTCCTGAGACTTTAGATAAGCCCTCTTTTCTTCGGGACGAGGAAGGCCGTTTTAGTCTATCTCACCCAGTGCTTCATGATATTCAGTTTGTTGTTATCTGTCAATTTTTGGCTTCTTCGGACCCTCCTTCTTTTTTTCTGATTTTTTCCAATCATAGTAATCAGTTTTCTTTGTTCAGGTCCCCCAGGTCCTTTCTTTTTCCTTCGTTGTTTTCCCGCCTGCGCCCTGCGTTTTTCCTTCTCGTGCCTGTTCCCCAAGACCAAAAGCCAAGCGCTGTGCTTTTTCTCCATTTTCTTTTTTCCCTATTGAGTCCCGGGCTCCCGACCCGTCCCTCAATGGTTAGCATTTTATCCTCCCTCTGTGTCTCCCACTCCCTGAGGTGCTTAACTGACGCAGGTTCCCTTAGTGATCTTTTTCCTCGCCGGGAAGGCGTCAGACTCCCCCTCCCCCTGAACCCGTCTTTTGCTTCGCCTTCGTTTTTTGCGATGACCCCGCCCCCCCCCCTTTCATTGCTGCATTCCCCCAGCGTTCGCGCGCGGTCGCGCGTGGAGAACCACTACGGCCCTTCCGCACCCCTAGCCGATTTTCTGCCCCGCCCATTTTTTTGCTCCGCCTTTTATGCTTGCAGGCAGTACTGTTGCCTTCCCCCCGATTTCGGCTCCTTCGAGAACCTGAATTTTTTTTTTATTTAGCGAGTTTTTTCTCTAGTCCGAGTGATTATGTACCGTCCTTATGATGGTCTCCCATCCAGTTGT
>Ga0179593_1473794_pt1 | contig 11199 bp, 14 predicted proteins | sample CZODoug2_1_08_16_FD_185931 | JGI IMG/M metagenome (GOLD analysis project Ga0179593, IMG submission 185931) | Vadose zone soil fungal communities from Angelo Coast Range Reserve, California, USA - CZODoug2_1_08_16fungal (PacBio error correction) | ecosystem: Environmental > Terrestrial > Soil >... | reverse complement strand
AGATCTCCCTGCCTTCTTTTCCTGCCCCCCGAGAGTTTCTGCTCCCAATCGTACGATGGTGAGTTAGTGGCCTTGCGCTTTGGACGTGCCGCGCTTTCCCTGCCTCGATTTCCTTCCCTGCCCTAATTTAACATTTCTTACTTCAAATTCGCCCTCTTGTCGAAGGCCACGGAAAGATGCCCCCATTTTTCTCGCCTTTTTGGCATGTTTTTTCCTCCTACTGTTAAATTCCCTCCGACTGCGTTTCTCTTTGTTTTTTCGTCGACCTTGCATCCAGCGCGTGTATTTAGGGATGAATCCCTCACAAGCCCCCCTTCGGTTTCCCGACCTTCCACGTCTTCCATTGGAAGAGCTCCCTTCCCCATATCGTCCGGGTCAAGCTTTGGCGTCATGCCCCTCCCTTTTGAAATTAAAGCTATTGTGTTTTCCTGAGGAGTTCTTTTCACACACCCCGCCGGAAAATCCTTCTTTTTTTTTCCATGAGGTGCGAGTTCTGAGGTGGGGCGAAGATGTGAGAGACTTCGTCTCTCTAAGCCTCGCGCTGATCCCCTGCACGATGCGGTCCCCTGCTCCGGCTTGAAATTGTTTACCGTCCCCTACCAAGTTATTATGGTCCCTTCTTGGGCTTCTTTTCTTTTTTTGGCATTCGCGGGGAGTCAACCTCATTCCCCAGCAGACTTCAAGTATAGGCGTTTCGAGGTCCACCCCAATCTCACATGACGACAAGAAAGTCGTTTAAGGTTGGTTCTTTTCTCCAATCTTTTCGTAATTTCTTTCCTTGATATCCGGATAATTTCCCTTGTCAATCTACTAACATCAAAGCTTGGTGCTGGATGGACTCCGGAAAAGCCCCCCCCCATCTGCAATTGTCCACTCTCCCGGTAGTGCCCCTTTCCGAAGTGAGACCTTTCTTTCCCCAATCCGTTCGCTCCTCGGTTCACTGAGATGAAGGCGGATCGAGAGTTCTTCTCTGAACTTTTTTTTTTTCTCCCGAAGTAACCCTTACGAAACATCCTTCCCCACAAGAGATTTCCTTGGAGAGTCGCAACGCTGGTTATCGAGATCGAGCGTTTCCGCAGAGAAGCAAATCGCCCATCCTCGATCCCCCTCTTCCCCATAGACCTGCTGGTTGTTCGCTTTTTTCCTGAGTATTAGGTCTGCTCCGTGAAGCCTTTTCTCCCGAATTGCTACCCCCAAATGGTGGCCTCTCCACCAACCTCAAATTTTTTACCCTCAGCCTGCGCGAGAGTTCTCTATCTCAGGATTTGTTTTTTTCCCTGTATCTTTTTCATTGAGCGCACGCGCGCCTTCTAGGTATCGAGATTGCGTTACGTTGATCGCGGGAAAGTGATTGACTCTCCTCCCCCGTTTTTTTTAGATTTTTATCTCCTCCTGAGCTAGGAGTTCCGAGGGGTCACCTTTTACTTTTCACTCCATTTAATGGTTCCCTAGCGAGGTTTTAGGACCCTTTTTCTCTAAATGCCCCTATCGTCTGACGCTCGGCCCATGCACCAGTTCTTCCCCTCGGCCCCTCTAATTTTCGACCCGCTTCTGGCCTTCGTATTTGCGCAACGAACCCAGGAGCGACCCTCGGCTCACCTATATCAGTTTCCTCCCCCCCCTTCCTGGAACCCGATAGAAGGTTTCTTATTTCTTTTGCCCCACCCAGTCCAGCCCTTGGCCTGGGGGTAAAACCGTGGAATTGAACATAGATTCCGGTCGCCCCTTTGTTCTAAGTTCTCTTTCAGTCGCCCCAAGCATATTCGCTTCATTCGCTCTTGTGACGGATTGCACGACAGCTCGTGGCCTTCCTTCTTTTTCCAACTTTAGGCGATCCCCTCCCTGCAAATTGTTCGGCCGCTTCCCCACCGCCGCCCTTTTATCCAACATTGTTCTGACTCTTTGAACAGTTTGGCACGGGTATTGCTAGTGTCGCGCAGTGAATTTTTTCCCACCAACGGACGGCGTCAGTCAGCTCTACGGTTTCTTTTTTCACCGTTGCGTTCTTTCATGTGTGCCCATCGATTCCTTTTTGGTTCTTAGAGCCACGTTGAGTCGAACCTTCCGCTACGACCGAGTCAGTCTCCGCAGACCCGAGGAATTTGGGGACTGGGCTCGCCCTCCCCTTGGCCGCCGATTCGGCTTTTGCAATTTGCAATGCGCGTCGCACAACCCTTGATTTTCGTTTTGCGTTCCCTCCTTCCACCATTCATCCCACCACCCCTTCCCCTCCTCCCTACCTATTCCTCCTCCACCCCTCTCAATCTCCTCCACCCATCCTTCTCCCCCCAATCCACCTCCCCCCCCTGAACTCCATTTCGCTCCTTCCATCCATGTCCCTGCTTTCCACCCGAGCCTCCCCCCCTCCCCGACCCCTATTACCACCCCCCTCTCCCCGTCCCCCATTCTGATTCCCCTTCCCACCTCCTTTTCATATTCCCCACCACTCATCTTCCACCCCCTGATCCCGCCCTACACCCCATTCCCCCACTTTTAACTGTGCCCACTGCCTTCCTGACCCCCCATTCCCACCCTCACCTTCCTGTCTACGCACCCCTCATCTTCGCTCACTGTCTCCCCCCCCCTCCCACCCCCTTAAACACCTCACCTCCCCCCCGACCCTCCGCCCCACCACCCCAGCTCCCCCCCACCCCCCCCCAGTCCCTCCCGCTCTGACCCCCCTAACCCCCCTCCTCCTCCTTCCCCACTCTCCCCACTCTTTCGATCTTCCTCATTCTTTCTCCCCTCGCTTTTCCTTCCCCCACCCCCCCCCCACCTTCTCTCCTTATTCTACCCTAGCACTACCCCCTTCCTTCTAACCTTCTCCCCCTACTCCCCGCCCCCCTCACCCCTCTAGCCATTTCTCCCCCACACCCCCCCCTCCATCTTCCGACCTCTGCGATAACTCCCCCCCCCCATACCCCTTCTCCTCCCCTCCCCCTCCCGGTCCCCCCCCCCCTTCGCCCATCCCATCACCCCCCGCCCCCCCTTCCCTTTCTCACGCTCTCCCGCCCCCCCCTACGCCCCGGCCCCCCCCCTTCTTCCCCCCCCTCATCACCATCACTCTCCCGTGAACCCCCATTCCTCCAAACCCTCCCATATTCACCCCCCCACCTTCCCTCCGACTTCATCATCCCTACACTCCCCCCACATCCCACCCCCCCCTCCACCTTCACCCGCCCACCCTCCCTACCCCATTCTTCCCCCCCCCCCCTCCCTCTCCTCCCCCTCCCACCCCTCTTATTCTCACCCCCCCCCATTTGGGCTGAACCCCCAGGTTTACATATTTTTTTTCCCCCCACCCTTTCTTCAGGTCACTGCTTAACCCCCACCATTTTCCACTTGAGTGCCCCCCTCAGAGGCGTCCGAAAGCGGTGAAGGAATTCAGTACCAGCAATCTTCCCTTCCTTTCTTGCCCTTCCTTCGTTCTTGAGCAACTGTCCTGGACCCTTCCCTGGTGTGTTTAACTATCCTCCATTTGCCAGTCGAACGCGCTTTTTTTTCCTTTCGTCTTCCCTTTATCTTTTTTGAGAGAGATCGACCTTTTTGGCTTCACCCTCTTCGCGCGTTTCGACTGGCAACGATAAGTATCCGCGTTACCAGTCCCTGAGTGCCCGATTGCGATATAAGTTTCGACTCCTTTGGAAGTGCCTTCTTATTTCCTCATTGAGGGAAGAAGTACCTCCCCCTTTTTTCCTTTGCAGCTCTATTCATCCTTTCCCGGTTTGAAGCAGTTCGAAAGGGTCCTTTTGTCTCCTTCGCAAACATCGTGGTACGGCAACCTGGTACGCCCCCTCCCCCTACTTTCCGCCTTTTTTACCCCGATCAAGAACTCCCCTTACTTGCCTAATACAAATCCTGTCGGCACCCGATAGGCTTCCCCCCCCCAATCCTCCTTTCTTTCCAGTGGAAATTCGTCAGTCAGACCATTTTCTTTCTCTTTGTGTCTCCTAGCAACCTTTCCCGATAGATTGGCACACCGGAGTATGCACCCCCCCCTCCCTCTTTTCACAATCCCATGTAGAGTGCCTGCTTCCGTCCTCCTTTTCGAAACATCATTTCATCGGTGATCAATATCAATACCTTTCACGCTGTCAGGGCTTAACTTCCTCCCCCCCCCCTGCCCTGGGCGGAGCATTGGTTAGCCGAAGAAATAGCCTCTCCCCTCTTCTCCCCCGACTGATTTTATTAGAGCCTGTCGAATGCGGAGAAGGAAAAACGCAATTCATCCCCCCCCCTTTAAGAATTCAATCCAGACTCCCCCCGAACTTCCCATTTTTCTATTTTTCCAATGACGCCCTCGATTGCTGGATTGAGAACTTTGGAAAAAATCCGGACTATATGACGCCCCTTGACCGTTTTTTTTAGTATTCTTGCCCCGGTTACCCTCCATTTTTCCCCCTCCAACCTTTGTGGCCTGCTTTTCCCTCTTGTAGTCCATGAAGCCAGGCCTACCCCTTTCTTTGACACGCTGCGCAGTCCTCACCCCGTTTTTTCTCTTTCTAGCTCCCCCCGTTTCTAACACGCATGAAGTGGTGTGTACCCTTTCATTCCCATGAGGCTCTTCCCAAGTTCCTTTAGTTCCTTGCTCCAAGCTCGTTGCCTCGCCGCGTCTTGAGAGAACCATATTCTTTCTCCCCTCTTCTTTTCTCTGTCCTTCTCAAGAGACGGTCATCTCCCATATGGTAGCGCTTTACAGGCTCTCCCCTTCTGATACTTTTTTCCCCAATACGGACTATCTTCCTCTCAACCCCTGTTATTTTCTCCGTCACAAAATGGGCGCAAGGCAGTTTCTTCCCCCCCCCCAGTACTTTTTCTCCAAAATTCGATTTAGTTACAAAGGTACGAACTCGAATCTGCCCGCTCTGTCTTCCTATAGGAGGTAGAGACTGGTTTTCCCTCGCAGATTTTTTCCCTATAGATCCCGTGTCACCATAGATTCGAGTTGTTCTCCCATTCTTTTTCCGATTTCCTCCCCTCTTTTGTTGGCTATTTAGTTTCGACCCTGAGCGAACTCTCGAAACCCTTTTTTCTCGTCGCCTTCGCTTTCCAAACCGAGTGCGCGAGCTGGATCTTGTGTATTCCTTCCCTTTCCCCGTTTCAACGCTCACGAAACCGATTTTCCTCCCCCCGTTTTTCTCCTTCGTGATCGTGTCAATCTACTCCGGAGTCCAGACAGCGCACCCCCCAGCTTGAGCCCCTTTGTACTGCATGAGGAGAACGGCCACAACTCCTCTTTCCTCCCTTCCGCGATCTACTGGCGCCCGCGCGGGGAACAACGATAGCCCCCCCGGACTTTCTTTTTATTGTTTCCTCCTTCCCCCCTTTTTGATTCCTTTCCCTCCCCTGCCTTTTTTCCCTCCGAGGCTTGAAGACATACACAAGCTGGAATGACTACAGTGACCTTTATATTTTTTTTTTGCCAAAATTTCGCCGTCTTCCCCCGCCTTCAATCCCATTGTGTCCCTTAAGAGAAGCGCAGACCGGCGAGGTCTTTTTCTTCCCCTTGCTCCCAGGATCGGAACGTCCCTTTCCCCCCCCTTTCAACAACCCCTCTTTTTTTTCTTCCTTCCCGAAACCGGTCGCTGGGCTCGGATACAACCACTCTGAGATGCAGTCTGCTTCCCAAGGCTTGAAGTCCCTAGATCGGGCAGTTTATCGACGGTTTGTCTTCAAAACTTCCCCCCTCGTAGTTTCCTTTTTTCCCCAATTTGACACGCTTTTTTTCGGACGTTTCTCCCCGCCTCTTGCTGTCTTCTCCCTTGGCGGTCCAAAATTTCAGCAACGCCCCCTTCAGTCCTGCCGGCGCTTCGACGACGTCATTGAGCCCCTTTTCCCCCTTTTGTCTCTTTTTTCCTCCGGATCGGCTTTCTCCAAGGGTTTTCGTCAAGCGCATCCACGAACCCCCTCTCACCTTCCGACGAGGAAATGCCCTTTTTTTCTTGATCCTTCCCCCCTTTCTCTTCTCCCTTTCCCGTTGTTTTTTGTCTCGAGATACGACTCTTATCAGTCTCAAGAAGCGGCTGCATATGCTTTTTTTCGATTACGTGCTCGTCGGGCTTTGCTTTTTTTTTCGTTTTTCGCCCATTTTCGAGCCTCCGTCTAGCTTAAGCCGAAACGATTCTGCAATTTCAAATTCTGCGCGTCGAACCTTTCCGATGCATTCAGCTTTGACGCCGAGCCTTTTTTTCCAACACTCCCTCGACGATCTTAATTAGTTTCCCTTTGGTTTTGTCGTAGCTTTGTTTTTTTGAAAAAGCGCGTTTTCTCATTTAGGGCCCAGAAGAAATTCTTTTCGATTGCACAACCAGCCGGACTTTCTCCCCACTCCCCGCTCACGAGTAATATCCGAAGTGTCCTTTTTGACCCTCCCTTCTAAAGATCTTTTGGTTTACTAGTGAGCATTCTTTCCTTTACTTCCACTTTCGTTACTCTTACCCAAGGTGAGGATTCACGGAGTAGTTTCATCCTCTTCGGGGTGGTTTGATCCTGGACCCGCTTCCACACTTTCGGCTTCGTGCTCGCGTTCCCTTATTGATTTCGACGCGTACCTGTTTTTTCCCTTTCCCCACGTTTGTGAAAATGTTCCTTTAGTGGCATTCCAGTGTGTGCTGGTCTCCCGCTTTTTTTCTCCCCTACGGGCCTGGTTCGCAGCTGTTTTTCCAACATCGTTCACGTTTCCGGCGTTTTACTCTTTTTTTAACGAGCTGGAGAGATCTTTTCCCTGCACAACGTTGCCTGCCGTTTGCCCCTGACTGCACGTTGATGTACGAAAACCCACTTGGGTGCGTTTTGGACTCCGAAGCTATGTCGATGCCGTTTACCAGAATCGACCGGTCGTGCTTTTAGCCGTTTTTTTCTACGCTCCTGCCCCAATCTGGACCGCAGCTCGCGCACGGTTTCGGCGAGGCGGCGCAGCTTTGCGCTCCCTTGCCGACCGAAGCCCCGTAATATTTTTTTTTCCATCCCTCCGTTGCGAGCGGTCCTGGCCCCCTTCTAATTTCTAATGGGTGTCTTCTTTCATCGAGCGGAGCGCTTTTTTTTTCTTTGCCATGCTATACCATCTGGATTCTGCGTTGTTTGGCTAGATTCGCCTCCCTATTCCCCTCATTCCCCCCCGAAGGCGCCGGCACTTTTTTCCAAATGTGCTCAACCATTCTTGGCCTCCTCCAACCTTTGACCTCATCAGAAGCTCAGGCTCACACTGAGACTTATTTTCCGGGTTCGTTCATTGTTGTCTCCTGTACTCCCCGCTTTTTTTTTTTATTTATTACGTTGACCCTCTTGCGCGGACTGTGCGATGTGAGGCGCTAAATATGGATAAGACCCCTTTTCGCGCAAGACGCCGATTTCTACTTCTTCCCTTGTACACCGCCATTTCTTGGCCTTCCCCCTGGACTGCGTTTTCCTTCCCATTTCACGGCCCTCCCCTTCGAGTATGCGCCTGACATGCAACTGACCGTTCCCATTTCACTCTGCCAGTTTCTTCCCATTCGTATTCGTCCCACGAACAGGCTTTGACCTCTCTCAGCGTATCCACCAAAAACACAATTGTCAGGGACCCTTTTATTCCTTCCGTTATGGTCTTGTGGTCACCTTTTTTCGCCTCTTCGCTGACTCAGACTCAAGGCCAATAGACTTGTTTTTCCACCGCGATTTTCGTTCACCAAGTTTCTCCTTGATTGTACCCAATTCGATTACGGCCCCCCCGCAGAGAAGGAACCCCTGGGGAAAATTCGACTTTCCAATTGTGCGGAAACCACCCCCACTCCGGGTCACCAATCGCAGAGTAATGATTGTCTTCCGCTGACAGTTTTTTCCCTTTCTGGAGCCTTTTGCATGCTTGTGTCAGGACCATCTTTCCTCCTACTCTCTAACCCCCAGGTGTCAATCCGGTGTTGACCCCCCCCCGATCGACGTTTTTCTTCGATCGCTCCGGATCCTTCGGATTGCAGATCCTTCCAGAGTCAGGCTAAAGAACCATCGAAGATCTTTTTCGGCTGTGCTCGCCGCCAGGTCCTCCCCTTTTCGTTTTTTGCACTTGGAGGGACGAAGAAAGGTCTTTTCCCGGGTCTTGTACCCGTATTTGGAGGCAATCGACCCCTAGTTCCATCACACCTGCAAACTTTTCCCCCCTCCCTCCCCAATATGTTCCGCCCAATCGGTAGAATGGAATGTCAGCCCCCCATCTGTATGCCTATATCGATTAGCCTCCATTTTTCCCTCTTCAACGCGGTAATTATACTTTGACCATTTTCTTCCAACGATCGCGTCCCTTCCCTCTCTCTTTTTTTTGTGAGTTTACGCAGTTCCCCACTTACTTTTTTTTTAAAGTCTAAGTTCGCCGTTCCAAAAGGGAATAGGGCAATTCCTGAGCTATTTAGGCCTGAGACTTCAGGCCTCCGAATTTCATGATGAAGGACATTCCCTTCTCATTCCTTTTTCTTTCTTTACGCTTGCTTGAGTGACGGTTTGAACATGTCGAACTGGCTAAATTTGTAGCATTATCCAAATCTGGTACTTCCGGTTTTTCTCCCCTGTAGCCAAGTTTCTCGTCCTTTTTCCCCTCCCCCGCAAACGGATCAATCGTAGGAACCCTGGAAGGAGACCCATTCCCCCCCCTTCGTTCCCCACTATGGACCGTCTTAGCTCCCCGTGTTTTTTCTTTCCCTCTACCTTTATTTTGCCAAAGGAGGATTCACCCGAGACCTGGTGAGGCAACTTCCCATTTTTGCGGCGTTCCCCGCGTGTTTTTACCCTCCCAGCGGCCCCTACCTGCGTCAGGGTAGGTTTCCCTGACGGCCCTTGTTCGTCGCGTTTTTTTGCTTCGCGCGGTTAAGAGCTTCCTTTTTGACTGAGGCATTCTCTCTAGCTGCGTGAGCAGGCCATAGAATTTTTTTCAAGACTTTTGGCGAATCCTTTCCTGGACGAATACGAAATTATAAATTCTTTCCCTTCTCTTCGATTTTCCTTCCAGGCAAGGATCGTCTTTGATCTCCCTTGGCCAAACCTCCCCTGACTCCCCCCCCTTGAACGTTGGGTTGGTTATTCTTCCTCTGATTTGAGGTCGCGCCTGATTCGTGTTCCAACCTTTGAAAGATCCAGGAGACCTTTCCTCGTTCTGGTGGGATAGAGCGCGTGCGTTGTAGCTCCGTCTAATTCGTCGTCCTCCCTTTTTTCCCCTTCAATGGCGGTGTCACCCTTAAAAGGTAGTGACCTTCTCGCCCGATCGCCTCTCGCGCTTTGCTCTTCCTTAGCGCCTCAGCTCCCTTTCGCTCCTTCACCTCCCGACCGGCCCCATATCGATAACGATGCGCGCGCTTGAGTAACTTCCCCAATGGAGCGGGCTGACCTTCCTATAAAACAACATCTGGTGTCTGTTCGGGGACCTAACCCAATGTTTCTCCCGGGCGTTTTTTTTTGTTGATAGGAACACCCAGGAGACACCTTGACTGCTGCTTCACAAGAACTCTCTCCCCCACCGCGGACCCAGCACATGGTCATAGCTCTCCCCGCCTCTTTTTTGAGTTCCTCATCAGAGATTCAGCTCCTAGAGATAACCATAGCATTAGCGTTGCTCCCCATCCTCTTGTTGTGCGGGATGTTCGTAGTCGGTCTTTTCGGTCTTTCTTTCCTCTGCTTTCGCTCTTACAGCGTTTTTCGAATGACCTCTTGAGCGCGAGTGCCAGTCTTGTAGGTTCTTTGGCTCTCACTTCTACGCTTTTCCCCTCCCTTTTGGTTCCTTTCGGGATTTTTCCCCGCTTTTCCTCGAATAGCTTCGGAGGCCAGCCCTCTACGCTTTGATTTTCGTTTCCCTTGACCAGGATGTCATCTCAACCCTTTCTCCCACTTTCCCCCCGCTCTAACTCTCTCCCCACGACTTTTCTTTCTTGATTTTAATCGACGCCCAGTGCTCGTCCCCCTTTTTCCCGTACTGCCGTTGCCCTTGTTTGAAGTCCCTCCCGAATGCTTCATACCCGTTTGAGGCTTGCACCAATTTTTTCCGCCGTCTGAATCGGTTCCCCAGGTGCCCTCCGCAGTGGCAAGCCGGCGGTTCTCTTCCGGAATTTATGCCCCTTTTACCAGTCATGAAAAATCGACTAGTTCATGCTTCCCCCCCGACAATTTTTAGCTGCTGCCTCTTCACCCCCCCTGCTTTTTTCTCCCTGGCAGTCCTTCTAGGAGTTTCCTTTACAAGATGGCAGGTTATTCCGGTGTTATCTCAAAACGCCCTCTGTCGTAGTGGCAGCCCTAAGACACGTCTTAATTTCCCCCTCAAAACAACGATTCCCCCTGCCTCCGGCCTTTTCTTACCTTTCGCCTTCCGTATCTTCCCCCAATTGCATCGGGTTTGGCATTATGACGCGCTCGGCGCGATTTTCCTTTAGTGTAATCGGTTTTCCTTCTTTTCCGAGACTAGATAGACCCCGACCTCCCTGTCACCTCCTCTCCCCCCATTTCATTTCTTTATCAACGTGCCTCCTTCCTTCTTACTTTCTCTCTAGTTTCTCTCTCTTTTACTCATCCTTGTTGTGGTTTCTCCTCTTCCTCCGTAGATATCAGTTCTTTTCCCTTTCTTTCCTTTTTTCGCTCGTTGAGGGAGTGAAATCTTTGTGTTGCTTTTCTCCGCCTCTTCTCGCCGAACTCCTCCCCCTGCTTTTTTTGCAATTTCCAAAGCGCGCCGGAGAAGCCATACTTTCCCCCAATTGCTATTTTCCTTTTGGCCTTTTCGTACTTTTTCCCGGTCCCCTGCGATCTCTGCTTTTGTTTTTTTCCTTTTTTCTTTTCAAAGCGTTTTCCCTATTTTCGGTCACGACAGCTTCGCCGCGCGACACAGCCGCCTACCCTGGCCAACCCTATTTACCCCACCTGACTCTTTGACGGACTTCCCATGAAACCCTGTTTTTTACGAGGAGCCTTCTCCAAATTTCTTTCCGATGGAACTCAGATTTTTACTATGCGGAGGGACACGATCCTTTTGCGAGACCTTGCAGGTCCTTTAAGCGACCTTTCTCATTTTTTAAGGCCTTGTGAAGGCCCGGGGTTAGAAGGGGGATGTTCTTCCTACATTTGTATGAACCTGTACTTTTATCAGGCTTGTGATTTTTTTTGAGTCCCTCCCCGGAAGCCCCCCAATTAAGCCATAGACCCAGGTATTCCTGGTACCGTTTTGGTCCCCAAGACCACGTCAAGGCAGTC
>Ga0179593_1421298_pt1 | contig 11199 bp, 9 predicted proteins | sample CZODoug2_1_08_16_FD_185931 | JGI IMG/M metagenome (GOLD analysis project Ga0179593, IMG submission 185931) | Vadose zone soil fungal communities from Angelo Coast Range Reserve, California, USA - CZODoug2_1_08_16fungal (PacBio error correction) | ecosystem: Environmental > Terrestrial > Soil >... | reverse complement strand
CGCGCAGAGGAATGGTAACCTGGAAAACGTTCGGGGTGCTTTTTTCAGTTCCTTTTTCTGATTCCCTCTTTTTCTTCCCATCGGCAAGTTTCGCTAGGAAGGGTGTCTAATAGGACTCGGACCAGAGACCTACAGAATGTTCTGGATGGTAATGGATCGCGTTATGAGTTTAGCAGAAGTATAATATTCACTTTTCCAGGGAGACTTCTTTCTTTCTTCCTCTTTTTTTTTTTTTTTCAAAGTTTAAAGTGAGACAGTTCTTCAAACAAAAGGAACTTTGATAACTCTCTGCCATAAATTTTTCAAGAAGGGTTTTGGTTTTATTTTGTGTTTTTTTTTTTGGTTTTTTTTTTTGGGGTTTTTTCTCGCGTTGGGTGGTGGTGCTTGCTTTTGGGTGGGCGGGGTTGGTTGGTTTTTGGTGGGGGGTGTGTTTTGGTTTTTTTTTTTTTTGAGTTTAGTGGGGGTGCTTATGGGGGTTTTTTTGGGTTGTTTGTTTTTTTTGGGGCGGGTGGTTTTTGTTTTTTGGTTGGGTTTTTTTTTTTTTTTTTGTTTTGGTTTTTGGGGGGGGTCTTTTTTTGGGTTTGTGTGGGTTTCAAGGGCGGTTTTTTTTTTTGGGTGGGGGGGGGGGGGGGGGGGGCGTTTGTTTTTTTTTTGTGGTGTTTTTTTTTTTTTGGGGTGCTTGGGGCGGTTGGATTGGTTTTGGGGGGGGGTGGGGTTTTGGGGGGTGGGGGGGGGTTTTTTTTGGTGGGGTTGGGTGCTCCGGGGGGTTTTGTTTTTGTGGTTTTGGGGGTTGGGTGTTTTTTTTTGGGGTTCTATGTGTGGTATACGGGGGTCGGGCGAGTCCCTCTTAGGGCTTCCCTTTCCTGAGGCCAGTCTTTTTTTTTTTCAATGCTGCCCGGGGATGGGAGAACCCTCCCACCCCCTCTCCCGGTGCCGGTTTCTTTTTCGCCCTTCCCCTTCAAGACCTCCAGTTTTCGGGGGATGACATGGTCGCAATCGATCCCTTAGGGCTGACCCTCTCGATTTTCTTTCCCTTCCCGCGGTTTTGGACCTACTTTTTTAAATCTTTTTGACCCCCTGAGGGCGATCAATCGGATTTTTCCAATCGTCATCCCCTACGCGGCCTCCTTTTCCTTTTTTGTTGTCGACCAACTTTTAACGTGTTCCCGCAAGTCAAGTGAAGTTCACCCTTCCTCCGTTGCCCTATGGTTCTTTCAACGTTGCAAGCGGGGTCTCAACGCCGCGTTTTTTTCTAAGGTGCTCCCTTTTTTAGACTCTTACGGTGCCGGGTTCCGAGAAGGCCCCTTTCCTTTTCCGGGTTTCCCGAGGCGGTGAGGAGAAAACGTCTCCCGATTTCTTTGTCCTTTTTTTCTTTTTGGTTGCCCCCAGTTTCAGATCTTGGCGATGCAGTTTCCCTCAAAGTAGCCTCTTTCTTACTCCATCTTCAGGTTTCGATTCCTCCCCTCCCCCCTGCCTTTTTGAACATTTTTCCAGTCCCTTTCTTTTTTTTGATGGCAAACTAGTAGCTTATTGTAACGCTGTTTATCCTCTTCCTCGAAGGGGACCGTCGAACCCCGGCCTCCCCTGGTTCCTCTTGCACAACGTTGCCCCATTTTCCCTCTACCAAACTAGGTTATGCACGTGGCCCTGTCTTTACTGCCCCTCTTGTTGCTGTAGACTTTTCCCCTGTCCCGAACAGGGGAAGTTTCCTCTTTTCGGCCCCTATTCTTTTTTTGCCAGACTTTTTTCATGGAGCTGGTGAGTATGCCGCTCTTTTTTTGAGGACCCTTCCAGTAGCCATTCCTTTTTTTTCTATCCCCCTTTTCCGAGAGCGATAATTGTAGGACCTCTTGACCCCTCCCGACTATCTCCTTTTTTTTCCCTTTTGTGGTTTTTATTCTTTCCTTTTAAGGCGATTGCAGAGAATCGTGTATTGGCATCCGTCCTTGCCATCTGGAAGGGCTCCGTCGGTTCTTTTAACCTTCCCCCCCCCGGACCGGCATGCCCTCCTCAAGGGTCCCTCGGTTTTTTACTGTTCCTTTACTCTCCGCATTTTTCCCCCCTATTCAATTTTGCCTTCTTTTTGAGATGAATACCCAAGCTCTGGCCCCCGGTCCCCTTTTTAATGCTCCGTCTTTTCCCTTTTTTCACTTTGTTTTTTGGCTGAATATTGATACATTTTTCTTTCCCCTTTTCCCCTGGTGCCTTGTATCGGACCGGATGAAGTGACAGCTCCCTTTCCCATCCTTTCCCGCTTAACCTTTATGGATTGTCCTAGGATAAACACTTTTTCCAGGTTGAACTTCCCCCCGACGTGGGACCTAAATGACGCCGAATCTGTTTACTGCTTATTCCCTCTCTTCTTTTAGCTTTTTTTCTGTCTAGATCCGCGGTGGGTTTGAGATTTTCCCGACAGCATCCACCCTCCCCTGCGCCCGTTCGTCCGCAGACCACTGGCCTCTCGCCCCCTTTTTCCGTTTTTTTTTTCTTTGTCCCTTCACAGTAGGTCCTCGGCTACAGAAGCCAGTCCTCCACGGCCCCGGCTGCCCTCCCCATTTTTCCCCCCAGGACCGCAACAAACGAATTGGTGATGTAAACGCCTCGGCTTTTTTTTGGGTCTTTCAGGTTTATGCTGTGTGCTACCTGGTTAGGTCCCCCAGAACGCCGTGTTTTTCGCGGCTGTGCAGCGCTGTGGCCCTTCTCGGATACTTTTACCTTCCTTGGTCCTCAGAGTTTGTTTATCCCCCTTTTCTGCTTGACTCCCCCAAGGTGTGCTACTTGTAAGGAAACGTGTCCTCCCCCTCCCCCCCCCAGATGGACTTTGTTTTTCTTGCCTCCGTTTCACCCTTTTTTAGCTTCGTGTCGCCGGGGGATCTCAATACTTTCTTTCCCTTCCCCCCCTGCTAGGGCGCTTTAGGGACCGCTCCCTTTTTTCGGGCTTTTCCTGCCCTCTTTTGTTCATGTCTAACCCCTTGAGAGATGCTAGTGACTGTAGGTTCCAGTCCCTTTTTTTTCAGCAAGAGACCTTGCTTTCTCTTAGTCCAAAGCATCCTCCTCACTATATCCCCCGTGAAGAAACCTCGTAGTCCCGTCTTTCGGTTTTCCCCCTTTTTCAACGATTTTGATTTTTTTCGGGAGGAGCTTTAATTTTTTGGAGCTCTTCTCCTTACACCCCCGCCTTCCTTCTTTGCGCAGTTGAGGAGTCTGGAACACTGTTCCCCTTTTTTTTCCCCCCTGTACTTCTTTTCGTTGGCTTTCGGAGAGCTGTCCGAGTATCTCTGTTTTAATCATGTTGTGAGAGGAAAAGCCTCGATAGACTTTTTTTTCCCCCCACGGGAAACTTTGGAAGTGTCACCCTCCTCCTGCTTTTTGAGTCTCCCCTTTGCAAGACCCCGTCCCTTCTCCTTGTGGTTTTGACAGTGCGTTTACAGGATTGTTTTGCTTGCTTTTCTGCTTTTTGACTTCCCCCCCCGCCCTTCCCGTCCCCCCTACGAGTAACGGGGGAGGCAGCTTTCGGCAGAGGTCGCCGTGAGCGTATTTTACCCAAGGGACTGTTTCTCCAGACTCTTCTAGAGTGGGTCAGTTCCTTTCCGGTTTTCGTTGGGCATGGAAATTCCGACCTTTTTCGGCGGCCCGCGTCTACAGACGAGGAGTCCTCGGGGCGTGGTGCCGTGGTGGCTTCTTCTTCCCAGAGACTGCCCCCTTCCCGGGACCGCTTCCAGGACGCTTCTGTTTGCGGCAAGGCCCCCCTGGGTTTTTTGGGTCTTCTTTCGTAGTCTTTGAGCGGGGAGGTTCTTTGCCGCTTCTTTAAGCAAAGGCGGTACGTCTTCTTCCCCCAGACTCTTGCCTCCTGGACCTTTCTGCAACATTCAGCCGGTGAAAATTAACCGTTTTTTTGATCCCATAAAACTGCCTGTCTTCTTTGACTACCCCTCCTAGGGGCTGCAGTTCTGGTTTTTTACTCTCCCAGACCCGTGTTTGGATGGCCCGCCTTGGGCGGAGGGGCTTCTTCGATCCTTCTTGGCCCCCGCCCTTTTCCCTTGGGCCCGGTGGATTTTGGCGCCGCTCTTTTTTGCAAGGTTCCTTTTGTTCTTCCTGGCGCCTCGTCTTTTTTTTTTTTTGTGAACCTAAGTCGCACCCGGACCCTTTTCTCGCTGGGGAGTTTTTTCCCTCCCATTTTTCGCCGTATAATAAACTTCCTCTTCCGGGTCGTTCCCTCCCTTTTTCCCTTTAGTTTTCTGGAAATTTTTCAGGGAATGAAACGAGAGTGCCTTCCCCCGGTTCCAATCTGGTGGCTTCCTTCTTTCTTCTTCCCCGATGGTAGAGGCGCCACGATGGTCTGGACACCCGTTTTGCCCCAATTCCCCCGGCCAGTGTTTTTCCAATGGACAGCGGGTACCCCTCGGGAAAGTGTTCTTGCCCTTCACTCTCGGGCTGTCTAGGTCAGCGCGACCTCAGCACTAAGTTAAGGCGTTTCCTATGTCGGCCCCCCCTCTTTTGCTTTTTTTCGTTTTCACCGTTGATTCTTGGTGATTTGCCGTTGAGAGGACTGGAGAATTTGTCACCTCAAGAGCTCGCTTTCGTCGCCGGGAAACGCCGAGTTCTTCTTCTTCTTTGTGTGTTGATCCTTCGTGGCTTTTCTTTGACTGTTTTCCAATGACCGAACGATGTATGTAATTCTGAAGCGGTCGTAAGCCTGCTCCTTCCCTTGAGGGACGGAAGATCAAGGTCCCCTTTCCTGGTCACCTTCGGCCTAGACTCGGTATTTTGTCAAAGAAGTGTTGCAACGCGCTTGATATTCTCTTGACCCTTCCTCCTTCTTTCTTCCGGAGAAGATTGATGTTCCGGGGCATGCCGTGTCCCTCTTGGAATGTTGACTTTTTTCCTCTTTTATTTCCGGATGGGTTTTTTTGGTCTTCCCTCCCTTCCGTTTCGGGTATTAATGGTCTACCTCTTCTTCTCAGTGATGAAATCTTGGTCTCGGCCCTATAAAAGGTTGGTCCCCCTTTGAGGCACGAACCCTTGACACTCTGAGATTGTTTACGGCGTGTCCTTTTAGAGGGGATTTTTCTTTTCGCTCTGCGGGGGCTGTCATTTTCTTTTTTGGAACAAGCCTAGAGACCGCGGCGCTTCCGTTTCCCCAGGTTACCCCCCTCACTTTGATTTCGGGGTTTCTTACAAAGATAAGGGGCGGTTCCCCCCCCTGTAAGAGCGAGCGCCCCCTCCCCCTCCGCTTTGCGTGCCCCCCTTTGTGGTACCCCCACCTTTTTTTTGGCGAAAAATTGACCATGGCGCTTGTTGCACGCCGGCGTTGGTTGACGGTTCCCCTCCTCTTCAAACGGTGTGCACGCCCCGGGACCTTGTGCGGTCACCCCGCCTCTTTGTTAACCGGATATTTGCAGCGATAAGTGAGTGGACGCTGACCGGTTCACCTGCTCGACGGCTTGACTCCCTCTCGGCAGCCCTTTCTTTCGCTTTTTTCAGGCTTTTTGGGCATCTCTCTGTTGGTATGAACTTCCCTTCTGGAATTTGTCCGTTGGACGTGACGCCGTCCCCCCCTTTCTCTTCCACTCCTGTTCCACGGCCCCCACGGCTACTGGCGTAATACGGCTTTTGGGTGCGGTTTCCTTCCCCGGACCAGGAGTGGCAGGCGCACGTTTTTGGATTTACCTGGGCTGACCGGCTCCCGTTGGTGTTGAAGGTCGGTAGATTCTCCAACAGCGGTTCCGCTTTCACCGTACTATTTTTTACAGAGTTTTTCTTTTTCTTTTAATACAGAGATTTTTTCCAACGTGCTTCTTCCGCTTTGGATCTGTAGTCCCCCCCGTTCGCGCGCCGGCGTTCTTTATCCTTCTGCACTCGGCCCCTTCTCCGTTTGGTGAACTCTCCATGGGACGTGTTCCTTTATTACTTGATCTCTCCTTTAACTTCCGGTTGTTTTGATCCGCATCCCTCCCCCTCCTTTTTTGTGACCCGGGCGGCCGTGGTCGGTTGTCTTTCCCACCTTTTTTTTTGTCACTTTCCCTCCCTGAATCTTGTTTTTTGTTACGGATCTCGGACAGAGCTCCTTTCGTCACGGTTTGGTGCGCTTCTTGCCGAGGGAAATCCACGAAAGGAAGCCTACCTGCGTTCTCACGGGCTCGCCCTGATTGCCGCTGTTTGTAAGCTTTTTTTCGCGGCTCCAAACCACCTCTCGGCCTTTTAACGGCGGCCCGAGTCCCCCCTTTTTAGTCATCTTTGGGGGGGGAACCCCCCCCCCCCCCCCCCCCCCCTTTTGAGGGCGGAAGAAGATTTACGGTGGGGGGACCCTGGTGGGTTTTCGAAGTATCTTCACTCCTAAATGGTCGGATGGACCCCCTTCTTCCCTTCAATGATGCTCTCCCATCCCTCTGTTTGGATGACGTCATACTTTTATGCAGGTTTTGAGGGAGTCGCGACCTAAACCCCCCTGAAGGCTGTAGTTCATGCTACCCCTCTCCGGCCATCCTTTCTCGCGCTTCTGCACCTCGTTACGTCCCCTGTTTCGCAGCAAGGTAGTGGAAATTTCCCCAGTTCCCTCCTTTCAGCCTTTGGACCCCTTTTCCGCCGGCGGAGTTCCAGGAAAGGTAAAGTTTCGTCGGTTTTTTTTCGTTTTGGCCTGATGGCAAGCATCTCCTGCGTGTAGTCTAGCCAGAGGGGAAGCCCCCTGGGCTGGGGAACGGAATCCCTTGAAGTTCGCCTTTAACGTTCCTGGTGATTTTCAGGGCTTTTTTGCGGATACGACAAGTTTCCTCAGTATTCTTCCCTGGGCGGGCCGGTCAGAAAGTTATTTTGAACTTCCCGCCCCGTTTTTGACGAGCGGGTTCTTTCCCAAGCTGTCCTCTGAGGTAAATCTTCGGCGGCTTTTCGGGACTCCCCCCTGGACGGGACACCCGGGTTTCTCTGTCTGAGATAGGCCCGCGTCTCACTTCTCCCCCCCCCTCTTTCAGCCGTTACAGCGTGGATGCTTCCCACCGGCATGCGGTGCCCTTTCCACCCTCCGACCGGGAGGCAAATTTTGCTTTTTTTTCCTATGATTTTTCAGAGGGCAAAGAAGGATTCCCTCTTCTTTGGACTAATTTCCTCATTAGGTCAGTCGCCCCGACTTGCAAGGCTTTTGATTTGCCCAGTATTTTTGATGAGCCGTTTTTTCCATTGCCCCTCTCCTTTTTCTCAGGCATCCTGGTGAGCGCGCGGGACCCCTTCAGCTTCTGTCGCCATGATGTTCACCCCCTCTCTTTTGGCTGGTCTGTCGTCCTAAACGCCAACTGTGGACCCTCTTTTTGGTGTTTGTTTGATCTTATCTTATTTTTCGGTTCAGGTCAGCGACTTACCTTCCCCCAGCCGCGAATCTTTGATTTTTCGAGCCCGCTTGCTTCCTTTCCAGAACTTTTTTTTGAAGGCTTCAGGCAAAGCCTTGCTGTCTTCTTCTCCTTGCGGCCGCGGTCGCCAACGCCTTGCCCCCTTTTTTTTGTTTCCTTGGCAAAGCCAGGACAGGTCAAAGTCGTTCAGGGTTTTCCGCCCCGCTGTTGGCTGGGTTAGCGGAAGTTCCTTCCCCCTTCCCGGGCGGCCGTTTATCGGGCCTTTGATGGCTTCCATATGGTCTCCCCCCCCTTCTGAGCGATGGAACCTGTGGCCGTCGCGTGGCATCCTCGGTTACCAAAGGTTTTTTTCCCACTTCTTTTTTTTTCTTGCCAGACCGATGTAATTCCCTGCGTATATTTTTCTTTTTGCTGGGTTCCCTTTCGCGGTTTTTTTTGGGGCTGGAGGTTTACTGACGGGGACCACCGCCTACCCGCGGACCATAGTCGCCGACATCCGCATGGCCACTGCCTTTTTTTCCCTAAGTCGTTTTTTTACCGGGTTTGGCGGCACATTTATTTGCGGGTCTCTTCCCCCTCCCAGGGCGCGCTCTGCAGGTGTCCCCAGCCCAGTTTTTTTTCCTTCGGAGCATTTCCAGCAATTTCGGCAACAGCGTTTTGTCCCGTTTCTTCCTAATGAGGGCGGCTTGCTTGCAGCCCCCCTGGTGCGGGCAACATGACGTTTTCAGCTGGTGGCTTGCAGCGAATTTCTAATTCTTTTTATATTGGTCCCTGTCCCCCCTTTTCCTGAGTAGGTTTTATCATTAGTCGCACTCCGCCGCTTTGCTGGCCCTTTTGTCATCCCACGCCATTTGATCACACTTCGACCTAGGCCTTAAAAATTTCCGTCTCTTTTCGTACACTTCCCCAGGCGTTTTCTAGAAGGCTGATTTTTCCTTCTCAAAAGGGTGTCGTTTCGGAAACACCTACTTTTTTCTTGAAACCACATAGCGATTCTCGTTTCTGCCGGAGCTGACTTCCTTGTTTGAATGAGGGCCCGCTTCGTAGGACCCTTTTTCCCCACAGCGGCCGCCTTTTCTTGTAACCCTTCTGGTCCTTTCTGTGATTCCCCCTTTTTTTTTTCGCCGAAAATGGTCGGCCTGTCCGCGTTGTCGATGACTTCCCTCGTAGCCCCTGTAGGACGTAGTCGCAGCGGGTTTGAAACCGTTTGCCCCTCATCTTTTGTTCCCGTGGCTAGGTCTCTCTTTTTTTCTCTCCTCCTTTTTGCGATATAACGCGCGCTTAAACGAACTTTTTCCGGTTGGACTTTTTTTTGCGGCTTTACCCCCCCCGTTCCAGTCCCCCTACTCTTCCCTCTTTCCGGTGGGTGTTACGCGGACAGCCCTACCGCCCGTCTGATTTTTCTTTTGCTGCGTAGGGGAGATCAACTTCTACGAGGTTAAAGGAATGAGTGTGCCCGGGCCCTGTGGTATCCCCGCTCCCTTCGGTTTCACCCACAAGGGTCGTTCAGGCATCCGTTTATTCACGCTGCACCCCTTTTGCAGTTTCATTTTTCTTTGGGACCACCTTTAGTGTGCTTCGAAGTCTTTAGCCCTTTCTACTTTTTTTCGTGGGCCTACCCACCATGCTTCGTCTGCTTTTTTTTCCCGGTCCGTCTTTTCCCCCTTTGGGATCGGCTTCCAGTTGGGTGGATTTTCCTGCCAACTCTGTGCTGCCGGTCGCGTTTTTGAGTCGCCGGGTCCCCCTTGATCGACACTTTTGTCCCTTAATGCTGGAGGGACTTTGCACCTCCCTGGAAAACGGCCCCCTCTTTTGTGAGCCGCACCTTTTTTGACAGTTTTTTCCCCTTTCTAGTTTCAGCTTTTACGCAGGAGTTATTATACGGGCGCATTTCTTGGTCTCCCTCCTTCCCGGGCTTGGAGAGAAGGATTCTTTGAGATCTTGTTTATCGGGTCAGACCCAAGTTTTCTGTTTTTGAAGGGGGCACCGGATTGGGTCTTTGGGCGGCGCTGAAGTTTTTAACCATTCTGATGGGTCCGAAAGGGAAGCAATCCCTTTCCTCTGGCGGCGGGTTAAGGGCTGAATCTAACCCTCGGGAACCGCGATCCTCCTTTTTGGCTTCCAAATCGAGGTATATAACTACAATCTTTTGCGGCCTTTTTTCCTCACCACGGGCATGGAATCCCACGGGTAGGGGCCTCGGGTCGGAAGCCCGGAACCCTCCTCCCTTTCCTCTGCCCGGTAGATAGGAAGAGCCCCCCGGCAGGCTTTCCGAGACCCCTTGCCTAGTTCCCCCCCTTCTTGGTTTTTTCGTCAAAACACCTGAAACCCTCTCCCCTAATGGGCTTTCCCATGACTTCTTGACCATCTTGCCAATCCGGCTTGCGAAGTAGTTCAGCGCTCCTAGCAAGGCTTTGGCCTTTTCAGAGGGTGTCCTCGGCGTTTGCGCCGGTGAAAGGCTTTCCCTGGCGCTTTTGCTCTTGTCCTAAGGGGCTTTTCCAGAGCCCCTTCCTTTTTTTTGGTCAACTAACGAGTGTACGGCTGTATGTTTTTCTGGAAGTAATTCCCTCTCTCTCTCTTTTCCTTGGTGTGGTTTTGTGCCGATCGTGGTTCGGCAGGACTTCTCCCCTTCCAGCGCGAATCTCGGGATTTTTCCCTTAGCTCCTCTTAGTCACTCGCTATCCTTTTGATGAGGATGCCTAAATTAGCCAGTTCAATTTTTAGGGACCGGAGGAGGAGTGGGAACATGTCGTCACTTGGCATCCCCCCCCCCTTCCATTTTCTGGCGATTGTCGTATAAAAAGACAACCTTTCAAGGCGTCGCTCATGGGAAGAACCCCTGGGCCTTTTTTGAAAGGTGGTCCGTTTCAGGGCTCCCCGGGCGGCCTTTTGGTTGTTTTTCCCCTCGCAGGGAAGTCTAACGCTTACCCCTACATGTTCTTTGGAACCATGTTTGCCTTGGCATCTAACAAGTCCGGCCCCGTCGTTAGGTTTGTTAGTAAAACGGGCATATTAGTTAGTCTCTTTAGCTGATTTTCCAATTAGCCCGGGGTGTCATGGGAGGTTGAGCACCTTGTCAGGGTCCACCCCACCCCTGTACGAACTTTAGCCCGTTTTAGGGGATCCGGCACCTTCCCGGCCTTCGTCTTTCCTTCCCTGTTTGGAAACAGGAGTTTTTGGTTTCCTGGAAGAAGGAGCGGCACCTTCCAATGAGTCCAAGAAAAGGGGTACTGGGATCTTGAAAAGGTTACATGGGATTCAAATCCTACGCCTTTTTTCCGGGCTCCGGTACAATGGCGGCCTTTTTTTTCTAACAGTTCCCCTTGGTGTCTTCAACATCCCTCAGTTGGCACCGGAGTTTTTGTGTGACCGCATATGATGCTTTTTTTTTCTTCCGGACGCCTTTCGAGCGTTTGAGTCCGCGGGCTCCCTCACCGGGCGAGTTTGGTTTTTACCGTGTCCACCGAAACAACCATTCTCCTTTTGCCGTCGGCCCTCTGCCGGGAAGTGCCGTCCGCCCCAGTCGGCCGTTAGGCTCCTTTTTTTTTTCGGTTATTCTACCTCATTTCGGTTCTCACCCGTTTCATGTTCCCCCCCGGTAGCATAGTGGAAAGTTTTCCGATGCGGCGGCACCTTTGTGTTCATCCCGGGTAGGAGCCCTCTTCTCCGATCCTTCGGGGCTCACAGTTTTCCTTTCGGAGTACCTCCGGCACGCTGCCCTCCGGGCCTCGTTTTCCCTTTCACGAGCCTTTCTTCTAGTACACCACGTTTTTTTTTCGGCGTAGTTCTGCCCCGTTTTTTTACATCCCTTCCTGGTGGAACCCCCCCACACCTCGTTCCGTGGTCTGACCAGCGTTTT
>Ga0179593_1721257_pt1 | contig 11200 bp, 26 predicted proteins | sample CZODoug2_1_08_16_FD_185931 | JGI IMG/M metagenome (GOLD analysis project Ga0179593, IMG submission 185931) | Vadose zone soil fungal communities from Angelo Coast Range Reserve, California, USA - CZODoug2_1_08_16fungal (PacBio error correction) | ecosystem: Environmental > Terrestrial > Soil >... | reverse complement strand
CAACGTCACCTCCCTTTTTTCGCACCCGGGCCTCGCCGGTTTCAACCCCCCCCCCCCCCATTGGTCGCAGAAAGCTTGTTTTCTTTTTAGTCAAGGGGAAGACGCCCATTCCTCAGGACGCCCGCCGACGCCCTTTCCTCCCTCCTCCGTTTGTTGTTTCTCTGTCTCTCTTTCTTTGTCTGTTTTTTCTCCCTGCTCCCGGACCGCTCCCCCTCCTCTGAGACATGGAGTGGGACATTTTTTTCCCGGAGACCGGCGGTGACTTTCTCTCTCGTTCAGGAGGGGCAGGTTCAACCCCCCTTTTTTTTTTTCTTCTCCGGGGAGGGGGAGCCTTCTTTTTTCCGGGGGCCAACGGCTTTTCTTCCTCCTTCCGCCTCCTCCGATTCCCCCCCTCTTGACCGCTTCGCACTGGTGTTTTTTTTTTTTGATCGGTAATGCCTACTTCTTTCGGGCCATGCACGTCTTTTCTTTCCCTTCCCCCTTCTCTCTTCTCCTGTTATGGGGCCCCTCGGCCTTTTTCCGGTCGCCTTTTTTTTTTGGCTAACCGCTCGGCTTTTCTTTTTTTGTGTTGTTATTTTTTTTCCCCCCCCGCTAATGGAAGTGTTAGGAATCTTTTTTTTTTTTTAGGCGAAGGCGAATCCGCCTTTTCCCTCCCTTGCCCCCCTTCTTTTCCCTTTCACGTTCCCCCCTCGTGGGCCTGTCGGTCTTCCTTTCCCCCTTTCCCCTCGGGGGGCCGAAGTCCGCCCTTTTTCTCCCAAGTAAGCAGCTTTTTTTTTTTCCCGTCGCTTTTCCGGCCCCCCCCCCTCCACGCCACGCCCTTTTTTTTCGAAGGCATGAAAATTCTTTTTCCTTTCATCGGAAAAGTTCACCTTCCCCCCCCTTTTTGTCTTCTTTTGACCTGTTCTGTTAGTATATTGGGTATTTTTCCCCCCCCCAATAGCGATGCAGGGTCCTTTTTTTTTTTTTTTTTCCCGAGCCATTCTAGTTTCTCCCCGCAACACCTTTCCTTTTTGACGAAGGTTGTTTCTCCCTCCCCGCCAGGTGTGAGCAAGCTCCGATTTTTTCCCTTTCTCGTCTCTCCCTTTTCCATTTCATCGCTCCCCGGTGGTTCCGTCCGTGTTTCCCCGTTTTCTCCCCCTTGTGGGGACACGGTGGCCGACCCCCCTCCCTTTGACACATTGACGAATCGCCCTCCCTTTTTTTTTTTTTTTTTTTTTTTTTTCCTCGTGTTAGCCTCTTTGCCTACGTCACGTCATTCGATCCTTTTTTTTTCCGGAATACTATCCCACTTCTCCCTTTTTTTTTCATGACCGTCTTTGTCTTCCCTTTTTCCTCCCTCCTTGCCCCGGCTTCACAAAACACTGGCTCTCCTTCTTCCCCTTCAGACGCAGGTGGAGTTTTTCTCCCTTTCGAGAACAGTCGAAGGGTCCCCCTTTTTTTTTTTCCCCCTCCTTTCTCCTCCCCATTGCTTCCGACTGATACGAATCCCCCCCTTTCGGAGACCTCTTTTTGCTGGCAAGTTCTCTTCCTCTCGGTCTCCCGTTTTTTTCCCTTGACAGGGCGGCGTTGCTCTGTCCCTTTGCAGAAGAGCGTCGGGGGTCTTTTTTTTTCCCTTTTCCGCGGAGGGGTGGGACGGAGGACCTCTTTTTCTCGCATGTTTCATAATGTTCCCCCCCCCGACCAAAAGGGATCTCCCCTTTCTGCGAAAGGAAAGGGATGGGGGCCGTTTCCTTCCTCGGCTCTAACCGGTCCCTTTTTTTTTCTTCAGTTTCCTCCCTCTGCTCGATCCCTGGGGCTCGCACCACGATTTTTTCTTTTTCCGCAAACATTGGACGCTTTTTTCCGGAGCTCGAGGATTCTCCCTTTTTTCTTTTTCCTTCTGGGCTCTTTCCCCGTTTTTTTGATATGCTACCCTTTTCCTAAGATTTTTTCTTCTGGATAGACCTCCCGTTTTTTTTTTTCCTCCGCTGCCTTTTTTTAAACGTTTCCCTTTCCCCCGGGATCGCCCTTTTTCTTTTTTCTGGGGTTTTTTCCCCTTGTAGACTTTCCTTTTTCCTGCGGCTCGTTTCTTCTTTACTTTCCCCGTTGGTTTTTGTTTTTTTTTTTTTTTGAGAGAAGGAGGGTGACCCTCATACATGGTCCCCACAGTTTCGGCAAGATGTCAGAAGAAAGGTCCTTCCTTCCCCTAAAGTGTGTGACATTCTTCCTCACAACAGGGTGGTTTTTTCTTTTTTTTTTTTTTCAGAGATAGTAGTTTCGTGGGGTAGTCCCCCCCTTTCACCTTTCTTTCCCCCATTCTATTTTTATGTGACGTAGAGAACCCCCCCTCCCAAAGGCATATACCCATAGTGAGGTCCCCCTTTGCCCAACTTCTTTTTTTTTTTCCCGTGGTTTTTTTTATCTTTTTTTTTCCTTTTTTTTCCCCCAGGGAGGGGACTCCCCTTCTTCTTTTGGTTGTTTTTCTCGAAGAGCTTCCTCCCTTTTCCCCAGGAAGGTTTATCTTTATTACCTCGTTTTTTTGGACCAACTTTTTTTTTTCTGATTAAAAAGCTTCCCCCCCCTTTTTTGGGGGCACGCCTTTTCTCCCAATTATTCTCCCGCGTCGACGGGGTGTTTTCCCCATAAGCGAAAAGGTTTTCTCTTTTTCCCCCCGAAGGGATAGGGGCTTTAAGTGAGTAGATTAAAGAGGGCCTTTTTTTTTTAACCCCCTCTTGTTCTCTCGGCGCAAGGCAGATTTTTTTTTTTTTTCTTTTTCCCCCCCCCCCTTGAAAAGAAGCCCCTTTCTCTGATCGGTCTTTTTTTCTGAAGGAAGTTTTTCCCCCCCCGTCTTTCCTTGTCAGGAAGAACATGTTTTTTTTCCCCCCCCCTGCCGCCCGATTTTTTTCTCCGGTCTTCTTTTTTCGATGGCGGCGAGCCCCCTTCCCATCCAACTGGCGTCTTTTCCTTTTTTTTTTTTCTTTCCGGCATCCCTCCCCCTTTTTCCGACCCCTGAATCTCTCGTCCCGGGAGGTCTTTTCTACATAAAGACGGTTTCTTTTTTTTCCCCCCTCGACAATCGAAGTGGTCCCTCTTTCCTTTTTTTTTTGTGAAGCTTTTGTGTGATCGCTTTTTCTTTTTTTTTCACCTTTTCCGTCTCTTGATGGCTCCCCTCTCCCCCCTTTAGATGGGGGACCTTTTTTTTTTCCCACTTGTTGCTTTCCTACCAGGCCGTTCCGGCCACCGGTCTTTTCTTTTTCCCCCTGAGCGTGCACACGGTTTTTTCCTCCCCCCCCTTGGGCTAGGAGAATCTATCTCTTTCCCTTTCTTTCCCGAGGGACCCTTTTCCGCTCGGTTTCCGCTGGATCACACCGGCGGGATTTTTTTTTTTTCCTTTTCAAACAACCCCCTCTGGGATTTTTGGTTTGTTGGGCTTTTTAATCTTCGTTATTTTCGCGGGACTCGCGTTTCCTTTTTCAATGCGAGGAGGTGTTGTTTTTTTCCCCGAGAACTAACTTTTTTTTTTTTCTTCTTCGTCCCCCCCACCCCGTATCCTTCATCCGGTTTCGTTCTCCTTTTTATAAATCGGTTTCTTTTTCGACCAACTGTTTTTTTTTTTTTCCGTGAGGTTCTTACCCCGCTCTTCCTTTTTTTTTCTGGAAATGGTAATTAGTGAGCGTAGGCCCCTTTTTTTCGGCGGTTTTTCGCCCCCCCTTTCCCCTCTTCCCCCCTTCCCCCCCCGGAGTGTTTTTTTTTCACAGTGTGGTGAACGAAAATCTTTCTGTTTCTTAGGTTGGCATTCACTTCCTTTCCTCCATTCAAGGAGGGCCCCGGTTTCTCCTTTTTCCCCCTTTTTTTTCTTAGCGTTTCTTGGCACGCCCAGGGACAACGCCACTTCTTCCCCCAAAGACGAGGCGGTTCCTTTTTTCCCGGGGGCGGCCTCTTCTCCCCTCAAACTTTTCAAGGCGATTTTTATGCTCCGCACCGCCTCCTTTTAGAGAAGGGGCTTTTTTTTCCGAAACTTCGGCTTTCCCTCACCCTTGATTGGGTTCCCGAAGCAAAAATTGGCCGACTCCTCGCGGGAGGGGTCTTTTTTTTCTCTATATTAAAGACGTGGGGACCTTCTTTTCCCTTCCCCTCTTAATTCCCTTCCCCCCGGTCCTATTTTTCACCGAAAACGCCCTCTCTGGGAAGCTGACCCTTCCCTCCCCCGCAGGTAGAAAGGGGACTCGCGTTTTTTTTTTTCCCCCCCCTTTCCCCCCTTTTGCCGCTGTTTTTTTTTCCGGTTGAAAGCGCTCCGGCGCCGCTTCCTCCCTCCCCCCAGGGTTTCTTCCCTCCTCCTCGTTTTTTTTTTTGCTCTCGTCGCGGATGTTGCGGACTTTTTTTTTTTTCGGTTCCCCGGACGGTTTCCTTTCCTACATTGCGTGTTCCTCTTTTTTTTTTCTTTTTCGGACACGGCGGTGGACTTTTCTTGGTCTTTATGGCGGGGGCGGTTCAACCTTTTTTCTCCCCCCCCGCCTTGTTAGCCTTTTTTCTCCGCCTCCGGTCTTTTTCCTTCCATAACTCGGACGCTCCCCTTTTTTGGCCCCTACCACCGGAATTTTTTTTTTTTTTTCTTTTTTTGCCAATTTTTTTTTTCGGTTTTCTGTCTTTCTCCGCCGAAGGGCGGCCCTGCCTTCCCCCCACAATATCCAGAGCGGTGCGGCTCCCTCTTGCCTGCCGGACCGTTTCTTTTTTTTTTTTCGTATCCCTCCTCCTCTTGGGGTACTTTTTATCGGCCTGGCGTTTTTTCTTTTCCCCCCTCTCAGGAAGGTTCGGGTCTCTCTTTTTTTTTTTTTCTTTTTGAAGGCGAGGCGACTCTTTTTTTTTTTTTTTTTTTTTTTTTTTTTTTATGCCTCTATTGCTTTTCCTTCCCCCAACAAGTGGGAATTGTCGGTCTTCCTCCCCTTCGCGCGAAGGCCTCCCTTTTTTTCCCCCCGTTTCCGCCCTGGTACAGTTTTTTGGGCCGGGCCTGACCCCCTCCCTTCCCGGGAAGGTTGGGTCGTCCCTTTCTTCCGAATCCGATGTATGATAGGAAAACTCCTTTCCCCCCTTTTTCTTCGTCTTTCCCTGTTTGCTTTGATTTTTTCCCGACCCTGTTAGTCTCTTGGGTATTCCTCCCCCCCCCTCCTCTTACGAGGTCTGACGGCGATTTTTTCCCCGGCAGCGGACGTCCCCTTTTCCCCCCTCATTCCTTTTTTTACTTGATTCCCCCCAACCTCCCGCCGGTTCCTTCCCTGAGTCCAAAGGCCGAATCCGTTTTTCCTTTCTCCCCCCTTCCCCTCCACTCATGCCCTCACTACTCCTCAACATCCCCTTATCCACCCCTCCTCATCACGCTTTTCTTCCTCGCTGCTTTCACTATTCCGTGTTTCCCCCCGTTGGTTTCCTTTTCCTTTTTAAAAGGGGACATCGTGCACCCCCTTTTTTTCACGGCCGTTTTTTTTTTCCCCCTCCGACTCGTCCCGCTTTTTTTTTCGGTCCGATTGAGCCACCCCCTTTTTTTTCCCCTTTCCTTCAAGGAATCGATCCCCCCTTTTCTCTCTTTAAAAGGGATCCTCCCCTTTCTTTTTTTTTTTTCTCGCCTCTTTTCTCAGTCTTGATTTTCTTTTTGGGGGGGGGTCTTTTTTTTCTGCCGTGCGAAGGCTATCCTTTTTCCCTCCTCTTGCGGGTCATGCCCTTTTTTTTTTTTTCGTTGCTCGCCGGCATCCTTTTTTTTTTGACCGGCGCCGGGGCTTTTTCCCTCTGTGGGGGCGCCTTTTTCTTTTTTTTTTTTTCCCTTTTGTCTGCCTTTCCGAGTCTTTTTCCCGAAGACATTCCGGTTTTTTTTCCGATAAGAGGAGTCCTCGGGTTTTTTTTTTTGCCCCCTTCTTTTTTCGGGGCTGTTTTTTTTTTTTTTTTTCTCTTCCTCGGTTAAGACCTTTTTCTTTCCTTCATTAGACGCACTTCTTTTTTTTTTTTTCCCCTTTTTTCCCCCGTTTTTTTTTTTTTTTTTACGGAGGAAACCTTTTTCCCTTTTTCCCTTTTTAATGGGTAGCAGAGCTTCCTTTTCTCAAAAAGGGCTCGAATCCTTTTTTCCCCCCCTTTCCCCTGGGCCCTTTTCTGTGCCTTTTTTCTTTTTTTTTCCCTCTGCGGGGCTCTAACGGGATGCTTTTTTTTTCTTTTTTTTTTTTCTCAGGGATCGTTTTTTTCCTTCCGGAGAGCCCCTCTTTCCACTCCCCTGGTCGATTGACCCACTGCTTGCTCCGTCCTTCTTCTCGTGAGATCCGGGTTCCTTTTTGATTCGCGACCTCCTCCCAAAAAAAACTTTTTCTGTATTTTCTTTTCCCGGGAATCTTGTCCCCCTCTGGGACCACGGACGCTTTTTTTTTTGATCGGCTTCCTTTTTTTTTCACCGCTTCCGGCTTCTGACATTTTTCTTTTCCAGTACCGGGCTTCGACCCGGTTCTTCTCTTGAGACTTTTTTTTTTCCCCTTTTTTTTCTTTTCGTGATTTCTCTTCTTTTTTTTTTGTTTTTCAGTTTTTTCTCACGATCCGCTTTAACAATTTCCCCGATTGCATCATCCGGTCCTTGCCTTTTCCCCTACTTTTTTCCGTGCAGGCTCTTTTGGTAACCCGCCTCTTTCCTTCCCTCTCAAGAAGAACCACTCCTCGTCCGTTTTCGAAGGGGGGGTTTTTGGTTTTGGGTAGGAATTTTTCTTTTCCAAGAGGAAACAGCTCCTTTTTTCATTGTGACTCTCCCTCCCCTCCGATCTTCCCCCCACAGTCCTTGTTACAGTTTGGGAGGGAAAGAAGCGTGATTTTCCCCTCTTCTTGGCCTTCCTCGGCCCCCTTCTTCAAATGATGCCCTCCCCCTCAGCACGTTTCTTTTCTTTTTTCCCTCGTCTCTTGACCCCTGTTTCTTCCAAGATTCGAGCCCCTTTTTTTTTTTTTTTTTTTTCGAAGATTAAAGTCTTCTTTTTTTTTCTTTCGAAGGGAGGTTTTTCCTCCTTCCCCCCCCCCGCGACCCCTTTTCCCAACTTTCCCACGCTCGGGTCCTTTTTTTTTCCTCTTACCAAGGAGCAACCTCTGTTAGAAACCAGAGTCTTCCCCCTTACCGCCCTTCAAGACTTCTTTCCCCACGAAGAACGTTGTCAGCCCCCCCCTTATATCTTTCCTTTTAGGCATTCTTTCCCCCCTTCAAGTTGGATTAGTAAGGCCGTCCCTTTGAAATTTTTGTTCCATTCCTACCCATGGATTATCCGTTTCTCTTTGAGGGCCTTTGTTTCTCGACCGCGTCTATTTTTTCCCACTCCACTGGAGTAGGCTTTTTTTTTTTCCCCCTTGCCATGAGAAAGTTTGTTTTTTCCAAGGGAAAGCCGCTCCCCCCCTTTTTTTGAGGAAAAAACAGATTCCCCCTTTCCCCCTTTTTCCTTCCCTCGGTCATTTTCCAGTTATTTTCCTTGGGGGATTTTTTCCCTTTTTAAAGGCGTTTGGTTTTTTTTCGATGATTGGTCACCTTATTCTTCTCCTTGATGCTCAATTCTTCCCCCCACTCAGTGGGTTTTTTCCCCTCTCTGCAGATTTTAGTCCCTTCCCTTTCCCCTTGTAACGAGGTTTTTCATTGTTGGTCCACGATTTCAAAAACGCCTTTTTTTTTTTTTTTTTCCCACGGTTTTCCCCCCCCTGACGGACCACCGGGTTCTCAGTCTGCTTTTCCCCTTTCAAAGAGGGAAGAGGACGCCTTTCTTTTTTTTTAATAGGAGATGGGCTAACACCCCCTTTTTTTTTTTCTTTTTTGTAAGCGGCCCCCCCCCTCCCAAGTGCGTTTTTTGTTTTGGATAGTCCCTTTTTTCCCCTTGAGGAGGTTTTCCTTAAGGGGATCCCCCCTCTCTCCCTCGACCAGCATTTCCCTTTACTCCTCCTTTTTTTGGTCCTTTCCCCTACTTCCTCCTAAACCAAGTCGGGCCCTTTTTTTTTCAGTCTGACACCCCCTTTTCCCTCCGATTCATCGGTTTTTTGGTTGACTTTCCGATCACAGGCATTGCATTCGGACCCCCTTTTTTTTTGCGTGGAAGTGGGAGGGTTTCGTGCCCAGCTCGTCCCTTTTCCTTCCTTCGGTCCCTTACTCTGCTTTTTTTTTTTCCTTTTTCCTTCCCTCGGGCCGATTCCTTTTTTTTTCCAGGAAGGACCGACCTTTTTTAGGTTGGGCCCCCCCTTTTTTTTTTTTGGGGGGGTGGGGGAGGACTGACTTTTTTTTTTTGGTCATAAAAGGTGGGGCTCACTGACTTTTTTTTTTCTCGGAATCAAGTGCTGTGAACCGTTGAGATCCGCAACTTCCTTTCTCTTTGTAGGGCCTCCCCTGTTACCCCCTTTTCTGCCGGAAAACAGCCCCCCCCCTTTTTTTTTCTGGGTAGACCCAGCGCTTTTTTTTTTTTTCTTCCCCCCTCCCGATTGAGACTTTTTTTTTTTCCCTTGGCCCTTGCCGTTCCACCCCGACTTTTTTTTTCTCCAGATCGGAGAATTGTTTGCCGTTCTTTCGGCCGTGGAAGAGTTCCTTCCCGTATGAATTTTTCTTTTTTTCGGACCCCCCTCCCCTTTCCGCCAATTTTTCTAGGTACAATTAGCAGCTTCCTTTCTCTTTCCGTAGAGAGATAGGTCCTCCGTTGGGACAGGAGGCTCCTCTCTTTCCCCCCCGGGCGATCATTTTTGGTTCCCTTCCTCCTGATGGCCGCGCCTTCCCCCGTAAAAGGACGGTCGCCCCTTTTTTTTTTTTGCGTTGTCCCCTTTCCCAGGGAAAGCTTGTTGTCTTTTTTTTTCTTCTTTGAATTTTTGAGGAAGCGCTCCTTCACAAGGACGAAGACAGCCTTTCCTCCTTTTTCCCCTCAGCCTCTGTTTGTTTTTTTCTCTCTTGTTCGCGGCTGTTCTGGCGGTCCTTTTCCACAGGACGATCAGGTCCCCCCCCCCTTTTTCTGAGAACTGGAAGTGGTGTCCCCCCCCCTTTTTCCTCTCCCGGGGACCGTCCCTTTTATGATCCGTTTCCATAGAGAAGGCGGGTCTCCTTTTTCTTCTCGAAGGGGAGGAGGTCCTTCTTTTTTTTTTCCCTTCTGCCTACGTTGTTAAATTCCCCTTCTTCTCCAGCTCGACGCCGCTTCCCCCCTTTTCTTCGTCGATGGACGCTTCGGCCCCCTTTTTTTCTTTTTAGGTAGATACAGGTCATTCCCCCCCCCCTCTCCATGTTTGCCTTACCTGAATTTTTTTTTTTTTTTTAAGCCCACAATTTTTTTTTTTTTAGAATTAATGTTCTGGTGGCCTTCTTTTTTTTTCTTTCCCCCCCCGGGCCGCATCGCTGATTTTTTTTCTTTTGCTTACCGCTTCCCCCCAAGTTTGATTAGGCATGTTTTGCCTGCTGGAATAAATCTTTCCCTGAAAGGGGACGCTTTTTTTTCCTCCTCGCCTTCTTGTGCTGTCTTTTCCATATATGGAGGTCTACTCCCCTTTCCCTAGTGGGAATGGGTAGGTTCTTCTTTCCTTTTCCCCCCCCCCCCTCCTCCTCGGCCGGATTCCTCCTTTCTTCCATCCCCGCCCTCTTCCTTTGACCCCCCATTTGTTTCTTGGCCTGGACCACCCCTGGCACACGCCCGGTTTCCTTTTTTTTTTTCAGAATTGAAATCGCTTCCCCCCCCTCTTTCTGATTCGGTCCCCAGCACCCTATTGACGTCGGGATTTTTCGTTGTTTTTTTTTCGCGTCTGCCGATGTTTTTCTTTTTTCCCCCTGACCACAACACTCCGCGTCCCTCCTTTCCTCCACGCGCTGGTCCGTTTTCGCCAGCAGCAGCGACGATTTTTCAAACAAAGGCCCCAGTCTTTCCCTTTCCCTTGTAAGAGTTACAGCCCCCCCCTTCCTTCCCTTTGTGATCCCGCTCCTTTTTACTGCAGCCTCTTCTCGGCATCTTTGACGGCCGTCTTTTTTTTCCTTTTTTTCATGTAAGGGTGCCCCCGGTTTTTCCTTTTTTTTTTTTTCCCCCCAAGAAACCGTCGTGGGAACCCCGTTTTTTTTTTTCCCCTTCCTTGTCGTCCGCCTTTCCCACCCGTTTTCTCTTCCGCGTTCACCAGGGCGTGGTGGAAGTTTCCTCCCTCGGAAGGACTACGCCAACGTCCTCTCCCCTTCAGAGTCACGGGCTTTCTCTTTTCTTTTCCGGATGAGCCTGCCCGTTTGTTCCGTTCTTGATGTATCATCGGTTTTTTTTTTTTCCGAGCAGTGCGGAAGGCTATTCCCCTTTTTTTTCCCCCCCCCTTGCGATGAAGGCATACGGGCTTTTCCTCTTTTTTTTCTTTCCCTTCGGGGCCGGCCTGCAAGGTTTTCCTCTCGGGGACATAGACGGCCTTTTTTTTTTTTTTTCTTTTAAATGTGTATGTACTGTGCCTTTTTCTTCTACGAAGACAAATTTTCCTTCTTTTTTCTTTTTCCTGAGGAAAATTTTTTTGCTTGGACTTTCCACCCCCCTCTCGCCGACGTCGTCTGTCTTCTTTTTTTTTTTTTTCCTTTTTTTTTTTTCCGAAAGGGGCGGGCGTTTCTCCCTTCCTTCCCTTCTGGCCGCCTTTGAGCGTTGGTTTTTCTTGAACTGTTTAGCGGAGGGGGGTGGTCTTTTTTTTTTTTTTTTTTCCTTTCCCCCCCCCCAGTCGACGATACGCTCCTTTTTTTTTTTTTTTTCTGCTGAAAAGCAGGAGGCCCCCTTTTCCCCCCCCCCCCCCCCCCCCTTTCTCCCTTGGAGCTTGGCGATTTTTCTTCCGAGGAATTTCGCTTTTTTTTTTTTTTTTTTTGATGTCGAGCAAAGCTCTTTTCCTTTTTTTTTTTTTTTCTCGCACGAGGACACACTTTTTTTTTTTCCCCTCCCCCCCCGATGACCACTTTTTTTCTCCCTGGGTCCGAGGAGGGATCTTTTTTTTTTCCTTTTTTTTCTTTTCTAGGATTAGCGACTCCCCCCTTTTTTTTTCTTCTGGGTACGAGGTTTCTGGCTTCCCCCCCCCCCAGGGAGACCACTACGAGCGCGTAGTAGGTTTTCTTCCCCTCCCGGGAGGGGTTCCCCCCCCTTTTTTTCCTTCCCCACACCCCTTTGATTTTTGACCCCCCTCTGGGATTCGAACGGATTTTTTTCTTTCTTTTCTGGGGGGGGACTTTTCCTTTTTTTCCTTTTTGCGAGTG
>Ga0179593_1528811_pt1 | contig 11200 bp, 13 predicted proteins | sample CZODoug2_1_08_16_FD_185931 | JGI IMG/M metagenome (GOLD analysis project Ga0179593, IMG submission 185931) | Vadose zone soil fungal communities from Angelo Coast Range Reserve, California, USA - CZODoug2_1_08_16fungal (PacBio error correction) | ecosystem: Environmental > Terrestrial > Soil >... | reverse complement strand
CCCCTTGGGTGACTTCTCCTGTTTTTCCAAATATCGCCTTCAAATCTAGAAAACATCTTTTCCTCTTCCTATCGGGCCTCAATGCTCGGGGAAATCCAGAATTGCATTTTTTTTTTTCAAAAAGGGGAAACGCGTCTTTTTTTCCCTCCCCCCAAACATCCTACTGAAATCCTTTTTCCCCATTCCATTCGCAAATGATTGGATCCCCCTTCCCCTCCTTTTTCTTCCCTTCGGAGAGTTAAGTCGAAACGCGGTTCCCGATCGTTGAGTGAAGAGAGGGCTTTTTTTTCTCTCCCTCTTGTCATTAATTCGTCCTTCTTTTTTTTTTTCTTTTCGATTGTTCATTGAGTACTTCTCCTCCCTTCCTCTTCACCGATAACTAGTAAAAACTGGAAGGACAGTCTTTTGAGACATTTTCTTATTTCGAAAGCGGAGAGGTTCTTCCCCCCCTTTCTTTTCCCCAATAAGACTCTCCTCGCCCCCTTCTTCAGGCCGCTGCTATGATGTTTTCCCCTCTCTTTTTGCAAGCAGGCTGATGGAGAATGTGCCAAAGCCTTGACTCACCTCCTCAGGGGAGACATTTCTCTCATGCGCTTTCTCGTTTGACGATAGGTTTTCCCCTTTCCGCAGGCATCAAATTCAATCCAAGCAACTCCTCCCCCAGAAGGATTTCACCTCCTCTTTTTTCCCAGACACCACCTCCTCTTCTCCAACGTCCTCCTCCTCTCACCTATGGCAAGAACTTAATAGGCCTTTTCCCGCCAGCACCCTGTTCCTACCACATAAGAATACACCCCCTTTTCCGTTTTGGTCTTTCCCACCCTTTTTTTTGCACCTCTCCCTTGGGCGAATCCCCCTCCCTTTTTTTCTTCTTCAATCTGATGGTCGATTACGAGGGCGGAGTCACAAGGCAGTTCTTAGATTCCGCTTCCGGATGCGCAAGGAGGACAATACACCTTTTTCCTCAGTTACAATTTCCCTGTTCCCTTTCTTCAGCGCCTATTAGATCGACCCTTTCCCCCTTCTTTTCCTTCAAGACCTCGTCGACCCCACGGCACCACGTGCCATAGACCTCCAGAACTTTCCCAGGGGAACGTGTCCCCTTTTTTCCCTATTTCTCTGCTTCCCCGCCTAATGTCTTTTCTTTCTTCGGCATCGAAAACAGACTTTCCCCAAGACGTAGTGATGTCCCTTCTTTCCTTCCAGGGACTATCTGTTGAATCCTCGCGCCTGTCCCCTCCCCTCCCGGAGGCATGTTGATCCCCCAAGCACTTAACCCGTTCCCGGCAGAATAGGACGGAGCCGCATCCTCCCTTTTGGTGACCAAGCACGGCTTTCTCATTTGGAAGATTCCCCCCTTTTTTCTTTCTAAACGATGGAAAATGGGGCACCTGACGCCGAGTCGCTATTGAAACGTCGCCTTTTCGGGGAGCTTTCACTTTTTCCCTTCTACCAATACGCCGCCCTTTTCCTCTCCCCGAAACAGCAGAATCGAAGTCCCCGCGAAAAAAGTCATTGCCCTCAACGGCAAAGGTCCTTCCCCCCGCTTCGACGGCGGTTTTTCGTCTCCACGCCATCGAAGCCCGCGTATCGCCGCTAACGCCAACATCTGCTTTCCGCCCCTTCCTCTCCAAAACCCATCCATGGCACCCTGAGACGGCGTGACTTACCCCCCCCCCAAATAAAACCCACCTCCCTTTCCATCGAATCCCCCCTCCGCCCCATCCTTCGTCTTCCCGATTGCTATCTCTTTCTCTTTTTTAGCCGCAGCGCCAGCGATCAGCCCCCCATCAGGAACCTGAAAACCCTATCGTGAATCACGAACGTGGCACCTTTCTTTTTTCCCAAGTGACACGTCTCTTTCTCTAAGTACCTTCTCCCTGATATTCTTTCTGGATAGCCGCGAGCCGTTACGTAAACGAAGATACGAGTCCCTCGTGGACCCAACCCTTGTTTACCCCTTTTCATCCCAAGGAGCTCTTCGGTAGAGTGATAAGAACGCTTTACGCGGTCCTCCAGCTACCCCCCTCGCGACCCTCTTTCATTCTCCCCCTCCCCTCTTCTCCGTGACTGACGCTTCTTTTCACACAATGGGACAATTCCTTTGTACATTTTCCACCCTCTCCTAATAAGGTGTTGTTGTTGACTTTTTGTGACAATTTTCCCCCCCCATTTCCAATTGTGTTTCTTTCGTGGCAAGAGAGAAGCACGAGCCGACCTCAGGGTCCTCGGCCGCGAAGACGACACCTTTCCCCTCTCTTTTGGGGACCGGCCTCCTTTATCACTACGACGTGAAAGGGCCCTTTTTCCCCTTTTCTCGCATGGGAGTTAAAAGGGGTGGGATCCCCCCGATCTTCCGATAGCAGCGTTGTTTTTCGCTTGTCGTCTTTTCCCTTTTTCTTCTTCTTTGTCCCTCTCCTAGAAGATCAGTTTTTTTCCCCCGGGTCCCGTCCCCCTGCTTCTGTGCTTGAATATTGGAAGCACCCCTTCTTAAAGACCGTTCCCCCCCTCTATTCACTTCAGATAAAGAGTACCCTCCTTTCATCTTTCTGGGGATGATAGGGAGGATGAGGAGCCGCATAAAGAAACTACCTGACTAACTTGGAAGAGGGATAGGGGGTTTCTTTTTGGTAGTTCTCCTTTTTTGCGTATTCTTGGAGGTTTTTTGGTGTGCTTGGGTTTAGGGCTCTTCCCTCATAGAATGGGGCTCCATTTTCTTTTCTCCCTCGGAGATTGAGATCGTGGGGATTCTTTGGGAGGAGATTTGCACTGATTTCCCGTATCGGACCTTCTATGAGATGTTCTCCTTTGGGTGTAGTAGAATTTGAAGGTGGGGTCCCTGATAGCGCTCTCTTTGTAGATGTTTTTCTTTTCTATGTGGCCGGTTGCTGAGGGAGAAGTCAGGATTTTTTTTTTCTTTTAGAAGGAGTCTTTCTCTTACTCTCCCCCTCCGCCGACGAACCTTTCTTCCTTTTCCCCCCTGTGATCGTAGCATCGACTGAGATTCGTTTCAGGCTTCTTTCTTCGCCGGATTAATGGTGGAATAATATCCCCCGGACGGCCTTTTGCTTTTCATCTTCTTTTTTCGTAGATGGCTTCTTTCTCCTTCCGGCCGCGAGAATTGCCGTCGATCAGGCTCCGAAGTTTTTTTTGTAGGTTTCTTCTGCCCCATGGGAGTTAAATATTCTTCCTTTTCCCCCCGGAGCGGTTCTTACGACGGATTTGTCCTGGTTATGGTTCCAGTTGCGTTCTAGGCTGCTTCTCTTTCGATGAAGTCTTCCCCCCCCTTTTGCTGGTGCCGGGTCCCCTGGACTGGGGATTTTTCTGTCCCATCTCTGGGAGAAGGTAGTGCCTTTTTTTTTCGGTCGTTGGTTCCTTTTCTGTTCTTTCGAGAGAATCTTCTTCCGGCAGGCTGAAGTTAAGGCCATTGGAAACCTTCAAACAAGTTTGTCTTGCAGAATTCTTCCTTACTTCTCCGTTAGGAGGCTTCCCCCTCCTCCTGTAGTTATAAGAAGAGTACGACCATCAGATTTTCTGTTGGCGGGAAAGTTGGAAGATTCCCTCTTCCCCTTCCCATGGCACCCCTTTTTTCAGGTACCTCCGGAGAACGGTGAGTGGTAGTTTGTGGTTGCTATACCTCTCGAACTTCTTCTCTTGGAGCTGGCGCTAGGAAGATGACTTTTCTTGCCATAGATTCCCCAGTTATGCTTTTTATTCTTTTCTTGTTGGGTCGTCTTCTCCTTCCCTTTTCCTGTGAATACGGCTTTTCTCCTCTTTTTTTCAGGGGTGATTGGACTTGAGCAGGAGCTATCAAGGCCTCAGGCGCTGTTTTCCTTCCCATGGAGGACCTTCCCCTTCCCCTATTGGAGTGGATTTAAGTCCGGTGGCACATGCTCATTTTTTTCTTTTTTTGCCTCTAAGGACACCCTCCTTCCCTCCCTTTTCTTTGGGGCGAGGCGCGTTCTGAGTGAATCTCCGGCGCTCTCAAAATTTTTTTTTTTTAGCGGCATCCGCGCGTCTGTTTTGCACTTTCCTGTTTTCCTTCCGGGGTACGGCTTCTTTTTCGAGGGGCGAAAGATGAGGGCCTTCGGGCGTCTAATGCGCAAAACATAATGGCCCAACCCCCCCCTCCTAAGGAAGACCTCTTCCCAAAAAGGTCCGCGCGGCCAAAAAACGCCCGTTGAGATCGAAAAACGCGGTTCTTTCCCCCTCCTTCAGCGGCGTCGGGCGTTTCCCCCCTCATTGCTCAGTTTTCTTTTTCTTTTTTCTGGTGAGTCATTATCACCGGAGATCACCGCTATGGTTTACCTTTTATCTTTGCCAGTTCTCTTTACAAATCGTTGTGATTGACCCGAGCATTTCTTCCCTTAGTATTCCGCAGAAAGGTCTTTTTCTCTCCCTTTCTGAAGGCGATATATTGGTTAAACCATTACCTGAACCTTTCCTCCTCCGACGTTGTTGTTGTGCTCTTCGTTGTTGCTTATCGGTTTAACCACTTATATCGCCTCCTTCCCCCCTCTCTCATCAAGTATATGCTTTCCCATGCTCGGGGGCAATCACCGAAGTGCTGTTTTGAAATCGTCCCTGGGAAAAAAGAGAGGAGAAGCAGGGAGAATCGATACTGACCAATGCCCAATTCTTTCTCTTCCCTGCCCTTAAGAAGCTTTCCCTTCTTCTCTTCTACCTCGGTTTCAACGATCTCCTTAGCGAGTACATTTTTTTTTATGGGAAATTGCTAATTGGTCTGTTTGGTAATTCTGGTTTCGAATCGTCTTCCTCTCCTCCCCTCTCTAAACCTTCTTCCCCCTACCCCAAGGGAAGAAAGTAATTTGTCAAGAAAAAGGAGATATCCCGCCCTCAGTCGATCGTTTGAATAGCAACCCCTTCCTCGAAATCGAAAAAGGATGCTGCGAGTCCCCTTCTTTCTTTTCTCAGAAGGGGGCGGTTCGGGGGGGGGTTGGCTCTTGTCCGGGGGGCGGGCTTGGGTGGGGGGGGAGGGCGGGGGTTTGGGGGGGGGGTGGGGTGGGGTGTGGTTTCCGCGAAGGACGCTGATGGCGAGGTTCCTCTTCCCTCCAAGAAATTCTCCTGTTCCCCCCTTTTTCCCCGAAATGGGAGGCAAGAAGAAGACGGAGCGTTTTCAGCCGTCCTTCCATAACCCCGCCTGTCGTCTTCCCCTGCCCTCCCCTCCGTATTTAAAGGCCAGGGGATCCCGGCTCCTCCCCGACGCGTCAACGCCAAGTCATAGACAGCATCATCCTTAACCCCGTGTTACCTCGCGACAGCCGCCAAGTTCATTCCCTTTCTCCACCTACGACTACACCAACGACAACCTTCCCCTTCCCTTTTCCTTTCCCTAAAAAGTTTTCCCTTTTTCCCTTGGGGAAATAATCCACTCCCGACGCAACCGTTATCCTCCGGAGCATTTCTTTATCGACTGCGCGACGGCTCTCCCTCCTTTGCAGGCTCTTCGGCGGACAATAAAAACGGTTGACTTTCCTCTTTCAGGAACGTAGAAATCTTCCCTCTCGAGGACCAAGCCCGACCTCCGTTCTCCTCCCCCCCTACGTAGAAATCTCTCCTTTTTCGAGAAGAATTCCCCTTACGCCTGTGTAGCCGCCCCGATGTCGAGGGTCTTTTTCTTGAGCTCCGGCCAGAGTTCACTTTTTTTCCCCCCCCCGCCCCATTCTTCGCTCCCCTTTCTTTTATGAACAGCCCGATCACGTCCAGGACTATATGGTCATCCTTTTCCTCCCTCGACAAAAACTTTTCACCCAGCCCTTCTCCTCTCAGGACCGGCGCCCCTCTCCTACGCCAATAAGCCAGGGTGACCAGCCGGTCTCTTGTCAGGATTCACACGAAGGCGACGTTCCCCTCTTGACATGGGGTCCCTCCCTTAGCGCGTCGATGCTGACGATAACGTTTTTCTTTTCGTTAGAAGTGCGAGGTTTTATCACCGGAGAAAGAGCCTTTTCTCCCCCTCCCCATCCCCCTCCTCCCTCACTTCGCACTCCCCTTTCCCTCTTCTGAAGTCACCAGAGAAAGCAACGTCGATCAACCCCCATATACTGGAACATTCACCCACGGCGAACTACACCCCCTCAGGCCACCCTCTTTCATCGGCATAACGTCCGAGGTCAGAGTACTAGAAGCCCCTCCCCCCTAGAGAAGCGACCGCCCCCTCTCCCCCCCCCCCCCCTTGTCAGAAATCGTCCCCCCCTCCCGTCACGTTCGGAAAAATACACCCACACGACCTCCTCATTACCCCCCCACCCACCGTACACGTTTTCCCCCTCGCGGCGGCGGCGTGCGGTCTTCTCCCCTCGTTCTCTCCTCCAAAATCGGAACCTCTTTCACCCCTCCGGCGTATGTCGCGGGATCGAGGGTGAATGCAAATTCCGGTGTTAGGGGAATTAAAAGAGCCATTTCCTCAGACTTACCGGGCTCCTCCCCTCTTTCTGGATAGCCCTGCGTAGCCCCTCTTGTTGCATCTGAACAAGAGCAACGCCACGGACTCAGAAAAGGACCCCCTTTTGTAACTCCAAGCATCCCCTCCCTTCTCTATGCCCTGCAGTCGGATTTCCTCGTGACGCCGGTCCAGAGCCCTATACTTCCCACCCTTTTTCCCATATTTCATGCAACCTAACTCTTCTCGTGGACACATACTCCCTTTGAAAATTTTTTCCTTTTCCTTCCCCTTCAGCTCTATCTGTTAATAATCCTAAGTTGTTTTGAGTATTTCCTTTTGGACAATGGTCACCCCTCCTATCCCCATGGGGTCCCATTCTTTCTTCCCTGCAGGATCCGATTTAGATGTCCGGGTTATGAAATTTCCGGTTTGAACAAATTGATGCTTTTTTTTCCCGCGCGACACTCCTTCGTGACAAGGGCCTTCTCTCTTTTTGGAGGAGAATGTTTTTTTCTCCCCCTCACAGATTATTAGAGCTTGTGAGTTTCGCTTTTCTTCCCTTTTTTCGTCTCGATGCTATTCCTCCCCCTTTTCTCTGCGCTCCGGGAAGTCCCGGCGACCTTGCCCCTCCTTTCTTTCCCCCTACCCTCCACCTTAAAGGGATTAAAGCTGATCCCTTTTTTTCTTTTTGAATTTATTTCAAGCGGTTCCTCTTGGGTCTATTTTTTCTCCTCCTCCCGCACGGCAGCCTAAGAGAGGTCACCCACCTTCGCGGAGACTGTTGCGGCGGGGGATTTTGGGAGAGGTCGTTTCTGTCGGTTTCCTTTTTTCGGGTGGGTTTTATTTTTCTACTGGGAAGTCAAGCCTCGTTCCGGATCATTGTTTTCTGATGGCGCTCCTCTTGCGCGAGGTGTTTTCTTCGGGTTTTACGCGGGCGGCGATGGTAGTAAGGCTCTTTTTGCTGTTCTTCCCCCTTTTTTAGAAGGGGTGTTTCCCTCGACTTTGAAGGTGAGGTCCAGTCTCTTCCTCCTGTTACGACTTTTCTTCTCTTTTCTCTCTTTTTTTTCCCGGAAATGGAGGGATGTGATTTCTGGCGGATGTAGACTTTTACGCTCAATACGCCGCGCCGGCTATTTTTTTCTACATGTGATCGTAGATAGCTCTAGAAGGATCGGGTAAATAGTGTATTTCTCTCCCTGTTAATGTTTAATCATTCCCCCCCCTTCCTGCATTGCTGGTCACAATGGGAGTATTGTGTCTTTTTCTCTTAAGGCGAATTGATAGTCGGTGATCCCTTAAGAAGTTTTTTTCTGTTGATTCGTTGAGAGGTTTCCCCCTTTAAAAAGATAGTAATGGACTATAGGGAGATGTTCATCACGGACGGCTTTTTCTTCCTTTTTGGTGTAGATACTCACGTCCCCCTCTGATGGGCATACGCAAGCGACAATAGGGGCGTCTTTTTGGTCCTGGATTCGTCGTAATGCGGATTCTTCTCGGTCCAACTTGGGATGGAGCCTTTCGAGTTTTTTTTTTTTTTTTCGAGGCATTCGTGTCGCCAACTAGGCTCTGAAGGGGAGAAGTTGGTGTGGGGAACTTTCTATTGCGCCGACGGTCAAACCCGTCTCCATTTGCGATCTGCACTCTTCTTTTCCTTCCTTGGAGGAAGCATAAGTACCTTCTCCCCCCGAAAGCGTAATCGACCCTCCTCCCTCTCTTTTGCGTCTGGGAAATGGAGTGATTCACCACTTTTGAGTCCGTTCCTCCCTCCCCCCTTGTTGAGGTCCCATGAAGCGAGGTTCTTGGTGGAGTCGTAGTTTTCAACCGTCTCTTTCTGAAAATTGGCGGCTGGCGACTTCGATGAAGGTCTTGACCCCCCCTTCCTTTGCGACTCAGTTTTGGTGCCTTGAAGTTTTCGGGCAGGTGTGATTTTTCTGCCGACGGTGAGCCGAGCCTTCTTTTTTTATTGAAAGTTGATGACTCGTTGATCGTCACGACAAGAGATGAGGATGCCTTCTTTTCCCCTTCCGTAAATCCCGGCGATTTCTTCTTCCTGTGGAAACTTAACACCTTCCGCAGGGCGAAAGAGTCTCATTTTCTGGTCTCGCAGCATCCGGGGGAGAGGCGCTTTAATTCTGATAGTCTGCGATGAACGCTCTTTTTCCTCTCAGGCAGCGGCATACGCGCGTTCGGTAAATTTTACGAGTTATAGGGTGACCTTTTCCGGCGGCGAGTACGCCCTCCAACCAGAAGACCAACCCAGACTTTCTTCATGAACAATGGTCCAATTTCCCCCCCCCTCCCTTCCACAAAACTTTCCTGGAGGAAAACCGCTTTCCTTTTTTCTCCGCGTTTCACTCCCGTTTCTCTTGCGCGTCGACATCATTGTGGCTTCTTGACATTCTAACGGGAATCTTTTTTTCCGCGAGGACATCTTCCCCCACGGTGATTTGCTTTTTTCTTCCCCGGATAGTATTCCGCAGATAAGGATGATCTGCTTTGTTCGAGATTGAGGAGAGATGATTGTGCCCTTCCCCTTTGGGATAGCCATTCTCTCTCTTTTTTATCTCGATTGGATATCACCGGGGGGTTGCTTTACCCCCCCCCCCCTCTCCCTTCCACTCCGAACACAGCAGATCCCCCTGTATTTTGACTCCTCTTTTTTGGGCAACAAAGAATTGCCCCCCCTTACTAGAGGGTAAAACATTTTATTTCCCGGGAGAATGACCCCCCCTCCCTCTTTTCCCTTTTATGTCCCCCACTTGCCAATGAGCAATAATACGGCCTTTCTGCTTGACGGCGGAGAGTTCAGTTTTCGATATAAGAGCGCGTTTCCTCGAGGATAGTTTGGGGCATTTTCCCCTTTTGTCATTAATTAGTCATTGTTTGTCCTTTTTTTTTCCCCCTTTCGTCAGGTGCGTAATCTCTTCCCTTTCTCAAACAGATAATAGAAACTCCTCACAGGACGCGCGTATGCTCCTTCCTTCGTTTCTGATCGTTTGCATACGCAATCTCGCATTACAATCATCTTTCTCTTATGCGTGCGTCCGATGATATGCCTTTCCCCCTTTCCGCCCGCAGAGCAGAACGCTTTTTCGGTGCCACAGAAGGAACCCCCTCCACGCAGGGGATTGAAGCTCCGAAATTTTGAGTCCTCCCCCCCGGCGCTTTTCCCCTTCGGGATCGTCGAAGCCGGCTCAAAGTCAATCCCCCTCCCCGTCTCCGTCGCAGACCTTCGGGGATCCTAGGAGAAGACTTCCGCCAACCGGAATTTCTCTCTTTTTCCCCTGAGTCAAGACCTTATCTTTCGCGCCCCTCCTCTTTTTCCCTTTCCCCAACCGCGAGGTTTTTACCCCCTTTTTTACAACAAAGGAAAACCTTTCATTTTATGGTCCTCAACCATTCCCTCTTTTCCCCTACCCTTGGGGAAATACCCCTTTACCACTCACCCCCCTCCTTTCCCCCTTTATGTGTGTCGATTACGATTTCTCCACAAGGAAGTCCCTTTCTGACGCCGAAGGCGACCCTCTTCTTCGACAGGAGGAAAACCAAAACTGGTTGACAGTCTTCTTCCCCCCCCTTTCCCCTTCGAACGTCGCCCTCTTCGCGCGAAAGCGAGGACGCCCCGACCTAGGAGAAACATTTCCCTTCCCCTTCTGGCATGTAGAGAAGATCCAACACTTAGTTCCATTCCTCCCCCCCCCCCCCCCCCCCCCCCCCCCCCCCCCCCCCCCCCCCCCGGGTGACCGCACCATCTCGATGTCGCGGGCGTAATAGACTCTTCCACCAGTCACCCCCCCCCGCCCCTTTTGACCCCGCGTCGTTCCCCCCTTTCGACGATCCCTTCCGGTCCCAAACTCCCTGGGGCAGAGAACCCCCCTACGGACAAAAAGGCCCTTGTTGATCCCTCTTCGAGAATTTTTTCAGACTCTAAGGATACTCCCTCCCCAATACGCCATTTGTCCAAGTCAGTCCGTCCCTTTTCTCCTGTCCGGCTTCCACCCTTCCGGCGACGTCTACAGAGGGTTTTTTTCCATGACAGCCGGCGAGAGAGTAGATTTTTTTTCGTGCACGTTCTTTTGCGGGGGGGAGCGCACCTTTTTTTCAAGTCTCCTTATACCCCCCCCCCTCCCCTCCCCTTTTCCCTCTCCATGTACCAGCAAAAGCAAGCAGTCAAACAGAGACCCTGTCGAGACCCCTGTCACTCAAAGGCAAAGGCTCCCCCCCTCCAGGACACCCGCTTCTCCCTTGGGAATCCCGGTCGAGCTCCTTTGACACCCAAAATTCTCCCTTCTCCCCCCTACGCCCGCCACCTCGCGCCTCTTTCCGCCATCGCCCACCCCCTGTAAGAATCCTTTCTTTCCCTGTTCGACCACCATAAACTTTTCCTACTCCAGTCTACTCCCGCCGCCACCGTCCCCTCTCCTTCTCTTCTCCTTGGCGGACGGCGTTCGGGCTTCTCCCCTCCTCGATAGCAAAAATAGGACCCTCTTTCTTCGTAGTCGCGGGATAGAGAGTTTCCTTAATTTCTTTGACAGGGATTACAATCCCTTTTTTCTCTATTACGAAGACTCTTGATCTTCTTCTCGAAGCCGAAAAGTGCCCTTCCCCCCCGTCCCCGACTTCCAGCTTGCTGCGATCCGAAGCTCTTTCCCCCCAACACGGTTGAACCCCAGCCTCCAAGCCCTGCTTCCTGTCACGTCGGAGGGATCCTTTGATTGACTGCGACCAGAGAATCCTTCAAAGGGGGCGTCGTTCTTCCCCTCTTTTCCTCGCAAAATTCACCCTCTCTGTCTT
>Ga0179593_1512876_pt1 | contig 11200 bp, 10 predicted proteins | sample CZODoug2_1_08_16_FD_185931 | JGI IMG/M metagenome (GOLD analysis project Ga0179593, IMG submission 185931) | Vadose zone soil fungal communities from Angelo Coast Range Reserve, California, USA - CZODoug2_1_08_16fungal (PacBio error correction) | ecosystem: Environmental > Terrestrial > Soil >... | reverse complement strand
ACCCTCTCCGAGGATTTTACTCTTCCAGCTGCGTCCGCTCTGCGCCAATGACTTGAATTTTCTTGGTTCAACAGATCGAACGCTATCTCTTTCTGACGAGATCAAAGCTTTCCCCGGGTTCTTTCCTTGAAGCATTTTGACACTCTGGCGCAGATGTTTCCCTTTTTTTTTCTTTTACGGGAAGCGTTTCTCGCGACGTACGAGTCCTGTGGTTCGGTCTGAGGCCCTCTGCGCCTAAGCCCCCCTTTTTTTCTCCTGAAAGCCTTCCTGCGGCAGCTCTCCCTTTTAGCCGATTGACTTCGGCGCGCCTTCCGATGCGTACGCTTCATGACGATCGTAGCCCCCCCGCAGTACCTCTTTCTCTTCGAAGTTCTTAATAGAGTTTCTTTCTCTCTGATCTCAGCGCGGCGCCCCTGCGAGCACCAGCACCACCCGTGTCCCTATTTTAGCTTCGGCGGAGATAGTTTTTTTACACTACCCCGTGACTTGACGTCCCTGCGCACATCACGTCTCCAGCTTCCCCCTCGAAGCATTTCTCCTCAGAATAACTTTCGGGAACGCGGATTGACTTTTTCGGCTGGTCGAGGATTGTTTTTACCTATCTCGGATGCTCGCGTTCGACTCTGGTTATTTCTCCGCCGAGTTCCCTTCCCGACTCGGCGTCCGGACCAAGGATAAATCTACGGCGCCTAGAGAAGAAGCTGGTCGTTTTAGGTTTCGTTTCGTCTTCTGCGTTAGGGCTTTTTGGCGTCTAGAGTCTTTGGTGATGGGTCCTGTGCTCAACTTGACTTCTCCCCCACTGAGGCGACTCTCGGCGACTGGACAGGGGTTCCTCTCTGCCTTCATAGTTTTCTCCTGTGCTGATGCCCGAGCTGCAGATTTTTTTTCAGGAGCTCCCCCTCCTTAGGAGGAGGCTGCTAATTCTACGAAATAGTTCTTTCTTCCATAGTTTCTCGCCGCGCTGTAGATCGAAATTAAAGTACTTGGCGCGTTATGCGATTTTCTCTATTTTTTTCCAAGGTTTTTTGAAATCCGTTTAAACTGTTAATGAGATTTTTCCCCCTTCGCCGTGCGCCTATATCGGCTTTTTCTTCGTGTAGCAGCTCCCTGATCGTGACGCTGATTCCGTGATTTCATGAGCTTATTAACCTCCCTTTCCTTTGCCTTTCGCGCTACATAAAGTCGTTTCCCCCTTCTGACACCTACGGACGATCCGGTACGACTACTCTGCACTCGGCATATGAATTCTTCGGGTCGAAGCCCTTCCGGCGTGTCCCCCTTTTTTCGCGCTGCGTAGTTCGAGGGGCCCTAGAATTTCCTTCCCCTTCTCCCTAGAAATTCCAACCCCAGTCTACGATCGATCAATCCTGGACAAGCGTTGAAGCGACCCCCGGACCGGACCTTTCCTTTTCTCCGACTCTCGACGATTGGTAGTACTCCCTCTCAGATCCCCTGTTGAGAAATTTCCTCTTTGTAGACCTTTTGACCACCTCCAGAGCCCTACGTTTTTAAGGTCCCTTCACGCATTTAAGCGGATGTTCTCGTCGGCGGTGAGACCGTCGCCGCGATTTTCTCCGATTCTCTCCGGCGGTTAATTTTCCCCAGGCCCTTCCGTGTAGAGATCTGGACGTTCCCGCCCAGCAATCTCTTCGTTGAGAGAGAAGGAGGAGTTTCTGCATTTCCCGCCAACCGTCCCCCCTGTTTGTGCGTGTCTGGATCGCCCCCGCCACATAGTAGCCAGCCCTACTTTTTTTGTATGCTTTGCCGGTCGGCTTGGACTCTTGTGGTGTTTGTGAGGTTTTTTTTGTTGGCGGGGTGGATTCTTTCTTGCGAAACCGGATTTCCCGTAGAGAGTCTGTCATGTCTTGCGGGATTGGTGACTTCTTTTTCTGCTGTGCGGGTGCTTCTTTTAGAACTCCAAGTTCTCTTTCCCGCGTCGCGCTCCGTTCCAGCTCGCCCTTCATCCGCATCTGATCAGGCCTTGACCGCTCTTCTTCGGGCCCTTTAAGAAGACGGCCGCCCGGCGTCCTCGGGCCCTCGCATTCCGTTTTTTTTTGAAGCGCTAGTCAGACGATCTTTTTCCTCTAATTCCCCCCCAGAAGACTCATGTCCTCCTTCAGCGCGCGTATCAGAACGGCGAGCTCTGCTGATCCCCCTTTCCCAACAAGTCCCCCCCTTTTCCCCAAGTAGTTTTACGCTTTCGGAATGAAGCTCCCTTTGAAATCTCCGGCCTCAGAGTCAAGCCCTCGCGTCAGTGACCACATCGTGCCTAGCCTCGGACCCCCCTAAGAGTTTCCTCCCACCCACAACCCCCAACACCACCCCTACAGCAGCACGTAGGTTCGGAGCAGTTCTTCTCCTCGGTTGATTTCTGTGCATTGTTAGTGCATTTCGTCGCTCCGCGCATGCGCAAAACCTTTTAACTTTCCCGGCTCTACACAGCTTTCCGGCATATGTCCGGTAGCGCTGGTTGTGCGTTCTCGCTCCTCTAAATCGGCAGCCAGGAAAACCCCCGCCTAGGTTCCAGTTTACGGTCTGCGAATGGCGTGCTATGACGTCGACCCCGTGCCTATTCAGACCTCGCCCTCTTCGGTGCGTCGGAGAAGATCTGCCTTTCCTACATTTGGCGGTTCTTCCAATCGCGACCATTCCTTGCCCTTCAGGTGATCGAATCCTTACGCGACTGCGCGACTCCCCCTTTCCCCTCGGATTCGCCGATAGACAGAGAAAGCTCCTCCTTCGCGCGCGGCGGATCTGCGCGCTTTTTCTCAGTTCTTCTATACCCTTTTTTTTTTTCGAGAGCTAAGAGTTTCTGGGGAATTCTTTTTCTCAACGCGCAAGATTCCCTGCGCGATGCGTTTCTGTCCTCCCTTCTTCCCGCGCCAGAGTTCTGTTTTTTCTCTCACGCCGTCGTTAAAATTTGAAAATAGTTTTTTCATGTAACCCCCAACGTTCCCTTCTTTTTCCCTAGAGTTCCGAAGACGAGTAAGAATTCTGCTCGTCGGCACTGACTTCGTCTGAGCATACGTTCACAGAAGGCCTTCTCCTGGCGTTTCCTCGGTCAAAGGGACTCACCTTTTTTCCTCTTTATGTTCTCGTTCGTTATCGCTTCTGCACCCCCTGCCAGACTAAATGATCCTGATGAAGCCGCCCTGTTAGAAGTCATCTCACAGATTTTCGTGAGGACCTTTTCCCGAGTACCCTTCCAACTGTGGCAAGAGCCCCCCCCTTAAGCTTTAACCAAAGATCGAAAAGCCTCGACGAAGGATTCACCTTTTTGAGTCCCCCACTGAAGCCGTAGGATGGCTTCCCCCTCTTCTACGATCGTGGACCCCTCCTTGCACTTCATAAGGAAATCTCCAAGCGTTAACGCCTTGGCACTCCCCCTAATGCCCCTTCCTCCTGATGATCTTTCCCTCTCTATGAAGGACTCTCCTATTTTTCGTTAGATGGTCTAGTCGTTCCGAGAATGATACAGAGAGTCTTTCACGGAGACTTTCTTTATCGCTAAGGTCCGCCTTTCCGAGTGGCCGGTTTTCTGTCCCTTAAGCAGAATTTCTTCCACTCTGATCCTGTACCCCTCGCCGAATGACCTCCCTCTGTATCCCTTCCTTTTTAGTAAGCGTCGATCTTGCACCCCTGTCCGATCGTGAACTAGATCTCACTTCATTTAAGCTAACAAACCCATTTCGGAAAGAATGCCTGCGTACCCCGAGCTCCCCCCCGCTCGAGTTAACCCTTGCAGCATGATAAAAACTTTTCCCAGACCGACATAGCGCACCAGCTCGCCTCTGTCACCCTCCTCACCTTCCCCTTTCATTTTAGCAGTGCATCCTTTTCACCGCCCCTTTTAGTCGTTATCGGATACGCATTTGCGAAGGTTTCCTCCCCCCCCTCCAGGCACTCTCGTCCCCCAGCGTAAATGCTGATGTGACATTCCCGACGCCCAGAGCGAGCTTTGCAGGCTTGCATTTCCGTATTAAGAAGGCTCCCACGAGGTCCACGCTGGATCTGCTTTCTCCCCCCCCTTCCTTAGATCTGTCTTCGACGCGAACTTCCCCGTTGAGGGTCTCACACCCGGACAGTTTCTAACCGCAATCCCCCCCCTGTAAAGTTCCTTCCGATAGTCCCAACTCTGTTGGACTCAATCTACTTGATGAATTAATCTTTCCCCGGAACAGCCGCGCCTCGCCGATCCCCAGCGGGCCCCTCTTCTTACCGCAAGATTAAAAAGCTTCCCTTCCATATTAACGATGTTTAAGAGAAGTATTTTCGTACTTGTGCTTTAAGTTACTCGCTTTTAGCGCCCCTTTATTTCGACCTCCAGAACCTTCATAGTGTAGAGGTCCTCTCCGGACTATCCCTCCGAGGACCAGTGTTCAGCGGTTCTCTCGACCTTCACCACTTTTCCCGAATTCACCATAGTCCTTCCCCTCATACCTTCAGTACACTTTTTTCCCCTTGCACCACGAGGACGGCCGGGTCTTTTGACGCTTTTAGCTTGGTACCGAATAAGGCCCCTTTTTCTTTCCCCGACGACCAGCTCTCTACTCCGGAACACTGTGTATCCATTCAGACATCTCCTTTGGTCAGGAAAACTTTTGGACCTTTTCGCAGATGCAGATACTCTCATCTTCATACTCCCAAGGGGCCATAGTCCCCTACCCCCCCTTTTTTGAAAGATCTCCGTGATAATCCCCCCCATCCTATTTATTTTTTAGATGTCAAAGTAGGAGTTCGCACCGACCATCGTCCCTAGAGAATTCTCTTCCCTCTATCCCAGCACCCCGTCCAAGCTAGCCCGCCGCCGAAAACCGACCACCCCTTTCGTCGTCTTTAGCTCCCTTTGAAGTCTTTCTGAGTATTTTTCTTGACCTCGGTCGTCCCCGATTTCGTACGTTCTGAAAAACTTTTTCAGGTTTCGTTTTCCGCCCCTCGTTCCCCACGTCCCCGCGATCCCTCCTCAATAAGACCCCCCCCCCCACCCCCCAAAATCCCCCCCTCCAGTCCCTTTAGATTCTCCCCATCTGTTGTGACTGAAAGATTTTTCTTCTCTAGTCCTCTTAGTCCCTTTCTCCGGGGTTTTCCCTATCTACGCCTCTATTCCCTTCACGCTACATTGCTGGGGATCCTCTTCCGAAGACTAACCGAGACTATTGTTCCGCACGCGTCCCCCCCTTCGCCGATCATGGCTAAGTGAATTTAAGGATAGGCTATTTCCACTTGAAAGTATGGCGGGCACGGAAGGCGTCCCCGGCTGAGATGAATCCCGTTGACTACTTTTTCTACATTGGGCTCCTCCTCGAACGGATCCATTGGCACCGAACGACCCCTAGCTCTTTTTTACCAAACGAATGACTTTTTCCCCGTCTCCCAATTCTCCATTACGACACATCCTTTTTCAACCCTCTTTCGTCGCCGATACCGTTACGTTCCCTTTTTTTTTTGGTTTCATGCTGTCTTGGGACTAAGCGACCTCCCCTACTTTAAGATGTGGAGAAAAGATCTCTTTTCGCAGTTTTCATAAGTTGCGCAGCCCTTTTTGTGATTCCTCCTCTAGGCCCCCTTAGGTCCTCATACTCCTTTTGTGTTGTTTCGATCTTGAGAATCCTTCCTTCTCTTCCGATCTGACGTTGGACTCCATCATTTCTCCCTGAATTGATCTCTTTTTTCAAAAGAATCTCCCCCCTCTTCTTTCCATTAGTACCACTCACCCCACCCACAAGATCCCGTAGACGCCTGGCTAGCGAAATTCCCTGGCCCCTTATGAGTGCCATTACGGGGTGTTTTTTCTGTAATTCGTAAGCGTCACCCCCCTGTTCGCCTCTTTTTTCCTTTTTTTTATCGGCCTCCCCCAAGTTTAGAAGAAATCGATATCCCGCAGCAGAACGCCAGCTGCCATGGACTTCGGATAGTCAGTGCCCGATGCCAATACCTTCCCCCCTACTTCGATTCTTCTCCAAGGCGCCGAGCCGCGTCAACCTTTTCCCCCGCCGGCTTTCTCCGTGCGTCGCGTCTCGCGTTCTTCGCTTCCGCCAGCACGTCAGCGTGCCGTAGATTATGGCAGAGGACGGAGATAGTGGGACTGGGGCCCTGAGCCCCCCCTGGGACCCCCCCCCCTCCCCGCGATTCTCTTTAAACTAAATGACGAATTTGCAATAATTGCGGAACGCCTTTATCGCTTTCCCCTGATATTTCTTCTTACAGCTCTCGGGTCGTAGTTAAAATTAAACCCACTTTCGATTGTACTCCTTTTTTGTTACTATATTCCAGATCCCTTCTCTGAATTTCTGAGTCTGAGGACTCGAAAGAGGGGTCAGTCGTTAGTGGGAGTACCTCCGTTCGTACTTTTCGCTCAATGAAGTCAGATCCTCGACCAGTTGATACTGAGGGGTGAGCTTATTTACCATTAGCCCCCTCACCTCAGATAATTCAGGAATCTCCTCCGCGCCCTTCCAGGTGGAATTCTGTCAGGTCATATCTAGATAAGTTGCCCTATTGTGCCGTTCGCTCGATTCCCTCCCCGGCTTCGAAGCTTCTTCGGATTGACGAAGGCGCGTCTCAGTTTCGGTCCCTAGCCCAACTAGCCCCGCGTCCCCCGCGTCCTCCAGTAGTCTTCTATTTCTTAACCTTCCCCAAGGGCGTGCGCCTTTTCTCCATGTCGATTCTTCGATACCCTCCTGTTTGTTTCGTTCTGTTCGAATAGCCCTTATATTAACGTAGAAAGAAATTTCGTAGGACTTTATGTCAACGCTACCTTGATGGTTCCTTTCAGTCGTAAGTCTCCCTGGGGTTCACGATTTCCCCCTGACACAGAATGTTCCACCTCCTTCTTCCTGCTTTTGTCAGTTCGTTCAGCACTCCCTCCCCTCCCGTGGTACCCTCTAGGCGTGTGACGGCAGCGCTTTCTCGACGGCGGAGGCGGGTTAGAAGATTACCGGCCCACATCCGACCTCTCCCTCCCTATTTCCACTCTCCCGGTATCGTGAACGCTACTGTCTTTGAGACCCCCCCCGGATTGTCTTTCGAGTTTTATCAGAACCCTTCCGATTCTCCCGATCCCCCCCATTCGTGGGAATTTAAGAGTGCTTTTCGCCTTCTTCAGCCTTGCCCTGCGCCTGCCACTCCTCCCTGTGTGTGGAATCTTTCGGCTTCTTACGAGCTTTCTTTCGGTTCGCAACGTCCTCGCCGATTGGGCGTCTCCGATAGAAAGATACTCACTTTTGAACGGCCGTTTCCCATTCTTCTAAGCATGGCCTTCCCGAGATCCTTCTCGGAGGTCTCCGTGCTAGTAGAGTCTTGGGAACCCACGGTGTTCTGACTTTCACCCCCACGAGACCTCTCCTTCTCCTCTTCTGCTTTCGATGGAAGGAAAATTGGCGAGATGAGTTTTTTTGTTTTTCTTTTAGGCTTTTCTTGATTGATTATGACTTGCTTAAGTTCCTCTATTCCGGCCGCTCTCTCCCCTCCAAAGGATAGAAGTGTTAATCTCTCAATATGAGAGTCTCATCCCGGAGATGGATTTGCTCTGCCTCCACCTTGTAATTCCTGGGTTTGGACCCCTCCCAGTGTCTGTTGGGTTGCTTGTGGGGGTGTTTTTCGGCGCTGTTTTTTGTTTGGGTTTTTTTGTGGGTTTTGTGCGTTCCCATGTGAGTAACTCCAAGTAGATTCGGTTTCCCTTCGTCCTTCTCGAGTCCGCGCGCGAAGCCCTAAGCGCACGTCGGGAACGGGGTTTTTGGACGACCTGTGTCCGTCAGCGTTTCAGATTTTAGGCGCATTTCGCGGTTTTTTTTTTTTTTTTTTGTTTTTTTTTCTTTTTTTTTTGGGTTTTTTTTTTTTTTTTTTTTTTTTTTTTTTTTTTTTTTTGTGTTTGTTTTTTTTGGGTGTTGTGGCCTTGGCACCCGGCCTTTGACCTTCCGATTTCGGCCCCGCCGGCGTCGGCACTCATCTGGCGCTTTCACGCTACTTGCCATAGTCTCTTCTTTCCCAGACCTTTCAGGCAGCCGATCCTTTCCCCCCCACCCTGGAATCAGGGGAGCAGCCCCTATCGAGGTTTGCTGTGCACTTGTTCTTTGGTCCCCCTTTTGCCTTACTCCCCTTACTCCCCCCCCCGAACGTCCTCTTTCGAATGATGACCCCCCCGGTGCTCGGAATCGCTTTTAGTTTTTCTTTTATTCCCCTCCCCACGCTGAGCCTTTTGCGAAACACCCCCTCCCCTGTCGTAACTGCGGCGCCGACAGGATCGACGTCGGCACTCGTTCCCACTTTCTTTTTTGTCTTTGATAGCATCCGGCGGATGCGTCGGTTGGACAAGAAGCATTGCAGCCGCCCCCCCCCTTTTCCGGTATTTTCACCCCCTCCACCCTCTTGCCATCAGGTGCAAATCGGAAGAGGATGCTACGCTTCATCTTACCTGAGAGCATGGGACCCTTCTCTTGAGACTAGCCCCAGCGGACAGAAATAGAGAAGACGTGAAGTCCCTGCTAACGTCCCGTTTTCTATCGTTGTAGTTGTTTGAAGTACATCCAGGAGGGGAGTCCCTACTTCTAACCGAGCCCTATCCAGTACCCGTTACACTTTTAAAGTTCTTGAGATTTTATCTCCCCGAACCGGTACTCTATGGGGCCCCCCCATGGTACCTCGTTGACTGAACGAGTCAGAGGGGAAACACTGAAGGATTAGTTCCGTGCTCTAAGTTCTGACAGCTTTTGATTCATCTCTTAGGAAACCCCTGAGACCAAGAAGGATGCTATTTTTCTTGTCCCCCTGTCGCAGAATTCCCTTGAAGCGGCGGAGACCTTACGAGCACGTCGTTCCCCTGACGGTCTCCTGTTACTTTTCTCCCGGTAGTCTGCCCCTCGCAGGAGATCGTTTCCAAATTCAAATCGAGGCCCGCTAAATGTCTCATCAGGAGCCGATGAGTTTTTTCGGGACCCCCTCAAGATTGCTTTCTTCAGATTTTCACCCTGAACCAACCCTCTGATCCTCCCTTACTTCTCAGGTATTAAGAACCTCTTGCATAGGATGTTCTGAGTTGCCCCCAGGCTCCCTCAGGGATTTTTTATCGAAGACCCCTCCTCTTTTAATATCTCCCTTTAGGTGGCCAGCCCCTGATCATTGACCCTCACCCTTCCATTTATCCCCTATTTCTCAGCCCCTAATTTCGTAAGATGCTTCTTCTCGTCTTGCTGCAGAGTGACAGTAGCTACTGGGCGTTTTATTTTTCGTTCTTTTTCCTAGCGCTTCACGGTAGAAGTCCTTCTTTTCTTCACTTCTTGCCCCTTGCGGCCCCCTGCTTATCCCCCAGGTCACCGAGCCTTCCCTTTCCCCCGAACTTCTCGCTGATTTTTCCGATTGTTGTCTCGATCTTGAGTCCCTGGAAGTATGTAGACCCCTCATTTGCGGCAGCAACTCGCAATTTCCGAAATCGCCAGACCTCCGTTTCCCCCACCCCTCTCTTCTCGGGACCTGCCTCCGCGTGCATCGCTACGTTTGCAGAAACGTTTCCTTCTACCCTTCCCCTAATCCTCACGGATTTTGCTTCCGGACCCTCCAGATATCTGCCTTCCTTTGAAGCTGGCAGCAGTCGTTCACCGTCCGAGTAGTATATTGCCTCGGATTTTTGACCCCTTTGCCCCGATTCCTTTGTTTCACGACATTTTTTTGACATTACATCCCCTGTCAATGCAGTTTCATGTGACCTCCCAGTCCGCGGCTTTCTTCCCTTTCCAGTTTTCCCATTGGTCCCCCCTCCCGTTACCGTCAAAAGCACGCTATTAAATCCTTTTCATCAGCTTTTTCTCTTTTTCTCTTCCTCGTCGCTTTGCCGGCCTTCGGCTTCTTCCAAACCGAGAAAGGGCGAGTTCATCCCAGAAAGAGTAGTGGTCCCCTCTCTCCTATCGTTGGTCTTTTCCCTCCCCGTTGCCGGACCTTTTTCCGGCCAAAAAAGAAGAACGAGCTCCGAAAGACGTTCGGCACAGACCGCTCACTCGGCATGTTTCATGAGTGCACAGAACCATTTCGGTGGTCCAGTCGTAGTCGCTTCAAGGTGCTATTCATTTCCTTCCTGTTCGAGCTCATTGCGCCAAGACGTGTCTCGTTTGTAGTTTTTTCAGGAGAAGGCCCTCCCTCCAGCGTTTCTTTCTTTAGTTTCCCGAGCCGGTCCCCCTCGCCGCAACAAGCCAGCTCGAGCGAATCGTTTTGCCAGAAGAGCAATCCAGCCCCCGGAAACAGTCCGCTCCCCCCACTCGGACATCTTGAACGCTTGACGTCCCCTGGTCGCGTCCCGTAAGACGATTTACGCTTATCGACCAATCGGCCTCCCGATCCTGTCCTTCGACCTTTCGGCGTCTAAAGACTCCGAGTAACACATACGAACGAAGAAGCTGTCCCCGACTGCCGAACCATTCCCCTGGCCCTCGAAAAGTTGGACTACGGCCCGAGACGCTCTTTTCTTAGAGGTTTTCCGCCTCGTAGGCTTTCGTCACCATCAGGCGCGGCCCTCGATCGAATCGCATGACGGTCGATCCCCGATCACGGCTCCCTGCCTGACCTTTCAAACAGCCCCTCTGGTCGTAGTTCGTAGAGGCCGTGATTTGCATGTCTTCGTCCCGACCCTTCTGTTTCTTCATCCCCTCCGACAACCCGGTTTCAGGGCCCCCCTGGAGGTCATTGACTAGTTCCAATCGGAGCCTCTTGTAAACCCATCCCCCCCTTCCCTCAGCTTCCCTCCGCAATACCGGCTTTCCGCAATCGGTATGATTATTTCGAGGAGATTTTTTGACATCTTGTTCTCTCCCCGATTTCTTCCCCGCGCTAGGAGTCGCCGTCCGCAATGATTTTCCTCCCGGAACCCTCTGTTGGCTATACGTGCCGCTGAATTTAATCCTCGACGCCGACTGATCTTTTCAAGCCCCTTCCTCTCGCAGACTTCTTCTTGGCCTACGGCTTAGAAGGAGTCCTTCCCCCCTCCTCCGGTGTTTTTCGACATGACGTCTCCGCGAAGTCTCGGCGAGGCGGCGACTAAGCGGATAGATGTTTTAGAACCTTGCCGCGTCCGAGTTCCCCCTTTTTGACATCCCCTACTGGGGAAAGCAGTCTGCTGTAAGTCGACAGTCACTTTTCAACTCATTTCCTCATTTCTAGACCATCGTTCCCCGCTTAGAGCCCCTAAACAATGGACCCGTTAGAAGTGTTTGTT
>Ga0179593_1401125_pt1 | contig 11200 bp, 20 predicted proteins | sample CZODoug2_1_08_16_FD_185931 | JGI IMG/M metagenome (GOLD analysis project Ga0179593, IMG submission 185931) | Vadose zone soil fungal communities from Angelo Coast Range Reserve, California, USA - CZODoug2_1_08_16fungal (PacBio error correction) | ecosystem: Environmental > Terrestrial > Soil >... | reverse complement strand
AGCCTCTTGGGTGGTATTCCTTTTCCCGACCTTCAGTAGCTTCCCTTGGGTAGAACTAGGTTCCGCATTTTCCCTGCTTCAACACGTCCCCTAAGCGGGCCACGGTGGTCTTTTCTTCCCCCCCCTCAATGACCTTTTTCCATACCTGCCGTCTCAGCGTAGCAGTGGTACTGTTTACATAAACCTCTTTTTCCTTCAAGCTCGTGCTATGATGATTACCGATTACCTATTCCTAGAATCCTAGGTCCCGTAGATGCCCTTTCCCCCATTATGATTTCTTTTTTCTTGCGCTTTACTTGTATCCCTTTTTTTTTCCCACAATTGTTACAGCCCAGCCCCCTCCCTTAGTCCTTGGCTGACCCCTTTTCCCCCCCCTTTCTTTTCTGTTTCTACTTTATTGGCCCAGGCCCGTAATGCTCCCCCTCCTGAATTTATCCCCTTTCCGTAGATTTTGAGCCCCCTCCTAGAATAAGAGCCTGCCCCGCCACACGGTTGATTGATCAATACTCTTTTTATTTCTTCTTTCCCCAAAGTTCCCTTGGTCCCCCCGTGCTGTTACCAGGAGTTTCGAACGTTGATCCAGAGGGGGTCATCTCTCTTACCAAGGCAATTTTATTGGTCGATATGTTTTCGCGCCTCTTTTTGGCTCCTTTTTTTCCGTCTTCCCCAGGCAATAATGCCGCCCGGGTTCGGGTTCGCCCCCCACCCGGCTTTTCTCTCTCCTTTTTCCACGTTTTTAGTTCGTGTTGAGGTTTTTCGCTTATCCCCACCTATGACAAGGTTGTCGCGCTGAGGTGGGGATCTTCACTTTCGCTTTGCGACATCTCCTTTTCCCCTTATTTTTTTTCGCCGACCCCATTTTGCACGCAAGCATGCACTTAAACCCCCCCTGGAACATTTGGTTAGTGGTTTGTTTTTTTTTGCACACTTTGGGAAACGTCTCCCCTTTTTTCCGCTTCTTTGGTTGTTGTTAGACACACGACAGCTCCTAATCTTTGTTTTTGCAGTTCTTCCCTAAGAAACGCACTTCATTCAGGATCCCCTGGTAGGTATCGGCTTTTGCCCTCCTTCCTACTTAAGCTTCCTCCCCCCAAATGACCCTTTCCGATATGATTCCTTTTGATTGTCCCCTTTTATACGGCATTTCTTTAGTAGTCACATCAGCCTCTATTTCCTCTCCCTTTGCCTTTCCTGCACTCCAACCTGTCGGAGACCTTCCCCTTAGACATTTCTTCAGAGGACATGATTTGCTTTCGCTGCCCGGATCCTGGTGGTCCCTACTTCTTTCCCTAGCTTTACTTTCCCCCACGCTCTAGTGCCACAGCGAAGCTTCGTGGCCGACGTCTCCTCTGTGATGCCGCACTTTTTTATCTATTATTCCCTCCCCAAGTTGCTTCTTTTTCAACCTCCGAGTTTCATGAGTACGTTCCTCATTTTTGTTTGGGGTACGTACTTGTCTTCTCGCTCTGTTTCTCCACCCCGCGCAGTCGGGAGGGCCCCTTCCACCGAGTCATTTTGCCAGGCCGTAGCACCTTTTTTCCTTACTGATTTCTCTCTCTACCTCACGCGCTAGGCAATGCTATCTTCCCCAGTTGACTTGACTTCTTTGAGTCTCCTCTCCTTTATCCATTTCTCTTACGTCGGCAGCCTCCCTTTCCCCCGTTTGTGATGCTCGCCCCACTCCTTTCTCCCCACATCTCCTTCCCTCTGCTCGGACCGGCTCTCTAAAGACGTGCTCCCCTTCCAGTGTCTTTTCGTACAGAGCGTTCCCGTGGAGCGGCCGATTCTGAATCAAGCCTTTGGTATTTAACCTAAAATATGCCATGCACTTTGCGCGGTCCCCCCCCCTTTTAAGTTTGGAATTCTCTCTTGGGGGCCAGCTTTTCCCCGGCTTTAATCGCTGTTGCGAAACGCTGCATTCATAGGTTTCCCCTCTCAACCTTCCCCGCACTCTCTTTTTCCTCCTCCCCTCCGTTGAGAGTCCGGTTCTTTTTTAACCCACTCTTTTTCCGTCTTCCTCGCCGCGCCCAATTGACCATCTCGTTTGCAAGCTGGACCCACGGTCCGTTCGGACTCCCCCCCTTTCCAAGAACCCCTACCTGTGCGCTGGTCCTTTTTTCACGATTTGGTCCAGGGCCTCTCTCTCCACCCTTCATTTTCTTCCCGATGACCTGTTTTCGGTCAAGTCTCCATTTCCCAGTTATCTTGCCTTTCCTCAACTCTTTTTTTCCTTTCCATTCTCGCGGCGGTAATTATTTCTTTAACCTCCCTAAGCTGGGGAACCTTTTCCATTATGATCGTTCCCTAATAAAGACCGTGACAATTTATTTTCTCCATTTCATACCTCCTTCGTGAGGCTTTCAACTTCATTTCTTCGACGCAATTCCTCCTTGTCGATTCATTTTTCCCCCTGTGACCTTGTACCACTAGGCGGAGCTTTCTGACCCCCTCTTCCAAGTCTCCCCCACTTACTCTGGACCCACTTTTTTGTCGTTTTCTCTCCTCCCACTCAACGCCACCGGTATGGAAATCTCCTCCCCTTCGTATGTCCTCCGTTCCTTTTTCTCAATCTGTCATGATATCTTTTAACTTTACACCTCCCGCTGACCGAACCTTTCCCCCCCCCAGACTCTCCATGGCTCAGCGTTTTCCCCAGCTTTCTGTATCGTTTAGGGGTTTTTCTCCCCTCCCTTTTTTTACTTTTCCTCTTACTCCAGGACTCTTTTAGGAGCTTTGTTATTTTTTTAGTCCGCTCGCTATAGCAGAATTAAAGCACGATTCCCGATCTTATTTTCCCGTCTTTTTCTTCATCGGTCTGGCACAGTCGAGACTTTTTCCGAGTTTTTGTTCCCCCTTTATTATTTTTTTCCCAAAACCCTTGATCCGTCCTCAGGCCTTGTTGCTCTTAGTAAACCACAGTCCCCCAACCCAACGCTGCTGATCCTTTATCCTTTTTTCCCCTTTGCTTCTCCCCAACATCACTCCCCCTTTTTGTTCCACGTTTTTTTTCAAGGCTTGTTTTCTCTGGAGTTGATGAACTCCACACCTTTCCCTAATTATTCCCCCCCGACTGCCCCCCCCGGCTACGTGTTAAGTCCTTCTACCCCCCGGCGTTTTCCAACAATTCAACTCGTTGCGGAATGCCCTCCCTCATCAACCCTACTAAAAGTTGCCCCCCTCGCCTTGAAGCCTTTGTGTGTCCTTCCTAACCCCCCTTTCGCCTCACTTGGACAAGGCGAGGATTTCTCAAGGAAGCCTGGGAGATGTAAGCTCCCTCTTCCCCCGATACCCCCAATCGCACCCCAGAAATCAGAATTGCCTTTTTAGCCCCTTCTGAAGCGCTTGGTCAGCATCTCGTCCGGTTGATACCCAATCTGTTTATTTGGATTCCTCATTGGTAGGAAGCCTTTGACTTTTTTTTTTCCCGCCGCCATTCCCTTTACCAAACCCCTCCTGGTATGTCGTGGAGCCGTCGATTCAGAATCTCCCCCCCCTACCCCATGTCGCGTGCCTTTTTTCTTCGTGGTTTCCTTCCTTTTTTCCCATACCACACAATTGTGTTCTCCCATTTTTTTCCCCAAGAATCTTTAATATTCGTTTTTGACCCATCTTCCCAAGTCGTCCGAGCCCTGGGCTCTGAATTTGGCTTTCTTCGGCCCACGGCACTCCTTTTTGGGTAACTGGAGATCTTGGCGACCACTGCTGGTTTTGCCCTTTCCTTGCTGAGGTATATCCCGTTACTGTGCCCCTTACCATTACGGTCACTTCTTCCATAACAATACTTCATCAGCTTAATTTCTTGGGGAAATTGAGTTCCTTTCTCCTCTTCGTTTACGTTTCTTCCTTTCTATGAGCTTTTTCTTTTTTTTTTTTTTTTTTAACCCCCCCCCCCCCGATCAATGGAAATTAACTTTTTCCTCTCGTTGTTCTTTTTACAACTCTATACCCCCGCCCCCCTACCCCAAATTACCGGGGATCCTTCTCTTTACCCCCCCTTTTTCTATATATAGGTTCCCCCTCAGGTGGCTCTTTTTCCCCATTAATTCAGTCTCCCATTGCGGTGGGTTGAGTTTCCCCCTTCATCCTGTGTCCTTCCCCGTTAAGCGGGATCACCTTCCCCTGCCTATGGCGTAATTTCCCTCTCCCCCTTCCATTTGCCCTTAGACGTGGTGGACACCCTTTCTTTTCCAATGGTATTCCTTCAGCGCCCGTCGATCGTTCTCTGCCCTTTTTTCCACTTCCTTATACCCTAATTCTCCCAAGGCTTTGTGTCGCCTCCATCTATTTGGAGCACTTCCCCCCCTCTTCCTTCTCTTTCCTTTTTCTCTTCGCCTAACTACCTAGTTAAACTGGGGCAATCTCAATCTAGTCCTATGGGGCCCTTTTCCTCCCTTTATGGCCACTGGCCGTAACTGCCCCGCCCCCCGCCTCCCCCCTTCACGTCATCGAGGTGTCTCAGGCAATTAGTAATCACCTCTTGCTCACGGCAAAGGGTTTATTTATTCACCCCTACCTACTATTGGATGTTCGGTCACAGGTAACTGCTGTCTCCCCGTCGTTCCGACCCCCTCCCCCATATTTTAGAACCAGCGCCTAAGAGGCCCTCTCAGGGTCCCCACCTTTGGTTAGGCGGGTATAGCTCTTTTTCTCTCTCATCCATTTTTACCTCTGGTGTCTTCCGTTCGGGATATTCCCACTCTCCCTGTCGTAATTTCTTCGAAAGGCGATTACCTGCGGCCCCGATGTTCTTGTTTCTGTAGTTGGAGGCGGCTCTTTCTTCCGAAACCTGCTTTTCTACCGGTTTTTTTTCCTCTAGGGTTCTTCCCTTGCACTTAGAGTTGTTTTTTTTTTTCAGAGAATTAGGTTTGTTTCTTCCCGTCCCCTTCCCCCTCCCGCATGCAACTGGCAAACACCCCCCTTAAATGATCTTTGGTGTCATTTACACTGGTTGAAACCAGCCCCATTCTCTCTTCGGTTTGCCCTTCGTTTGTCACCCTCTGAAGTTCCCTTTCCCCTCTTTCTCTCTTTCGCATTTTTGAGGAACATTCACCTACCCTCCCAGAGGGTATTTTTTTTCCCCTTCGAGCTGATTACCTACATCATTTCAGCGATTACCCCTCCCTTTTCAATCTGTTTCTCTTTTCATTTTCCTTCAGCCTCTCCCCTTCAAAATGCCTTTACCTCTCCCTGCAGTTCACGGACAACTGTAGGCCCTTCTTCCCACAGGATGAGATTTCTTGATAGTTAGAAGAGCATTTCATTCCTCTTGTTTACGTACCCTGTAATGAGATTTCCTTTTTCCTAATGATATTTTCATCAGAGATACTTATCTTTAGTGCCTTGTAGAGGTATTTCATTTCTCCTTTTGTCAAGACCCCCCAAGTCTAGATTCTCTTTCTACAATAAAATTGGTCTTTTTGCGGAATGTCCCGTAATGTATGGGCGTTTTTCACAACCATTTCTGAGTGGGAGGTCACAGGCTTTCTTTCAGAGTTTCCGCTTGCAACCTGAGTGATCTCGTCCCTCCCTCCCAGTAAACCTTTTTCCTTCTGACTGCGAATCTCAAGACGAGTAATGTCCCCCTTTCAAATTTTTGCCCACCCCTTTTTCCTTCTTTTGCATCCTTCCGCTGCGGGATACTTCGTGCTTGTTCACCGCCCAACCTCATTCTGTTTCCCCCTGACCCCCCGTTCGAGGTGAATTCTATGCTGGACGTAAAAGTGGTTTCTCTCACTCCTCGACATCTTTTGGAGAGAGGCCCTGATGCGTAACCCTAGTTTCCGATTCTCAAGCAATCCCTCCCTTTTCCGCTGTTTTGTTAAGGGCTGAAGTTCTAGCCTGGTTTGTGACCAGCGCCCCCCTCTTGTCCGCGCCAGATCCAGGTTTCATCATGAAGTCGTCTCTGTTTCCTCCTTCTTTTTTTTGGATTATTCCTTTACGTCTGGAGTGAAACAATTTTCCAGAATTCCGTTTCTTCTGCCCGCTCCCAGCTGTTTCCCCTGTGGGAAAAGGGAAAAATTTTTCCGAACATGAACCCTTTTCTCCAAATGTTCTTCTTCATCGTTTTTTTCATATCCCTTCCCGCTTTTACTCAGCTCTCGATCAATCGTCTCCAAAGGCAGGTGGTTTCCGGTCCCTCTTGTGTTTTTTTTCTTTCCCGTTAAGCATTTCTAATTTTTTGCCTTTTGGGAGGGGACCGAGAGAGGTCCATCTCTTTTCTTTTTACACGAGAGTCGCTGGTTACCAAATTTATATCCCCATTCTTCTTTTCCTCCAAGTTCGGATGCATTCTCATGGATTTGTTGTATTTTTTCTTCACTTCCTACTTTATCCCCTTTTCTACGCATCCAGCCTGGCGTCTTATCATGTTACTTCCTTCCCTCTGCGCTTTGCCAATAGCTTCTCTCGGGAACAAATTTGAGGACCTAAATTGACCCCCCCAGTTGCCCCGTAGGTTGCGCCCAGCGTTTTAGACCCCTCATTCCCCCTTTTGTGACGAAGCACCAGCAACTACAACTACATTTCCTTTCCCTTCCCCCCATTTTTGCCATCTCTGGCACCTTGTCTCTTTCTTCTCTTAATGAACGGGTTTGCGCATTCAGTTCTCCTTGCAGGTCCTTCCCCCCTCTTCTTCCCTTTACTCGTCCCCCCAGTTACTCCTTTTTTTTTCCGCGCCCTCGTGTCCCGGGCTTTTTACATTCGAATTCTCTGGAGGGGCGTCCTTTTTTCTTATCTTGCCTCCGCACGAAGCACGTTTTTGGAATCTTCCTTCTTTCCAGTCTTTTCCTCTTCCTGCTCATGTACCCTCCTACTCTTTTGTAGGACATAATTTTTCCCTTTCTTGTTTCCTTCCCCCAACCTGCTCACTCGGAATTAACTTGGTTGCAAAGTTCCCAAACTACTTTCCCTTTCTCCGGAGACGGTTCCATTTTCAGCATCCCCCCACTCCCTCCCCTATAGTTTTTTAGGGTTTGGCAAGTGGTTTCTGGTTTTTTACCTCCCCACCCTCCCCCTTCCCGCCCCTTACTTTTACCTCCTTCCCCTCGGTAAGTGGGTTGTTCCCTTTCCCCCCCAACCTTGGCCCCCCTTTATAAAATAACGGACAGACTACGATAAAAAGTGGACACCATCTCTTTCCTCACTTTTTTTTTCAGCGACATAAAAGTTCTTCCCTATTTGACCAATTGGTTGATCTGAAGAACCTAGATGTTTTCCCTTTTCCTCGGTATGTCTAACAACTCCTTGTGACCCCCACAATTGAAGTTTTTCTCCTTAGTCCTCGTTTTGCCTTATTGCTTTCAGCTTCTTTCCCCTTCCCCTCGTGTTTTTATTCGGGGCGTACGGTTACCTTCCCCCATCTTTTCTTGTCGGTTCCCTCCCCCTTCCGATTTGCTATGGGTTTCTTCCCTTCTTTTATTTCGATTTGCCAAAATCTAAAGTTTTACTCCTTTCCTTTAGGGGATGTTGCCTCTCTGTCCTTCCAACCACTGCCTTCCAAAAGGTTAGACCATCTGTTTCTTTCCTTCGATCTTATGAAAGTTTTTTTTTTCCCCCTTTTTTTCTCTCAATCTTCTCAAGAGCCCCCCCCTTACAATTACTCCTTTTCGATGCTGGTGAAATCACATCAGGTTTTCTCCCCTGCTTATTTCTCTTCCACCTTATCTTTCCCCCTCCCTCATTGAATCAGAACCCGTTAACCCTTTTTTCAATCAGCTTCGATTTTGGTAAACCAGAGATATCGCTATTGTTTAATTTCCTTTTCCTAATTTCTTTTTTTTTCCCCCACCTGCAGGTTAAAGTTATGGTACGGAATTTCAGTTTCCCCTTACCCCGACCCTCTCCCCCCCAAACGATTCTTTTACCTCGTTTGATAGACTTGATGGTTTTTCAGTTGTTCTCTCTTCCAACTCCCTTTTAACCCCCTGCGGGGTATCCTTTCTTTTAAGCGTTGGGTAAAGGTCCTTACAGCGCGTTACTCTCTTTCCTCTTTTGTTCACTTCCCCGCTACCCAGTACCTTGCCTTTTCCTCCCCTTTAGCTTTGTGTCCTTTTACCATTTGGGCACATTTTCGCTTAGCCCTGATTCTTTTGAACCTTTCCCCTCCCTCCCAGTCTTTTTTTCTCCTCCAGCTTCTGAGCTCGCGGCGGGCCGGCGTCTTTCGCCTCTGCAATTGGGTTTTGACACTTGGCAGGTGAACGCGACTCATCTTCTTCCTTTTTTTTTTAGTCCTTGGGTCCTTTCCCCCCACTTTTTTGCTCCAGTGATTTGCCACTGGCACGTAGGCGCCACCTACCTGCTTGATTTAGGTTTATATATGATCTTCCCATTCAATCCGGGTCCAGGGACTACCTCGGTTTTTTTCCAACCCTCCCATCCTCTTCTTTCCTTCTTGACCACGGTCCCGTGTCCGCTTTGTCCCCCTTTGTCCCCCCCCATGTCCAGCTGATCGCCCTTATAAGGTTATTCCCTTTTTCTTCCTTTTTTCTCTTTCATTTCGTTTTCGGGGCCATGCTACCTGTCTTATAGTAATTGCACTGGTTAGGATCCCCTGCACTCCCACGATTGCTTAGTTGGAGGTCTTTTATAGGCCCCCCCCCCCCCCGCCTCTTTTCTCCATTTTTTCCCCGAGTTTATCATCTCCTTCTGTGCGTAATTTCCCAATAGGTGTCTTCACCGAACAAGAAAGACATCCACCCCCCCGGCCCCCACCTGCAATCTTCGGGGTGTTGCCTGGGTCATTTAAGCTGACCTTAGGTCCCCCTGTTGTCACTACCTCTTTACAGCTCTCCTTTTCTTCAGTTTTTTCTCTCCTTTCAATCCCCGCACTTCATTCCATCGATTCCGACAAGGGTTTGCAGGCGAGCCACAGAACTCCTGATCTTCCCAGTTGTCCCCATTTTGCTATTCTTTCTTTTGCTCCCCCCCCCCCCCCTTCCCCCTTTCGCTCCCTGGCGTAATGCCCCGACCCCTTTTTCACCCAGTCGAGATGACAGCTTTTCTTCCGATCCATTTTTTTCTGCGTTCGGTCAGCTTCGTCTATCTCCCCCCACACCAAAAGCCCTGCCTTTTTTCTTTTTGGTGTTTTTCTTCCCCAGTGGTAGTTCTATTGATTCTAACACTATACCTTTTTTCCCGTCCTCCCTTGCTCGTTGGGGTACCTTCTCTTGATTCTCCCCCCTTAAATCCTCTCTCTTTTTTCAGTAGAGAGTGTTTGTCGCACCCCCCTTTTAGTTTTTTTCCTCCCTTCCACCTCTACGCGACTTAGGAATGGGAATCTATTGCCGCCTTCAGACATTTGACCTCGGTTTTTTACCCCATACCCCCTCCTCCCCGCGGGCCCTTGTTTTTTTTTCGCCCCCCCCTCCTGCTCCAAAATGACCTCTTGCTCTGCTTGCCCCCTGGATTGGCCCTGCGAGAAAAATTTGCATGGAGCTCTTTCTTTAGTTCATACAGAGTTCCCTTCTTCGAACCGATCTTACTTTTTTTTCTCTTTTTTTCCCCCTTCCATGGGGATTGACGGACGAGGCCCTTGGTGGCCTTAGTCGCCAAGAAAGACTATTATTGTTTCTCTTCTCTCTCCCCTTTCTGAGATATTAATTCTTTTCCCCTTCCGGCTTTCTTTCTTCTTAGCATCTGGGCCTTTTTCCAACAAAGCCGAACATTCCCCCCACGTCAGGTTCCTCTTGCATCGTTTTTTTTTTTTAGTCTCCACCCTTTTTCTCCGCCCCGTCTTCCCTTTGACTTCGCTGATATTTTCTCTCCCAGGACTTTTTCCCCCTTCGACTCCCAGTAATCCTCCCACCTTCTCATTTTTTCAGCCCCCTTCGTTTCTGGCGGCCAGCTCGTATCCGCTGTTGCGATCTAGGGTAACCTCCGCTTTGTCCCGTCGGATAATTTCTAGTATCCCACCTGCCTTTTCCCTTTTACCAATGTCATTTGAAGTGGGTTCGCGTAATCTAGAATTTTTTCTACTACACTCTTCCTGAAAAATGGCTCGCGATGTATTGCACCCCTTCCTCTCCCTTCCCATATTAACTCGCCTTCCTATTTATTCCCACCGGGGATCTCCCTCAACCTGGCCTTGCCCCCGAATCCCCCCCCGGCTCCCTTCTTTCCCAGCCCCTTCCCCAAGTCCCAAAAGCGTCCTCTTTCTTGCATTCTTTCTCCTCCCCCCTTCCATGACTCCGTTCACTCGCGAGAGTCCACCAGGCGTCCGCCCTCGGTTACAGGTTGGTTTTTTCACTTCCTGCATTCTCATTTCTTCTGAATCAGGCCGGGATTTTAGGTCCATTTGTGTGTAAGAACCTAGGGCACCCGAGTATATCCCTTCCCCCGTCTGCCGGCCCCCCAAGATACCCTGGGCTCGTCGAATGATGCGGTTACTTTTCTGGCATCAAAATCCACTCTTTTTTTTCCAATACAGCATTGTCGTTTTCCCTCTCCCCACCGCCAGTGATCCCGGCAGGTGTCTGATTTGACAAAACCAGTCCTCCAATTCCCCCCTTTTTTTTGGTGTTTGTGCCGCGATTTTTTTTCTTTTTTTTCTCCCCACGACCTAAAGTCCACCAGCCCCCGTCCCTAAGTTTGAAGGAAATTACCAACGGTCAACTCCTTGATACGCCGCAACCCTTTTCCAAAATTTATTGAATGGTGGTCTGGACCAACCCTAGGAGAACAAATATTTTTTCCCTCGGCGTTTTTTGAATCCACCACACCTGTCGACCCTCCCCGCGGGCCCTCCCCCTTTTTATCGTCCGAACCTCAAAGAATTTTCTTTTTCCGACGCTTGCCGCTTTTTATGTTTAGCTTGGTTTGTGTGTTGGCGCCTTTTTTTTCGACACTCAAGTGTTTTTTCCCCCCTTCTTCTTTCATCCAGTGTTCGGTCGCTGGGGCCTTACATTTGAGTAGAACAAGTCTCTTCCTTCAACTTCGTTTGGGGGCCTCTTTTTTGCCATTACGGCTGGCACACCTGTCCCAAACCTGGTTATTGGCCAACGCCTTCTACCTCCAGATTTTCCCTTTTTACCATTGCCCATTTGGTTTTCCCCGGGGAATGCCTCTTTTCTCACCCCGGCCACCTTCCCTGCGTTCTTTGCTCAGCTGAATGGATTAGATTTCTTACTGATTGCCGACGGATCTACCTACGTTCCCTTGCCCACAGCTTACTTTCTCTTTCATTCCCTCTTCCTACTTTTTCATC
>Ga0179593_1366100_pt1 | contig 11200 bp, 10 predicted proteins | sample CZODoug2_1_08_16_FD_185931 | JGI IMG/M metagenome (GOLD analysis project Ga0179593, IMG submission 185931) | Vadose zone soil fungal communities from Angelo Coast Range Reserve, California, USA - CZODoug2_1_08_16fungal (PacBio error correction) | ecosystem: Environmental > Terrestrial > Soil >... | reverse complement strand
TCTCTGACCCGAAGCCGTCGGGTGAGCTTTAGCACGGAGTGCTCTTCGTCTTTGCGATCTGACTTTCTTTTCTTTTTTCGTGGGGTTCTGATCTTCCCTGTTTCGCTTTCATTTTTTTCAAGTGGTCTTTTCCATTCGCTAGTTTTTTGAACATCTTTTTCGAAACCCTAAGTTTTTCCTATGCGTGACCTCCTCCTCTCTCTCCTCGAACGGCTCTCTTTTTCTTTGCTCCTTTTCCCCCAAATTCGTGTTTCCATGTGAGGATGAATTTTCGCCGAGTCTCTTCGAATTTCTCTCTCGCCTTGCGTTTGCTATTTTCCTTTAGTGCTCCTTTCCTTGGTCTTTAGGGCATGGCCAACGTGAAGTCTACCGAAGATTTAATTTCTATCCTTCTTGACAATTTTCTTTTCCTATCTGGCGGCCCCTTCGATCCCTTAGTGGTTTATCTGTTTTTTTCCAATTGGTGTTCCCGTTTCTTTGATGACCACACAGGATCAGGAATTTATAATAGTTTGTCTACTTCTTCCCCTGTCTGTTGACTCCTGCACACGCTCCTGGACTCTCCTCTTACTTTTCATGACGTTCCTTTCCTTGCCCCTGAAGCTTGGAGTATGGAGTCCCCTCTTTTTCGGTAGATCTTCCGGATAGACCCTGTTGCGCGGTCTCTGAAGTTTTTTCGGCTTGTACGACCTTCCGAAGTACCTTTGTCCCTTAATTTACCCAGGTAGCTATGGTCATCCTCTACTGTCGAACTGGAGGTGTTTATCCCCTCCCATGCAGATTCGTGCTCTACTCCTCTTTTATCCTCCCTTGGACACCGGAAAGGCGATATGTCAGATCTTTCTGCCATCTATGCGTCTCGAGCTTAGTTCTCCTCGAGAGCGAGCACTCAGCTTTTCTTTGTCTATGATGAGAAATGGTGGTCCCTATCCCAGCACGGAGTGACGCATGTAGGGGCTTTATAGTACGAGATGGATTCAAACTGCCCCTGTGTCCCTCTTTTCGAATCCTCTGAAGTCTAGCTCTCGCCGTGGTCAGACCCCCCCGCACTTTGCTAGGGCCTCTCCATCTCTTGTCTGCCCTCCCCCTTTCCTCTTGAAGATGACGGTCGACGCTTTTCCCCCGTTATTGTGTTTTGTCAGGTCGTCTCGACGATGACCTCTTCTCCCTTCCACCGGAATATCCGCTTTTCCCCGATGAGGCGTCTATCCCCCAATGGCTGCAAGCGTCAACGTTCTCGGTCGAATTCGCATCTGGCTCTTTTCGTGTGCGGAGTGGCAGTCATCTCCCCCTGTGGCACATCACTCCCCCCCGCTCCCAATGCTCCAACTTTTCCCGTCTCCCTTGTCGCTTTCTGCGCACTGTTGCCCTTGAACAGAGTTGCTCTACGCCCCCGAACTACAATATGGTCCGAGCCCGCCCTGTTGCGCCCGGAATACCTGAACCCGCGCTCTTCTTTTTTTATTTTTTCTTTTGAGCGTTCTTCGACTCTTAACCTCCGTCCCTATTTTCTCAATGTCGCCTAGGTCCGCCACATTCTAATTTGCGCATTAAGTTCTCCTTACCCCCCCACTGCTCTATGCCTTTCCGTCCTAGGTGTGTTTGCGATGGTTGGTACTGTTCGCGATGATTTTTTTTTCCCCCGGTTTCGCCTTGCGGTTGGATTTCCTGAGCCTGCACCTTTCCCCAGTTACGGCCGTGTGAGTACCTGTCCCGTCTGCGTCCCCCACTTTGTTTTTACCCCGGCACTCCTCTGATGTCGCATATCTGAGTACGCCCCCCCTGATGTCCCTTTCCCATTTCAAGGCGTCGTCGCTAAGGCGAATCTCAAATGTACCTATTCTACCTCCAGAAAAGATTTTGGCTTCCTGAGTTTCCCGATCGTTTCCCCTTCCCGTACTTTCTCTGGTCCTCGCTCTCCTTTCCCGTGAGGTAAAGTTTTTGTCAACAACCCTTTGGGGTATGCCCGGAGAGCTTCTCTTTGCCAGCTCCTTGCCGACCCGGCTAGACGAAGCTCTCCCCCTACGTTATTGATCAGACGAAGCTTCTCCCAGCGACGACCAGATTTTTCTTTTCCTCCTCCCCTCGTGTTTTTTCTAGATATTTTTGCTCCCCTTTGACGCGGTCGTTTTCTCCCATCCCGCCCGGTGGGTTTTTTTAGTCTGTCGGCTACTCCTCAACCTGACCCCTCGAATTCTTCAGGTCCGCCCCCTTTTTGTCCTGCGGCACGCGCATTTTCCCCTCTTCGTCTGAGCGAGCGCCTTTATCAGTTCTGGCGCTAGGTTCTTGGCCCTTTGCAGCGTCTCCCCCTTAGGTCCCCATCATCGTGGCTCAGCCGATACCTCCGCTTCGCTTCCGCTACTGTGAACGCCGTTTGCTAACGCCTGCCGTCCTTTTTTTCTTCCGGACGCAACCGTTTTTCCCCTTTGCCCCCCTGATGTTCTCTTTTTCAGCGATTTAGTTAGTTTTTCTTATCTTTCTTTTGACCCTCTCCTGCAGTTTATGACTTGGACCCTGTTCTTCGGACTCCCCCTTTTAGATTTTCCCCCCGCAAAAAACACCGAATTGAACCCCATCGAACACACCCCCTTTCTCTTCCGCCCCCAGTCTTCAGTTGGGGCGGGACTTTCTGGTCATCTTTTCAGCCGTCCAGATCTGAGGGGTTGCCTGTAATTGACCCCCCACCTCCTCTCCCCTTTCTTGGTCTCAGCTAGAGACGATCTTGAGCCAGGATAGACCTCTTCCTTGGAATCCTTTCCAGACAATAGGAACCCTTCTTCTAGTTTCTTTTTCCGTTTATAGCTCGTTTAGAGTGGATTCCACTTTGCAGAAAAGGTTCGCTACAAGCCAAGCACCCGATCCTGCTCCAGCGTCAGGTGCCTTCATTTCTTATTCTTTCTCAGGAGTTTGTTTATTTGTGTTTTTTTTTTCACATTAGAGTTCCCAGCCCTTTTCTTACATCTTCCCTTTACTCCTGTCCTTCCTTCTACCCTAGAATTGACGACGTGCCCCTTGCACACTTGCCAGTTCGAATTGCCCTTCGTTCCCCGTCAATACGTGCCCCGGTCCTTATGGAATTTAAGGGGAAAATGTACTGAGATCATCACCTCCCCCCACCAACCCACCCCTTCTTTTTTTATTTGCACCCACCTCGCAAACGTAGGTCACCGCTCTTCGTAATCTCTCGCCTTTCGGGTTCTGACCCATTTTCGACCCCGGATACCCCGACTGTCATACGCTTGCCCTCCGAGTGACTTACCCCTTCCCCAATTTCAGCGTCTATGGCCGAGAATTTTCTTTCACCGTGGTTCTTCTCGCGGAGAGAAATCCCGAATTGTGTTGATTGCATAAGCGAGTGTCTCTTTCTTCGGTTACCCAAGTTTGATACCTTCCCACAGAACGAGTTAGTTGATGGTTCAGGTCCTTCTTTTCTCGCGCCCTCCCAAGACCTCCTCTAGTTCATGAGGCAATCTCCAGTAGTTTTCCTCTGGTCAATTTAGTGTCGCCTCGTTGCTGTAACAATCACAATAAGCTAGAGATTTTCGTCTTATCCTCCACGTTTCCAGTAGAGGCCAATAAAGCTTTACTTTCCGCTCTCCCCCTACAGTCCTCCTTCTTTCCACTGGTAAGACCCTAACTTTAGTACCGTCATTATCTCCGGTTCTCTCTACGAGGCTCTGCTCGAGCTGACGTCTTTCGTCTTTGGGTTTACCCCAAGGTGATTTCCGCTCGCTCGGTCGAGTTTTTCCTTCAGACTTCGTGCGTTCTTCCCGTTCCTCCCCCAACTTACCCTCCCTGCACCCCGGTAGTGCACGATGTGACCCCCATGGAAGTTTGTTGTCGCCTTCTTTCACCAACCCGTACTCCTCCCACGATTTCACCTTCCAGCGGATCTCCGATCCCGTTTATTTAGTTTGCAGGTGTTCCGGCCTCCTCTTCATTTCCGGGTCCTTTGACCAGTTTCAGTACCCTTTCCCTTACAGGTCCTCACTTACCTTCCGCCCCTCTTGAGCACCTGACCGCTTCCCGAGACGCTCATTCCTTTAAAGCACTGATGCCCCCACTTTTTCACGAAGAGCGAAAAGCCTCTCGTTAATTCTAGAGTCTTCTTCGTCTTTTGTCTGCCTCTCGCACGCGGGTCCCTTTTGTTCCCCAATCTTTCGGGTGATCTCCGTTACTTAGCATCCAAGTTACCTACTTATAGGAGATCCTCTCTCCTTCGCATCCTCCTCCCTTACTCCGATCTAGCCTTTCGAGCGCTCCCCACCCGATTTTTTTTACCTTTACTATCTTTATCCTCCTCCCTTGGTGTGTGTTTTAGATTCGCTTAAGCCGTCGTTTATCTTTTCGCTTTCTTGCTCTGTGTATTTCTTCGTATCTTCTCAGGGAGATCTTGACTTCTTTCCTAATTTAGATGAGGGGCCACTTTTCGTTTCTCCTTCCGTTTACTAGAAACATATTAGCTCCCCCTCCCTCGGCCTTTTTGCCTGCCCACTCTACTCTCCCCGCTGACACCTTCTAGATTCCTTCCCCCTCCTTTTGATATTAGGAGTGCCCCCTTTGGAGCCAGTGCTCGGGATTTTTTGAGTGCTCTTTCCGGTCTCCGCCGCGAGCGTGAAGGTCCTTTTTCTGTGCGCCCCGTCCTTGTCAGTTTCTGTTTGACTTTACCCCTTACCCCCAAAACCCCACAACCCCACCCCCCTCACACCCCCCCCCCCCAAAAAACCCCACCACCCCACACACAACACAAACCCCCCCCCCCCCTTCTTCGCCGAATTGATCGGCGTCTTTCCTTCCAAACTCGATGAATTCAAGGGAATCTACTGGAGATATTGAATTTTTTATCCCTTTTGCATTGGTGGAGGTCTTCCCCTCCGGAGAACACGTCTTCCATTATTTTTTCTCGGATCATGGTTAGTTATGTTTTATCCTACCGGTTTTTTTTCTTCTCATCCTACTCATTCCCGAACTCGCCTGTGAGATTTTGAATTCAGTCCAATGTATTTACGAAAGTCGATCTTTCTCTCGCTTGCGTTTAACGTGCGTTTCGCATTTTCGCTACGCGTCTCGTCGGCTTGTAGAGAGTACTTAGGTGTAGATCTTCGCACTGTCGGCTTTCTTTTGGCTCCGCCTGCACTTCGGACGGTTATTGATTCTTCGACTCCCCGTTCCCGAGCGTAGTTATGTTTCCCTCCCTTCTCCAAGAAATGGAAACCCGGACCCGGAGATCTTTCTGTTTTCTTCTTTCGGCAGTTGATTTCTCAGCGCGAATGATTTTGTATAAGTTAGTTTCGCCCGCTCCGCGCTGTCGGTTTCTGGCTTTGTCCCCTTTTCCCTATCAGCACGTAATGAATGTTTCGACCTTCGTTTTTTTATGTTTTGCTCTGCGAGCGCCCCAGGTGCCTTCTCGGCCCTGTCGACGATGACGTCGCAAGCTCATTTTCAGCTAGTCTTCACTCTTCTTTGCGAGTTCCTGATGACCTTCCCTTTTCACTCGCTCCCTCTCTTTCCTTCCGATTGCTCCGCCTCGTGCCTGCCTTTGGCTCGTCGAGGCTCTTCGCGTCGGGACTTGTTCGGCGATCGTAATTGCTCGCGTCCCGCGCTTCTGACTCCTGAGCACCCCATTCGCCGTGTTACTCCCCCAATGGCGGCCTGGAGTCTTCACGTTTCTTTCTTTTCGTTTTTATTTTCTTTATCAGTTTATGCTTTGCGTTCGAGAGCTCTCTCTTCAAATCACCTTCAACCACGCGCCCCAATTGCCTCTTTTGGACCGCTACTTTCTGGTCCGAGGCTATGTCTCTCTTCATTGAAAATCCTCTTGAGTCGCCCTTATACATTTTACAGACTCCCTACTATGTTCACGAGCCTGATTTTTCAGTTTCGCAAAGCGCCCCCTTGTCTCGGGGCGTTGACCTTTTCGCTTTGTATTCTTCTCTTCCCCCCCTACGAGGTCCCGTTATATATTTGTCGTTCCCAGTCGTTCGAGCGACCCCCCCCCCCAAGGACCCTTGCCTGTCTGTCGAGTATAAGTACCCACCCGCTTTTCCGGCATGACTTATCGGTTTGTTTGTCCGCTGGTGGCCCTGGTCTTTCATGTCATTCGGTTTATTTCTCCGGAGGTTTGCCTACGTATTCCTGTTTCCATTTACGCTGCTTCTCTTTTTTGTCCCCCATACCTTGCTCGCCCGATTCCAACTTCAAGTTTCCCCTTATTCCTCCCCTTCCGACTCCTTTTGCATGTACTCTGCGTCGTGCGTAAGCACGAACAGACGGCCTCGTTTCCCAATTCGTCCGTTACCTAGCGGACGTTTAATCCGCAAGTTAGTCTCGGCTATGCCCCGAAACCCTCTTATTAGTGCCCTGCTCATTACGACGACAGTTGCCCATTCCCCCATGTCCTGACTTCTCCCGGGCCTCGTCTACTAGGTTGTAAATTTTCGCTTAATCCCCGTTCAAGCTGGCGGCCTCTTCCTTTTTCCCCTTCGAGTGCGATTTTGGACTTCTTTCAGGGCCTACCGACCGGCTCGACGAAGATCCCCCTGCCGTTTTTTCAGCCGACGCTCGCTCCCGGCGCCATTCTATACTATTTGACTTTTGGGTTTATAGATCGTTGTTGTGCGCGAGCGTCGGTACCCCCGGTTTGGGCGGATTCGTTAAGCTCTTCGGAGAAGTCTCCTGGGTCCCATGACGCCGACAGTGAGATGTCTCCCTCCGAAGACCAACTTGTACCTGAGTTCCCCATCTCTTTACCCACCTTAGGATTTGTCGTCGAGGTTTCTTCCAGTCGGCTCTGTATTTCCAGCGGAGTCCTTTTGCTTCGAAAGGACAGGTCCCCATCACGTTTTGGGCGTATCCCGATCAGCCCTTCCCTCTTTCGGCCTGTTCCGTACGGAATCCCCACTGACTAACTTCTTGCCGTCATGATTGTCCTTACCCTCCAATGCTCTTCCCATGCGGCCCCTTTTTTTTCTGCCCTTCTGATGCCACTGGAAGTTTCAGTTTTGCTCTGTATTTTGTTACCCCGTCTGGGAACTTCAGGCCTGCTCTTGCTTTACTTTTCTGCTCCTGAATCCCCCGCCGTCCGAGCACCGCCCACACTGCCCTTCCTTTAGCTCCCGGTCCCGCGTTCCCCAACACCCCTCTCCTTCGTTTTCCCGCCTCCCTTATTTTTTGTTTTGGAAGTCGACCCTTTCCACGCCAGGACCTTTTCTGACGTGTTTCCGTACCTTGGTGACCGACACGACTCTCAGGGGACCGTAGGGTTCGGGTAAGACGCTACGACCTTCACCATGCTCATCAGCGCTCGCAGCAGCGCTGAAAATCGTAGTCGCTGACTTACTGCCCTCCTCTTTTACTCGGATCTTGTCGCTCTTAGCGGTAGGCCCTGCGCAAGCACTTACCTCTGTTCGCAACTTTTTCTTCAAGATTCTTGATTTTTTGGTCCTGGAGGAGAATTTGGGTCTCGAGTGTTTGGGCTTTCGTGGTAGGCGCGAGAGAGTACCCTTGCCGAATCCAATTATACATCATTTAATTACTTCGACCCGCTAGTTACGTTTGACCTCCCTTTGGCTCACCTTCTCGTACCTTGCGCCTTGCTCATAGTGAAGAACTAAGGCTTGTTCTTCCAGGTACTCTACATTTTGCCCTTTCAGACTAACTACGAAACGTAGTTACTCCATACTTCGAGCTACGCAAACTTCAGGTGTCTTAACCTTTCTCGCTCAGTTTTTGTCCCGGCCATTTTGTGCGCTTTTTCCCCAACCGCTTGCTTTTCCCCTCTCGCCCACTCAAGATTAGCGTGCCCATACGCGAGCTCGCTCGACCTTCATCGTCGTCTAAGGCCGATCCCCTGGTCACGTTTTGGGTTCTGTCCGTTTCTCCCCGGCACATGATGGCAGCTCCCAGCTCAGTTTAGATTCTCGTTCACAGTTGAACACACCTCCCTTCGTCTTCTCCGAGCGCGCTGACGTCCGGAAAGCGGGCTTTTCGACGCATGAAACGACTCCTCGATTTGAGCGTCCAAGAACTCCAGTCTTCTCCCCTGTCCCTGAGTATTCTACCCCCGGGCCGGACAATCAAGACCGCTCAGTGCATTGGGTTTCCTAAACCTCGTACCGTATCCTTATCTGGAGGAACATACAAGGCCGATATTCTGCCCTCTCACTATCCCCAGACTACTGGAGCTGTTAGAAACGGACTTCACCAGTCCTTAGCACTTCTTTTACCCTTCATTTCGCATTCGCACTCCATCCTCCGAGTTTCTGATCGTGATTTGAGTTGGGCCGACCCGTTGTTTCGCTGTCGTAGATTTGGTCATTGGAAAGTTCGTGCGCATCCAGTCCGTTCGAGCCTTCAACGACACCCCGACGGTTAACATGGGTACGCTCCACAAGAGGAGAACTCCCTTGCCGAGTTTTGTTCCTCGGCGCACCTCCCCCCCCACAGGCCGAATGCCCCCGATCAACCCGCCAGGGATATCAGACGCCAGTCTTTTTTCTGAGAGCATGTTTTTCCCTTGCGCGTCTGCCCCGAGGAGATCTATATTCATTCATTTGCAAAGAATACCTAATCCCCCGCGACCCGAGCACCTGACCTTAACTTGGTGCGCGTCCCTCCCGCGCGCGCTCTTTATCATAAATCACTGTTTCAAAAATTTGCACGGCCTAGTAATTCGTTCTCGTCCCGGACCTCGAGGTTCTCCTTTCGTTTGGCGTGGGTCATTCTCTCTGCAGCGGCGCGTCCCCCTCAAGATGTTCGAGGTGCTCGCAGTCAGGAGATCCACTGTCACCTCATCTTACCTCGGAGATCACATCTTCCTGCGTCGATAAATACGCGGTCGCCGTTATCGCGCGACACGCCTTTTCTCGAGTCCGGTACATTCCCTCTCTCCTATCCCTCCCTGAAGTGTTGTTGTTGGCGATATTCGATTAGACTCCAGTCTTGCTGCGCTCTCCAAGTTTGAGTATCTCGTATCTGCGTCGAGGACGCTCTGATATGGCTCGACAGAGTTACGATGCGGTGAAGTCTTTTATGTCTCCTGCCTCCACTCCCCGCATTGTAGGTTGACACGCCAGCTTGATCTCTCATGGCCCCCACGCCGACGATTCTCCCATATCGCTTCTGACCGTAGTGATTTCTTACTGCCTTGCCCCTCTTTTCAGGCTGATGAGAGTCGTCCCGCGCGCGTAAGGTCCCCTTCTCGCGCGAGATGTACGTCAGGTGTCGCCCGTCTTTACTTAGTATCTAGACATTACTGAGTCCAGTAGGACCTCTTGCTCGGCCTAGCGGCATGACAACCCTGGATGACTACCTTTGCGCGGAAGACATCATGTTGAGCTTGGTTTAGGCAGTGGTCGGGTACGCCGGCGCCAACCCCCCTTGACTTCCATTGCTTTCTCCTGGGTCCCTGACCCCCTTTCTTTCTGTCGTTGACGCTCGAACGGAAGTGGTCTGCGAACGCCTTCTAATGCCCCGACTTTATCGAATCCAGCCCCTGGAGAAAAGCTGATGCCCTTCTCTGGTTCATCTCCCCTTAGCTGACTGCGTTTCGACTTAGGCCGTAGCACGACGGGAGTTGGTGCTGTCTGACGTAGTCGTTCGATCCCCTATAGTGGCCTTTCGGGCAGCCTTCCCGACGGTTACGGTAGTGAGGTGCTGTGATCCGCCCGTGTGTATGAGTCGTTATGTTACGCCCCTTGTCCCTACGCCTTTCCCATTCCACGACTGCAATCCGCCGCCCTTGCGATTTTCTGAGTCCTGGCTTTCTTGCCCGAGTCTGGATCCGCGCGCTTCCGCGTAACTTCTTCGGTGAGATGATCTGGCACTGTTCCCGATGCAGTCCACCCTGCCATGCTCCCTCGGCGTTTATGGATAGGCGATGCAGCACCTAGTGCCCGCTGACCGTCCGAATCCCGTTATTTCGTTTTTCTTCCCTCGTCGGGCAGAATCCGCGGCTCTGCTGTGAGTCCCTTTCTAAGAGGTTGTAGAACCCGGCCAGAGACGATGACTCCCGACGCGGTGTACCCCAGTACGTTGCCTCCGCTTATTCCTGCGCCCGCAGTTGCGATGCCCGCGACCCTGCCCAGCGCAGTACAGCTTATTTATGCCCCCGATGGCAATGCCTGCCTAACCCACTGGTTGCAGGCTTCGCACTTTCTCGGGTCTCCTTCGACCTTATTGATGTTAGTGTGTCTTCGGGTCTACGCGCTTGAGCTCCCCCCCCGCCCCGATGACCTCCTGACGCCTCCATTCCCCCCCTTCCTTTGGCGAGTAGGGCTCTTGTGTGAAAAACCTGCCGGGGTGACGCGCCCTGCTACGCTCACTCCGCAAAAGCTTTTTATCCCCCATCGGTCCTGTGCTCGCTCGAAGCGGACCTCCTCTCTGCCTGACTCCGTCTAGCGATAGCTCTTCTCTCACCCCCAATCGGTCAGGAGATCTTGCGCGTTTCCCGTTCGCGAGGGCATCTCACGGCCCCTGGTGGCTGTCCGAGTCGAAGTTCCCACCACCCCCACCTTTCTTGCAGGCGGCTCCCATCCTCTTTCTGTGGCCTTTTGTTCCTTTTTCGCGCTTTTCCGTCCTTTTTCGGATGTGCTCGGCGATTTGCTTCCGTATGGGGGCCCTGTAAAGTCTACCCTGACGTCTCTTTTGTACAAGACTTTTGATCCCCACTTAAGTTGTCTCGCTTCTCCGTGCAGACAATCATTTCCTCCGTGAAGAGCTCTGCAGCAGAACAGAGGCCTCGTCCTTTTGTCACGTTTCATTATAGGAAGGTTCCTCGACCTTATGGCTCGGCCCTCTTCCTCCCCTGATATGGACTTTTGTCGAAGCTGCGTGGACCCCAATCCCTGGTCGAATTCTCACGTTCCCGTCCCTTCACAGGTCAGTGCCTTTTTTTTTCCGGTGTTTGTGTTGTCGGTGGGGTGGGCGTGTCCATGTTGTGGTGTTTTTTTTCCCTTTTTTTGTTTTTCGTGTGCCCCCCTGTTTTGTGCTACGAAAGGTCAGCATTCCCCACGCCAGAGGGGATCGGGTCGAGACAGAGCTCCTCCTGATCGCGTGACCTGTTTGTTTGACTGGCTCGAAAGCAGTTTTTTCCACAGTCTTTTCGGCTAGGGAATCCCTGAGATCTCAGCCCCCCCATCACCACGCGCTGGCGTTTCCGACTTTGAGATTCATGTTTTATGTGTAATCTTACGCTCTCGCC
>Ga0179593_1351142_pt1 | contig 11200 bp, 17 predicted proteins | sample CZODoug2_1_08_16_FD_185931 | JGI IMG/M metagenome (GOLD analysis project Ga0179593, IMG submission 185931) | Vadose zone soil fungal communities from Angelo Coast Range Reserve, California, USA - CZODoug2_1_08_16fungal (PacBio error correction) | ecosystem: Environmental > Terrestrial > Soil >... | reverse complement strand
TGACGAACTTTCGTTTTTACCCAGTGGTTTCAATACATTTTAGAGTTTCACATTAGACTATTGTGATAATTTTCCTCACTTTTATACTTTTTGCATCTTACCACCGTCAGCTGGAGGTTGTTTCACCGATTCCCCGAGCTTCAGTCCTTTGCTACGTGGTACTCACAATGTTGAATGTTTTAGGGGTCGCGTGAAGACCCTATTTCTGTCCTTGCCCCCCCGTATCACCTTTGGCCCCCCTCTTGTCCGACAGACGTTTGCTCTTCTCACCTTTCGCTCCCCACACGTTTCTTTTTATTGTGTTGCGAGGTGCCCGGCAACTCTTGTTTCCAGGGCATGACCCGCATGCTCGGCTGCCCCCTTTGCTTTTTCCTTTTCAGGACAATTGGCCCCACTGGGTTTTAGGTGGGACAAACCACGTCAATAGCCAAACGACCCCTTTTCAAGTGCTCCCCATAAACAAACAACCGGTGCATTTTCGTGGTAGTCTGATATGTGATTTAACGTCAATATGTAGGCTATGGCCAAGCCATGGTGAATATGTGCGTGTGCTAATTTTTCGATTCGGGCCTGCCACAGATGCTAGTTTTTGTTTGCTTGTTCACGAACGACCGTCGTTCAGTTGGCATTCATTCATTTTTTTTCGAACTTACTTTTAATACTCCAGCGATTCTTTCACTTAACCAACACTTCTCCCATTTGTTTTTCTTTTTTCAATCTATTAATAAGTGTGGTTCAGAGACCTTTTCTTTTCGCTAAGTTGTGTCACCTACCACAGCCTGGACTACCTCTTTTCTTGCCCATGAATTCCCGTTTTTGGAGTTTTGGCCACCCACGCATATTTTCGTTCAGGACTATTTGGCGGCACCGCCTGCATTCTTCTTTTAATACCCCCTAGGATTGGGCAAGGGGGAACATATATGTGCTTCTTTTGAGGGCATTTTGACTTTTTTAAACCCCATTGGGGTTGAGCTTAACCGCCCTATAACCGCATGTCCTGCATCTTCACTCACATTCGTACCGTTATGCATCCTGCCTGCCCTCCACTTACCCCGAACAGGACCATCTTTCAGCCCGTAAGGAAAAGCCTTAAGACTCTGTCACCCCAAATCACCCTTGTGCGCTCTGTTTCAGTATGTTAATTGATTTTTGCGTTGCGACTTTAAAATTTGTTTCTTTCCTTGAAGTCCTGTCTGATTACTACAATTTTTACCCCAGGGACCTTTTCCTGTGTGTAATTTAGGGACGTATGTGATCGACCATCGGGACCATGCAGGCAACGAGTCCAGTAGTCGATGTTTCGGTCCTCCATGTGTGCTGCACTTTCAGTTCTCCCACACACCCCATATACAGAACAGAACCATTGAAGTTTCACCCCCCAAAACAGGTCACCACCGCCCAGGGGCTTTTTTTGTCCCCTCTCCCGTTTTTTTTCTTAATCCCGGTATTCTACCCATCATTTCTCTGAACTTTTTCGTGGATTTGTTCTCTATTTGTTCCTCTTTCGTTTTACGGTTTTTCTGCTTATTTTTCATCCCGACTTTTTTTTTAATTTTCCAGTGTGAGGGCCAACATTTCCTCCGACCACCCTGTTTCGTGCATTCACATGGGAACCGCTTTTTATCTTATGATCCTCGATGATCTTTCACCTCAATGTCCCCCCGTCCGTGTTCCCCATCCCCGCCCAATTGTCCCCCGCCCCCTCCCCTCCGTGTTTTTCATCCCAGTCCTTCACATTCGCGGGCTTTAGATTTTTGTCGGGCAGGGCAAGCCAATCAGGCATAAGGCCATTATCAGAAGAGTGGGGCACCACGCGACGGTGTATTACCATGCCCCCCCGATCTCCTGGAGTTCACCCCCTGACTTAAGAGTACCCTCCTTGCGTCAGGCGTCCATTCTTCTTACATCAGTGTTTCTACCTTCCCCTCGTTTTTTTGTGTGACGCCTTGTCTGGGTCTCTACGCTTCCAGCGTATTCCTCATTTTTGATGTCCTCCGTGATAATCATTTTCATCGTTCTGGCATATGCTTTTCCCTGCCACTTAGGCCCCCTTCTTTATTAGTTTCGCCTCGGACTCCTTGTATAACTTCTTGCGGATCGATTGAAGTTTATTTTTTTGGTAGGTGCTTGCGGCCTTTTCCTTTTTTGGCCTTTTATCCGTTTGATTCCCCGTTATTTCTAAATTAATTTCCCCCACTGTTTCCCACAGTAATGTCGGCCCCACCCTGTTTTCCTTCATCTTGGGCCAGGAATTTTCCACTTCGTAGAACCCCGTGTAACCACTTGGACTTAATCGTGAATTAACCTCTTTTTCCCTGAAATTTATTTTGCCCATGGTTAGTCGCCCACTCTTCACCAGATTTTTGATAAAAACGGGCCTCATTTCCATCTTTGAAATTGTCATGCTGCTTTCCGTGTCTCAGTATTCTTGGTCTTTCGTATGTCGTGAACCGATCGCCCATTGGTCAACTCAATGACCATCTCATTTTGATCACAGGTCCCCCCTCTCGTGCTAAAGCACCTCACCCGACGTGGCACTTTTTTTTGTTACAACTTTTCCCTAAAAAAACCTCATTATAACACATCGTTATCCCCTTTAGAACCCTTATTTGTCCCCCTTTTTTGAGTAGTTTGTCCGGTAGTTGGCCTCTTGTAGTCAGGCCGTCTGGTTTTTTTTTATGGCCGTCTTTGGGTTCGGGTGTGTAATTTATTCGTTCAGTTTTTCCAGCTACTGGGTTCCCCCGTTGGTTCCCCGTGCACTGTGGTCGGTGCTGATTCAACTTGTCCCCCACCACCCCACGAACTTGCCAGTTTCCACGGGCACCACCTTCCTCTTCTGCTTTTTTGGCCCCACCCTGCCCTTCAGGGCCGTCATGTTTTTGAAACGCTGGTAAAGGTCCCAATAGCATTTTTTGATGTGTACAGTTAGTCACTGAACAGATCGCTTTACCCACTTACTTTGCTTTTAGTTGTCAATGGTCTCGTGCCTTTCAGTGTCATCACCTGAATGTGTCAACCCCCGTCGTTTCCGTTTTCTTCACCCCGTGCGCCTGCTTTCCCCCTTTTAGCAGATTCATAGGCGGCTCTGCCTGTTTTGCCCTGTTTTCACGTCTTCACGCAGCCTATTCCCTTGCCACTAGTTCTTCGTTCCTTTCTGTTGGTGTCGATGTACCCCACTTCCAAGGTTTTTTTTTTCACAATTAAAGTCAATTTCCGCTTTTGGACAACTTCCCCAGGGTACGTTTTTCCCCCTGCTTGGCCGGATATGGGGACGCGAAGTCTTGGGTCCTCCCCCCCTACAATCCCCGTGTGGTACCAACTCCAGGGCCTCAATTGGTTTTTTCAGTGACTTGACGTTGCCTGGACCCTTCCGTTTTGATCTTAAGTGTCCTCTCAACACTTTCGACGTTTGCGTCCCGGCGGCGGGTGGTGGTCACACCCCCCCGATGCTTGGCCCCTTGATCAGTGCCCTCCTTTAACTTCCCTTTTTTTTTTTTTGACAAGAAGTGGTTCCCCGGTCTCCTATTTGTGTACAACCCCATATCCCTGGTCAGGGTTCTTCTTTGTTGCCCCCGGCGCTCCCACGCTTTGTGACCTCGATCGGTGGGTGTGCGTGCACCCCCACCCGCAACCCCCATTTTACGTCCAAGGACTGTCATCTGTCAGAATACCCTTTCCATATTCGCCCGCCTGTTGCACCAGACTTTACATACGCCCTTCTGCGTCATGGGTTACCATTAAATCTTCTTTCCCTCCTGGGTACCCCCACGTTGCCCCCAGCAGTGTGTGTGTGGTGTTGAACTCCCCCGTGTTCCCCTGAGCTTTGTACAGTAAGAACGGCCTTTCACCAAACCCAATCATCCCCGACTCCCCTGACCCGAGCCGGCATACCACACCACAACCGTCCCGTGAGGGGCCCCCACTATTCCTTGGCCTTTGAGAAGACACAAGCGGGTTCCTGGGAGAAGGGGGCCTGGTGTTCCCATTCCGCTTTACACCTCTTTTCTTCCCTTCCTTTTCGAGAATACACCATCACCCCAGTCCGATCGCCGTCCCGACCCCTTTTCCACAAGTTGCCTGGATTCCCCCCCACACCAATTTGTATTGCCTCCCTGTGACGTTTTCTCGATTGCCCCTCCGCAGTGTGGTGTCGGTTTTTTACAGCTATTTGGGCAGTTTCCTCGATGATTTCCCTTGTTTGCGCTTGCTCCCCTGTGTCGTGACCTGGTTTGTTAGATCCTGGCACGGGGATCTGATTGTGTGGAAGTTGTCAACTGCGCTTTGCGGACTTGTTTCGTGCCTTTTCGTTGCCCCACTCACACCCGTGGCTTTTTGGATTTTTATTTTACTTTTTTTGCGGGCCACCTACCATTTTCCCAATGCACGCCGCTTTTTTTTTTTTGGTTTTTTTCCTTTTCTTTTAAGAGTGTTTTTCGGTGCCTCTTACTTCCGGTTCGTCACCTAGGCTTTTGTCAGTTTGTCTTTCCCTTTGTTTTTCCGGAGCGATTGCCTTCGATTGTACAGTACTCTCCCATGTTTCTGAGCCCCCCCCCTCTTTAGGCAACCACCACAGCTCGGTCGACCTTCTTTTGTTTCCGGCACCGGTTTTTGGCGGCCCCCCCAAATGGCTGTATGTTCTCGGGCTTTTTGCCTTCCCTTGCTTCCCTGCGTGGCGTATAGGGTTTACTTTTTTGCCAACGCCGCTTAACCTCTGAAATTCCCACCCTAGGTGTTTTTCCCCATCCGTGTTGCAGTATCCTTCGGCGGGGGACCGGACTTTGGGTTCGCTCTTTTCTTTGGAGTACCTTTTCCGAGAGGCAGGGAAAACGATTTCTTTATGGTTTTGGGGTGTCTCTCGGTTTTGAAAGTTAAAACTTAGCCACGTGGGTCTCCCCTCCGACCCCCGGGGGCGGGGGTATCCGATTCGTCAGGTTTGGGCCCTTGGTGTCTACGGTTATGACAGCCCTTTACGTGTGCAATTTGCAACGATTTGGTGACAGATTTCAATCGGCAGTGTTCCCAACGTTGCTTTATCGGTGGTGCAAAGGATCGGGCACAAACGGACATACCGCAAGCGGTTGGACCTCCGCATCTCTACGCCCGAAAACGCCCCCCGGAACAGAGTGAGTTAAAAAAGACCACAAATAGAGACGTGCACAGCACACGCCCCATCAGGAGGGCACGATTCGATGCATCCAGGGTTTTAATTTTTTTCACACTAGCCCACATCGGTTCCGGCGGTGTATGTCCAGATGTTGCTCCCTCTTTTTTTTGCCATCAACCCGGATGGGACTTGATTCTGGTGCCTGGTCCGCGGTGGCGGCCTTATGTCAGTTTCTGGTCTGTTTCACATGTGTGTCAAGAGATGAAGCTCGTCCCGGTGTTGCCACCATGCTCACTCGGTTTCTTTCCTATCCGTGGAAACGGCAGAGCTTTGACAAGTTGTCTGACTTGTCCCCTTCCAATTTCTGTGTTTCAGGTTGGTTTCCTCCCCCGCCTGTTACAAGGGATCCTCTCTTTTCTTTGTTCCTTCCATCGTTTGTTATTTTTTTTTTGTTTTGTATATGAAACTGGGTCTACTTTGCACCGGTTTTTTCGCACCTTTTCTCCTTTTCCCCCCGGCTTCTTGTCCCCCCATCCGCCCGTGTGCCCCCGTTCCGGATTTGCAGCCTCCTGTCGATCTTTTGTTCCCCCACTTTTTCTCGGTGGGGACTCTAGGTTATTGTTGTTTTTTTTTTTTGTGGGTGTATCCCCCTATATTGGTGGAGCCCCCCAGTACATTTCCTTCTCCACAGTGCCTGGTCGGACTGCCCCCCATTAATCCGCACTGTTGTTTGACCTTTGCCCCAAACTAAGAAAACTCTTGGGAGTCTACTAAGTGCAAGACTTGACCCCTGACGCCGCCCGGACTTGACATTGTTGGGCGATATGTTTACTGACAATTCTGTTACGGGCACCACAGATTTGTCCATTGGTCCCTGCGTAGTTTCTTTGTTTTTTTGGGACCCTCTGTGATTTTGCTTTTTTTTTCCCATTCACTCACCTTAAGCCGTTTTAAAGCCCATTTTTGCCCCACAAGAACGATGGAATGCTGACCCCGTTCAGGGTCAGGCTGCTTTTTCGCTCAGGCCACCCTGTATTTTCGTGGACTGCAGCCGCGACGTGCGCGCCCTGGAAAGGCCCGGTGCTGTCGGAGTTGGCCCATCACTTGTTGGATGCTTTCGAATCTTTTGCCTGGTCGCCTTTTTTTTTGACAACAAGACGTGTGCCAGTGGTATTCTGGCCCTGGGCTCATTTGTTTCACTCCCAGCGTGTGTGCCAGGGGTCCAAACCACCGTCCTCCGCCTGCGGACCCGTCCTCAAACCACACTTTTTCTACTCAACGGCTGCTGCTTTTCAGGTCTCTCTGCTTCGCGTGGCCCCCATACTTGCCCCGTTTCCCCTGGCGACTCCCCCCGCCTGACCCTCCTGTAACCCACCCAGTGCCACCTCTCCCCTGACCCCCTTGGCCCCAGCCCCAGCTGGCCACGCCCCCAAGCGACAAGACCGGTTTTTCGTCCCGTCGTCCGCTGTTTTGACGACGCCATTTTTTCTTTCTGTGTGCCCAGTGTTTTTAGGTGCTTTCCATGGTTTCCTTACGTCTTTGGCACTTTCCTCCGCCCTGTTTAGCGTGCCAAAACCCAACAAAACTGCAATGGCGCGACCCTCCCGTGCAGCTTTTCTTCGGTCTTGCAACAGGACCTCTTGGCCGCTTTCTTGGGAGTTAGTTGCCTGGCTCCACTCACATGTAGTTTTTGCACGTTACCGACCCTGTTACGGTTGCGCTCTGGGCCTCCCCCTGGCCTATTTCCACACGGCGGCCCTCAGCCTGTTACTGAAGTGTGAGTTAGACCTGACCCCCCCCCTTAAAGGCTCTGTCGCCCGGCTTTTGGAGTGTGCCTCGTAGTAGAACCCAAAGCCACTTGAAGTGCTCCCCGAACCCAAGTTGTCACCTCCGGTGGGTCTCAGACACGCTCATTCCCACTACCTTGTTCATTTACAAGGGCCGCTGTCCCAAACCGCTTCACGCGCTGATCTGGTGATTCTACCCTTCGATAAATAAAAAAGACCCCAGTACTCAGCCCAACTATTTTTTTATTCTTTTTTTTTTTTTTTTTTTTTTCCTTTTGGGCTTGCTGTTGGCCCGCCTGCACGCATCTGTTTGGCCCTACTAGGTGTTTAGTTGATAAGGCCCCAAGATAGAGCGCCTGTGCCGCCGCTTGCTTTGATGGTTTCTATCCGTTGAGCCTCTTGGACGTTGCCCTCTGTTTTGCTCGGGGGTCTTTCGACTGGTGCCCATTGGCTGCTTGTTTCGTCGAAGGCCCGAATCTTGGACTCTACGGTAACCCGGTCGAATGGACCCCCGCCCCCCTGGTGCAAGTCCCCCCCAGCCCACTGACGTTACAACCCCCCCCCCCAAGCCCACGAACTGATCATTGGGCCATGTCACTTTTTCACAGGTAAGGTGTTTTTGCTATATTTTGTCCTTTTGTGGCTGCCATGCGTCATGTACATTCCTTTTGGTCATCTTTTTTTCTGTCCGCTTATATTCCCCAGCTCTCGTGTCGTTGCCAGCTATTGTGTGTGTCCCGAGGACAGTGGGGCATTCGTTTGACGCACCGCCCCCACCAGCAGTCACTTCGGTCCCCCCCTTGGTTAGACCAGTCAACAGCCCCTATATGTTTTAGACAATCTGTTCCCTATGTAGTTTCCTAGTCCCATGGGACCTTTTCTTGGGTTCAAGCAGGGGCGTTCCCCTTCCTCTTTTTTTGTTTCGGAGTGTTTGTGGCCCTTTATTGCCCCCCCATCACTCTCATTAGGCTCCTTCGTCTCCCGTGCCTGCCCGCGGTTTTGTTTCCCCTCACCAACAATGCACAATACACCGAACATTGGATTGTGTGCCTTTAGTGATCATCGATCTGTTGTGGTCTCCTCTTTTTTGTGATTCTTCAACCCACGCTGAGTTTATTTCAAATATACTGTCACTACGTTGCCGGTACCTCCTATCCCGCTATGTCCTTGTGCATGTTCAACGACCTGATGCTATATTCCCCCCAGTGCCCGAACCGACGGCCGCGCTTGAGCGGCTTCTCCTTTTTTCCCATGACCCCCTTAGGTCTTTTTTCCGTGTGGATTTTTTACGGCGGCCCGCCCACCATTTTCCTTGTAGTCCATGATTTCCGCCCCCCAAGCCATAGTACTATGGGCCCCTTTTTCATTTCCTTCCGCTTTATTTCTCTGTGTCCCCTGCTCCCGTTTGACGGCACCCCCGCCTTCCTTCCCTTAATTGAATATCTGTCCCCAGTATGCCTACCAGGTTCCGAGCGTGGTGACTTTGCAGGTCTTCCGAGGCAACCACCCCACCCGATTTTGCCTATTGACACAACTTAGGACTATCCCCCGCTTCGTTTGACACCCACCGCGACCGTTGTGTCCCTTGACGTGCCCGTCCCCGCACAACCCTGCACTGCTGCGACGACCCCCAACGCCAGTCACTACGTTCTTTTTGACCCGGGGTCCCGTTTCTTTGGACTTTCCTCCGCTTCTGTCGGTTCGATTTGTGGCCTGGGGTCCAAAAATCTTCGAGGCCTTTTGGGTGCCCAGTTACCTTGGACATTTGATTGTGAAAGGTTGACCCCCGCATGGGTTTGGGTTAGCGCACCCCGTTTAATAGTAAAAGCCTCAGTGTTAGGCCTATTGATTCGTACCTTTTGAGGTGGCCGCAGGCCCTCCCTCCCCCCCTGCCCCCGCAGGGCACGGAGTCCAGCCTTTCGTTCCCCTCTCCCCATCCCCCAACACCACTCTTCCCCCCTTTGCAGCCGCGGGGGGACTTAAGGCCCGCCGATGGTCCTGTTTCAGGTACCCAAATTCGTTTGCGGTTATGGTCAGGGTTAGTCGGCTTAGAAGACGTTTCCGGTCACCTGTCCCCACCACGCCATAGGTACCCTTTTATCCCTTTTGGCTTTTTGCCATCGTTCCCTCCATGACCCTATGATGCCCAAGGCAACGTCAAACCCTTCCAACCCCCCCTGCCTTTTACGCACCCCCACCTTGCGCGGTTGTCATTTATGCCCCCGGTCTCCTTTATTTCAACTAGTGACTCCATCCATTGCTTATGTACGTGTTTTTCTCTCACGATCTGGTCGGATTTTTTAGTTTTTTTTTTTCTTTACCTTCTTTCGAGTACACTTTCCTTTTCCCGGGACTTCTGTTCGAACCCCATTTTTTTTCTTTTCTGTCCCTTTTGGGCCCCCTCCACCTGCCGGCCATCCCCCCCTGGGTTTCTGCCCCCCGATTTTTGGACCACCGGATTTGCTTGATCCGTGGGTGACGAAGACTTGCGCCTATACGATTCTGGTCCAAACGTTGAGAAATCCAAGCTCCTTATGCGCATTTCTTCACCACAGACCCCAAGAAGGGTTTCACACCCTCTCGATTCTGGACGTGCGGACCCCCCCAGCAGAACTGTGATCTAGTGGCGGCCTTCGTCGCGCCCCCTTTCACCCCGACGTTATGCCGCCGCTCCTGGGCATCCTGTAAACCCTTTTTTTTTGCCGAGTTCCATCCTGCCTTCCCTCTTACCCCCCTTGCTTCATCTCTAGCTTTTCTTTCACTCCAGTTTACTGGGTTGTTGTTTTTTTTTTTTTTTCAGAGCTTTCCATGAGTCGTTTCTTCCCTGCTGGAGGTCACTTCGGTTCATTCCTCTTTTTCCACTCGTCACGGGTCATGACGACCTTCCCGCGCTGGCCTGACGCTGTGGTAGTCGACCTGAAAAGCCCTTGGTGATTTCCTTCTTTTTCCTTCCCCAGTCTCGGTCCCCGCAGAATGGTCGTTTTTGCTCGTTCGGGGGACCTTTTTTTCTATTTTTTCCTCTCCTGATCCCCCATCAAAATTCAGTTCACTTAGTTGCGGCACCCGATTCCTTCGTCCTGGGCCCATGCATTGTTACCTTTACGCGTCTCCCCCCCCCTCCCACTTCTGTCTTTACTCTTTCATTTCCTTCTTTTTTTCCCTTTTCCTGCCCGTATAGCACTGGAGGATTGTTTAATGTTTGGCTTCTTTCTTCCCGGTTAAGTTTCTTCCCCTCTTTACGTGGTCTTTTTTTCTGTCCCCCTTTTTGCCTCCGTTCCTCTGCGGATGGCCGGAATCCCTCATTTTTGCAAGGCCCTTTTCGGACCGTTTCCCCAAGAGACCCCACACCCTGTACTTCATTCCCTCCCAACCCCCATGACTTTTTAGGTCGCTCAGTCCCCGAGCGTTTTAAGGGAGTGGGGCGTACTGGGACGATTTTGATTTTTTCTGGCCGCCGTGTCTTTTTGCGGTGTTTGTCTTGGTATGCTCTTGTTTTCCCCGTCGTGCCATGCACTGTCTGTAGCCCTGCTGTTCGTTAACCAGGCCTCCACCACCTTTTTCCATGTCCGTTGCCCGCCCCCCAAAGTTTTCCACTACCTTTTTTTTTTTTGTAAACAACTTGTAAATCGGCCGGTAGTTTTCCCTTTTCACAGTGTCTTTGCTTGTTCTACGCAGGCCTTCATTGGTCCCCCCACGGTTTTTCGCAAATCTCCGCGCTTTGGTCTCCACTGAGAAGGGCACACGGTCCGCGCACGTGTTCCCCCGGTCCCATTTCTTGTGCTCAGCTCTCAATTCGCCGGTTCCAGAATGACCAGGCCACTAGCCCTCCGCCGCGTGTGTTGGGCAAATTGTTTCTTTTAGGGCGATTGACTTTCGGGTCCCACGAATCCTTGGTGCCCCCTTCCTTTTTTCCTTGTTCCCCCCCCAAGCCCAATGGGCGCTCGCTTTGGTGCGGATCCTCGGCCATTCTGGCGTGTGCCGCCTAAAACAGCCCGGGGGTTTTTCAACCCAGCGCGGCCATCTGTACGTCCGCCTCTTTAGTCCCCCGTCCTGCTCAGCTCCGGTTTTGCCCCCGCGGCCCGGGCACAAGTAAAAGTCGTTGCTTCAGTAGGACCTTCCCCTCTTTGTGCACGCTTTTTTTCAGACCCGAGAGCCTGTGGTTGTGCCCGTGACAACTGGCAACGACTTCCTTCAGCCCGATTTGGTCGTGCTCCCGCAGGGTTCCTCCCTTTAGTGTCACATGTTTTCCAACAACCCCCAGCACATACCCCTGGTCGGATTATGAGTCATGAAACCGACCTGATGTGCT
>Ga0179593_1343669_pt1 | contig 11200 bp, 22 predicted proteins | sample CZODoug2_1_08_16_FD_185931 | JGI IMG/M metagenome (GOLD analysis project Ga0179593, IMG submission 185931) | Vadose zone soil fungal communities from Angelo Coast Range Reserve, California, USA - CZODoug2_1_08_16fungal (PacBio error correction) | ecosystem: Environmental > Terrestrial > Soil >... | reverse complement strand
CACATAAGAAAAAAAACCAGAGATGATTTCTTCCTTCCCCCACGTCGTTCTGCACCTCGCGTCAACGACCTCCAAGTGAAACCCCCCCCCCCTAAGACCCTATGCGTTTTTCCCTGGGTCCCCTGAAGCCCCGATTTTCACCAACCCCCAAACAAAATTTTTTCACCCCCCATGGTACCGCCCGGAGTGTTTCGTCTCACGCTGCTTATGAGCCCCATTTTTTTTGATGGTGGTTTCTTCGCCCTTTTTCTACCTCCTAGCTGACTCCCTCCGTATGGCCATTTTTTTGCCCCAGTTCTGTCACTCCGGCAAACTCTGGTTCCGATCTTCCGTCTCTAACTCGAAAAGCCCTAGTGATCACGCCCCCTTTTATGGATTCCCCTTTCCATGTCGCCATGTCCCCTTCTTACGAGTTCGTTCGAAGTTGCCTCTTCCCTTACATGGGTGTATGCCTGTTTTTTCTTTCTCCCCCCCCTGGAGGACTTTTTTGATCTTTATCCCCCTTCCTCTGTCAATCATGGTCCTGGTGTTTTTTTCCCGTTCCCCACAGACTTTCGTTACGCTCTCTTTGCCGTGCTGTTTTATGAACCCCTTTTCGTTGAATTATAAGCTTGAAAGATCCCTTTTGCGCAGCTGCGCACCCCGTCGCTTTTTTTTTTTTTTTTTTGAGGCCCTCCATCGAAGTCTGGAACTCCCCCTACAACACATAATTTTGGTCGCCACTCTACTCCTTCCCGTCCCCCCGATTTCTCACCCCTCCCGTCACTAGAGAACGCCCACTCCCCTGACATACGTTCCCCTCTTCTGCACAATTTCCGTTCTAGATTCCCACGCCTGGATTCAGATTTGTTTGCTGAAGTTACCCGTGAGTGCCCCGCTGCCTCTCTTCTGTTTTCTTCTTATAAAATCCCCCTTTGATGGTGAGCAGTTCTCGTCCCGTATGTTTTTTTCCCACCAACCCGTTTTTTCCCCCCTGCCCTAATTATCTCCCCCCCAGACAGACCCTCCACCTTGATGAATCCTCTTTCCCCCAGTCCAGACACCTTCCAAACTTGACCCCCCCCCCCTTCCAGTTGTAAAGAAAGCTGACGTTCGCCCCCCAGCGAGGTTTTTTTCTTTTTTTTCCATGCGTTCCCGGCGGGACACCGCCCTGACTCTTTTTTCGTTTTTCCACCTCCCTACTATCTTCTTATGTGGTTTTTTTTTTTTTTTTTTTCATTACCCAGACTGCAAACAACACCCCCCCCCCCCCCCCCCCCCCCCCCACCCACCCCCCCCCCCCCCCCCCCCCCCCCCCCCCCCCCCCCCCCCCCCCCCCACCCTCCCCCCCCCCCCCCCCCCCCCCGCCAAGAATGTGATATTGCGCCCTTCTCTCCTCTTCCCGCCACTCCTTCGCAAGAATTGTTTTCCCCTACCAGCGATTTGAGAACCTTCGTTTGGCCTTTCCTCTTATGTTTTCTTCCGGTTTTTTTCCTCCCAAGTTTTTTTTGTAACCACTTACCACCCACACCGCCAAACATTACGTAACAACCTCTCGACCCTCCCGTTGTGACCCCTGACATGAGAAGTTGCACGCCCTCCCCTTATAACTTCCTCTCCCTCATCCTTTTCCATTTTCCGCGCCGTAGCAAAACCGGGACATTCCGACTCCCCCTCCCTCCAAACAAAGTTTTCCGAAGTCTACTTTACCCCACCCCCCCTGCGAGCAGAGCCCCTTCCCTCCCCCCCTGTCCTGACCCCTCCCAAGGCTCCACTTTTGCATACAGAGATTCCCCCCCCTACCTGCGAGCCTCTTTTTCTTATTCTTTTTTTCCAGTCCTACCAGCAAATCCCTCCCTTCTTTTCCGGCGTAGAGAAGGTATTATGTCTCCTTTTTTCTCATGAGTCGAATTTTCTTTGGACTTTTTTTTTTTTCTCTCCTTTTTTGGTGATCAACAAATTTTCTTGGTCCCACCTTTTCTCCTTATTTACTTTCCTTTAACATAGTGTAGTTTCTTGTAGATGTGAGACACTCTCCTTTTTCTTGTTCTTCCCCTTCCTTCCCGCCCTACTCTATATCCCATGTACGGATCGTCGTTTCTGTGAGAACCCCGGGGTTCTGGACATGTCTTTTTGCTCACTCTCCCCATTCCCATTTTGGATCCCTCCCCTGGTATAACCCCCCCCCTCTGTTTCCCCGTTTCGCTATCTCCGCCCCACCCCCCCCCACCTTTCCCCAATCCTATCCCCATTAGCCTAATCCCACCTATTTCAGCAGAGTTCCTTTTTTTACGCTTCCCCCCGTCAACCAAGTAAAAGCACAACGCAAACCTCTTTCTCCCCCCCGCTGATTTTTTTTTTCTTTGTTTCCCTCCCTTCCTCTCTCCTGCCCACGTCCAACTGACGGCTCCCCCTTTTTTTGTGGACCCATAGTCGATATCTCTTTCCTTTGTCTTTATTTTCTACCTTGTCCTAGACCAATCGATGCCCCCAAAAAAAAGGACCCCCCAATGGAGTATTCCACAATCCCTTCTTTCGTCTCCCTCCCCCCAAGCTGCTTCAGGTCCTTGTAGAGGAAGTAAGACACAAGGTAAGAACTCACGCAGAAAAATGAGATTAATCTTTTTTCCGCCAAGAGCCCCCTTTTTTTCTGTTTCCTCAACGTCCGCCGCAGTTTCCACACTTCTTCCATCATTTAGACCCCAGTCGTACTATCCACCCCTGCCATCCCCTAAACTTAGAACGAGTCTCCTTCCCTCCCCTCGTGATACCCCTAGCCCACCCTGAACAACGATCGGCGTCATCTCCCTCCCAGACCCCCCTTTCCCCGCAGATTGTTTTTTTTAATTTTCTACAAACCGGTTTCCTGTCCTCTTTCAATTCCTTCCCAGACACACTCCCCCCCTCCTCCCGCCGGCTAAAGTGTTTTTTTTCATCTACGCCTGATTCCCCCCTTTCTTCCCCCCCACTTGCCTTTGTCCTGGAGATTGGCCTTCCCTTCTAGTACTGCAGTCTGCAGGCCCTTCCTTCACCATATGCTGCTCTTGTTGTTCAACCTTTGAGAGGTAACCTTTGCATTTCCCCCCCCCCCCCCCCCATGCCCCCCCCTACTCTCCGACTTGCTGACGGGACACAGTATTCCTCCGCTTTTTAGTTGAGTTTTTTTTTTTTTTTCGATCCCATTGGTCTCAGAATTATAAGGGAGCGCTCACCTTTCGGCTTTTCTCCCCAGATATTCTCTCGTTCTGAAGTCCCCCCTCCCCCCCTCCCCCCAGCCCCCTGCCCCCTCCCAGCTGTCCCATAGAGATTTCCCTTTTTACGACTTCCAGCATGTCACCTCTGTTCTCTCCCGCACGTCCCTTTTTTCTCATGCCTTCTCCCCCTTTTCCGTGGTGTAGACAACTTCTCGACCCGTCCGTCCTGCACACCCTCCTTCGATGAGATACGGGCGGTAGTATGTCTCTCCTTTTCGTTGCCCCGTTTCCACAACTCCCCTTTCCCTTTAACCCCGCCTTGATTGAGCCTCCTCTGCGTCTTCGTCCGTCTTCGCCCCCAAAACCCCGACCACTTTGCTTTCACAGCCACGTCATTCGGACTCCTTCCCTTCCCCTCCCCCGAAGGGCGTCACCCAGCCTTCGGGTTGATCTTTCTACATTTATCATTGGTTTTTGTTGCTCCGAGTTCCCGTCCCATGGCTCTGCACACTTTTTTAACGCCCGTCCATTTCGCACTCCCCCCCTGATGTCCCATTCTCAGACTGCGTCTTTCGTCTTTGGATTTGGCCGCGGGAGCGCGCGGACTCCTCTTCATTCGCTCCCCCCCCTGCAATTCGTAGAACGGTTCCATTTTGATCATCATAGCAAGATCCCCTCTCGACGTCAATCCCTCCCTTCTACTTCTATCCCGCTTTTTTCTTTGAAAGAGCGAGGGCCTCTCCCCATTGTGTTTAATAACCTCCTTCATTTGTTTTACTTTTTTTTTTCTTTACCCCCTCGAGTACCCTATCGATCTTCCCCTCCTTGAACCGAGTTTTATTGAAGTCCTCTCCTCATGCTCCCCTAAGCGGCTAAAGTCCGGTTTGCGGGTAGTCGTTAGAAGTATCACCCTTTCCGGATTTACCCCAACCCAGGTGTTTCCCCACCACAAAAGGGAATTGTGTCTTTTGGTTTCCCAACAAACCCCCCCCTTTTGGGGGGGTTTTTTTTTTGGGGTCCCCCACCCAACCCTTGGACTTCCCCCCTCGCACCTCTTCTTTTCTGTATCTTTCATTGACCGATAAGAGCCTTGCCCGACTCCCTTCTGATAGTCCCCTCCCTCTTCCAAGTACTTTTACCGTTTCCGCGGGCACCTTTCGGACTTCCTCGTTTCAGACATAATGAAAGCAGCTGGCCAGGACTCCTTTCTCACTCTTCCTCGCATTTTCCTATGGAAGGCTCTTTTTGACCCTCTATGTTGTGCTTTAGAATAACGTCCTCCCAGTATCCCATTAACCTTCGCCTGCCCCCGTACCGTCTCTTCCCTTTCCTACAAAGGTAACTTTCCCCCCCTTTAGGGTCCCTCTCCTTGGCCCCCCCCCTTTCGGTTTTTCCACAGAATATAGTAAGGAGTACTCTATCCGACTTTTTCCCTGGTTTTCCAAACCGAATCTTTTTTGAGGCCCCCCCTACGTATAATGTCACTCCGTTTCCTGTCTCTCGTGACTGATTGGATTGCCCCCCCCCCCTTATTTCCCCATGTTTTGGGTTTGTGGCAGTGAGAAGGTTGACCCCCTTCACTCACTCTTACCCTCGTGTCCTGTACCCTTTTCTTGAAGAGGACCTTGCTCCCCCAGCAAAGCGTTGCCTAAGGTGAACTGGCTGTCGCCTTTCCCACTTGTTTTTTGTGGGTGTTGCACAGCCCCCCCCCCCAGTCTGCACCTTTTCTATATTTCGAAAGGAAACACTCCCCCAGGCCTTTCATTCTGTTCTTATGTGACAGATGTACTTTCTTTTTTTTCAAATTCATTTCTTCTTTCTCTTTCCTCATTAGGGAGACGACCCCCCCGCTGCTTTGTCTGCCCTTTTGAGGCCAGGACCTCCTTGTTTACATTTTTTGAGATTAGTTAGGTTCTTTATACGTTCTTATTCTGATTCGTCCTCCCCCCCAACCTGACGAGAAGGTTGTAACTTGCTCCAGAATCGCGGCGAACATGATTACTTAATATAGACTCGCCTCCGCGTTCGCCGAGAATATCCGGTGATCTTCCGTTTCCATGTTTGCACTTTTCTTGCTGTCACCGATTGAATTTTCTTCGATGTGTTAGTTTTTCCCAAGCAGAGTTGGGAAGTACCCGCTGAGAGCCATAGTCACAAACTTTCCAGTGCCCCTACTTTATATATGCCCGCGCCTCCAACCACATTTTTTTTGAGCCAGACGGTCTGACTCGTTGATTCTGACCTCCTTTTTTCACATGACCCTGCTTCTTTTTTTCATTTCGGATCTTGATGTTGTGAGTTGATTTAATTGGGGACCCCAATCTCGGGAATAGGATCTGAGGCGGACAGCTCCCGCCTAGTAACATGGGAACCCGCCTCCTGGGCTTCCTCTTCCAAAGCACCGAAACTTTTCGTCCTTTGCGCCCCCCCCCCCCAGGATCAGAAATGCCCCCCCCCGTCGACACCCCCCCCCCCCCCCATAATCCTAATGTCACCGCACCTCTCGGAAGTCTCAGACTACTTTGATTTTTGTTTTTTTTCTTTCTTTTTTTTTTTAGTTCCTCTTTTATTTTGTATTGTATTTTTTATGTTTTTTTTTTTTGTTTTCTTTTTTCTATATTTGGTTTTTTTTTTAGTATGTTTTTGTTTTTTATTTTTTTTTCTTTATTCTTGTTTTTTTGATCTTTTTTTTCTTTTTTTTTTTTTTATTTAGTTTTTTTTTTCTTTTTTTTTTTTTTCTTTTTTTGTATATTTTTTTGTTTCTATTACTTTTTATTTTTTTTGTTTTTTTGTTTTTTTTTTTTTTCTCTCTTTTTGTTAGATTCGCCATTCTTCTAGACATCAGTATGGGATCAGTGTTGTTTTTTTTTTTTTTCCCATTGCCCCGCCTCATTTCGTCGTGCTTCTTTCCCTATGGCCGAAATCTGGTAGGCTCAGTTCTCCAATTCCTCCGCTTCATTTTACCCCTGACTGGAGCGTTGAGCTGAGAATTTTTGTGTAGTTTATGTGGGCTGCCTTTTTTCCCCCCCTATAGCCTCGGACCTCAGCTTCTTTATTTCTTCTAGTCAGCATCCAGGGATTCCCCCCTTCACATATTGTCACCCAATTTAAGGAATGTTTTGAAGAGTTTTTCTTCGATACCCTTTGGGTTGCCCCACGATCTCTCTTTCTGGGAACCCCTTCCCCCTGTTTTTTGTGGTTCCCGAGATCGTTTTTGCCTCTTTGAAAGAACACATGATAAGCCAATCCCTTTTCAACCTTTGAGGAGTGTTTGGCCTCCCCTTTTGCGCCCCCTCCCAGAGTCACTTTCCCCCACACATGCGGCCATTTCTACCAGCTCCGGCCGGCACCCGTTACGGCGCTTCTATTAAGAAAAGTCGTGAGCTCGTTTCCCCTCTGATCGAATTATTTCGGATTTGATTTTATGTGATCCGTTTCTCCTGTTCAACCCCCCTTCTTTTTCGCGCCTATCCCCCTCATTCGCGTTCTCCAGTAGTTTTTCCACCCCACGACCATCAACCGATGATTTCTCCCTCCCCCCCCCTGTTATCCCTGGCACCCCTACAGCCACCGGTTCCGTTCCCCCCCCACCATGGCTCCCCGTCCCCATCACAGCTCACTTTTTTCTTTCCCCCCCTCCGAGAAACCCCCAGAAGGATCAATGGAGACCCTGTTCGGAGTATTCCTCAAGAAGACAGTGTACTCTGTGCACCCCTTGTTAGGCATTCTCCACTCCATCTCCTGGAACCCTTCACTTTTTTTTATTTCCGGACACCCAATGTCTCCTCCCTTTGGCACAAAGAATCCCGACTTTTCCTGCCCTGTTGTTTCCCCTAAATCCGTTCAGCTCTACGTAGGGCCCGGATTTCGTTTGATATTGTAGCCTTCCGTTGAATTAATCTCTTTGCTTTCCCAGGTGACCCCCCCCAGCCCACCAGCGCGAAGATTTTATTGAGCTTCGGACACTGTAATGCTACACCCTGCGGCTGATTCCTCTTTTTCTATGTATTTCTGTCTTTCCATTAGAAGAGCTGTACTCCCTTTGTCCGCCTCTCTCCCCTATAAAATTTTCCCCCCGCGTACTTTTTTTTTTCTTCTCGCAACCTTGGCTGTTCCATCGACAACCGCCCCACAAGCGTCCTCATCATTCCCTATTCCCCCCTACAAACCCCCCCTCTCAGTTGTCCTTCCCTTCCAGGTAACCTCGCCCAGACCCCCCTCCGTGTTTTCGTTTTTCCCCTATCATTTCCTTCCTATTCTCAGATTCTTTTTGCCCCCCTTGTGTACTTGTTATCTACCATAGTCACATTTTGCAAGCTTGTAGGATTGGTAAAAAACTTCCTTTCCCCCCTAGCCACTAATGAGTAGCTCTTACTCCCCTTGCATCCTCCGTTCCTATACGACAAGAGACATCTCCTTTTGGTTTCAAAACTCAAAGTATCCCCGCCCCCAGTACCAGTTCTTACAGATTGACTTCTGTACCTTCCACCACTGCACTTCACTCCTCCCCCTGAGAGCGTACCCCTTCCAAAAGTACCATACTTTGCTGCTCAAGATTTTTTCCCCCTTCCCTGTCAAAAAGTAAAACCCTTTTTTCTTTCCATCTCGCACTGACCTTCCTCGTTAATTCTCATGCCACCGACACCCGCGTCCTCCTTGGCCAAGTCTTGTCAAGTTTTTCGACCCCCGCACAACAGTAGAAATCCAAAGACCGGCCTCTCTGCAGTCTCAGTAGCCACCTCATCGGACCCCCCCCCGCTCTGTGTCACCTCAGGAACACTTTTTCATTCTGCTTACAGTCCCCCCTAATGTGTCCCACCCTTTTTGACGTTGCCCCCCCAATCGTCCCCCCCCCCCCCATGGTTTCTTTCCCTCTTTTTTCCACCCCCTTAAGAGCCACGTGAAACAAGCATTCTTTCCTCCCCCTCGTGAATGTGCTTGTGTTGCCCTCCTTCTCACTTTCCCCTGTCGCGCATTCTTCCTCTCAATCTCCGAGCGGGTCTTTTCGAGACATGGCGGGGGTTGGTCCCCTTTTTTCCTCTGCCGGTTCTCGTCGCGTTTTTTTTTTACTTTCTTGGACCTCGCCCTCCTTCGTTGTGTTTTCGTGACAGCCAGAAATTGTCCCACTCGCCCCCGCGTAATCCCTGCGTCACCCCCCCTCCCTTTCTTTCAGTCTTTTTTTTTTTTTTTCTTCGTTGCCCGCGTCCTATGTGCCCTCCGCGTGGATGGTCATCCTAACTCTTTTTTAAGTTTTATTCTTTTTGATACAGCCTCCGCCCCAAAACACAAGAATTTTCTTGTATTACGTGCCCGAGTAGGTCTTGCCCACTGGGTCTTCTGTGAACTTTTAAATCCTCCCGTCCCCCAACTCATTTTGTGCAGCTTAGTCAAGTGTGGCTATTTCTTTGTCCGAATACATCCCCCACCTTCCCCCTCTCTTTTTCCTTTTCTCTAACACAAGAAATGTGACTTTGTTTTTCCCATTGGCTCGGTTGTGTGGAGAATATCCTTCCACTTTTTGACAAGACCTCGGTTTGGCATCCATCTCTTTTACTAACATAATTTGTTGTTGTGTTTTAATCTACGGAAAAGAAATGGTCCAAGTAGGCCCACCCTCCCTCTATTTTCCTGCTATTCCTATCCGGGCCCCCCCGTGTGTGTTTTTTTTTGCCCGATTCCCTTTGCTGTGCTTGTTGACTCTCCGTTTCGACAACGCATTCGCTTTCGAGATAATCCAAGAGTTCGCTCGGGATGCTGACCACCCCCCCATCTACTACCCCATGATTCATGTTCCCGACCCGTACCTACACCATTCGAATCGTTTTTTTATTGCCCTTCTAGCTCCCCCTTTTTGTTCCTAAACACGATGGTCCGAGTTTAAGCCCGAATATCCTCTTCAGCTTAAATTGAGTTTTCCCGTTTTTTCGTGATTCCCTTTTTCGGGAGCTTTGGGAATCTTGGCTGTTCCTTCCTGTTGGGCGCGTCGAGTTCTTAACGATATCCCTTCTGCCGGGTAACTAAGCCCCAGCACATTACTCTCAAAGCGCGGGGAGACGATTTTATGCCGATCCTCTCTCCCGAATGCTGAGCCTCGCCTGTAGTTACAGGAAGGAACCCAACGCCTTAGTCACCACCTTTATTTGAGTAGGTTCGAATTGTTTCTATTTTAGTTTTCACCCACCCGAATTGGGTTTTCTTTCTGTGGTTGGTCAGCCTGACCGTTTCATTCGTCTTCCTTGATTCTTTTTGTTTGGGTTTTGGTGTTTAAGGATACCTTTTTTCCCCCTGGACCGTTTTTTCCTCCCCTTTACCCTCCGCGTTTTGTACAGGTGGGTTTGTGTAGAATGTATAAGTCTTAGATCCTCTCTGTTTCAAGGGGATTTATTCCACGTGTAACTTTTGTCTCCAAGCCCCCTCCCCGCCACGTTAGAGCGGAACAAAAAAACCCCCCCTTGGGTAAAGAGGTTGAATGTTCCATTTTCTAGATTACCCCCCCGTGCCGTCTCAGCGGAAAGCCAATTAATTGTCCCTCTCGTTGTTTTTGGGAACCCTCTATCCACCCCCCCCTCCCCTTCTATCCCGTCAAAAGCTTGTCGGTAACGCACCCTTTTCTGACGCGGCCGCTGCTTTCTTTTTTTTACTTGTGACTACTCGAGACTTTTTACAATTCTACTTTGTCCTGTAAAGAAGGGGATGAGTTACCCCCCCTTTTGTTCGTTCTGCAATACGTTTTCCGTATCCCTGTTTTTTTTGGCTTGTGTCAGACTACACCCCCTTAGTAACTCTTCATCATTTTAGAAGGGACACCCCCCCCCAGTTACTTAGTCCCTTATTTTTCGACCCCCTACGAACGTCCAATTCTTCTTACTTTCTATATGATGGTCCCCTTGCCTTTCTGTAGAAATCTTCCCACTGTGGCCTCCTTTTTTATTCCTTTTTTTTTCTTTCCGATTCCCCTTCTTTTTCAATGCCCTACAGGGCATTGAAATAGTCCTTTTTTTGAAAACATTTTGGCCCCGTCCCCTCCGCCCGGCGTTCGTTCGTCTTCTCCTATTTTTGACTACCCAACATGCTGTTGCTTTACGGCCGTTCCCCCCTCAGGTCCGTGTCGTTTAAATCCCCCCCTTTCTCCGATTCCCGCTGCCGCCTTGTGCGAAATTCCCCCCTTCACCAGCATTTCACCTTCTAATTCCCCCCCCTTCCCTTTTTTTTCTCCCCTCCCCCCTAAGAGCTGAGATGTCTTTTCTGTGGTCCACAGACGGTAGCAGTTGACACTTCCCCCTCTTTGCTCTTTCTCGCCTGGCCACCTCTCGCCGTGCCCTACGTCTGAGTTCTCGCCAGATGCCCCCCGAGTATTGATCCGCGAGCTTGCTCTTTTCCGTTTACTTGTTTTTTTTATTGCATCACACTTCCGCGGTGCCAGCGGATGAATTTTACTTGTTGGTTTGATCGCCTGCACTCTTTTCCTCTCGACTCTCTCAGGACACGTGTTTTGAGTTCCTCCCTCCGACGGTTGAGTCTTTTTTTTTCTGGCATCTACATCCTTTTTTTGCGCCCCACACTTTTTCATTTCCCCCCCACTGGCCCGTAACTGAGGACGTTGGTAGGTTATCTTTTGGTTTTCCCCCCGAGAAGAGATGCTTTTCTTTGTTTGAGTTGTTCCTTTCCGGTTGCTGGCATTCTTGTCGTGGTCTCTTTCGCCCTGATGATCCTTGTCCTGTCCATTTGTACCCCAACACGACTCCATTTTTTTGCCCCTCTAGTTTGGTTGTCCTCTTTCCTTTGTCTCGTTTCTGTAGGTAAATACACTGCCTGCTCCCTTTCCTGGCGACTTTTGCACGCCTTGAACTTTGCCCTTCCCCTTTATTTTGTCCTCCCCTATTTATCTCCTATTCTTCCCCACGACGTGCCTTTGTTTCCTCTGCAGCATTCGTGTTCTCTTTTTTTTTGTTTGTGCCCTGGCTTTTGTGTAGCTTTGTTTTTTGATTTCTAAATGGCTTGTCTTTGATAGGTGAGGGACTTTAGTA
>Ga0179593_1620062_pt1 | contig 11201 bp, 12 predicted proteins | sample CZODoug2_1_08_16_FD_185931 | JGI IMG/M metagenome (GOLD analysis project Ga0179593, IMG submission 185931) | Vadose zone soil fungal communities from Angelo Coast Range Reserve, California, USA - CZODoug2_1_08_16fungal (PacBio error correction) | ecosystem: Environmental > Terrestrial > Soil >... | reverse complement strand
CTAGATCGCCCCTCTTTCCGTCAAGTTTCCCCTTCCCTGTAATCCTTTTTTTTCGTTTGCAGCTCTCCTCCCCGGGGTAAATTTCATTTTCCACTTTCAACCTGGGCAAGGACTCCCGCAGGTTTCTTCTTCCCTTTCGCCATCCCCTGACCTTCTTCTAGAAACCCCTTTTTTTTTTCGGAAAGTTTTTATCCCCCTTTTTTTGTTGCTCAAACAGGCCGAAACTCATTTTTTTCGTCAAACCTTAGGGCGGACTTCTTTTTCTGACTTTCTTTAGACCCCTTCATAATTTTTTTTTCCCTATCTTTCCCCTACCTTTTTTGGTTTGTCGCCCCACCTAGAGGGTCGTCTTCACTCCTCCTGTGCAAAATTTCTTTCTTCCAGTCAGGATCTTCCCAGGAGTTGATTCCTGCGAATAGTCGCTTACCAGAGGGGTTTTTCCCCCTGCCACGGTCATCTCTTGAGGGAGTCCTTCGAGGACTTTTTTGTGAGCCTTTTTGAGAGTGGATTAGAACATTTGAGACTTTTTTGCTGATGGAAGCTCCCCTTTTCTTAGGGGAACTCCATCCTTCCTTCCCCTCTGGTGAAATTCTTCTTTTTCCGCCTCTATTAGGCTTTTTTTTCCTTTTTCACAGGTCGACGTTTTTTTTCCTTCCCTTGCGCGTTATGAGGTCCTCGCGAGATCGCGTAGACTTAGATTTGGGGGGAGAGCTTCTTGAGACCCCTTTCCTCACATAAATTCTTTCTTCTGCCGAAAGCTTTTTTCCTTCCACGTCAAGAGAAGATTTCCTGAGGCATGGACAGTCTGACGGGTCTTTTCCTCTCTCGGTTTTTCTCCGCTCTAAGTTTCCGCTATGTTTTTATTGGTCTGGAGGGATGGCTGCACATTTCTGCGTTGGCGTCTCTTCAGGATTTTCCCTTCTCCTTTTCGGACCTCCTGGGTCTTTCTTTCCTTTTATGTACCCCTTTTTCTTGGAAGCTTTCCCCTTAGGAGGAGATGATCACGAGGGAAAGGGTTGGCTGCCTTTTCATGATTAAGAGTACTCGATCAGAGGCCCCCTTTTTCTTTTTGCTTTCCTATTTCCCTTTTCCTGTAAAGCCCCAGTCATTAAGAGTCCTTGCGCGTCAGGATATGTTTTGCTTGTGGCCTGTTTCACATGTCCCCCCGGAAGTTCTTTTCCTCGGAAGGACCATAGCCTCCCCTTCCAATTTTTCAAGCATGAGCTTTTTTTTCCCCTCCTTTCTCATGAGGAGGTTGAGTGATTCGGGTGTTGGTTTTTTTCATGGTGTTTTTCTCCTTACGACCCTCTGCCTGGTTTTTTTTCCGTTCGCTTCTTGTGTAGAAGCCTTTTTTTTTCTTCTCCGGTTTCATTGCAGCGGGTCACTGGGTCGATTCCCTGTCGAGCTTTTTTCCAGGCGGAATCTCTTTTCGGAGCATGACTTCTTCCTTTTCCTTTTTCTCTCCTTTTCACCCGTTTGGGTTTTTTTTTGCCTGTTTTAAGGGCTGGAGACGAGACCCTTTTGCACCTTTCTATTTTTGATCCAGGAAGGTTAGATGCGTAGTAGTCTTGCCAGGGGTCCTTTTCCGGTACCCGGTCCCATTTTTGCTCCAGGCCCTTTTTTTGAAGGTGAAGATTTCTCGCGGTCCCCACGCCTTGCTCTTCTCGAGGGCCCGCGCGGGTGTGCTGACTCTCCTTTTTTGTTGTTGCTTATCTTCAGAACTTTTCCTTGATGACTTTCCCCTTTTTTGACAGAGAGTTTTTATTTTTCCTTTCACTTTCTTTGATCGTCAGAAAGACTTTGTCCCTTCCCCGCCCGTGACAACGTGTAGAGCATTCCTTTTCCCCCACCTTCATTTCAAATTCTCTCCCCCCTTTTTTCTTTCCGGAGGAGGTTCTTTTCTTTTTTTTCTTATTCTTTCCTGACAACATTTTTCTTTTTTGCCGAGGCCCTTTCCCTCTCCCGCTTTACTCAAGGAAAGCTATCCGCCTGGTCCATTTCATGGATCGTCCCTCCCTATGACTCTTTCCTCCCTGAGAGAAACTTCCCCCCGGTTCAGAGGGTTCCTTCTTCCTGAGACGACTTTTTCCCGGTGCTATGTCATCCCTCAACCCTCAACCCTTCCCCCAAACCTCCTGAAGGAATCCTCATGCCTTCCGTTGCAGGCTTAGGCCATTCTTCCTTGAGATTCTGCCCGATTTCTCCTTTTTTTTGACCGTCGCCCCTTTTCTTGCGCGTCACGAGTATGGGTTCAGTCGTTGATAGTTTTTTTGTGGTTGGTTCCCGTTGAAGTCCTTTTGCACTTTTCTCCACTGGATAGTATTTAGACCGCTTTCTTTAAAAGCTTCACTGTACAAGATGGAGCTAGATAAGCGCCTAATGAGTGAACTTTCCATTTTCACACTTTCCCTCTACCAGGAGTCCTTTTTGACTAAGTTTTCCCGGTGGCCCGGTATGCTGAGCGCATCCACCAGCCAGGCCAGAAATTCCTTTTTCTCTCAGGCATCCCTTTCCTGCGCCGACTCTTCCTAAACTCTTTTCCCTTTTTCGGAGTTTTTTTCCTTGCACAATTGTCTTGCCGCCCCAGCGGCCGAGTTTAGCTACTCGTACGTCGTCCTCCTCCCGTCTCGCCTCCCTTCCCTTGCATTTAGATTCCGCTTCTCTAGGAAGTTCCCTCAGGAGCGTTTCGGACGCTCCCTGGGCGACTCACAGGCCCGTACCGTTACCCCTGATGGCCCGGACTTTTTTCTTCCTTTCCTCCCGGACAGAGAAGGAGACCTCCCCTTTTTCGCCTTTGCCTCCCCACATGGGTTTCCCTTTCCTCAGGGCCTGGCGCCCGGGCCCTCTCATCGGTTTTACGTCCGTACCACCACGACCCTTGCCGGACAGTTTCTCCTTTGCAGAGGCTGTCTCTTTTGAAACTCCTTTGTCATTTACAAGACGAATCCTATAGGATACTTTGAGGACTCCTTCTCCCTCGATGGTGAATCTCTTTCTTTCCCTCCTTTTTTTTCGTAGAGCCCCAAGCTTTGACTCTTTCTTTGGTTATTACGTCACTTCCTATTCCCTCTTCGTTTGAAAAGGCATGCCTATATGAGACCCCTCGTAGCCCACATCAGAGTTTCTTTTACCCCGGTTTATGGCACTTGGCCGAGATCGTCTTTTTTCTCTTGGCTGGTTCCCCCGGTTGGCTGAAAATTTTCTATTTATTGAGCTTCCTCGACCATTCCCTCTTCTTTTTTACCCGGGCAGGCCTTCCTCTTTTTTTTTCCGGTTTCTGAACGGAGCAGGTCTTTTGAGGGTTTCTTCATTCTCTCCCTTTTGTCTACAATGTATTTTTCTGGAGAGTTTCTCTTACGAGCGCTGAAATAAATCCTTCGGTCAAAGTCTTAGGTGTGGTTCCTCTAAGCCTTATTTTTTTTTTACCTGCTGGAGGACTCTTTTCTTTAGGCTCTTATTTCAGCTGTTGAAGGCTTTCCTAATGGTCTCCTGGATGAGGTGATGGATTTTTTTTTATTGGACTTAGTCTACCTTCGTTGTCGTCCACTGATGGTTCTTTTTCCTAAGACTTTCCGGAACTTTTGTCAGAACAGTATTTTCAACCTGGAGTTTATATCCTCAGGAGGAGCTGCTCTCCGCAGCTTCCTTTTCATTCCTCCACTGCTGGTCCCTCAAATGTCCAGGAATCTTCCTGAATATGGCAGGAATCATAGGCCCAAACCCTCCCCTTCCGTGATCCTAGTCCTTTTCTTCCGGATATTCTGGTGGCGTTCTCCTCTGAGCAAGTTCGGGCTTGTTTTTTTCCCCCAGTCTTTTATCCTTTCGCAAATGATCCTTTCTCCAGACTCCTTTTTGTAGCATGAGGCTTCTTTTCTAGGGATTTTTCTTCGATTATTTTGAAAGACGTCTTGGGATTCAGGTTTTTTTACCCGACGTACGTGGATTTTCCTTTTCTCTTTACATGTGTTTTCATCTGGTCACGTTACTTTTTTTCATCATGGTTTGGGAGTCCTTTCTTTTTTTTTCTCCCAGGGGCCCTCTGTACTGAGCTGGCCTTTTTTTCCTTTTCTCGAGAAGGGTTTTTATTAGGCAATTCTTCCCACAGTGACTCTGTATCCAGTTTATAACTTTTTCAGTTTTTCTTTCCTTTTCAAGATGAGTCTCTTCTTTTCTGCCTAGAAATTGAGGAAGGGAGGTCTTTGACCAGGAGGAGTGAGGTGACGATAAAGGAAGTTTCTTTCAGGTGGGACCCGTGTGGTTTTTCCCCTCCTCTTCTCAGAAGAGTCAGCTTATTTTTCTTTTGAGGAGATGAGCCTCTTTGTGTTCCCCTTTGTCTCTTCAGACAGGAATTTTTTTACCCTTCTTTGGCGATTTTTTACCTCCCCCCTGCGAACTTTTTATCCCCTCTTCCCTTTTCCCCTTCCTGTTTTTTAGATCAATGTTTGCGTCCAAGTGTAGAGACCATGTTCCCCGATACATCTCACCTTAATGGAGAACAACTGAGAGTCCTTTTCTCGTCTTCAGGATTTCCTTTCTCCAATCTTTCCTTTTTTCCCTTGCTTTTTTTCCCGCAAATGCCTTTTCCTCCACGGCACCACCACCCCCCCCCCCCCCCCTGAAACCGCCGAAACCTGGATTATCCTCTCGCCGGGAAAGAATTTTCCCTTTTTCCATTGAGCAACGTCATCTATTTCCCGGCACCAGAACTGTCTGATTTGCTCAATGACTTCCCAATATCCAACATTCAGAAAGTCCCTGCTCTTTTTCCAAGGATTTTCCGGCTCAGCATGGCGCTTCTTCGTCCTCCTTCTATCGATGCCAGTTGAATCTTTTTCTGACGAGGACCTCCTTTTCGCGACGAGCTTTATTCTTTTTCGTTGAAATCTTCCCTCCTCGTCCTTTTTTCTTCTTTCGAGGATTTTTTTAGCAGGTGAAAAGCTCGCCTATTCTTTCGCCTCCAGGAGACCTTTTTTTTTCCTCTCTCCACTGTACCCTTTTTCCCCGGCGACTTCTTTCCCCCTCCTTGCCCCCTTACCTAAGACTTTTTCCCAACTACAGTTGAGAGACAAATCTCCACCAAGCAAGGCCCTGCACCTATCGCGCCCCCTTATCTTTCCCTTCCCTTCTTGCAAACAGTCCCCCACTCCTCCGCCCAGTAGTCTTCCCCCCTTTTCTTCCCATGAAAGTTTGGCAGGGTATAGGAAAACTCAGTGTTTTTCTTTTTTTATGTCCCCCGAAGAGTTACCCGAGGCCCTTCTGTCAGATTCCCTGCCCGAAGATATTTTTTCAGCAAAAACTTCTTTTCGAAGGAGGATGAGCTCTTCAGGACCACTTTACGACAAGGTATAATTCTGTAAATTTGCCTCCTTCCCTCCGATATCGATTGTCCAATTCCTTTCCCTTCGTAATTCAATTGTTTTTTCGAGGTTTTGTGTGCTAAATTTAAAATGGTGAGCCGAAAAACGAGACACATGGGAACCCTCCGCTCCAGAATGGGAATCCCCCTCAGGGCACTCCTCTTAACCCACCCTATGTTTTTTTTTCCGGGCCGCTGAGCGATTTAATATTGTCAACGAATTCCTTCAAACTGGCATATTTCTAATCTTTTACCCCGGGTGGAATGAATCGCTTAAACCAAGAGCGGGTGTCGCCTCCCTTCTCCCTTTCTATCTCCTCCCTTACCCTCCCCCCTCGCCTTCTACTCCTTAAACCCAGTCCCCGCATACCTCCCCTCTTCGCTCTCAACCTACCCCCATCCCCTACATCCACTCCCCCGCCTCCTCGATTCACTATCCCTCTCCTACCCCCTCTACTCTCCCTTACCAATACTCCCCTCTTCTTACATCCTCCCACCTCCTTCCCCCCCCCCCCCCTCCATTCTCCTTGCCCACCACTCCATTTCTCCCCTCTTATCTCCTCCCCCTCCCCCCTCCCCACCCTCCTTGTCACCTACACCACCACCCCCCCCACCCCCCTGCGGAACACCTCCCCTCCCTCCCCCAATCTGCGCAAGCTCTCCTCGCCCCCTCCCCTCCCTTCCTACTTTGCCCATCCCCCTCCCCCCTTCCCCCTACACACCCTTATCACCTCCTCGTCGTCTTCCCCTCTTCCTTCCCTCCCTCCTCGTACCCCCCCCTCTTTCACCCCTTTCCTTTCCCATCTACCTCCTCTTATTCCCCCCCCTTACCAGTCCCCCCCCCTCTACCCCCCCTTGATGTCGACCCTCTACCTTCTCCCTTCTTCCCCTCTCTTATCTTTTTTCCCTCAAGACATCATTGTTGTTGTTTCCCCCCCAAAAGCTCGTAGTGAGGTATTTCCTTCACCCCTGAAACTTAACGAGGGAAGCCCCGGAGTCTCCCCTTGAGGGCTAATTAGCTTTCGCCCCCCTCCCTTCAGCGTTCTTTTAGAAGTCTTTTTCTCTCCAGCGGGGCTCTGGCCAATGCTTTCTTAGCATTTTCAAAGGTGTTGTTTCCCCCTTGTATCTTAGCATTCCTTTCCTCCCCATTTTTTCAATGGATTTCAATTTTTCCCTCGTGAATTCCTTCGGTCTCGACATTTCACATGCGCGCTTTTTTTTGGAGAACTTGTTTCCTTTTTTTGTTCGGCCGGTCCCTTCGAACTCCTCGTGTTCTTGATCGGTTCGCTTTTTTTACCCCACCTACATTCCGGCAGAGGGCTGCGGAGAGATTCTTTTTGTCGAGACCTGATCCTTCTGCGGAAGGTCTTCTAAGTTCCCTTTTTTTCCTTTTCTCCTTTTTTTTTCCTCTCTGCACGAGCTAATTTTCTTTGCGGGAGGAGGCGCCTAAGGCGAAGGTTTGTCGCACTCTGAGTCGGGATGGCCCTCTTTTCCCTTTCCTTCCTTCCTTGTGGAACAGGGATGTTTTTCTTCTCCAGGTTTTTTTATCGAATCTTTGTGACCTCCTGCTTTTAATGCCAAGCGGTCTCCCCTCGACATGGAGTTCCTCTAGGAGTGCCCCCCTCCCCCCCACAAACCCCTAGATCTCTTTTCGTAGAACACTTTTTTTTTTCCCTTCTATGATTTTTTTCCTGGGCCTCGCCGGATGGGGCGGAAGTCACGCCCATGAGACGTTAATAAGTGGGAGAGACCTTTTTTTTTTTTTCTCTCTTAGGTTGGGTGTTTTTCTTCTGTTTTTGACGGTTCTGAGAAAGACTCGTCTGTCTTTTTTTTTTCGCTACGTGGCTTCCTCGCGTTACCTGTGCATGAAGTTTTTTTTTTTTTAGTAATAATTTTCTCTTTTGGAGATCCCTTCTCTTCGGCTTTTTTTGGATGCGAATGCGCTCGCGAGTGTTCATGATTTCAGTTTTTCTCCGGAGACTTTCTCCCTTCCGACGCACTCAGGCCTTCCGGCAGGGTGTTTTCACCCTGGATACTATTTTTGTCGCGGTGCCATTTGGTTTTTTCCAAGGGCATTTCTTTGGCTTTCCTTTACTCTGGGCGCCCAAGTTCCTCCTTTCAAGAAGATTTTTTTTCCCCCTTCCCCAGGAGGGCCGCTCCTCTTTTAATCCCTTTCTTCTGCTAGATAAGACCTTTTCCGAACGGAACTCTCTACCTCCTTCCGGACTGCGGTCTTCCTCTAAATGGGCTTCCCTTCCCTTTGAACAGGACTTTTCTGACCGCCTCCTTCATCCAGCCCAAACGATGAGCCCTTGGCCCGAATAATAAGATTTTTTCTACAAAGTAATGGTCCCCCCGGATTCCTTCACTTTACAGTCATTTCTTTCTTTTTTGGTGAGTAATTCCTGTTTCCGAGGCCTTTTAGGAATTTTGATAAGAGTTAGAGCTTCTGCCCAGAACATGGCTTCCTATGATACCATCCTCCCTCGAGAACCTTCTCTTTTTTTTTCTTTGGGACGCAAAACTTTTCGATTTTCGACATCCCGTCGGACGAGCCTTCCTTCACAGCAATTTCTTCTCATTCCTCCCTCCCCCCATTGAACTATCCCCCCCAGGCCTTTTTTCCCCTCTCCGCCTCATGATCTTTTTTCTTAGGCAACTGCGGCTTCGAGGTAGCCCTTCGTAATCGTTTCCCCTTCGGAGATTTTTTTCGCCACCCTCATTCGCCCGTTTTCGACCTTGTTTCGCGGCCCTTTTTTTTTTTTTAGGTCCTGATGAACTTATTCGGAACTTCCCGCAGGTCAGATTTGAGGCTTGAGAAGGTAAGCCCCTTTTCCTCCATAAGGTTTCCTTTTCCGCAGCCAAGGTCTTTGCCTTTCTTCCCCATCCATTTTCAACAATGTCTTTACGAACCGTTTTGCTTCAAGGACCCCTTCCAACCCGCCTCGGTCGTCCCCTCCCCAACAGCCCTCACCTCATCCAAAATATGCTTCTTGGTGACTGCACCCCTTTTTCTTTTCAGAAAGTCCCTCCTGGCCCAGGAATTCTTTGAGAAGGGCCTGTTTATTGATTTTTTTGCCGCGTATTGACCTTTCCTGGCCGATTCTCCGTAAGTAGCGTACCTTCTGCCGAAACTTTTTTTCCCTGAAGGCCCCCTCCTTTTTTGGCTCGGCCAGACGCCCCCCTTTCTGCGCAAGGTCTCCCGACGCCGGCATCTGGGCGAGTCCCGGCAAGCACTTTTCTATGTGTAAATTTTCTTATCTGTACTCTTCCCTTGGTTGCGAGTCTTTGGATACCCTTTTAAGCCCCCCTTCCAGGCTGCATCCAAAGAGACCAGGGCGCTTTCGCAAGGGCCTCTGGAAGTTTTCGCCACCCCTTTCCTTAACTTTTTTTCCCTAGGCTCTTCGAAAAACGCCGCTAAGACGTGGCCTGACTTTTCATACGTTAAAGGGCAACTCCTTTTCATCACCTTTTTTTATTCTATACCCCCTTTCCTGTTGTGTTTTTCTTTCAGAGGATATTGAGTGTTTTTTTTTTCCCCAGTACTTCCTTCTTCTTCAAGTCGTTTTTTCCGAACAAGTAGCTGGGGCTTGTTTCGAGACTCCCCCCTCCTTTTTCTCCTGACTTTTTTCCTAGACAACTTTCTCTTTGCCAGGTACGTTTTTCGAGTCCTGGAGTATGAGAATTGCCTGTTTTAGAAGATCTTTTGTATCTTCGCTTCACAAGGAGGGTCTCTTTTCCTCTTCCGGAAATTTTTTTTCCTTGAAGGTACTTTCTTTCTTTTCTCGGGAACCTTTCTTGAAAGTTGAGCTGCTGTTTGGTTTTTCGGCCGAGCTTCAGCGGTTAAATTTTTCCCCGTGGGGCGGCTTGTTCGAAGCTTCCGTACGAGAGCCCCCATAATAGTTTTTTCCCCCTCGGATGTCTTTGAGCGGGTTCCCCCCGAGAAGAATTTAATTTTTTTTTTTTTTTTGGTAATCTCTTCGGACTAGGTTTTCTTCTTAAGAAAGGCTTCCTGGAGGAGGTGATGGATTTTTTTTTTGGAGTCTAAGAATTCTCCGTCCCAATGAGTTTGATGATCAGAAGCAGTCCCTTTTGCCGCCTTCCCCAAATGTTTTACGATCCATTAGCTATGAGCTCCGATTCTCCCCCTTCGTTGAGGGAAGATTTTAATGTCCCTATTTGCCCTGATACTTCCTGGCTTGGATTCCGCAAAAACTCTCCCGCGTCTCGAACTATGTGTCCCCCTTTCTCTGGCCCCTAGAATGGACCCCGTTACGGAATTTTTTCAGATCCCCAGAATTCCCTTCTTCTGTTAGAGAACTCTTTGGGTTTAGAGGTATGCGCTGGGATGGACTCCGCCGCTGGCCGGTCTGGCCCCTCAGCCGCGTGACTTTTTTCTCCTTTTTCCTGAAGAGGGCGTTTTTTTTTCGGGTTTTTCCAGAGGTTTTTTGATAGGCTCCGAGCCCTTTGCCCGCTCTAGCTTTCCGCATGAGCTATTCCACCTTTGAGAGCCTTTTCCTTCCCCTAAGGTCTTCCTTTGAAGATTCTTTTCTTTTCATTTTGATCGAGAACTGGTTTTGAGTTTGTCGATTTCCAGGGCTTTTTTCCTTTCGGGAATTTTCTTCTTTTTTCCCAACATTTTTTTTCCGTTTCCAGCCGCCTGAGGCCTTTCCTTTGATCTCTAGTGTTGGTTCGTTGAGAGGCGTCCCCTAATGTCCCCTTTTTCTGGACGCTCCTTTCCCTTTTTTTCAATAACCTCCTCGGAGCTTCAAAAGCTTTTTCCATCCAGACCTGCAAAGGTAGCCTGAACTTTCCACGCTCATTCACCCTTTCCCCGGAGCCCTTTTCCCCCGGATCGTGCTTCCATTCATCTTTTTTCCATGGCCGTATTTTTTATTCGCTACTTTTGAGCGCTACTCTGTAGCCCCTGGATTCTGCTCCCCTTCCCCCATAGCGACTTTCCCCCGGTTTCAGGAGTCGAGAACTACCGGCACCGTCTCTTCCATGAATAAAAGCGCCCCCCCTAGCCCCCCAGAGTACTTCCCGGATCTTCCTTTCCTTAAGGCTTAGGTTTTTTTGGCCGCCATGGAGTCTCCTCGCGCCCCGCCCAAAATTAGGCGCTCAGAAGTCCACCGCCTTTCTAGACGGGAGATCTTAGTGCTCGACGAGGCTTTTCGGGACCTATTTTTTTCAGCACTCCTTCCAGTAGGCCTTTCTGAGGATCTCCTTTGAAACTGAGCGGAACCAAATCCCCCCCAATCGGAGCCCCCTTCTTATCCCTTTTTTCCCCTCGTACCTGTCCCCTGGGACCGCCGGGCAATTCTTTTCTCAACCTTCCCCCCTAGACCCCAGCCTAGGTACTTTTTTCCCCCTCAACCCTCAGTCCTCCACCGACGCCCTTCCCTCCCAGCGTAACTCCTTCCGAAAGAATCCAGGACTGCTAGAAGGTCCTCACTAGCGCACCAGACGAGTATTCCGCAAAGGCCCGATCTGTAGTTAAGATCTCCTTCGAACCAGCTTCCCCCCCCCTTCCCTGGGAAGGCCTCCCTTAGTAGGCAGCTCCTTCCTCGCAAGGTCACTCGCGTCATGTTTCCGTTCAAGACCTTAGCGGTCACATGGTTTTGCCGGATATGGCGAAGGGCCCAGCGCAGGATCAACTCCCCTTTCTTCTGACTTTCCCCCACCTGGGAAAGCCCCCCAGCAGTTCTGATCTGCAGTAGACAGGGCCTACTCGAAGTCCCCCGCTTTCAGTCCTCGTCAGACCTCGCCGATTTCGTTTTTAAATTTTCTTCCACGGGAGGCTTTCTTTTAACTGAAATGGTCTTGATCACATCCCTGATGGTGG
>Ga0179593_1491657_pt1 | contig 11201 bp, 10 predicted proteins | sample CZODoug2_1_08_16_FD_185931 | JGI IMG/M metagenome (GOLD analysis project Ga0179593, IMG submission 185931) | Vadose zone soil fungal communities from Angelo Coast Range Reserve, California, USA - CZODoug2_1_08_16fungal (PacBio error correction) | ecosystem: Environmental > Terrestrial > Soil >... | reverse complement strand
GGTCGGTCACGCGGATCTCGTTCTGGCTTCTTTTCTTCTGACTATCCCCCCTTGTGTCCTCCTGCTCGCAGATTCCATCCTATTTTGCAAGAAAGCATCTGGTCCTTCTTACGAAGTTTCAGAGGGGTTCGTGTTCTCCGGTACGGCGCGGCTTCGGGCGTTCTGCCCCCTAGTAGAAAAAATCAAGGGCGTGGACCTGCTAGTGCCATCCTTTCCCTGCACCATCTAGGGTATACCTTTTTTCGTCGAAGTATTTTTTGATCCCCCCGAACCGGAGAGAATCTATAGAGATTCAGATCCAAGTTCCCTCCCTCTGCGTAGTCCTCCCCTCTTTTCCGTTTTTCCACGTCCCTCCGATGGTGTGGAATTTCCGAACACGAAAGAACCCCTCCGAGATCGCGCGCCCTCTCTGGCCTTTCATTCATGCCCCTCCTTCTTGTCTTTGCATTACTTTTTTCCAAAGCAGAACCTATGAAAGGGTTTACGCCGTGCATCGTCCACCAGCCTCGGCTTGCCCCTTCTGGATGCCCCGCCTCACGCCTCCTACTCTCTACTTCCGACGAGAGATTGAAGGATAAAACCACTGTATGATTTTAGCCTTTGCACTACAGGCCCCCCCCTCTGTTCAGACACGTACGCTGTAACCAAGGATAGTTAGGAAGAAATTCACTAGAAGCAGAGTCGTAAAGAGTTCCACCCTCATCTGCATGAGTCACAGTTTCTTTTTGCTGCTGTTTACAGAGGACAGAGATCGGCCACCGCCTCCTTCTTCTGTCCTTTTTCCCCAACGTGCCTTCACCCCTTTCTCTTTTTTTTGCGGGTAGTCTTGGTGACAAAGAGGTAGAAAGAACGGTGGTCGAAGTCCGGCCGTACGGAACGCAGAACCCCCCCCTTGTCTTCTTTACGTCTTTCCCTTAATTGAGTATGGGCGTACTTTGACCGTTTTTTTGTTACGTTGAGCCCTGCGTTTTTTTTTGAAGTCCCCTTGCGTGTCGATCTTGCCCTATCACCGGCCTTCGACCTTCAGAACCTCAATATTTCGTTTCGCTTACTCCACATGTCAAGGCGAGCCGGTGTTTTTTTTGGTAAACCCCCCCCCACACACGCGAATTCCAACCCCTTGTCGGCGTTCTCTGGGATCCCCACCTTTCGCCCACCCCCCATATCCTCCACTTCCTTCCGCACTGGATAATTAGAGCACCCACAGGACCCCCGGGCCTTGCGTTTTTTTCCCTATCTCTTTGTTGTCGTCACCGTCGTCCCCATCGAACAGGGAGTTCTAGACGCCGCGATAGGACTATGTTGATTTTTTTTAAACTCCCCGGCCCGCTACCCGCGAAGCCTTCTAAATCCCATGCAGTTTTTTGTTACGCCACTTAAACAAAAGGCCTTTGTACATTCCCGTCGGAACTCGAAAACTTCGTGGAGATTTTTAGCCTTGTTCCTCCTTTTAGCATCTCCCGGATGCGTCCCCCTGTTATACCTCGTCAAAGTCTAAGAAGGATTACCCCTTTCGGCCGTTTCGACTTTTTTAACTTCGTCGTTCTCCCCCTTTTTTCCTTGCTCCCGTTCCCCTTTCGAAGCCTCCGGGGTAGATAGTGTTTAGGGATCCTTTCCTAAGAAAAAGTCCTCCCAGTCGAAGCGCGTTCCCACCGTTTTTACGGTCCCCTACTTCTCGGTCTTGCCTTCCCCTTTCCATGTTCTTCTTCCCCGTGTAATTCGTAGGTTCAAACCTCTTATCACTCCACAACACTGATGACCAGGGGTCCGCCGATTCCGGTCTGTATTAGTCTAACTTTTGCTCCGTCCTTTTTTTTGCTCCTCCCGTCGTGCCTGAGCCGTAACGAGAGGATCGAACAGTTACCCCCCCTAAGTAATGTTTTACAGCCTTCTCTCGTGTGATAGGCCGGGATCTTCTAACTGGCGTTTCCCTTCTCCTCTATCGATTCCCTCTCATCCCTTCTCCCTAGCTTTCCGCTCGAAAACCTTGGCAGACGATTCTCTTCATGGGATGTTAGTCCGCGTCCCCCCGCATAAAGTTTGACTCCCCACTTACTCTCATTATGTTTTGCCCCTCAGGAAGCGTCTATTTTCCCCCACAAGCCAGTAGTCTCGGATAACGTAATCCGGCCTCGAGACACACGCCACCAACCCTTTTCTTAATTTCCATTTCTTGGCGCTCTTGAAGCCCCTTTTTCCCCCTTAAATCTTCCAACTTCTCTGATTATTTTTATCAAATCCTTTGTTTTTTTTCTAGAGAGACTTTAGAGAGGAGTAAGGTCCCTCTCTCTTGAAGCACAGGCGGCCTCGTACTGATTCACCCCTACATTTGTTTTTTCTCCTTCCTTTCCTTCCCTCTAATTGGACGGAGCAAGAGATGCAGGGACTTTGGATTACTCCTTCCTTCTCGGCGTTTTGAAACCCTTTACTGCCTACTTTTTACCGATTTCTCCAAACATGTATAGTAAAGATGTAAAACGGTGGTAGTATCTCCAAATCGAGTGTCTCAATTATGAATGGAGCGATCATCTCCACCTGCCGCCCCTTCTCCTCCCTTTTTCCTTCAGACCCCGCTCTTGGACAACATGAGTGTGTGTTAGGCGGTTGTCAGGTCTTTCAGGGACTGCGCGCGTCCTCCCGCCCCGTCGCCCCAAAGTTCCCTCGCTTTTGCGGTCTAACTTTCTTTCCCGGTTGCCTTATCATCAGGTTGATGCGTGGCGAAGAGATTTTTCTTCTAAGAGATTATGTTGAGCAACTGTTTTTCAGGGATTTCCGTTATAAGGATGGTACTAAGTTGAATCCCCCCCTTCGGACTGGGAACCTTTCCCTCCAACCAGGTTTGAAGAGAGTTCTTAAGCATCCAAAGGTCACTCTCGACCGTTCTCGCGTGTGCACGTTTACCACTCTGCGCGACCCCCCGAATTCTCCCGGTCTTTGTCCTCTCGCGAAAAGGTCGGGAAGAGAACGTTGCTCATCGCGTCCCTGCTTTTTTTTGTTCGCACCTTTCCTCTCCGGTAATAGAACCCTCTCTCCTCCCCCCCCTATTTCGTTCGCTAGCTTCCACGGCATGGTTTTTCAGTGGAAAAAAGTGAATGGTTCGCATGAGTCTTCGCTTTCTGAGTTTCGGTCACCCTTATCCTCTCGCGGCCTACCCTCCCGTCCGCGGTTTTTGGGTTTTTACGTTGGACGATCTCGACGAAAGTTCATCGGGTCTTTTGGAGCTAAGGGCCTTGCTCAGCCTTCTGTATTAGATAGGGAGTATTCCCCCGTTGTCGCTCTCATTTTTCTCACAAGTGGAGCCTTTGGGCAAGACGCCCCCCTGATAGCCTTCCCTGTGGTGATCCTCTCCTATGGGTAGATTTGTATCCCTGGGTCTTTTCTGGGCCTTCGAGCGTTTTGCAATGACAATCTATTTCGCCTTCTTCTGTATTCACAAAACGAGCGCCATTGAAGAAGATCGCAATACGGGAGTTGCCATCTCCTTACCGGTGTCGTTTTTCTTTTTTTGCACCCCCCCACCCCGTCGAACCCCGGAGCTAATACCGCCGTTTTCGTCTCCGAGCCCGATTTTTCTAGTTCCTTTTTTTTAAGACTATTCTGCTTTTTCCTCGTCTGTTTCTCTTCCCCAACCCCCAGCGGAAATTAATGACGTCTTAAGGCCTTATGCTTGACCCCTTCACGTCTATCCTTTTCCAAGTGAAGTAAGTGGAAGTTTTCCGGAGCACCCCCCCTCTGGGCAGGATGCAGTGCTACCCCTCTTTGTCGTATTCCTAACCCTGAATTTTGCTAGTCTTCGAGTCGTCTCCCCCAGAGCCGGTTTCTTTGCATCCGTTCCCTCGAAGTGCAATGGGATTGATGAATCGGCCAACCTTTCATTTATCCCATCTCTCTTGTCGCTTTAGACTCTTCTATCTCCGCCTCTTTCTCAGGCCGCGCAGAAGCCTATAGCGATATCGGCTGTTTCTGCTGTTGCACCCCTTTACTCTTTCAGTGGTTCTCCTTTTTCCCCCCCTGACCCTCCGGTCTCAAGCGCGTTTAAAGCACCTGTCTTTCTCCAAATTTATCTCCCTCCGATATGCCTCGTTCAAGTTAGGTGATCCGGACCATGCAGAGCCCAGAGGCCCATTTCCCGGATCCGGTGACGAATTTATGTCCCATCTGTCGGCCCCGCCCCTTGCTTTATTAAAGTTTTGAGCCTCGCGCGCTCCTCGCCGGTTCCGTCCTCCCCCTCGCACGGCTTCCCACTCCCCTTGTCCCATCCCGCTTTATTTGAGTTGAAGACTTGATTCCTCTCGCCCTCTATGTCTTGACACACATTTCTTCAAAAGCAGAAAGAACCTGGGTCAGGACCCTTCATCGCTTTTTTGACCCTCCCCCTTCCTTCCTATACGTTGTTGTTGCTTTTGCTAGACGGCGGTCCGACGGACGAATTTCGCCCAGGTTTCCTCTCCTATGCTGAGTATAAACAAACAAACAAAACCCACCCACCCAAAACCAACCAAAAAACCACAACAACCCAACACCCAACCCCCCACCACCCACCCCAAACATTTTTGTCCTTCCTCGCTCGCCCTTTCTCCCGTACCCCCCCCTAGATTTCTTCAAGGACGACTATAAGGATTTGTCATCGTGACTTGGGCTCTTCTTGTTTTCTTCCGGAGCGGGTCCCTCTCTTCGAGGGTCCCTATTCTGAACTCAAGGGCGGGCCTCTCGTTCTTCCGTTGCCCACAAGTATTCCAGATAGGGATCTTTGGCGCTGCACTTTTGAACTTTTCCGGTTACTTTTCGGCTTTCATGAATACTTTCAGCAGAAGTCTCGCCGGGCTCATTAGGTTGCTCGATGCTTTTTCGTGCTAAGATGACTTCTTTCACTTACGAGTCGACCTTTTGTGGGCAAAGCCTAGTACCCTCCCACGTCATATCTGCCGTGCGGTCCCTGCCATGGGCGTTTCCTTTCTGTTCACGACAGGCTTTCTCATCCATACTTAAAGGTTCCTCGTTTCACCAGATACCCCTCGGATGAGGTCTAAGGGAAAAGAATAATCCTTTTCCCCCCCTTCAATTCAGCCTTGATCCATGTATGCCCCACTGGAGATCCTAAACTTCCAGAATGTATGGTTTTCTTCCTTCTTTACTACCAACTGTTTGTGCACAGAAAGATTCTGTCCGTCCCCTTTTTCCCCTCTCCTGACGAGTTTCCCATACCTTATTCGAGTGTCGCCTTTCCCTCCATCCTTATCGTAGGAATGTCTTCTTAGATGTTCACCCTATGGAGCGTCTCCCCCCGCCTCTATCTTCCTAAACGTTAATAGGGCTCTTTTTTCAGTTAACACCTCCTCCTTGAAACTACGTTTATGCCTTTTTGCATCTAACTTCAAGCCAACAGTGAGGACGGAATTTTAGTTCTCCTTCCCCAGTCCTTGAGATTCCCTTGCTTCCCCCTGTGGTTGCCGCTTGGTGAAGTTAGCCCATACTGCGGGATACTCCCTTTTTTCCCCAGATTGTAGAAAACCTCATTCCCTGACCCCTTTACACCCCCCTAACGCCCCTATTTAGCCTATCCCCCGTCTCCCACCCCTCATAGCGGTGTTCTGGATACACGAGAAAAGCAACCGTTTTTGCGATGTGATCTGTGATCCACCTTCTCCGCCAATTCTGCTAGTCCACGGACGTTTGTAATCGGCCATTACAAGAAAAGGGAGTGTTTGACCGTTTTTTCGATGCTCCTTCCATTCAGGTGAGAACGCACGTCCCCATTCCCCTCAAACCGCCTTTTCCGTCCCTCGAGAGTTCTCTAAAGTATCCGTGTCAATCTATTCATTAATGCTACCCTCAATTCAGTTTCATCCGCTTTTCCCCTGCCGGCCGTGGCAAGCGCAGGACCGAAAACGTCGTGGTTTTTATCTAGCATTTTTTCCTTTTTTTTTTGGTTTATTTCATCGTCCAGGTCATGCGTACCAACCTTTCATTCCTCCGCTATTGATTCCCCGTTCTAGAAAAAATGTCAAGGAAGTCCTACCTTAAGGACTTTCTTCTCCCCCTTGACTGTTTTCTTATTTTTTTACTTGTTGCCTCTACGGTAGATGATTTCATTTGAGGAGGATGAATAAGTCCCCGCGATCTCCCGGTATTTCTTTCTCGACCAGGTTTTCCCATCTACTCTCTAACTTCGGGTCTTTACCCTTCTTCTCATTGAAATTCCGGCAAACTTTTAACTTTGGAAGAAAGAGGAGGATTCCCACGCAGCCCCTGATGTTCATGTTTCCTAGCTGACTCCCCCCGGCTCTGATCATTCTCGTGTAGCGGGCCTCTTACTCTCGCAGCCCTTTTCCTTCCTGCCCTCTTCCCCCCCCCGCCGATAACTGCACCGTTCCTCCTTAATGTTTTCAACTGATTGGATAGAAGGATAGGAGAAGTGGCTCGCCCCCTCTATCCCTTTTTTCCGATTCCCCCATTCCCTTCTCACGACAACCGTTGTCGACTCCGCCGTTTCCTCATGTTTTCAGACCTCGTCCCCTCGAAAGAAAATTGCTCCCGCCTACTTTTTGTCCGCTCGCGAGCCCCTCCAGTCCCGTTTTTCCTAGCTCGGTCCTTTTCTTTCGAGGGCTCTTCCCCCCCTCCTGACTCGCTCCTTGCGGACCTAAAAAACTTCTCTGTTCATGATGTCTGACTGAGGCCGCACCTTTTTGTACTCCAGCCCATTCCGTCCCCGATTCGCGTCTAGTCTTATCCCCCACCCTTTTTTTTTTTTTTTCTAGAGATAATATTCTCTCGATCCTGCGTACCTTTTTCTTTTCTTTCCGTGACAGAAACAGTCGCCTGTCTCCATCCTCGTTCCGTCGCCACATTTTGGCGGGGGATTTGGTCCGGCTTCTTTACTATCCTCTTTTCCTTTTGGCTTGGATCTTCACTGCTGCCTTCTCTTTGTCTCCGCCCCTGCGTGGTGAACTTATTTCGATACCGCGGTCTTCCTGCACGATAGGAAACGCCATTCTGTCGCACGGTGGTCTTCTCGAAAACGCGAGGTCTCCTTGGGGACAGGTTTCTCCTCGTATGGCCAACCCATAACCTGTCGGAGATACAGACATATCTGAGGGACCCCACCTTTAAGGAGGTGCGAACCCTCGTTCTCGTCTTGGTCCTGGCGCCAGGCTCTTTTCTTTCCCCCCCCTTTCGTCAGGCCCAAAATGTTATTTCTCGGTCGTGGTGATCTTTACTGATCCTGGTTTCCACCTTCTTTTCTCCGGGCGTGAGAAGAAGCCAGATGTTTTATACGCTGTCCATCTGATTCCCGAGTTAGCTGTCACATAGGATTCCTTCCTGTACCCCCGTTAAGGGCCCCGGAATTGCGCACAATTGGTCGCGCCCCCCAGTTTTTATCGCGCTTCTAGCAGCGCTACACCTTTCACTTTTCCTCGTTCGGTCGAAAGTAAATCGTTTTCGAATCAGTCACGACGGTTTGGTCCCCCGCTTGATCCTCGTCGTCGATCACTAATTTTGTTGGTCTGCACTCGAAACGCTCATCCCCCTGCGACTGCGTTGGCCGCCTTCCTTTCCCCATTTACCTTTTCTTAATATCACATTCAGTCTCTAAGAACGTTTTAATTTAGCTGCTATTAAGGTAAATCGTTTGCTGGAGCGGATACACGGCCCGTGTTCGTTCGTCATATTTTTGCTTTTAGTCTCTTGGACTTTTTCATTTTCTGTCTCCTCCTCTAGCTTCGGACCTCCTGCTCGTTCTTGGGAGTTGCGTCGCCAAATGAAGCTCGCTATCAACTGTCCCACAAACCCCACCACACACCCCCAACAACAGTGGTGACTCCTGGTTCTGTTCTTTTTCTACCGGTTCCCCTCCTGCGCCGTCTGTCTTCTCATTCCCCCTTTGCTTTTTCTGGGTCGAAACAAGAAAATGTGACCTGCCTTTTCTTTGGGACCCGCCTACTCCCCCCCAGGCTCCGTGCTGTTTCAGCGATCACGGTTTAGTTCGCTGCATGGCATCTTTGTTTCGTTACGGTCTCCTCTGTCGGCACCTCGCAATGCCTTGTCCTTCGTCGTTCTGAGCTTTTACACAACCTTTTTCACCTGACGCCTTCTTCGTCCCCCATCCGGGAAGTTTACGTTTGGCCATCGCCGCACCCGTTACTTTTTCCTGTTTTCCCGGCCCCCTTTTTACCCTACTCTTTCCTGCAAGAGGTTTTATCAGCTGACAGCTGCATGCACGTGGGTGCCTGCCGCCTCGTCCCTTTCCTCTTAGGTCGCGTCGTCCTCAACGACAGGTTGAAGTCGACGCTGTCCTTTCCCTCTTTTTCTCTAAGTCCTTTCTGCAATGCTCTTCTGCCTCCTTCGTGTCCTTTCTTTGATGACCATATTGTGGCCGGTTCCGGCCTCCTTAATACAGGTTTGCTCTCGCACCTGCATTATTCTCGGATTCCTCCTGGTCTTGGATTCGATGAGGTGATTGCGTTGCTTTCCCCTCACGCCTTTACCCTGGTGTAAGATGCTCAAACTTTCGTCTGCTTGATCCGTTCTGTATTACTTTTGTGTTCGTTGACTCCCTTTATCCCCTTGCCGAGCCTCTTATTTGCAGATAGGAGTCATTTATTGCACCACACAGCCTCTAGTGACGTCTTTTACCTCCCTTCAGCGGGGCCTCTGACCCCGCATCGACGACCCACTTTTGGACTTCCTGACTAGATATGCGGCGGCCCCTTTCGAGGGTACGATCCCTCTTCTGTCCTTACCCGTTATTATCTAGTGTCCTACTGTTATGGTATGAGGTAAAAGCCCTTGTCTTTTTTCAGATTTCGGACCGCGCCGATCCCTTCTCCGGTTGCCACGTCAACTGCTTCCATGGCGAGTTCATACCATGCGTTTTTCCGAGACTTTCTTTTCCTTTCTTCGCTTCTTCGGGAACAACTTGACTCAATCATGTAAGCTACAGAATTTTGGCGGCCACTTTTCGCGTGTGACCTGTACATATTCCTCTTTTCCTCCAATTAATCAGTTGTTTGTTGATTCTCCTCTGTTGTAAACGCTAAGGGCCCGCCCCTTTTTCTTTCGTTTCCTCTTTCCAAGGATCCTTTTTTTTTTCAACCCGCGTCGCAGAGTCACTTTCGATCTCTTCTTATCCCTATTCCTTTAGGACATCCTGGAGCATTGATGTAGTGTTTTTTAGTCCGACCGGAGAGAGAGACCTTCGCGTACCCCCCTCTTTTTCCACTCCCCAATTTTCCAGCCTCGTTTGAAAACGTAGACTATTCTTTTCCCCTCTTGCTCGCTACTTTTCGGATCTTCCCCCCCTGTCCTTCAAGAAGATAGCGGCTTCCAATGTCACCTGTGGTTTCAGATGAGTTCTGTTTCCTCTGCCTTTATGTCATTTTACGTCTATCTCCTTGCGAAAACTCCTCCAACGACTCCTATCTTTTCCCCCCGCAGACTGGATTGAGATAAGATAACTCGGACGCTTCTAACAGGAGTAACGCGGAACAGCCGGCTTCCAAAGTCATAGCAGGTTGAGACCTTCCTACCATACGGAGAGGTTTTTTCCGACACACTCAATTCTCCTCTTCCCGAGCTATGAAGGGAATTTCGAAATACCGATGAGAGACTTCCCTCCGGACCCCTCTGTTTGCCTTCCTACTGACGCATACGGAAATTCCCCGATTCCTCTCATTTTCGAGCCGTTCCTCCCTATGAATTGATTCGCTGGCTTTCGTTGTCGATGTTTTGTCCCTCGCACTCGCTATGTCCACGCCTCTTTCTTTTTCTCCTGCCCCCCCAGTTCACCTCGTCGATTTGAGAACCCCCATCTTTTTCTTTCCCCGTATGGTCGATTCGGTTCGTGCCCCTCCTCCTCAGAAAACACCACCTTGCGGCTACTGCGTGACCCCATTAACTTCCGCTCTTTTACCGTCAGGTTTTCAGCGGTTGTCGAGACGGCGTAATTTACCGTCGTTTGCCCCCCTGACGCCCAACCCCCCCTCTCTACTCACCCTCATCCAAGAGCGCCATACGACTACGGCTGACCACATGCAGCGATGTTCGTTTGCTTTGCTGGCCCCCACTCGCACCCAGTCACATTTCGGCTGATCGTGGAGGCCCCCCCTTTACCTCCACTTCGGATTAGCGACACAGATTAGCAAGAGGTAACCTGAGCAGACTTTCCAGGACCAGTCCCGAATTCTCGCTTCTTCCTGGTGCGCCCATGACCCAACATCTTTAACCCCTCTAATTTCTTCTCTCCGCTTTTCCTAGGGGTGATTGAAACATCCTCAAATTTTTGCATTCCCTCGAATTGACTGAGACCAAGCTTTTCTCTCCCCCCCTGCAAACCCCCTTTAACCGAATCTCGAGGTGAATCGACCCTTAGTGAGGAGCTCGTCATTTTCTATGCGTACTGGAATAGACCCATTTCTTCCACCTTCCCCCCCAGTTCCTTCCTCGTAGCACTTTCCCTTTCCCCACAACGTTCTAATGCAGTAACAGTTCAAGTTGAGAAAGTAGTGAAATTTTTTAGTCACTTTGTCTCCACTTTGACTTCCCGATCCCTGTTTGGTTGTAGGCGGTTCTAGCCAGCGACCTCTCTCCCTCCACGTTAGACCCCAATTTTAAAAGCGAAGTCTTCCGTCCCCCCCCTTCGACTTCCCACGTTCTCCTGTCTGAACCCCTTTACCTCGTTTCTCCAAAAGGGGGAAGCCACCAGCACAGATTATTAGTCCTTACATCCCCTTTTCTTCCTCCCTTTTTCCTAATTTATCCTCGCCTATTAGGCCCCCCTTTTCGCTTATTGCCTGCCTCCTCCTCAATGAGGAGAGACCCCTCCTATAAAGAAACCCTCAAATCCGTCCTGTTGTATTCTTATCTTTGCTCAGCGTCCATCGGGCTGAATTTTTGATTCGGCTTTCCGCTTCCACACCTTCTCCCCGCTTTCTCTTAACAAAACCTTTTTCGCACGCCTTTTTCATGCTTCCCTTTTGATGCCGGCCCGCTTCACATCCTATATCTCCCCTACCTCTCAGTTTAATGACCCCCCCTTTAAGGAGAACTTCCTCCCCTGCTTCGAGGCTACGTTTGGTGGGACCCCCGTTGAGACCTCCGGCCCCCCGAAAACCCATTCCCTCCTTTCTTCCTCAGAGGAGCCCGGTTTTTGAATCCTTGTTGAGTTTCCGCCAAGATCAACAGTACGCTTTATTCCCTCTTCT
>Ga0179593_1478008_pt1 | contig 11201 bp, 15 predicted proteins | sample CZODoug2_1_08_16_FD_185931 | JGI IMG/M metagenome (GOLD analysis project Ga0179593, IMG submission 185931) | Vadose zone soil fungal communities from Angelo Coast Range Reserve, California, USA - CZODoug2_1_08_16fungal (PacBio error correction) | ecosystem: Environmental > Terrestrial > Soil >... | reverse complement strand
TGGTCTCGGATAAATCGTGAGGTGCTTTCCGTCCTACTGCTGCTCCCCCCAACTCTTCTCTCCTCAAAGTGCTCTCGCGTTAGAAAGCAATAAGAAACTCGAATTTACATTGCTTTTAGGCCCCTAGACTACTCCCCGCAAGTCCTTTCCCACCCTCTCGCCTTGACGGCGTGAAAGAAAAAAATTAATGAAGGTATGGGTACGGGAAGAAGTTTGAGACTCGCGGTTAAGTCTTTAAGAAATTCGCCTACTCCTGGCGCCTCCCACGACTTCTAAGCTCTTTCTTTGCTATAATGTAGTCATGTATTCCGTCTTCCCCCTCTGACGTTTCTCAATTATTTTTTCCTGCGTTCTTTTGTTCTTTGATACCGTTCCTTAACAGTTTGAAGCCAGTCCCGCTTTCGGAAACTATTCTCCAAGTTTTATCTTCGATGTCGTATTTTCAACGCAGGCGACTCGACCCCCCTTCCCCCGTAGTTTGAGTATCCTTACCGTTGCTTCGCCACTTGAACGTTCCGTAAACCCGACCCCCCTTGCAGCTTCGGCCAAACCTTCCTGACGTTTTGTTTAGCTCACCAAATAGATTCCAAGATTCTTTTCTTGGGTCAATTGCGAATCCTTTTTGATACCAGCCACCCCCCCTGTTTTGGTCTTAGCTACATGCTTTATAATGCGATTTTTCCCCTTTCCTTCTTTTTCTCCAGAGTTTTACTTTCCCCTCGGGCCCACCGCCTTTGATTTTAGCTCATTTTGGTTTGTAGACTTCCTCCGATTTTAATAGCCTGTTCCCACCTCAACACTTTTCCCTCCCCCTTACCCCCCCCCTTTTTTCCGCGCTTTAACCCGCCAGTCTCTTCCAACATACTTCGTTTTTTTTCGATGAACCCGGTAAGCGGTTCAAAGAGTTGCCTTCCTTGGCTGGCCCAGATCCCTGCGTCAACCTGGACAGAGTATCCGGCCTTTGGTTTGATCAATTCTTCACGATTTACCCCACTCTTCGGTGTCCAACCGCCCACCATTTCTTTTTTCCCTTATTTATTGATCGGAGTAAAGCTGCCCCCTCGGTGGAACCTTGTAACCTCTTTTTTCGTCAGCTCCTTCCTCCCATCTCCCTCTTTTTGTCTGTACCTAAGGAACTTTGAGGGGCCCCAACCGACACACTCTACGCTCCTCTTTGTTACGTTCTTCCCTCGGAACGCCGGTATGGGCCGTCCCCTCCCCTATCTTATTTACCCGGGTTGTTGTGGAGTTTGAGGGCCTTCTGGCCCCTACGGGCTTTTGCCCCAGATTGCAATCCGTTTCGAACCCTTCGTGTATCGGTTGTCGGGTGGGACAGTCCAACGTCTAGTACATCTCAACCCCAACCCATGAATATTGGCAGATTGAGTTCATGATGATTCTTTTCTCACCCGCTTGTTTCCCCAGTGGCCCCGCCGCCCTTTTACTTTCCAAGCAGTTGAAGATCAGGTCGCGCCCACACACCTTTAACAGTAAGCCTTGTTCACATGCTTTCTGATTCATTACTTGCTTTTTTTCACCGACTTCCAAGTTTTCTAGCTTTTAGTTCGCAAAGGTCCCCCGCAATCTTGCACCTCCTTCCCTTTTCCCTCCCTAACGAACCCTTTTTTGTCCCTTTTTTGCTTTTTTCGTCCCAAGGTGGACCTCTGGTTGATTTTTCCTCCTTGCCAGGCGTGCGTCCGTCCTGACCATTGAGATCCGTTTTTTCAAGTCTTTGAGTTAAGATTTCGCCTTCTTACTGAGACGCATAATATCCTGGTTCCCCGGCCACAGCCAAGCCGGTTCTTCCGGCTAGTTCCGCACAACTCATTTTGCTTGAGAACGCATTCCTTACCACCGAAAAGCCTCAGTGAGCCTAGTTTTTTCCCCAGCCAATGCTCTTTTCTTTTTCCCCCCCCGCTCTGGTGTGCTACGGTTTACGAGTTTCGCGTGCAATTATACTGTCATTATAATATTTTCCTGCTCCCTCTTCCTGCTCTTTTTAGTTGTCCCCCTACTCCCATTCTTCCCTCCCCTTTTCCCCATCTTCATTTTTTCGTCCACCCCAAACCCGTTGTACTCAAAGGATCCAGAACACACTCTTGACCCACTAATCTTTCCAGCCTTTTCTCAGTGAGAAGACGTCCCTACGAGACTGGTTGTATTCTTCCCTCTGGCTCCAGGCGTGTACAATTCTTGGGATTTGTAGCATTTCATTCGGCGCCTGATCCCCCCTCTATTGAGCACCGTTCTTTCCAGTACCCCAGACTGCAGGATTTTATTTTCTGTTAACTGACCCGGAGGTTTTAAGTTGTCATATGGAATGCAAGCTTCTTTCTCCTTCCATGCTTTCCCCAACTCCCTGGGTCCGGTGTCGCTCATTTTCTTTCTCTTTTTGGAGGTGGAACGTCTCACGTATGATCTGGCGTCCCTCAACTCCATCTTTCGCGCCAAGTGCAACTTTTTTTTTTTTTTTTTTTTTTTTTTTTTTCATCCCACACGCTGTCCCTTTCCTCAGAAATTGTCTTTGCCTTCGACGTGAGTAGACTCCTCTCAATCCCTGCGTCAGGGCAAACCTCCCCCCCTCGGTTCATGCAGTCTCTTTTACCTTCAGCTTCTGCCCTACTCGTCCTGCGACCTAACACCCCTTTTCCCCCCTTCCTTTTTGCTTCCTGAGTAGTTTTCCTTAAGATGACCTTTCACGAGACTGAAGCCTATGCCTTTAAGCTCCTTATTTCCCTCTGTCTTATTGTCCATGGAGTGTTGAGAAGTCCTTTTTCTGCTCGATTTTTCCTTTTCTGCCCCTTTTGCAATCCTTTCTTTTTTTGGCTACTCTATATTTGATTTTCGCGGACGACTCTGTCGGTTCTGTGCCTTACGAATATTGACTATCGAACTTTACCATCAGCGATCCCCCTCCCCCCTTTATTTAGCCTCACTTTACAGAGTCAAACGTCATACATTTCTTTTTTCTCCTATCTTTCCACGCATTCATTCGACCACCGACCGAGTTCCCAGGCGTTTCAACGACCTCCCCTTCCAGGCTTGGTTACGGGAACAGACCTTTTCTCCCTGAGATGAGTGAGAGAAATGAGCTTTGAATGACGTCTCCTTTTAACCCCTTCCCTCCATTTTCAGAAGAGGCGTTTTTCTTAGAGGTTCTGCCGCCAACCACCTCTTATCCGGGGTTTCTGTCTTGAGAGTTGGGACCTTTAGTTGTCAAGCGTGTGTTCGGTGATCCTTTCCCTGAAACTTTTGTACTAAGTCCTCTCAACTCTTGCAAAGTGGTTTTTTCTCATCGTATGTCGCTTGTTCCACTTTGCTTCAGACGTCCTTATATCGTGCTTCAAGTCTGTCTTTGTCCCGTTTCAGTCTAGCTCACGTCCTTCCACTGACCTTTTGTTCCGGTTCAAAACGCGCACTTTTCTTTTCTCCCATCGATGACTCCCCTTATTTGCGTTGCTTGTTTTCCAGTCGTAATCATTATAAAGAAAAACAATGAGTGTTTACGTCTATTTTACGCGCCCCTCTGTATAATTCCTCCCTTTTCCACTATTTCTTTCGCGTCTCCTCGACCGTATGTTCACCCTTAGGTCCCCTCTTTTCTCACTTTTTTCGTCCTTCCCTTTCGACGGGCTAGCTGTGACAACTCCCCTGTCTTACGTACGCTTCACTTAGGCGCCCCAACCCCTTCTTTAGTTCGTCATGAATTTCCCTCGGTCCACAGATTTTTTTGAATCGTTGCGTTCAAGACACTCTTCCCTTTAGCCCCATTCGTTAAGTTTGTTTATTTTTGATTCCCTTGAACGCTTGCCCCCACCATTATTCGTTTGAACAGTTTCCCCCATTCGCTCATATTATTTGTTCTCTTTTAACGACTGGAGGAGTTTTTTCCCCTTTCCCACCTCCTGGGTCCATCAGCATCAATCCCTTTGTTTTTCCCTTCTTTTTGAGACGGGCCCACCTCCACTAAAGATCCTTTTTCTCCTTGAGTGCGCCTGCTGTTGTTGCCCCCTCCAGGCATGGGCCCCGCCATTATCTCTATCCATTTCCTCCCCTTTCCCCTCCTTGTTGTGTTGTGCTCTCCTCTGCTGGCGTTCCCCCGGGCCTTCAGCGTCACTTACGTGCACACGTTTTCTTCTATCTGTTTCTTTTTTTCCGTCTCAAACTTCATTAGTACAGACCAACCCACCCTTCTTGATTTATAAGTTCATGCTGATGCTAACCCTCTTTTCCCCCCTTTTGACAACCGCAGACTGATTATTTTCCCCACCCTAAGATTGCCAATGTGTTGAAGTTTCAAACGACAATTGTGCCCAAAGCTTCAAGAATCTCCCAACGGCCTGAATCCCCTTCTGCCAAGAGTTGTGACTCCCCGCGTGGTCTTTCGCCGGTGCAAAGACCATTTATGTGGACAGACTTGACCGTTCTCGACAACGACCCTCCGTTTTTTCGGGTCCTTTTTTTTTTAACGCTCCCCCGCCCAGGGCAGTGTTCTGTGGTCCAGCTCTGGCCGGCGGAGGAAGGCTACAACCTTTGAGCTCCGGCAATTATTTTGGCCAGATTTTTTCACATAACCTTTCACTCGTTGATCTCTCCTATTTCAGGTGTCCCCGGTCCCCGGCATCGACAAGTTGTGTTTCAATAGTAATTTGCAACACCGCCTTGGGATGTCTTACGGAAAGGTTAGCCCTTTTACCAACCGCACCCTCCTGCAGGGGCATCTCTTTGGTTCCGAAAAACTTCTCCCTGTTGCCCGTCACCTCCCTGTGGGTCTGTTACTTGAGATTTTTTTTTCTCTGGGTCAGTATACCTCTTGACGTTTTTTTGGTCGATATCCTTTGGCTCTTTAGTGTGCGACCACCTCCTACCATCATCGCCCGAATTTTGTAGCACTCTTCTCCCCCATCGGGACGGTTTTTCAACCACGTTTTGCAATGTCTCTACACGCTTACCAGTAAATAGGCCGGTATCTCCGAAGTCCGCCGGTTTTCTAAGATTTTTTTTTCTTAGAGGATGCTCATATGCCCCCTTCTCTTTCTTGTCAATTTTGACTTCCTGTTTCGTCATTCGTTTGCATTTAGTTCTCACGCCGCTGGTTCTTTCACATTTATTCTCCCGTACCCCTCCATTTCGGCATTTGTTCATGTTCAAGCCCCTTCGGCGAGTTTTTGTTCAGATTTACTTCCTTTACTAATTCCCTGATCTCTCCCCCTCCCATTCGTTTTCTCCTTGTATTTTTTCGCCTGATGGATGCGGATGGTTACGTGCATGTTGATCGTTCCGGAACGCCCTCGATTTCGCAGTCCCCCCAAGTCCCCTTTTATATCGTTGCCCCCTTTTCTTACCGAAGAAATGCATTTCTTTCCTTCGTTTCAGGGTTCCCCCTTTCCCCAATCATTTGTGAACCTGTGTTTAGCGCTTTTACCGTCTCTGCGGCCATGCTCTGCTAGAAAGGCATTATGATCCGTCTCTTTATTTTAATAATACTCATTTTGTTGTTGAGAGCTATTCCCTTTCCGCCCCTTCCCGCTCCGATTCTTTGCTTTTCCCCGTTCAAAGCTTTTCTTTCCTTGACCCCGAGCAGTGCTGATCCTCATTTTCCCTTGACTAGACGTTTAGTCTCCCTTTTTAATTCTAATCAGCTGGTTTCTCCTATCTTTCTTCTCCTTTTTCGGGCTTCCCTTTGTCTTCATGTCTTTTGCCTTTGACCCTACACATCCGTCTATTATCACCTTGATCCCCTCCTGCGACAGAAGAAAAGAATTACATTTGCCTCTTCCATCGCCTTATATATGTCCTTTCCCTTTTCAAACTTACTTTTTCCATCGTCCGAAATTCCCCCCTTGTGATTTTTTACTTGCAGACACTGTTTTTTTAAGATCGGAGTTTTATGCGAACAATTTCCTCTTTATTTTTTACCCTGTCAACAAGATTTTCTGACCGATTCTTTTTTGAATATGCTCTTCCTCCTCCTACCCAACACCAGGCTCTCCTGCTGTCTTTCGGAGAGAGTTGACATTTTTTGTACTAGTTTTTTATTCCAAGTGAACTTTCACGTTTTTTCTACGTCCCTCTGAGAACTTTGCCTCCAACGTGCGCTAGTGCTCCCCCTATTTTCGCTTGGTACCCCCTAAACTGCGTGCACGTGAGTCTCGTACCTTGTCCTTTCATAAGGTCTCTTTTCCAATATCCTTACGCTCCCGTCCCTTAACCCTGCCCACTGAGGATTGCGGGATCCCCCCAATGTCCTGCTTTTAGACCCCTTATATGACAAACTATCTTTTGCTGTTTTTCCGGCGATAATTTCTTCCACTAAAAATTTGTTTGTTTTTCTATTCAGATCCCCTCCCCCCCCCCCCCCCCCCCCCCCCCCCCCCCCCCCCCCCCCCATTATAATGACTCCGGGGAAAAAATGTCTTAGTCAGGCCTTTTGAACTTGCGACCTTTTTCTTTCCCCCAAAGACTTTTTCCCTCTCAATGTTCTAGCATTCCCGTCTATTTTTGCCACAAATCACCACTGTCTGGTATTCGCTCCAACCGCCTTAGTCTCACAAACCTATATTTCCCCCCTCTGCAGGTGTTGAGTCAAAGATTATGCCTTTGGCAACGCAACAGCGACTCACCTTTTTTTTTTTTTTCCGGCTGAGGGTATCGATTCAATTCTGCCCCGCTTGCAAACTTCTTTTTTTTTCCCCATGTCCCCCTATATTCCATCCCTTCTTTTTCTCTTCTTTTTCAATTGCGGCTTCCCCACTTTTCAACAGGGGATTCAGCCTTTTCCTTCCCCTTCACCGCCACTTCTATTTTGGGGTGTCTGACTTTCCTGAGTTGAGAATGGCCCCCCCCGAAACAGATCAAGAATTTTTCCTCTTTTCCTTAAGTGTACCTCGACTCCGGTATGTGCCTCCCAGCTTCCTCCTCCTTTTGTTTGTTGTTTATGTTTCTTTCTGGGGACCCCATACCGGTGTTTCTCTGCTCGCATTAAGTCAATAGTTCTTCCCGGTTTTTTCTTTTAAGTCTTAACCACTTATAGGAGAACCCCCCCCCCCAAAGGACTGACTATGTAGGTAATTTCCTTCAACCTTTCGGTTCCAGGTTGGGTTTCACCCTTCCAGGCTTCCCGTCGGCTCCCAAAGAATATGAATGTCTTGTCTTTTGCAACTCCAGATCAACATGGCAAGCGTTCCCCTCTTTCCTTCTACCCGGCCTCATCCCGATGCATGTTGTTTTAGAGCTTTTTTTGCTTTCTCCAACAGTGCACCTCCCTTCTTTGTTTCCTATGCCACTTTCAATTTTCCAGAACTTTAACAATTTGCCCCGGTATGGATGTTTCTCTCTGTCCCCATTCCTCAGTCTATTTTTTGCAACTCGCTTTCTTTTTCTTCCTGCCTTCGACACATGATATCCTAACATTCTTGTTTCCAAGTAAGCTTTTCGTCCTAGCAGGTTCCCTCGTTGATCCCTCCCAGTACCCCCCACAACTGGTTTTTGTCCCGGCTTCATTAGACAATTTTTTCCGGACAATCTAGAACCCCTCATGTTGATGATGTCCCCATGATCGACCTGTTCCCAACCCGACCCCTCTCCAAGTTCTTGCAATATAGGTTTAGACAGCAACAAAATCTTTTTCTTTTTCCACCCTCAGGTGGGTTTCTTCCTTCTTGGCCTGCATTATAAGGCAGTTCCCCTTTTGCCTGGTTCGATATAAGTGATTCTTTCGTATTCGACAACTCTCCTCTCTCTCCTCCGCTTTCCCTTCGGTCCCTTCGTTTCCAGTGGAAGTCCTGGTTAACAGAACCCAAAACCCTTTGGACCCCCTAACAGTACACGCTCTCCGAAGCGCCTTCTCCTGAGCTTGTATGATTCTCCCTCTTATTCTCCCACCCGCGTACCCTTTCGTTCCTTGTTGACTTCTCCCTTCATCGTTTCTTTCTTCACTTGACTCCGGCGCACCGGTCTTCCCTGTAAAACCAAGTCCTTCCTTAATTGTTAGCTTCGTTCAAGCCTTTTCCGTTCTCGTTGTTAAGATGTCTGCCTCCCTTACTTCCGATCTTAGACACTCCCCTTTTCATTATTTTTGCGTCGCCGCTGCCCCGATCACTTGACCCCTCGGTATGTGTGTAATTCACACGTCAATTCCTGCCGCACCTCCAGATTTTCTCCCTGGCCCAGGTGCAAAATCTCTCAAAAGTTCCGGTTCAATCCCCCTTTCATCTGAAACCTTAGATAAGGACTAATTTTTTCTAAACTTAGGTAACCTCCTCTCCGGTATCAGTTCCCAAATTCAAGGCTTACCTTCTCGGTGCGACCAGGTCATTCTGACTTAATTTGCATATCTTCTTTTTAATAATTCCCCCACTTTGTTGTTTCCTCTGAGCAATTAAGCATTCTGTTCTCAGCTTTGTGAGTTTTGCCCCTCCTTCAGCTTGCATTACCATCTTTCATTCTGTCTCGACAGTGATTTTGCTCCGGTCATTTTTCTCGTTCGAGCATGCCATACGCCAGCTTGTCTCTACCTATATTGCCCCCTGTGCTGGAAAATAGGCGTTAGTGCCCGGACCGTTTCATGCCCTGTTAGGGAAGTTCCATCCGCCGATCGCCATCCCATTTTCTTCGCTTGCCTCCCCGCCTCCCACTCTTCATGTTTTTCCCCATCGCATGTACTTATATACTTCCATTTCCCCTTTCAAAACCTTCACGTCGCAGGTAACTTCCCTTTCCAGACCCACCATGAATTGCAGGTCGTTGTCCTTTGACCTCTTTTGCCCCCTTCCCTGGTTTGCTTTTAGGGCCACTGCGTGAATGACGGGTCGAACAGTCCCCCCTGAAACTCCTCCTAAGAGCAGTTTTGCATTCTTTATCCGTTTCGCATTCCTTCAACCCCCTCATGTTCTATGAGCCTAGTTGTTTCCGCTTTTTCTGTGATTCCATTTGCCCTTCCAGTCTTTGCCGTCCCCGTGTTCCTAGCTGCGAACGATTTTATACCTTGAGGAGCGTCCTCGCTGTTGTATTTTCCCATCCTCTCCCGTCTTCGACTGATTCCGAGTAGACCTTTTCTCATTCATCCCCGCGCCCGCCGTACACTTACCCACTGCTGGTTTGGTGATAACCACCTGAGCATTTTTTTTTCTTTCGGCCCCCCCTTCTCTCACTGAGTTTCTGTTTTTTCCAGTTTTAACTTTTCCCTACCCACGTGTCCCCCCCAATGCGTTTGTTGCGTATATTCTCTCACCTCGGTAAATGACTCTGTTCGACCCCTTTTCTTGGCGGCTCACAGAGTGACTTCTTCCCTCGCCTATAGTTGCCACCGCCTTCTTCTTATCTAAATTTCGGTTTCTAATTACTAATACTGGGAATCGTGTTCCCAAATCACCAGCTTCCCTTCACCAGCCAGTTCGCCCCAACCCCCATATTCGTTTCCTCTTCCCCTTCTGTCTTTACACCAGAGGGATGACTTGTACAGCCACCTCTGCGCCCCCTTTTCCAGCTTTTCTCATTTCCTTTATGATCAATCACACGATTTGTGCCCCAGGATCGTTTTGACAATTACATCCTATTCCACTCTTATTGGAGACTATTACAAGCCTGGAGGAGTGTTTTTCCTTTAACAGAGGGGACAGCCCTCATGAACAATGCATATCCTTTTTTTTTCCCTGACGTTGAGAAGGGACCCAACGACAACGAAGAATCCTCCTTTTTAAGTTCGCTTCCATTGACCTCCATTATGGTTTGCCGCCAAGCATATCTCTCTTTCCTCCTCCTCCGGTGTTTTTTTTTTTCTGGTCGTTAGTTTTTTTTTTCGCTGCGCACTTCCTTGACCCCAGAGATTCTATAGGTTTTCTGGTGGTGCCGTCTCAACCCCATTTCTTTCATCCACCCATTTTGATTCTGTTGACTCTTTTCCAGTTCCTTATCTATTTTTCTCCCCCGCTTTGTTCCCCCGGAGTGCCCACTCCCAGGCCTTTTCCCTCGGAATTCCAAAGCGATGGAATCGAGGTACGGTGTTCACGTCCTGAATTGGGAACCTCTTTCAGATGTTGAATCGTCCATCAACGGCATTGCACGCTGGCCCGCTTTCTCTCCTTTTCTTTTCGCCCCCTTTTTTCTTCCTCTGTTTGACCGTTAAGTTTTCATCCACAACGAACGAAGTTTGGGGCGGCTACTGGTTTTCCTCTCCTTCACAGGTTTTGAAGCAAGTGGTGATTGGGCAAACCGATTCAAGTTTAGGAAGTCAAACTGAGCTACTTCCGTCTTATGCGTCCGTCTTCTCCTACGTGTAATCTGCGTTTTCTTCTTCTCCCAGGCTAGGTTTTACTGCCAGGGCATTAGACACCTTTTCCTGCGGCAACTATCAGCAAAACGAACTGGTTGCTGAGAAATTTATCTCTGTCTCCCTTTCCCATCTCAGTGTTGCGCTTCTGTCCTTCTATCTTTCCTAACAGACCCAACTGCGCTTTGTCTCCCTCACGCCTTTTTTTCATTTTTAACTGACCTTTCCGTTCGACTTTACTGTCCTTATCCTCTTGACTTTTCGTCTTTTCCTCGTGCGCTTCGTGTGCACCCAATACGCATCGCTTCTCCGCCTTTTTGAGTCCCATAGTACTAAGCGGACGGCGGCAAACCCCATTTTCGTCACTGGCTCACAGCCCAAAAACGCTTGACCACTACCTAGTCCCCTTACTTACTCCTCCGTGATCACGGTGTTGTAGGCCGGCGCCAGCTCATATGCACCTGCGTGCGTATGAAAATTGTTATTTGCCTTTCGTCCCCGTCCATTCGCTCATTTTCTCTCCCGGCGCTGCTTTCGACAGGTTTTTCCACCAGCCTGCAGGACTTTGTGTTTTCCCCTTTTCACGCTTCCGTCGCCTTCCTTTGTTAAGATGGAATCAGTATATCCTTACGACGATCTTGACGCAATAATTTCCTTGTTCTCTTTTTCCCCCCCCCCCCTGCGCTGACGATCAAATTTCTCTTAGCGTCTCGCTGGAGTTAACGTAGACTTCTGCTCCCCTTCTTTCTACCATATTTCGAAGAAACAAAGTTTGCAAATATATCTCTCCCCCCCCCTGGCCTTTCGAAGGCCATTGCATGCTCGACCTTTCTAGTTCTCTTCTCCCCTGCGCAGTTGCATACTAACTTAAGGCTAAAAATGACCGTGATTACGGCTCTTTCCCCCATATCTTGCGAAAGGAATTTGACTA
>Ga0179593_1450053_pt1 | contig 11201 bp, 15 predicted proteins | sample CZODoug2_1_08_16_FD_185931 | JGI IMG/M metagenome (GOLD analysis project Ga0179593, IMG submission 185931) | Vadose zone soil fungal communities from Angelo Coast Range Reserve, California, USA - CZODoug2_1_08_16fungal (PacBio error correction) | ecosystem: Environmental > Terrestrial > Soil >... | reverse complement strand
ACGCCGGTCGCAGTTCCCCACGTGACTGCTAAATGGCGTTTTTCAGGCTTTACCCACCCCGGGGCACCTTTCTATTCTCACCGGACCCTCCCCCAGCTTTTACTTTTGCTCCCAAGTCCCTTCACTTCTTTTTCTTGGTATGTTATTTTGAGTAAGATTGCCCTGGTACGGTAGAAGCCACCCCCCCCCACCCACCCCCCCCCCCCCCCCCCCCCCCCCCCCCCCACGTTTATCGAAAGACAAAGCTTGTTGCGGCGCCTTTTTCCTGGAGACGGTTTTTGAGGCTCTCATTTTAAATCCGCGGCCTAGGTTACTTGTAAATCGAACACTGCGAGTCTTTATTCCTCTTTTTCCTGGTCATCTTTTGCTCCCCCTCCCTACTAGAGGAACCGGTTTTTCCCCTCTCTGACTTCTATTTTTGGACGCCAGACTGCTTAGTTTTTTTCTTCCAACACGTTGCTTGCTGAGGATTTTCCTAGCCTTGCAATTTCATTTTATTTCGCCATTTCTGTTTCGCTGCTTGTTAATTCCTCTAAGAACACCCCCGCGCCGCACTTAAGGTTTTTTTAGTAAGATTTTCCATGCCCAGTCGCGATCCGGCCCTGTTTTTTCGAGCGGCCCCCCTTTGCCGTTATTGTTTCCCCTCGAGTCTTTTTTTAGAACCCCAAGCATTTGTTACCCCCTGTTCAGGAGCAAGGTGTTGAATGAGAGGAATTAACGCCACCCACCGCAATATCAAATCCCCCCCCCCCCGACCCCTGCAACCCACCACTCCCCCAACAAAAACCACTCCAATAAAAAAAACAAACCCCCCCAAAACCCCCCCTCTCCAAACACCCCCAACCCCCCTCCGCCCCCAACGAACAAACACCCCCCCCACAGAAAACACTCACAACCCCCCCTCAACAAATACCCGACCCACCCAAGCCATCCACAAAAAACCCAACCCACCAAAAACCGTCCCCCCACCCAAGGCCCCCACACCCCCCCCACAAAACCATACAACCGAGAACCAGACCCCAACAACCCCCACCTCCCCACCCCCCCCCCCCCCCCCCCCCAACTAAAAACAACCCAAAAAACCAAACCACCGACACAAAAACACCAAGAAGCCCACCCCCCCCAAAAACCCCGAACCCCCACCCCCCCCCAAAAACAATAAAACCCAAAAAACCGAAAATATCAAAAAACATAGCACCCCAAAACACCCCTCCCCAGCCAAGCCCCCAACCAAACCCCACACCACTCAAAAAAAAAAAAAACCGCCCAAAAACCCACCTCCCAACCAACAACCCTCCACCACCCCACCCACAACCGAAACACAAGAAAGAACCCACAAAACAACCCCCCCCCAACCCACCCCCCCCCAAAAAAAACCCCCAACCCGCCCAAAACCCCCCCAACCCACCAAACACAACCCACCCCCCCAAGAAATTACCACAAAAAACAAACCCCAAACACCAGCCCCAAAAAAACCCCCCCCCCCACCCCCCCCCCCCCCCAAACACCGAACCCCCCCCCCCCAACACAAACCCCCACCCCCCCCCCCCCCCCCGCCCTCCCCTTGCCTGCCCATCTCTCAATTGTTCTTTGGTTCGGCTGCTGGGGCCGTGGATCAACACCACCTCCCGCTGGCTGAAAAACTTTGATATACTCTAGACTCGATTTTCCTTGCCCCAATGTTATCCCCCCTATAGAGCCCCCCTGCATTGACCCCTTATGGTAAAAGCCCGGGTCTGACGAAAAAACAGATTTTTCCGCGGCCTTCTTCCCTCCTTCCCGTCAATTGGTTCGTGTCCAGTGCTGTTTGTTAGGGTCTAGGACTTCCTCCCCCCCTTCTGGGGCCGACACTCCTCCCCTCCTCTTTTTTTTCCTTTATAATTTTTTTTTTTTGTCTCCCCACTTTAGGGCCCCGCTGGTTGAGGGCAACAAGGACAATTTCACTGAGGGGGCGTCAGATTGCCTCATCCAACTGTTTTTTTTTCCTCAATTTTTTCAGATTTCTGCTCGAAATTTTTTTTTCCCCCTCCTCCCAAGTGTAAGTCCCCTTGTTCTCTGAGAGTTGCGTCAATGGGGTTTGTCCTCTTTCCGTGTCCGCGGAGGGCTTAGAAATGTTTGGAAAGTAACTTTGGTGTCGTCTTCTCTTACGTCTTCCTCCCCCACCGCTGGCGACCTTTTCCCCCCATTCCCCTTTTTCGGGGCGGAGCCTTTTTCGCCTTTGTCCCACGACGTCACTTTGATACGGTTCGCGCGGATAGAAGCGGACATTGGCCGCACCCCCACCCCAGCACGTCTTCCCGTCCCCCTTTCCCGTCACTTTTTTTTCTGAATTGAGTTTCTGCTCACATCTTCCGATTTCAAATTAAGTGTCCCAAGCAACACCTTTCTTCTTTTCTTTTTTATTTTTTTTTTTTTGCGCCCCCATTCCCCCCCCTTTTGCTTTGCGCCTTCCTTTGCACCGTTTTCCCGAACCCCTTCTTCCTTGGCGTCGCTTTTCGCCTTCTGCCGGTGACGGGTTCGGAAGGACCACGCTCGGTCTTTGGCCCCCATCTCTTTCTTAACCTTCGTTTTCTTCTCTCCCCCCCTCCCCCCTTCTTCGGTCTGTTCGGCGAATAACATTTTTCTTGCGTCACCCAAACCATCGCGCGATTACTGCTTGCGTCTTTTCCGGCCACGTCAGATCGGTAGCTCCTTGCCCTTCTTCTTTTCCTGCTCCCCTCATTGCGCGCTCTCCACAACCAGTGTGGCGTTGTAACCCCCCCACCATTTCACTCACAATTCTTTGGTCCCCCGGTGCCGTCCTCCCTCCTATTTTCTTTTTTGGGCCCGGTCTTCTTTATTTCCATTAGGATCCGGCTGTTTCATTTTTCCCGGTGTAAGGATCCCCTTACCAACGTCCATTTTGCAAATATTTTTCTGGTTGCTTGGCGTCTTATTTCGTCACTTCTTTTCTTTTGCACGTTTCTTTTTTTTTCTTTCGCTCCTGTCGGTGGTGGATTTCTGACAACGGGTTCAGTATCTGCCTTTTTGGCCCCCAAAGTTTAACGTTTAAGTTATTTGGTCTTTCATTGTGGACCCCCCGGAGGAATTTTTTCTGCTATTCAACACACAATTTGAAGGTTTGGAATATACCAAGGATTCTTATTCGCGACTCACGCTGGGACGCTGCTTCTTTCTGCATCATGACGGCGATGAACTTTTCCCCGGACCCCTTTTGCCCCGGGGCCTTAGGCGCTTAGTTATCCGTCTGTTTTTTCATTTTGGTAGCCGGGCCGATGACTAGTAATTTCTAGCACGGGCCTGCCTTCTTATCACAGCGCGACTCCAGCTTTTTATTTGGATTAGTCTTGATGGTCTTTTTCCCTACTTCGTGCCGTTTTTTTCCACCAGTCTTCCCTTCGCCCCAAACCCGCACTCCACCCCAACCCCTCTTGATGGTTCACCAGTGAATCGTGATTTTTTCCCCTAGATGTTGGTGTTTCGTTCAAAAGTATTCTTGTCTGCCTGTCTCCCCACGTTCAACGACCTTTTTATCTTTTCAACCGTCCCACCCTGACCAATTTCGGCGAATATCTATTTTTATTCGCACATGGCGAAAAAGGTTGGATGTTTTGCCGACGTCGGAACCCCCCCCTCCTGGTCCTCTTGTCGTCTTTTTTTGTCCTTAGGACCCCCCCTCATTTGTCCTGCTTGCTTGCGCTGTGCTGATGTTTTGATTTTCCTCTTACCGGCGTGTTTTTTTGCGGCGGTCCATTTTTTTTGAAAAAGTGCGCCCTCCTCTGCTTTCTTTATGGTTACCGCGTGCTTCCTGCCATCATCGTGATTTCCGATTTCTTTATCTTTTTTCGGCGGCGCCGTCTCCTTTGTCTTTCCTTTTTCGTTCCTTGGTGGCGGAGGAGTTCCAGACGTACTGGCCTGGAGGGATTGCGGTGGCCTGCTGGGCCCTTCTCCCTCTTTGTCCCGAGCGCCACTTTTTTCCCTCTCATTTGCCTCCCCCGTCCCCCCAGAACGTGGTTGTTTTGCTCCCCTGCCCCCGCACGTCCCTCTTGATTCAGCCACGACTGCGTTGATTCTGCGATGCCCCCGTCATTCGGCCCCGTTTTCTTTTTCTTTTTGACCCCGCTGAATGCACGAGACAGGAACGGCTTGCCCGGCGTTTAGCCCTCCTCATTCTTTTCCTCTCACTCCCCGTGTTGTTTTTTTTTATGTTGAGCTTTTGTCATGGTCTACTTTCCCTGGCAACTGGTCTGTCTGTAGTACTATTCGCGGTTCTGCCAGGAAAGAGAATTCTAATTCTTTCCTCGCGTAATGCCGCTTCGTTCCTCTGATATGTGCCCCCCCCTCCAGTCGGATGAGCACCCCCAGTTTCTTTTCGGCTTTGGAGGCTGTTGCTTCCCTGGTCCTGGACACGGCCCTTCTCCCCTGTGGCCACTTCCCCCCCGCGACTAATTCAAAGATTTTTGTTACGGTTTTGTGCCGCGTGGCCCGCTCGCCACCCGTTGCGTCACCTCATTTTTTTTTTTTTCCCCCCTTTGGGGGCGCCGCCATTCGTTCCTTTTTTTGGGCTGACCTTCCCTTCTTCCGTTTCCCGATGCTCCTTTGGCCCTCTTTCCCCATTCAAATCGCCCCCAATTTGGCCCCTTCGCTTTGTGTCCTGTCCTGCAAAACCTGACCCCAATTCTTCGTCCCCTGTTTTTTCATCAAGCGCGCCAATTTTCGTGTATTTTCTTCGTTTCTGCAACCTGTTGAAAAAATCCGCCCTTGCGAAGGACGTCGGTTTTCCCTGAACTGCTCGTCTGCCTCCTTTCAAGATGTTTTTTCTACCAGGTTGCTTGACAACCCAAACAATGGCCCCGTTTTTTTTACAAGTCTGACCTTTTTTCGGTGCCCACGTGCCTTTTAAGTGGTTTTTGGGTTGTGTTTTGTTTGGATGGGTCCCCCCAAGTGCGTTACCCGGGTCCGTTTCGTGTTCGTTTTAGCCAGATTAAACCGTCCCACAAACATTAGGTTCAGAGCTCCCACCGTATCTCGTTTCCGTCCCATCATTGGTTTTTTGGCGTGGCGTTGGTCGACTTTGTGTTCAAATCCCTCTTTTTTTGTGCACCCACCTGCCACCATCATTCTAGGTGCGATCGATTAACCCTTGCACCCTCCTGGCGCCAAGATCCCCCTTTTCGTCCGCGCTTTGGCTACATTTCACTGTCGCTTGCTCTGGTAGATTCGTTGCATCGCCCGGTCGCTTTTTATCCGTATCTTCCCCCCGCCAGGGGTTTGAGAGAGTTCCCCCTGTTGGCCTGAGTCGTTATCGACCCTTTCATCTCCTTTTGCCTTTTCTGTCGACCCTTCCTGGGAAGCTGGCCCCATCCCCTCCACATCGAAATCTACTTAGGGTGACACCTTCTCCATCGTTTTCAAACCCCCTTCCCTTGGTCCCCTAGCTGGAATTTTCCCCCTTCCGTTATTCTTTTGCTGTTTTTGCTGCAGGAATACTTCCTTCCGTTAGTTCTTTTCTAAAATCCACCCGCCTCTTTTTTTCCCCGTCCTTTTTTCCATTCACCCTTCAATACCCTTAGGTGCCCGCCCTTGTCCCAAGGCCCCGTGCCCCCCCCATGATGGCGGATTTTGTTTTGAAAAATCGGCGTTGGTTCTTTTTTCATTGACCCTGCTCAACCCTCCTGCATTCCTTCTTCCAAATAACGTTTTTTCCTGAGACCTGATCACATTCATTCAACTCTTTTCTGCTTCGACCTTCCCCTGTTTAGATTTTTTTTTTGGATTTGAAAAACCCCCTCTTGTTTTTGTCCGCCCACGTGGGAAGTGGTTTGCTAGCACCCGCCCCTGTCCTTTGAAGGAACAGTTAAATCCCCCTTTCCCAGTTTTTTCAGGTCATAGATCCTGTTGGAAGGTTTCACCTCTCGCGGAGTTCTCTCTTGAAATGGTGTTTTTTGGAGCTCACTTGTTCTGTTCAGTTACCCGACCCGTTCCCTTTCGGCTGAGAGGTGGGGCTCCCGCTTCCCCCCCGAGTTTTTTAGGGTAATAACGGCATGGGCCAATTTTTTCCCCTCCTTTGCGTGTTATTTTTTAGCTCATTTTGTTCCGGATCATTCTTTGTCAGATCGCCCCCGGGCTTTTTCCCCTTTTTTTTCTTTGGACCTTTTTGCGCAGGCGCACAGGCCCCTGGTTCAGGTGTTTTCTCACATTTATATTTGTGGACGTGGGGTTTCTTTTCCCCTCCCTTTTTTTTCGCCGGAGTTGTTCTTGGTCCAAGGAACCCCTCTCCTTTTCGTCCCCACGTTGACGCGGCCGTTTTCATTTTCATTGACCGGATTTTGCGGGTTTTTTGCAGCTGCGGTTCTATTTCTTTTTGGCCCCGGGTATAAAGTCGTTTTTTCCTTTTGCGGCCGTAAAAGGAGTCCAGGCGGCCGTGTTCCAACCCTTTTATTGGTCTCAGGTGGTCTGAAGGGCGGTTGGTTTGGCTGTGATACTTTTCTGTCCTCCCCTCCCCTCCTTTTTTTGTCCCCTTCCCCCCCTTTATCTCAGTCTCCCGGCTGGACCGGGAAACAAACTCGCAAACGCCTCTCCCCCTCGCTTGGCACCTTTTTCTTTAAACTTGTCTTCTGGGGTAATTCTCCCCCAAATGCACATTTGAATGAGCAACCCGTTTTAGGAGGTAGGGTCATATGGGCCGGCACTTCCTACATACGCTTTTGAGTTATTTTTCCCCGCATTCTTTCCACGCATTTTGGCTCAAAGGACCGTCTCTGGTGCGCTCCGATTGGTCGACCCCTTCTTCTTTCTTGTATTGTTTTCTTTCATCCTTTCTCTTTTCCCGGTCCCTCCTCTCACCCCTCACCACGGCGAAAGTCCTGAGGGGCAGACGCATTTCGTCCTTCCTTTTTTTTTTTTTCGTTTCCCCGTGATTTTTGCCTTATTCTTCTCTTTCCCTCTTTTCTCCCCCAGGGGTGTTATATTGTTTCGCCGTTTTTTTCTTGAAGTGCAAGGTTTCTGCTCCTGGGTGTGTCCGGAGCCCTGCCCGCCGAACCCTTCAGCGGACTTGGGGCCCGTTTTCCCTTGCATGCAGAGCCTTTCCTGCTTTTTTCCCCTCCGGTTCCCAGGAAAGGTGTTGTCCGGAACCTTCACCGCTTCCCCCCATCCCAACGACAGTTGACTTGCCCTCTCGTCCTTCCCCGCCGCTAGGGCTGCCCTTTCGCGTACCGACCCCGCCCCAAACAAAACCGTTTTTTCGTCGTGTGGTGTTTTTGGGGAGCGGTCCTTACCCAGGACTGTGTCGACCTTTTCAACTGTCCCCTTGCGATATGGGATTTTGCCCGGCTCCCGTCAAATTTCCTCCCCAGCAATGGCTTTGGTAGGCTTCGGTTCTCTGCTCCCTCAAAAAAGCTGTCTCGTAGTGTCGTCTCTTTTTGTGGCGGGGGGTGGCCGAGACCCAGCTCCAGCGTTATTTTATCCTTCACGCGCATTTTTTTTCGTTCCAGAACTGAGCCTTTTAGGATTTCACACTGGATTCCGCCCTCCGTTCAATGTTCATCGTTTTCGGTGCGCCTGCGTCCCGGAAACCTGCGGTTGGGCGTTTCCCGATGTTGGACGGTTTGTGTGGTTTGTGTTGCTGCGGTCGTCCTTCCTCCTTGCGGTTTGGCTCCTCCGTTCCTTTCCCATCCATCTTCAAAAAAAAGGAAATTGGATTGCTTGTGCGCCCTGCCGCTGGCGTCCGTTCTTTCCTGCCCCGGTTTTTGGAAGGAGAACCCCTTTTTTCCTTTCCCGCCCTTTTCTTTGTCGTGGGACCGTTTTCGCTTTTGTTTGGGTCCGGCGACGGCGGTTTGGAATCTTCTTATTTCCTTCCCTCCGTTGTTTTTTCTCTAGTTTACCGCCCCCCCTTCCGTTTTCCCCCCAACCCCTCTCTACCTTTGTTTTTTTGCCATTTCTTTTTACCGCCCAGGTTTTCCCCGGGCAGTCCAACTCCCTTTACCCTGGCGTCCCCCCGCCCCCATTTTTTTTTTATGGTCATTTTGGTTTTCTTTCGCTTTAAGTTACAGTCTCTGACCGCGTCCCCCAACCGCATCTTTGTGCACCCGCGTCGTGCCCGTCTTTTTTCCGCCCGATTGACTGGGCTCCGGGGAGGGCTCTCCCCTTACATCCGTGAGGCCGCTGGTGTTTTTTTCCCATCCGCCCACATTCTCTATTCCTTATTTACTCCAGTGCTGTGCTTCTGTCACTCGGTTTCGCGGGAAGGCGACCTTCCCGGTTCCCGTTCTTGGCTTCTCTTTGTGGTTGTTGGAGGCGTCCCCTTTCCCGGATCCCTGGTCTTTCCCCCCCCGTTTGGCCTTAGGAATTTCAGATTCACTTCAATCCATATTTTTCAGCCCCCCAGTTCGAAGACCTTGGCTTGCGATCCCTCCCCCCTCCTTTACGGTGGCCGTCCGGTTTTTTTCGTCCTTTTTCCCCTCCTTGCAGGCCTCTGCGTTTTTTTTTCGTTTGCGGCGTGCCAATCCCACCTTTTGCGTTTTTTCTGGTGACCCGGTTTTTTTTTCTTTGATGGTGTTTTCCTCAGCTTGGCCTTGGTCCCGGTAGAACCTGATCTAGTTTCTGAGGGGACCTTCCGCCTGCCTTCGATGTCAATGTGCCTGGGTTTTTTCCGTGGTCGTGGCTTTCCCACCCCCCTCGTATTGCCGGCACAATTTGTTTCATCCTCGATTACATGACACCCTTTTTTCCAACCAGGAGCGATTGCCTTTCTTGAAAAAAGGCCGGGCGGGTCCCCTAACCATCCCCCCCGATTGAGAGTTGGTGGCTTTTCCCGGCAGGCTTAACCCTTCCTTAGGCGGTTCGGTTTTTTGGTTTTTTCCGTTTGCCTGCCTCGACAATGGGATGCACCTCCTCACACCTTTCTACCATCCACTTTGTCTCGCCTGATATTTTGTTTTGCGCCCTTTTTTTTGCACGCTGGTGGTACCCCGCACCACGAGCCTTGAGTCGGTTGCGGCTGGCCCCCCCATCTTTTCCTCTTTCAATCCCCCCGTTTTTGCTTCTTTTCAATGTGCGATTTGAGGTCCCCCCCAGCCGACCAAGGTTTCCTGACCCCCTTTCCCGTCTCTGGTCTGGTTGTCTGGCGGTTTTGATTTTCCTGGTTCCCCACTTACTAAGCCTAACAGGTTTGCTTATTTTTTTACAGGTCCCCTTCCTTTTTTCGTCTTTAAATCCGCTCAGCCACCGCTTGACGGACATGAGTCCCCCCCCCCCATGGAACAATTGTGACCCCGTTTTGACAGTTTCTTGTAGTTCTACTTCATTCTTGCTCTTGTTTCTCGAGCAGCAAGAATCTCTCGGTCTTTTCTTTGGTCTTACCCCCGCCAGATCGTTCACGGTCACACGGCCTACGTACCTTTTGTTCTCCGAGGCTTTTTTCGCGTTTTTTCTTTTGCGCTTTCCTGTGGACACCTACGCCTGGCACTTCTTTTATCATGGGGAAGTACCATGTTTGCCTGCGTCCTTCTGCACCGTCAACGACCTTCTTAGTGTTTTGCCGTCTTTCTCCGCTTTCATGTGAGGTCGGGCCCCCCTGGTTCTAAGGGACTTCATCCCAGTTTGGTCGTGACATCTCCCTTGGAGTTACCTTTTTTTGACTCGACTGCCTCCCGATTGGCGTTGCGCCTAAAATTTTTTATGCAACCCCCCATGCGATCGCTCTGCTCTGTCCCCCTGGGCCACGTCCGTTTAGAGCCTGACCTCTTCTTTTCCTGGCGTTAGGGGGCGCGATCGGAACCCCGTCCTGTTGGCTTTGTCCACCTATGTTGTTACCCCACAACAATCCTGGAACAACGGTTCCTTTTTTTGCTTTGCTATCTTCTTGTGGTCCCTTGTTCGTATTTCCATTCGTTTCATCCTGGCTTTTTTGCAGCGGGGTCCATTACATCGACCCGCTTCCAAGTCCGTTTTTTAATTTTTTCTGGTTGGCTTAGGTTTTGCGTTGAGGTACTCTTTGATAACTTCTCTATTTTCTTTTTTTTCTGTGACCCATCGGGCAGCATCTTTTCCCTCCTTCACAAGCCTCCGAATTTTCACTCATGATTCTTGTTCACCACGTTTGATGGGACTTTTTGATCTCTTGAGTTTAAGGTGGTTTCCTATACCCGTGCTTCTTCCTTTTGTCGTGCGAGTCCCCGCTGACGCTTCGTAGCATCTTAAGGTCCTATGGCTTCGCCCGCTTGGGGGTCGTTTGGCGGCGCGATGTCCTATCCGGTGTCCTCCCCCCTGGGTTTTTGATGCCAGTTAGGTTACCTTCTCCCAGGCCAAGCGCCGTTGCCATTTTTCCACCACGTTTCGGTCTGATCATTCCGCTTTTGGTTCGAAGCATGTCTTTGTTTTTCCCCTCATTTTCGTTGCCGTTTATTGTTTGAAATCGTTTACACCTTTTTTTCCTCCCCCACAGCACTGTCCCCCCCAACAAATCATGCTGGCACCCGAGTTCTAGTGATCTTCGATCTTGTTTCGTTTAAAGCTGGTTTTTGTTTTTCCGAACACGTTCACCCCGTTACCGGGTTTCCCGTTGACCGTTTCCCCCCCCCCTTTTCCAAACTTTCTTTGGTCTCTGGAATTCTCTCAAGTGGTTCCTTAAGCCCTTTTTTTCTCCCAAGCTTGAACGTGCGATCCGTACAGTCGTGCCCACCTTTTGCAGGTCGTATTTCATTTTCCTTGAACAATCCGGTTTCGCTGGCGTTTTTGGATGGGAACCCATTTTTTTACGCCCGTCGTGTTCGCGGTTTGCGGGTCCGTCATCGAATCCATCCTCGCTTCTGTTGGTACCGTCGTTGTCTTTCGTGTGTTTGGCCGTCTCCCACTTCTTTCTTCCCTTTCCGGCCCGCTCTGTCCGGCGGTTGCGGACGGGTTTCTCTTCCCCGCCCCCTTGTCTCCTTAACAGTCTGGGGCTTTTCTTTTCGGGTTTTTTTTTGAGCGGCTTGGCTGTTGCGGAATTGGTTCGTTTTTGGTTCCTAATTTCCGTCCCTGCATGCGCAATGTCCACGATTTTAGTCTTCCCTCCCCTCACCTCCTTAGTTGCTCAGTTTTTCCCTCCTCAACAGCGAAATAAGCAGTCATTTTTCAAGACTCGTCCCCCCCCCCCTTCGGGACCCGGTCCGGAACGTTACCTTCCCACGTCGGACACCTGCACCTGATTGACTGTCTTCTAA
>Ga0179593_1438462_pt1 | contig 11201 bp, 16 predicted proteins | sample CZODoug2_1_08_16_FD_185931 | JGI IMG/M metagenome (GOLD analysis project Ga0179593, IMG submission 185931) | Vadose zone soil fungal communities from Angelo Coast Range Reserve, California, USA - CZODoug2_1_08_16fungal (PacBio error correction) | ecosystem: Environmental > Terrestrial > Soil >... | reverse complement strand
ATCGCGGGCCTCTTACAATTCCACTACGCTAGCTGACCTTTCTTCTTTCTAATGGTTTTCCATTAGATACAGCATTTCTTTCACTTTTTTTTTTTTATTAATGACGTCGTGATGACGAGTTCTCTCTTTCCCTTCTTTCCTTCTCCTCGCGTGTGCCTTCCTTTCCAAACTCCGGGGGTGCGTAAAATCTCTGGACCCTTTTCTCTCCTCCTCATTCGAGGCGGGGCCAATCTTCATGGGCTTTTTTAATGCTCAAAAGACGTGACGTAGATTTCCTGCGCTTCCCATGAGCATGTCAATATTTAACGGCTTTTCCCTTTTCTGCGGGACTCTTCACTCTTAAAGGTACCCGCTTTGTCCTTCTTTTCCGCGCAGATGATGCGATTTCATCCCCTGTTCTTCTTTTATGTATGCGGTGGCGAATAATGAAGTTTTCGTCCTCCGACCTTATTCCCCTTTCTTTTAGTTTGCCTTTTTGCACTTTTTCCATTCCTAGACCTGTGTGCTCTTTCCCTATGAAATAGCAGGTTGTTCCGAAGTTGGGCTTTTCCTCCTTTCCCAGTGCTTCTTAGGGAGCCTCTTCTACACCGTTCGTGACGAATTTATTCTTTTCCTCTCCTCTTCCATGGCTTCGAAGAGGCTTACCTCTCTCTCCTCTCCGGCGGTGGTCCCCTTCGCAACCCGCTTTCCTTCACGGGGTTTAAAGCTTTCTCTTATTCTGTATAAAGGAAGGGGCGGACTAGCTCACCTTTCCCTTCCTTTTTTTCAAAGGAATGACTCTCAGAGGGATTCTTTTTGCCCTTGCGGTGCTTCCTTAATTCTCTTTGGCCTTTATTTTTCTTTTCCCTCTCGAGAGGTAGGGAGGAGTTATGTACCCTACTTCTTTTCTTTTTCCCGATGCCTTCTGCCCTTTCAGTAGCTCCTTCCCCATATAAGACTTTGTCAGGGACTTACAGTGTTCCCGAGTTATCCCCTTCTTTTCTACACCTCTGGATGATGGATTTTGGATTTGTCCTGATTTCTGGTTTATTCTTTCCCGTTCTTTTCCTTTCACCTAGTATTTCCCCTCCGCGCAGAAGTTTCCCTCCCTGTCTCTTCCCGCAGCAGGCGATTTCCTCCCTTTTTTCTCCTAATCCTAAGTTTTTGAACTCTCTTACAGTGATTTCCCTTACCCCAAGTCTCTCTGCCTCTCCCTTTCTTGCGCCCCTTCTTTTCACCTTCTTCATCGAGGGCACTGTGGACGCACGGGTTTTTTCTTTCTTGCCTATGTTCAATTCTCAATTAAAAGCACTCTTCAGTCATGGCTCGACCTTTTTTCTTTAAGCATTTTTTTTCCCCACTTCCAGCGCCCCCCCCCTCTTTCTCGATGCCTTCCCTCGTATTTTATTTGCCGCTTCATTTTCAAAACAAAGTCTGAGTATTAGCTGAACCGCAAATGCTTTTTTTTTTTCCTCTCGAATCTCTTTTTTTGACGTACACCCCTCTTTTCTCCCCGCGCATCAAGGAACCTGACCTTTTTCTCCATTTCTTAGACTGGTTTAGGTGCCCTCAATGTATAAATTTTCCGTTTACTCGTTGGGCTCTTTAGGTGAACCTCCCCAATATTCCGTCATTGGCGGTATTTGCCCTTCCATTTCCAGACCCCCTTCATTTTCCATGAGTTTTTTCGCTGGACGGCTCTAATGCTTCTTTTCCTCCTCTCCCACTTTTCTTTTTTTAACGATAGCTTCTTTTGATGTTTTTCTCACCCAAAAGAGTGGACGCTCCCATGTTTCTACACGACGGACATTGATTCCTTATGTTGATGACTTTGAATCGAGGGGGAAGTATGTCTTTCCTCCCTTCCTTCCCGGCCGAGTCTTCGTAGTCCCTAAACGCTCGCCTTCCTTCCCGTCAATGCTCTTTGTGATCACTTCGAATGCCCTTTTCCGTTGTCTGTCTTTCGCTCCAAAAAAGCCTTTGATGACCCTTCTTTCTGATTGTCCGTTGTTATCGCAGTGAGGACAGGCCTTATTCTTACCAGATCCTGCCTTCGCTTTTCTAGAAGAATTGTTGGTCAAGGTTTTTTCTACATTTCCGGCTCCTCATCGGTAGAATTGATCTCTCTTTCTCTTTCTTGCTCCTCTTCCTCGACGCCGCTACGGATTCCGCGAATTGTGGAGTCCTTCTCCTATCGGTCAGGTGACCCTGCGGTAAAAATGTTGCTTTAGTTATTCCTTTCTCTCCCCTCTAGGGGCCTCAGGGCGTTTTCCCTTTTTTTTTTCTTGCGAGTTCCATAAAGCCCCGAAGGGATTTATTTTTGATCCCGCTCTTCGATTCCCTTCCTGGTGGTGTCTCCTTCACTCTTTTTACATGTACCGAGTTCGATTTCACCGTGTCGTCTCCCCCGTCCGGTATCCCCTGGACGTGGTTCCCCGGTGTGAATTTTTTCCCCTTTCCGTTCCCTTGGCCTTACTGCCCCCCCACCCTTTTTATCCTAGAGACGCTTTTAGCTCTTACTTGAAGCGTCTTTTTTACGTTCGCATAGTGGTTTAAACCACCTACTTTTTTTTCTTCTCCCCTTTCTTTCATTTAAAAATTTTTCCTCGAAGACCTGTCCTTTTCAATTCTTCCCTTTGCCAATGACTTATTCCGAAGTTTCGAGATTTTTTATCCTTTTTTTCTTCGTTATGTTACACTCCTAGAGAATTGCTCTTTGGAATCTCTTTTTTCTTTTTTTTTTTCTCCCTGATTCCCTCCTACATTTCTCTTCCTTTTCCCCGCAGCCCCAAACTTTCTTTCCCCCGTGATCAGATTGACTTCGGTCGTCCATGATTAATGGTCCCCCCCCTCCCTCCCCTACGCCCCCCCTTTTTCTTCGCGGAAAAGTCAATCCCCTTTCATCATCTCGATGGGGGCCCCCCGCTCTATCCCCCCTTCTCTTCAGTCCTTCTGTTACACCCCTCCCTCTCATTTCTATCTTTAGCACGACCACCAGTGCCTGGAGCAAGAGTAAATCCCGCCCACCCTCCCCATCTCTTCCAGGTGTCCCTTCCTCTCAGACAACTTTTCCTTTCCCCCTTTTAACGCTTTGCTAGTATGTCAACCTTCGATTATCAGCCACCTTCCTACTTAGACACTCGCATTTCCCTACACCTACTGTTTAAAGTTCGTTGAGACAATTGCAATTCTCCCCCAGATCTCAACAACACCCCTCCCCCTTTCCCTTTTCCACGCGCCCTTTTAAAGTCCCAGATCCATAATTCCCGCTAAACTTAATAGGTTGGTCTCCCTTCTGAGTCATGCCTCCTTTTTGGATCTTTTATAGCGTCAGTTAATTTTCCGTCCTCCTGTCAGATTTATTTCTCCGCCTCCCCGTAGAACTCCCTTCCCCCTTGACAGCTCCAGATGTTCCATCTTTGGCTCTCCCTACCCTCGAACGTGACGCCACGATTACCCTTCTTTTCCACCAAGGACGCCTACCGCCCCACTTTGTCACCAGTGATCCTGCACTTGCCCCTTTTTATCCTCCTTCTTTGTTTTCCTCGCCCTCCGTCAGCCCCCCTCTGACAACGGAACCTGTATTCCCCATCATGTACCTTTATCTTTCACATTTTGTAATGACTTTAAATCTACCGTACCGGTCACCGCCTATAGCGAGATACAGTGAATTTCGTTTTCCCCCCTTGCAATTCCCCTTCTTGTCTTCAACAAGGCTTGAGTTTCCATCTCTTTTTGTTAGACACTCCCCCAGAGCTTTGTGACTGAAACCTCCACCCTCCCATAGCATGGAATCTCTCTTCGCGACCTAAAGACGCCGTCAATCATGAATTCCCTCTCCTTCTTTAATGGCAGGTGTGGTGTTCCCCCACCCAAATATTTCCCCCCTCACTACTTGTATATTTCTCTCTCCCACCCCCCTTATTGGGACTTCGTTATCTTCTATGGAACTACACCCGGTATACCAGCTTCCCTCATTTATGTTTTTCTTCATCTTACGAGAATGTTTTTTACGTCACCCTATATTTCTATGACTTTATGATGACCCTTTTTTTTTGGCCCTTTTTCCTTACCTACGACTGAGCCTTCTCACATTCCCCCCCTTCCTTTCACATATAGAGTTACTCTAAGCATTTGTAAAATCTTGTTGCTTATTTTTCTCCTAACCCTCCTATTCATGACTCTAGCCTGGATCCTCTTTCGTGAGTTCATCGTGGACTCCATTCTCCCCTGATCATTCCCATCAGTACACCAAGTTTCGCTGCCTGAACCACAGGTTCATATTATTTTCTCCCTTTTCTAGTTTCGAGCTCTTTCACTCTTATACACATTTCTACGGTTTCGGCGGCTAATTTCCGCTTTCTGCTGTCCCTGATTCAGACCGGGGATCTCTTTCTTCTGCTGCTAGATTAACTCCTTTCGCTCCGAAGCTCTCCCCTCCCCCTCACAAATGCATCCATAACCCCCCCCCATCCATCCTTTAAGCTCTTTTCTTCCTTCTGATCCCCTTCGAACCCCACGGAATTTCCATTCTTCTTCTTGTCTGTCTGCTTTCTTATTATACTGCTCTGGCCGCTCGCTGCCTTTCTCCGAACGATTTACCACTCGTTATCCCCCCTTTTTGCCTATATTAAGCCCTCAACTTGCTTGCTACTTTTCTCTTCTGCACACTCAGCCCACTCCTCTCCCTCTCATTAGTATTTTTCCCAAACCACGTCTCAACCGCATTTCCATTTACGTAAGCTTTATCACCGGTCCTTCCTCTGTACTATGCTGAGAAACCTTCAACCCCGTTTACTGAGTCTCTCATTCGACTGACACCCTTCGGCCTGATGAGTGCCCCTCGCTCTTTTATCTCCTTTATGAAGACTCTTTTCCCCCTTCCCTTTCCCGCCTTCCCTTTCTTCCTAATTTCCCTTCCCACCTAAACTTAAATGAGGCCCTCAGACCTTCACCCCCCTCAATATTTTTCCTCCAATCACTCTCTCCGGAATCCCTTTTACGGCTCTACTTCAAACCGCACCGTCGTAAATTTTTAAGTGTATTGCATTTGTGAGACTCACATCCCCCAGCCAGCTCTGTTGTAGTTCGGCTAGATCATTTCCCCCAATTTTACCAGAGCGTTCCATTGAATAATCCACTCTTTATTTTCCCCAGTGACTACAGTTTATTTTTTCATGTTTTCTTTTTTTTCCCTCTCTCCTTTCTAGTCTCTGCAAGTCCTATAGATAAGATTGAAATCTTCCCGTCCTCTCCGTTACCTAGTCCTCTAAAGGTTTTTCATCCTGATTTTCCGCTGGTTCGTCTTTTTCTTCCCACTCTTCGAGCGTGACCCCTTCCTCTCGTGAAATAGGCCCAATCTAACCCTGACCTATCCGCCATCGCCCTCTTCTGTCGTTTTGTCCCATCCATTAATTAACAGAAGCTTCCCTTTTTTTGACAAGATCCTCCCTTCGAGATCTATCTTTACAATACATTTTTGTTTCTCCTCTTGGGGTTTTTTTTGTTAAGTTTCTTTTGGTTTGGTGTTTGGTTTTGGGTTTTGTGTTTCTTTCCTCTACTTCATTTTCATTCCCCCTCAAATACGTCAGCGGAAAAGGTTTGGGGGGGTACCTGCCATTACATCGATCTCTGGAGAGTTCTTTCCGACGACTTTTTTTCCTTCGAGCCCCGGTTTACCCTTCTTCCTTCCTTTCCTTAGGTGCATGGCAAATCCCTTTTTCCATTCTCCCCCCTTAGGAGTGACCATTTTCGCCGCTCCGGCTCGGCGAGGTCAAAGACCAAGGTTCGATCTGCTCTTCAGTCTGTTATTTTTGTCTTCCCCGAGCCTTGCAAACTTGCCGGAACCCTTTTTTCTCTGTGCCTTTCTTGCTGAATTATTCTACCGCGTTTTCAATCAAAGCGTGGCTGAAGATTTCGTTCCTCTATTCTTTGCGAGATACCTATCGTGATTCTCTTGGGTGTGGGGGGGGGGGGTTTTCTGCCCCGTCCAGACACCGTGTCCACCAGTAAGAATTTGTGTTTTGGCTTTTTTTTCGGCCTCCTCGTGCCCCGTCACCTTCCGACTCCCCCTCTTTGGATTCACACCCCACACACTTTTCCGTAGTGGTTGCCGACGTTTTTTGGGAGATGCTTTAATGTCCGTTTTGGTTTAAGGCGCACATTCGTCGACCCGGGACTGAGACCCTCCCCTCCTTGAGCCCAGCACGTTGCTGAACTCTTTCGACCTTGCGGCACGTTCCTATCTCGTTTTTTTTTTGCATTTTTTTCTTTTTCCGCCTCTTCAGAAAATATCCCGTTTACATGCCTCACTCTCCAGAGTTTCTCTTTTTTCAGCTATAAAGGAAAGGTTTTTCCCTTCTCTGCCTCCCCCCGTCTCCATTGATTCCTGCACGTTTTTCACTTCCCTAACTCTCGATGGACGGGGTTGGACTGGTTTTTTTTTCGTAAGATTTTTTTCATAGGGAAACAATTTTCCAGGTTTCCTTTCTTCGAAGCGACTACTGATTACCCCTTTTTCATACTTTTAATCATCTCATTATTCTTTCCAGCGCCTTATGCCCATAAGTCCCCGGAACCCCACCTCATCCCCCCTCTCTTTTCATTTACTTTAAGTGGTCCGGTCTCCTTTATGCATCCCAGAAAAAGGCGGATTGGATTGTGGGGGACTCTGGCTCTATTCATGGTTGGCTGGTTGATCGTGGCTGTTTCCCCTCCTCGTTCCCCACTTAAGACGGGAGTTAGGCTGGCTCGCCACGTCCCGCAACCTCCGCGAATCTTTTCCTCTGCCGTCAGCAGAAATGAAAGTTGTCTTTCCCCCCGTGACCCCCCCCTTCGCGCCAAGAGACCGTTTTCTTTTTTTCGCGTTTCGTTTGTTTATGCCACCACCCTCCTTGCCTCCACTGAAGGGGCAAGCGTCTGGAGCATGCTTTTTCTCCCCTTCCCTTCTTACTCTAAAGGGAAAGCCTTCTGAGTGCTCTGCGTTTTTCCCTCCCCTGCTCAACAGATTCTAATCTTTTTCTTTCTCCCTCTCTCTTCGCCTTTGCCTTTTCAAACTGCCACGTGTGTTGTGTACCACTACAATTTTGGACGAGCAGACACTTTCGCGTTTTCCCCTTAAAAGTGATTTCTCCTTTTTTGTTTTTTGGACCTATCGCCACTCAGTCCCAGAGTTGGAGCAATTTTAGAAAGTTTTTTTTCTTTCTCCCACTGAGGCCCCCTTTCTGGCGGTTTTGGGTGTTGTTTGCCTGTTTCAACTCTTTCTTGTATTGGCTGTAGGTTTTTAAGTAAAACCCTTCCCCCCCTTAACTTGAGGTGTGACTTTCCTTTTTCTTACCCTTTGCGCGCTTTTTCCCTCTATTGCAATGTTTCTGGTTGTACTCTTCTCGCCCTTTGTGTTTTTATTTACCCCCCCTAGATGAAAATCACTCTGTTCATCTCCCTTCTTTGCTCAATCTGTTTGCGCAAGGCCTTTTGACCGCGGTGCTATGCGGTGGACGAACGCGTAAGGAGAGCCTTCCTCATCCCTTAGCGAGTACTTCTGGTGATCCCCTCCCTTTCAAGATGCCGGGGGCCTCGTTCTTTTTTCCTCCTTCTCTGAAACCAATTTTCCTCGTGCTTGACCCTTCCCCTGTGCCAGTTCCCATTCTATTGACAGTTTTTATTCGCGTGCTTTGCGTAGCGGCATGAAGATTTCTCGTCTTTTTTTCATCATCCATTGGTATGACCACATTTTTTGTCTTCTTGGTTTAAACTGGTGCTCCCTGCACAGAGGTTTCGGTCCTCTTCTTCTTTTTCTCGGAAGAGTACTAGAAGCGTATAAGCCTCGAACTTGTGTTAGGAAGAGGCTTTCCTTTGTTTCTCTCCCCCCCTTCATTTCCCCGTGCTTAACGATTCGACTTGCTTTTTTCTCTCTTACGAGGACTTTTACGAGTTTCGCGCTCAGGTAAATCCTTCCCCTTGTTTCACCCTTGACGGTCACCCCCTTGTTGTTTCTTTCCAAGGATCGGCTCTCTTTTCCCCCAATTTCTTGTGGAGACAACTCAATCTTTGGAATGTCCCTCTTTTTAGCTTTTTTTCCCTTTTCCTGGAGCTCGCAAGGGCGGGACAAATTATCTCCGCGGGTAAACGCTTTTACTGATGAAATTTGTTTCTTTACCTTGTCCATCCAGGTCCAAACTTTTGCGCGGGCTAGAGATCTGATTGAATCGTAGGTTTCTTCTTCGACGATTGTGTATTTTCTCTTTTCTGTGGCCCCAAAGCGACTGATTCCCTTTTTTTTTTTGAAGTTTTTTACCTTGTTTACGCGTCCTGAACTTGAAGTTATCCTTTCACTGCGCTCGCCCCCTCTGCGAGACGGGGGAACGACTTTCTTTGTCTTCTTTCCCACTTCCTCGAGAAATTTAGTTTTCTATTTTCCATGTTTGTTGTTTTGTGTTGTTTTCTCTATCTCTCTTCTCGGAATTTAATTTCCCGCACTCAAAACGTCAGTAAAATTGCTCTCTCTCGTTCCCTGATCGGTACCCTGCACCCCTCTTCCCCTTTTCCGCCCGTTTAAAGGTCTTTCGAGGAAAACGCTTTTTTTTTCTCTTCCTTTTCGTCCGATTCTCCGGGTTGGTGTCCCCCCTGAGTGCCCGACACATCGATCTGGCCCCCCCAACGCGCTCCCACCAACCACCCTTTTCTCTTCTTCTCTTGGAACTTCCAAGTTTACCCTGGCTTTCCAGAGGTAAATCGCCCCCTTTTTATCCAAATGAAACCTCTTTTCGCCCCCGTCTTTTCACAGTCCCCTTTTCAGCGATAAGGAAAAGTTTCTTGCGCATTCTTACACGCTCTCCGTTCCTCCCCAAGCCCTCCGACTTATCCTGCGCCTTTTTCCCCCCTCAAACACGAGGTTTTTTTGCTACTTTGGGATTTCTCCTTACCCCACCCTCCGCTTTCCCCGTCTTCTAATCTCACATTGCCCAATTTCTCCTCCACTTTCTGCATCACTCCCCTGTTCCCCTGACTGATTTCCCACCCTCTCAGGGAATCAGTCCTCTCTTCCTCGACTCTTTAGATAAGAAGACATTTTCTGCGCAACTTTTCTTTTCGCCGACCAAGTTACCATACTGTTCTTTTTCTTCCAGACCCACGTTTCTGCAGAAAATCGAACTCGCCCTTCTTTCCGCTTTCCTCCAATGTCATCTCCTCCCCCACAAGAGATGCAACGGATTTTTTTTTCTGCAATCCGCCTTGGCCCCGTCAGATCAGGGCGGTTGAATCTCCCACTTTCCCTTAGTGTGCGCGATTCCTTTTTCTCCTAACTTTCCTTCGAGTATTCCGCAGAGAAAGTTACTCCTCACCCCTCGTGCGCACTTCCGTTGGATTCAACAAGGGAGGACCCCTTTCTTTTTCTAACCCAAGAATCACTCAGCCGCCCCTCCTCTCACCCGTCAACGTGTGCAGACTAATTTCAGAGCTCATGAGCCGCCCTCAAGCGCCGTTCCCACTCCTTCCTCTTTTTTCTTGACATGTCACGGGTTTTTCTACCAAAATCCCAATGCCTCAAGAATGTGTATCACCTCTCTCTTTTCACCCTTTTTCTTCTTTCATTTTAGCTTTCGATCAACCAAACACCCTCGGTCTCCAATTTTACAAAATATTCTGTAAGTTTTCTCTCTTAGCCGACCCCCTGCCTTCACCAAGCGAGTTCTGATGATTCTCCTGCTTTTTTTTTCGGGTCCTGATAATAATCGAGATTTTCCTTCCACCTTCACAGTCATTCCTATACTAGTTCATTCTAAGAATTCTCCATATTGTTGAGAGCGGACTGACCCATCTTTTACTCCCTCTCCCCCGGTCTACTCTTTTCTTGTAATGTAATAAAGTGGAAACATTCTTTAGCTATCCCTCTCTTGAAAAGTATTTTCTTCGTTGCCCTCCCGAATCAACCTATTACAGCATTCTTCCCTTTGACGAAGCGGGATAGGGAGAGACTCTCCTTACCCCCCATCATCCTCCTCCCCCCTTTTCTTCGGAGTGGAGAACCCATGACTCGGGATTTCGGTGCCTACTATTCTCCGGTATCGCCTCCGGTTGCCAATCGCCTTTTTTCCTCCGACTGAGAGGCCATTTTGAAGGACCCCCTCGTCCTCACCAAAAGCCAATCAATCCCGTTTTCGCTCCGAATATGATCCGGAATCCCTGGACCCCCTGGAAGTTAAAAATTTCTCGATTTTCTTTTTCTTATTATCCCCTGTCCTCTGGCACAATAGAGGCACCTTATCTTACGATAACTCATTCCCCCTCCTCCCGGCGCACTTGTAAGTCATCCCCCTGCCCCAAACCTGTGAACGTGCTTGCCGCCCCCATTCCCCTCACCTGTCAACTCGTGTCGTTCCCCCACCCGGCCCAGGAACCTCTTTTATCACTCCTCCGGGCATCCCCGGGACATTTACTCGTTTCTCCCTTTCTACGTGGGAAATTCCTGCCATCCCCCCGTCTTTCCTTATCAGCGAACGGACCCATTCATTTCCATTCTGTCCCGTGTCAGTTTACTGCTCTTGTTTTCGCGCCAGGTTCAGCAGCGACTTGTCTCCAAGTCCTCGATCCTCCCGATTCTTCCGACGGCCTACCCCCCGGACACTATCTAACTGAAGCCCATTCCTCCTTCCAAAACCTTCCACAGTTCATAAGTTTGCAGGACCCCCCCCCTTTACCCCCAGGAATTCTCCCCTAGGCCGCTCATATCCCCCCCCCAACACTAAGAAAAAACGTGCGTAATTGTCTGTTGTCATTCTTCACTGAATCCTAGTAGACATCCAGATAAGAGGCGTATCCCCCTTCTCCGCCCTTCACCCTTGTTCTTCCCACTCACTCGTTTCGACCCTGCTCTCCCTCGTGCGCAGTATTGCCGCCGTTACCTTTGTTCCTTTTTTACTTCAGTTGCACTGCCGTTGTTCAGAGTCGGCAGCTCCCCTGCGCTTCGATCGACGCTTATATTTAATTTCGCCTCTTTACCTGTCCCTTTCCAATCCAGTGGCGTCGGTTGTCACCGCGGGGGATGTGTCCCTCTTCGCGCGTACTTTTCCCCCCTCTCGACTGCACTCGGCCATCCCTCTCGTCATTCCGCGACCCCCGCCATCTCTAGCTTGGTTTTTTTTAGCGTCACGTTTGAATCCCCCAGCCAGGAATCCCAGCAACTGTTCCGCTCCTTCCTTGAATTGGCGATTTCCTTCCGA
>Ga0179593_1426094_pt1 | contig 11201 bp, 17 predicted proteins | sample CZODoug2_1_08_16_FD_185931 | JGI IMG/M metagenome (GOLD analysis project Ga0179593, IMG submission 185931) | Vadose zone soil fungal communities from Angelo Coast Range Reserve, California, USA - CZODoug2_1_08_16fungal (PacBio error correction) | ecosystem: Environmental > Terrestrial > Soil >... | reverse complement strand
ACACTCTCTCATCAGTACAGTCCAACTTTATCTTTGCTTCTCATTTTGCAATTGGCATCCTGTGTTGCAATTTTTGGCCAACACTGAAACCAAACCAGAAAGCTCCTATTTTATATGCGTTTTAGGTGGTCTTTATTTTTGCCAATTGAGTTGTCACTTTTCGGCTAGCCTTGCTTTGACAGGTTTTTCTCGCATTTTTAGTCCGTATGACCGTTTTTTTTTCCGTGGCATTTTAATCTGAGAGCACCCATGTCAAAAATGACAATTTTATATTTTTCTTAATGCCTTCTTTGGTCCACCTTAACCCCCCAAACCATTTTCGATTTTCGATTTTTTGCCTTTTCACCTTGTTCTGCCAACACCCACAAAACCTTAATCGTCGGTTTTCAGGCTGTGAACCTTTAAATTCTCCGTTTCTTTCTCTCCGACGAGACTCCCATGAAAGAACAAGCCTTCCTATGGCTCCATCTAACATGTTGCCTAATTGAGCTTGTTTTCTTTTATTGTCCTCCCCTCCTCATTGGTTTTTCCCCATGCCAAAATGGGGCGTTTAGTCCCGCCGTGCTTCTGTCTGCCTTTCGTTGATTCGGTGTTCCTCTGCCCGCCGGTTTCGCTGTCTTGCCTTCTTCCGGTTCCCCCTTTGACCGTTTTCTGTTTATGCTTTCCTTTTGAAAAACGAGATTCTCTTTTTCCCAGCCTTTTTTGTTCCATCAAGGAAGCCTCTTGATTTTGCGGAATCCCGGCTCTGGGTGCGGCCGCCCCCCTCCTGTTTCAAGGTTTTTTCAAACGTCCTCCTGATCAGTGCCCCAGTCGTCAACCCACGCTCTCTGAGCCGTTTTCTCCCTTTTCAGTCCCCTAATGCGTTTATTTGTTTCTCCGGCGGGATTTTTTTTGCCTGCTTGACCACCTTTCCCATGTACCGGAAACTCTTTTGTTTTTTTTTGGAAGTAAGTCCGTTGCCCCCGCCTCTTTGCCAGTGGCGTTATTGATTCACCTCGTCATCTTCTCCTCATAAATCTAGGGAGTGCGAGGATTATTATGAGGTTCACAAGACCATAAAATTCCCCTCAGTTCCCCCCTCCAGTCATCAACTCGGCCGACAAGGATGTCGTGCCGAAGACCCTCGATTTTTTCCGAATTAATACAATCAATTTTGACTTGGCCGGGAGCGTCGCCCAAGAAGCGTCGCTCTCCCCACCGCACTCCGTGCCTCTCCGTTTTCCGCACGGTCATTTTTTCCCATCGTCTCTCTACGCCCCCAGTTCGTGCTTTTCCGATCCTAGTTCGTGAGAGAACCCGTCAAGATGCCTTATTTAATGTCTGCGCCGAGCTTTGACCTCCGTCGCTCCTTTTTCTTGTCCCTTCTGCCAGTATTCCATCAAGAAAGTCGAAGTTTCCCTCCCCATTTAGGGTCGCAATGCCGTGACGCTGCCCTTTTCGTTCGTTTTCCCCATTTCGGAGAGCAGTTCGTTGGTTTTTATTGCCCGTTTCAGGGCATCGGGTGAGCGACCGCAGCCTCCGAACGGACAAAGGGCTTAACCCCCGCTTTCGTTTTAACTCCTTGTTGTTTTTTTTTCTCTAAGAGGTGCACGCCCCTTTTTTTTCGGTTTTTTCCGTCGCTCCTTAAACGCGATGCTGCCCAGGTGTTTTGTGCATTGCGACCCCGAGTGTCCCCGTCTTGTTTTGACGATTTCTTTTCCCTTTCCCTCAGGGCGTCATCATCTGCCTTTCTTCACTGAACTTTTCCTTCCTTTCGCTTTATTTTCTTCCTCTTGAGACGAACCGTGCATTTTCCATCAGTGTGTTTCTCCCTAGTGTCCAGTCCTTCTTACACCCTTCAATCTTTTTGGCTCCGATATAGCTAATAATCACTCCCTCCTCCGTGATCTCTATTTCATCCTTCGCGGTCCCACCAGGCTTCGAGGCCTTTGCTTGTTTTGTCTTTTTTCTTTGTTTGCAAGAGTTCCGTGGCCCCTTCCAAACCAGTTTAGGTTTCATCTTATGAGCTCTTCATGTTGGCGGACGGTCTTTCCTTCTATTTTTCCCGAATTTCTTTTCTTTCCGTGGTTTTTCTTGGTACATCTATCCTCCTCCTCCCTCATTCTCTCTCTTTCCTGATTGATGACCCCCGATGACTATGTCTTACGATTCCCCCTTAACGCCTTGGGCAAGCCCTTTTTTTTCCCCAGGCGTCACGTACGAACCTCCCCCCTCCCCCTTTTTTTTTTGGGAAACTGATACCCATATTGACCCTTCGACCACGCCTCTTTTCCAACCCTCTTTAATTCCATTCCTGGTCAATGAAAACTTTAGCCCCTCTTCTCCTCGATCTTTTTTGGCCCGCTCGGGAGTCGGCCTGTCTCTCCAACTCAAGTGCCTTGAGCCCCGCCTCTTGGCTTCCGCCACATTTTTTTTGCTTGAGTGAGCCCCTCCTTTTGTGGATCGCCGCTCTCTTTTTGTCTCCTGGCAGATGAAACGAGTCCCGTCACTTTTGGGCTTTCTCCGAGGCCTTTGCGCAGAGACACCGGCGACAGAGCCACCCGGCATCCCCTCGACCGCGAACCCTTTTTGCGGAGCTCCCTCCACCTTTTTTTCCGGTGTTAAACCCCTAGGCGGCGTTCACCGAAATTTCGTGCTCAATTTTCCTCTGTTGGTCCGATTGCGACGATTCCCCTGGGCTGTATGTCGTCTCGTCGTCCGCGTTTCTCCTTCTCCTTAGGGAGTCTCCCCCCCCGACGGAACCCGACTATGGGGAATTTGTTTTGGTTTGTGGCGCCCCGCATTTGAAAGTACAAAGAGAAACGAGCCACCTCTTGTTTTGCCCTGCAACCTGTAAAACCCCCACGCCTCGGGGGTAAGTTTTGCCTTGAGCGATTCCAACTAACATCACGCATTCCCCATTCCCAGCGCCCCCGTCCTATACTGACCACTGTGCTGGCTCTCAAGCCTCTAGAACCCTCCGTGGACAATTCCCACGTCAGTGCCAAACCCTCCCCCCTCCAACTACCCCGACCCTTACCCTCGGAAATCGTAGTTCCCTTTTGCCCACTTGCCCCACCCCGCTTTCTCCTTCCCGGAGCCCTCCCCCCGAATCGTTGCTGGAATGACGTTTTTTATGCTCTTTTTTCATACTTTGTTTTTTTTGTTTATCTCGCTTTTAACCCCTCCTATATAACAGCACTTTCTTTTTCTTTTCTCAGTTGCTATCTGGATCTGTGTGGCCTTGTTGTTTCCCCCCACCCTGCCCCCCCCCCCCCTTAAGGATTTGCCTCTTTATTGTTAGGTTGGTTTTTCTTTTTTTCAATTTTTTTTGTGTAAAATTTTTTTTCCCCCTTGTTTATAGAATCTTATGATTTGGCGCCTTTCTTTCTCTCTTCGTTTTTTTTTCCCCTCTTGTGCACTCCTTTCTTCTTTTATTGTTCGTCCCTCATGAACATTTTCAAACCGCTTAGTTTCAGTAACCTTGCCCCCACCCAATTTCGTCTTTGAGTCTTTTTCCTTTCCCCTTCGGGTCTTTTCCCACAAAACACCCCACCGTAATCGTTTTTTGGTGTGACACTGCTCGCCTTCTGTTTTTCTTACCTAGTCGCCTCCTCAAACGTATCTTTGCTGCCGCACTCGGTCTTTTTTGAATTGATCAGTTTTTTCGTGTCGTGGCAAGATCCTCGGGAGGAACCCCTTCAAACAAATGGGTGTTGAGAGCCCCTTCCGTTTTTCTTTCGCGGTCCGTGATTCCGGTTTTCCTCTTCCTTGTTGTCTTTTCTCCTTCTCGTGCTGTCTTTTTTCCTTGTCTTTTTTCGTGATAATAGGTTCTTCCCCCGGCGGACAACACCGATCCTGCGGCTTAGCCGTTCAGCGAAAATCAATTCCTTAACATTTTTTTTTTTGTTTAAGCCCCTTCGTTGACAGGCGCCATCCCTCCAGTATCTCGCGTAACAAGGCAGACTCCGCCCGAGGACCCTGGCCCGCACCCGCTCTGTCCCCATGGCGCGAAATGGATTCAAACTACTTTTCCTATTTTCTGGTTGCATACGGTGCGGCTTTTTTTTTTCTTTGGCCGCTCTGAAATTATTTCCCCAATGGAACCTCCGTTGGAGTTTTGGCAGTTTCTTTTTCACCGTGACGTTTTCTCCCCTTTTTTTCTTATCCCCCTTTTTCTCATCGTAATCCTCCCTTTCCCCTAGGATGAGAATGAAATTGGAGGTGGCGAGGATGCAACGATACACTATGCCATAACGTCCTCCTGAAAGAATCCCTTCGGTTTCACACGTGACAACTTTCGTGCGCCCCCCTATCGAGAGGACAGATGACTTTCTCCCTCTCCTGTCGGCCGTTTTTTTGCCCGTCGCCCCAGCCTCTTGACAGCACGCCGGCTTCCATAATTTTTTCCCGGCTACTCTTTAATAGAAGCTTCCGCGGTCACCCTGAGTGTCTTTTTTATTTTTTTCACATCTCTCGTCTCGCCTCCTTTTTGACTTTCTGTTTAATGTTTCCTCTCGTGTTGATTGACATGGTCTCCCGCTTTATGTTTTCAAGTTCGTGATCCAAGGCTTTCCTCCCCCAGACGCGACTCAACTTCCTTTGCGCCTTCCCGCTTGCTGATTTTGCAACGTCAAGTTCTTCCCTTCCAGGCGATTGATCGTCGCTTTTTACTCCCTTGTCACCCGTTCCCTGTCTCCGCGGTCAGACCCCTATCGGGACACCCCCCCCCCCCTACAGACCCTGACTCGTAAATTGCTGCACCTTGACTCTCTCTTGTTCCTCTTTCTTTGTTCTCGAGTCTGCACTGTTCCCCCTCAAAGTTTCCGTTGCTCTCTTTAGCCCTCTTGTTTTTAAGCGATGCCCCTTCCGACTTTGCCCCCCAATGCTAACCCCGAGGCTCCGCGCCTTGTGACTGACGAAGTCTTTTCGTCATAGAGGACTTTGAACTCTCAAACCCTTTTCTTAATTTGGTTTGGATTCCTTCTTTTTGTGGGTGTTTTTTTGGTTGGGTACGTGCCATAAAGCGTTCCTTCAGAGAAATCTTCCCCCCACCTAGAGCCCAGAATCGAGCCAGTCACTCTTCGGGCGCCGATCTTTGTCCTGAATCCAGCACCCCCTTTCTCTTACTCTCTCTCTGTGGCCATACCTTTCGAGTTTCCAACCCCGTCTCGAGGCCGTCGTGTCTGTCTTTTTCCTTTGCGACGCGCTGGCAAAATTCCTTGTATTAATCGTTTTTCTCACGCTCAATGTTCGTTTCCGGAAGAAATATCGTGCCGAAGTTTCTTTTCAAGTGGCAGTCTTTATCTTTTTATTATAGAATTAATCATTCCTCATCCTGCCTCCTTTCTCTCTTTTATTAGGTCTTGACTCTTTACCCAGACTCTGAAGATTTTCCCCCCTCATTAACTACCCATGTTTGACGCGTTCCAAGACCGAACTGCCACCTCCCACCTTTACTTTTCTTTTTCTTTTCCATTCCCCAACTTTTAAATTTTGAGCGCCCGGCGAAAACCCTCCGGGGAAGCAACCCATGCCACTTCACACTTTCTTTTGAATTCCAACTTCGCGCTTCTCTCGAGCTTTTTCGTCGTCTATGATTCGGCCTTTTTTCTTTTTCATCTTTGTTCGTGGAGACCTTTCTCCCAGCCGAATTGGATTAAGCAATTTCCCTGACTGCCTTCTTTTAGGCTGACGTTGCTCTCCCCTATTTTTTGTTCCTTCCGTCCAAGAAAAGAGTCTAAAGCCCCTGTTTCCTTTTTCGCAGCGGCAGCTGAGAGCCGCGACAAGCGTCATTTCCCTCCCTTTCTCCCGCGACCTTCCTCTTCTGCCAGCCCCCTGAACCCCCTCTTGGTTCCCCTTTTTTTACCCAGTAGTTGGCTTCCAATCCCCGTTCCCCTGCTCCCTTCCCTCCCCGTCTTTTTTGCCCGATTCTCAAGATTATTACTTTTTTCTGTCTCGTCGTCGCCGAGTACGGCGATTCGTTCACATTTGCCCCCCCCGCCCTCTTACCTTGGTTTTTTTTTTTTCCCCTCTGAAACCAACTATCCCCCCTTCCCCAATTGTTTTTCCCCTCCAAAGTTGTACGTTTATCCACCTCTTTTTATTTTCCAGAGTGCTCCACTAAAATCCGCCAATGAACCTGACGTTTCACAACCGCCTCTTCCGAAAATGCCGCGGCTTATACCCCCCCTCTACCCTACGTGGACCCAATCACCAACTTCAATGGCCCCCCCCCCAATCCCTAACCTACTTTAAAATAGGACTCTTTATTTACCTCCCCCACCCTACTTGCCTGTGTAACTGATCAAAATGCATCCATAATTTCTTTTTATTCATATATAGCTTGTAATTCTCTCCTCTCCTCCGGTGTGTTGAGTTCATCTATTTACCCTCTCTAAATTACAGCCCCGATTATTTGCTTTATCTCCAAGTTGCAATATATTTGCCTCTGTGGTGTCCAAAAGACACCCCCAAACCCCCCCCCTCCCCTATTTTTATTATAGGTTTAGGTGGGCGTTCTTTTGCCCCTTTCCGTGGTCCCTTTTTTGCCCACGGCCGTTTATAAACCTTGCTTTGACCCCCTGCGCATCACAGTTTTGCGCTTTCATGACATTTCGGAGTTTTTCTTTTTTTTTGCTTTTCACTCTGACCCACAGTTTTAGCCCAAGCTTTTAGTTTCCGTAATTTGCTGGGGGACCCCCAAACCATTCGTCTTGAAGTTTCCACGAGGGAGAAACCCCCCAACCCCCCACAAAGTTAAATCTGGTTGCTTTTTTTGGTGAACTTCAATCGTTCTTGGCTTCTTCCCTTCCGATACGAGAAGCCACTTTCCTTTCTGGTGACCTTTCGCCAAAACATCGGTGGAAGAAGTGTAAGTCAAGTGCCGGTTTTTTTTCCTTTCTTTGACACATTGCCCCCACCTTGCGTCGTGCTCTAAGACCTCTTCGTCGCGGTTACTTTTTTTGTTTCCTTTCGAAGCCGTTGTTGGAGTCTTTTTTTTGTCTTTTGCCCTTCTGCAGATGAACGTTTGCCGTTTCCGATTTTTTTCTCCGGCGGACAAAACATCGCTTCTGACTCCCTCCTTTCTTAAATCCCTGTCCCCCTTGGCCTCTTTGATGCGAAGCCCTTCGTTTCGGGCCTGGGTCCCAGTTTTAATCCCGTGCCGTAAGGCGGTTCCTTATGAATCCGACTAGCCCCAAGAATTACCAAGCTCGAGGTTTCATCGGCGCTGAAAGTTTTGTAAGTGCCCTCATTGCCATTTTTTTGATCCCGGTTCTTTTTTTCGCTTTTGTTTCCTTGAAAATGGGATCCTTTCCCAACGTACAAGTGTTTTTGGTTTTTTTTGCAGTTTCGTTTTTGCACCGGTCGCGGGATTGCCACCAGTGTCGTTAATTACAGATCCTCACCTTCATCGTCATCCTCTCCTTGAGGATTCTCCTGATGGAGGATTCTGCCTGACTTTTTGACACGGCTCCTAAACTTCCCCTCACGAGCACCTTCAACAAACCCCCTTTCGGCCACGCTCCAAGTTTCGCTGCCCTCCGACACATGATCGAGCTTTCCTCTCCCATAAAAGGAATTTTGTTTCCCGACGCGTAGCCCAAGATTTCCATTCGACCACGACGCCTCCTCTCCCTTTTCGCTAAGTTTTTTTAAATTTACCCCTATTGCTTCCCGTGCGGTTTTTCCTATTCCCTACGTTAGGCGCGCCGATATTGTCTGTTCTTTTTTGCATGTTCTTCTCTGCTTTCTTGCATATGGCTGTAGTTCCCGCTCTATGTCACGTTCGGCATTGAGTTTGGGCCCCACCACTCTTCCCCTCCTGTAAGAAAAAATTTCTCCGGTTGACTCCGTTGTTTTTTTTACGCGCACGGAATGTCTTCAACCGTCTCGTCTTTCTTAGTGGTTTCTACCCCTTGAACCGTTAGACTGGTCGCGTTTGGGGCTTTTCCCTTCCCCCCGGAAATTGTGCTTCCCCTTTCGACTTCTCCTTTTCCTCTCTCCCTTTTTTTTTTTTTCGAGAGATCGGAAGATTTTGCAGTCAATTTCACCCCGGGATTCTGCGGGCCCTTCCACGTTTTCGATGAAAGGACCGAACTTTTTAAATTGCCCCAACCACCCCGGAAGAGCTCGACGACGTTGACACTCACGTTCCTTTCCGGCGTCCGGACCGTCGCCCTTCACCTTTCTTAGGACCATTTGCGGTATGGGTAGTTCTTGATCACGAAACACGTGACTATAGCGTCGTCTGCCCTCTTTCACTAATCTTCAGACATTCGTCGCAGTCAATCGGCGCTCGCATCCTTAGTAATTTTTCTTCCTCCGTACCTTTTTGCACTTGTCCGGTCGGAGTGTGGAACAGCCTTTCTCTTCCAAAAAAGCAAAAGGGTATCGAGTGCTTAGTTAGGTGTTCTCAGCTTTCTTTGGCTCCTCGTTCGTTTTACCGACAACCAGTCCGTTTTATTCTTCTTGCCGCTATCCATGGTAGTAGGAACCCACTCTTTCCTTTATGCGAAGTTGATTATTTCCTTGCTGATGGCATATTTCTATTTTTTTCCTTCCTCCTAAACACTTTCCCTATTATCATACTCTCTTATTCCGAGTGATGTCTCTCTTCCGATGATGACTGATTCTTACTCCCTTTGGAAGCCTTGCTTTCAAAGACGACTTCCCAAACCTTTCCCCATAAATTTTCGTTTGTGCCACTAAAAATTTTCAAGGTGCTCCCGGCGAAACCCTCCTGATTCCCCTACTTACCCCCCTCAATTATTTGACTTCCCCACATTTCGCTCGGTTGCTTTTGCTTTTTGGGCCTCTATGAGTATGTCCTTGTTCTTCACTCACAAGTCCCTGATTTTTCGGGCGACTCTTCCCTGAATTGTCTCCCTGTCAAATATCCTTCTCGTCCTTTTTACCTTCGTCGAAAGTAGTGTCTTCCTTCGACTCGTATTTTGGTTCTCCGGGCAGAAACGATTATCCGTCAACCGCCCCCTTCCCTTCGCAGCTTCCCTTCTCATCTCCCCACATTGGACGCGCCGCAGCAGAGACCTCTGTACCTGGCGCGGCTCTTCTCTCCAATGGGTTTTTTCCCTTTTTTCCACCACTTTCGGCGGCTACTCACGCCCGTCCCTTCTCATTTATTTCAACGATGCTTCGCCAATTACCCTCTTCCTTTTTCCTCTCCTCTCGGTGCGAATTTTTCTCTTCCCGACTGACAACGACTCTTTCCTTTGTTTTGTTTTTTCCTTTTTGAAACAAATATCACCTCCGCAAATTTTTCCCCATTCGGCCAACGCTTGTACAATCCCTTGGGCATTTTTTCTTTCTGCAGGTGATCCACTAAAATCCGACATACCTTCCCGCCCCGTTTCACCCACCCGCCTTCAGAAAAGCGTGTCCAAGCCATCTTAGCAACCGAATTTGGAACCAAATTACCATCCTTGTAAAACCCCAAATACCCAAACTATCCCCTAGGCATTCTTTTGGTTCAGTTTTTTGCCCTTCCCCCCCCCCCAGATGCCCCCATTATCCTTTTTGCAAATGATCCACTCCAAAAACCTCGTACATTATATCTCTGTAACTCCTCAAGACTCCTTGTTGGTTGTTTTTCGAGAGCTTCAAAATCTCCCTTACAGCAACGTCTATTGATGTTACCAGTTGCTGCCCCATTGCAGTTGTTGTAGGGGATGCAACAACTGCCCAAAACTCCACTCTTTCCTCTTTCTTACTCGGTTTAGGTGGGTCGTGTTTGCAATTGCCGTGTCAATTTTTCCACGTCTTTCTCTCCTTGTTCTGCCTCCTGCCCATTTTATCGGCGGTTTTTTTGCCTTTTTTTTTCCTTTTCCTTGTTTTTTTTCCGACCACTACGGAACAAAGGTCAGTTTTTTCAGCTTTCTTCTTTTCGTCTTTCGTTTCCAAAAAAACCCATTTTCCGATTTTCTATTTGTTTCCTTCCCCTTTTTGAGAACCAACCCCAACACCAAGTTCGTAACTCTCGTTTTTTAGGCTTGACCTTTACCTTCTTCCGCTTTTCGGCGGACGATTCTTCTCCCCCTGAAGAAAAGTAATCTGGCCTTCCCTTCTCAAACACCCATCGTGGACCAGTTTAGCCAGTGACGGTCTTGTATTGACGGCCTCCTACCTTGTTGCCAAATTTGAACCCCAATTTTTTTTCTCGCGCCTCCGCTCGGTTCCCTTTGCATTTGTGGAGAGAAGACCCCTTTTCGATGCGCAGGTGCCGTTCGCCTTCCCCTTGTTATCTAGTTCTTTCGGCTGCAACCACCATCTAGCTTTATCGCCGTTCTGGCGTACCTCCAAGGCCGGTCCCTTCTTTCTTTCACCCCCTGCTCTTTATTTTCCTCCTTGAGAACCGAGTTTGTGCCTGGCTGATACCACGTTCCTATTTTTTCCTCGTCGTGACAACTCCCCATCCGCGGAACACCGTGCGCCAATTTGGTCCAGTCATAATTGTTTCAGTCCTCGTTTTTTTTTCTACGGAGTTGATTTTTTCTCCCTTTCGCTAATGACCCTTTTTTCTTCACACCCTTAAAACCTTTTTGAGTTTTTGCATTTTTTCGGCTGTCCCCAGAATTGCCTCAATGTGTAGTCAATTAACTGTTCATCTCTTCATCGTCAGTCCCCCTACATAGATGATTTTTGAGTTGAGGGAGGATGAAGGTCTTGAGATACTCAATCTTCCATCCCTCCGCCCCCGGTCCCTCCTACCCTGCGCCGATCAAGGAAACGTCTTGCCTCGCCATTATCGAGTCTGCATTTTTCCCCTACTTCCTACAAGTTGAATTTTTCCTGCAGGCTTTTAGAAAGAAGCGCGACAGGCACGAACGTCCTCTGAACCTTCTTTTTTTTTCTAAGTATTGTTCCCTCGAGAGAAATACGGGTCCCGTGTGCTGATCGATTACTAATATCTTTTGTTTCGCAAGTCTGATGGAGAGAATGCTCATTGCTCTCTTCGGATTGACTATTTTGCTCTGTTTCCGCTTTTCTTTTCCCCCTTTTTCTTGAATACAATTGATCATCCAGACCGCTTAATCAATTTTTCATTGGAGCCCTCGCTGGCGCCCTCACCTTCCTTTCCGATTCCCAATCTTCTTTTTTTCAGCCGCGTTTGGGGTTTAGCCCTTTTTCCCCCCCCGTTATACGTCATCGCTTTCTTTCCGATTCAGCTCGTAGTTCACCACCATTGAGGAACAGATTCCCTG
>Ga0179593_1291059_pt1 | contig 11201 bp, 11 predicted proteins | sample CZODoug2_1_08_16_FD_185931 | JGI IMG/M metagenome (GOLD analysis project Ga0179593, IMG submission 185931) | Vadose zone soil fungal communities from Angelo Coast Range Reserve, California, USA - CZODoug2_1_08_16fungal (PacBio error correction) | ecosystem: Environmental > Terrestrial > Soil >... | reverse complement strand
TTCCCTGTGGACTTCAAGAGTTACCCCCCCCTTTCCTTTTTTTCCCTGTATCCCCACGGCAGACTATGGCAGAACACGCCCCCGCCACACCAACCCCGATTCGCTTGCCCGGATCAGAGCCCAGTTTTTCCTACCCCCCGATTGTGCCCTCTTTCACTTTCTTACTATGTCTTTGTCCTTCTCCTGCTTTCATTTTCTAATGTCCTCTTCCTCCTTTGTTTCCTGAGTACATACCCGGAGATTCCGTAAACATTCCCCCCGAAATGTCCTCCCTCCTTCCCCCCCCGACGTTTCTCCCAGGGTTTTCTTCCAGGAAATCGGGTTTTTACAACGACAGATGGTCTATTGCTTTGTTCAGGCCAATAGGTCTGACCTCTCTGACCTATTACCCCTTTCACCCTTTTGTTGGTGTCCTCCCCCCCCTTTTGGACTACCCCCACTACTCCTGCTATGATTGTGATCACAAAACCCAATTCGCGGCAAATGGTTTGCTCCATTTAACTTTTTGTTTTTTTGTCCGATTGAGGTGAGATTGGAAGGCCGCAGCTTCTGTATGCAAGATCCTTCCCTTTCTCCCTTCCCGCTCTTGCGAGACCCCGGGCAAATTTTCACGTGGGTTTCCCATTGACCTGCGCACGTATGGACTGCCTCCTGCTTTTCTTCATTTGCCTTTTCCATGCCGTGTTGGTGGCGGCTGGCTTGCCTTGAAGCGGCTCAACTTGAGCTTTGGCTTCCCCCACAATTTTCATTTGTGATTTCTTTTCATCCCAATCTTTTCTTCTAAATATCCATAACTTCTCCGGCGTTGTTTAAGGAGACCCCCCCCGTGAACGAGTTGGAAGATATTGTCGTGGTGATACCTTCTAATTTCCCACGTTTCTTTTTCCTCCCTTTTCACTTCCAATATGTTGCCTTATAGTTCTTCCTGCAATCCCCCCTTTTTCCCGATGTGAAAAGGGAAGTCCCTCCTTTTTTTACGTAGGAAATCAAGCATGCTGTTTCAACTAGACCTTGGTTTACTCCCTTTTGGATTTAAAGGTCTCCTCTTTTCGCATTCTCCTCTTGGTATTTTCCTTTCCCCCCTCCCCAACCTTCAAATCTGTTGTGTAATCGACCATTCAGTGCATTTTGTGCCCCACGCCATCATAGGGACTCTTTCTTTCCTTTCTCTTTTCCACTCTTCTTCTTTTCATCGTATTCCCTTCGCCCCTTCCTTCCTTTAGCACAATGGACCCTTTCCCCCCGATTTACACTGGGAGTGTCAACGGGCATCGAGTAAAACACTGGATTGGCCGCTCCTCATGATCCTTTTCTCCTTTTTCAATTTTCTCTAGTACCTCATCTCCCATCGCTCCTAATTATATTGCAATGCTTCCGGATTTGGGGAAGTTTTGTACTTCCACAGTTTCCCTCTTTTTCCTCAATCTTTTCCTTTTTTCTCTCTCGATCTTTTTTCTTTCCTCCCCTCCCCACGTTAATATAACCACGACGGAGTCTTCGGACATAGAGCCAGGGCCCATTTTACGTGGCAGCTCTCCACTTGGGACCCCCCCCTCTTACCCCTCTTTTTCTCTCCCTTCTTCCAGCTGTGGATGGCAACTCTTTTTTCTTCCTAGTTATATTCCTTTCTTTCTGTAGATACCCCACGTACGGAGGATTGCCCGAGACATAGCTGCCGATTCGGTGAGTTGTGGGTCGCCCCCTCCACAGTTTTGTTTTTTATATCTTCCCCTTTTTCCTCCCCCTTTTTCGTCGGGTCCTTTTGCCCGCACCATTCTTCCACTGTTGTGAGGTCCGGCGATCATGACTCTAATGTGTGGCTGGGTACGACGCTGTCGACGTTTCGAATCCAATTGCAATTCTTCGTTTCTCAATTTGAAATGAGCTTCGCTTTCTCTTTTCTCGTCTTTTTTTTTTATTAGAGGTTCACAAGGGACATCTCTGGATCGTAGTGGTATTGCTGCATTTCTGGCAGTTTTCATACCTTCTTCCCCCTTTTTCTGCTCGTGTCTTCCCTTTTCCCTTTGTGTGGTTGAGAGATCCTTTTGACAACTATATCGCCCCCCTATTATCCGATTCAAGCCTTTCCTGCCCTTTCTTAGCACTAGCGAACTTCCGATCTGCATTGTTCCTTTCCCCAGAACGTGAATCACCGTCTCGCGAATCATTTTCGGAGATGACCCTATACGTTTATGACCTCCTTCTCCGCGTAGTTTCCCATCACCTGTCGATTCATTCTTTCCTCCTGCTCAAACCCCTTGAAATTAACTGAACGACGTGGTGGGGCCAATTCCCCGAGACCACCGCTGAGTTTTCCCCGCGATCCCCTCCATTTTCTCGTTAACCAACACTCTTCATCTCTTTCAAAGCATTTTTTTTACCCCTCTTTGATTCCTTTCCCCTCTTTTCGAAAAGAGGCCCTAGCGTCGGTTGCCCAGCCAAATCTGCGTCTGCCGCGAGATTAAGGAGGTTGAATGTTTTTCCCCCCTTGTTTCCGTGTTCCCCCCTTTTTCTACCGGTCAGTGAAATGATTATCCTCACTAACCCCTTTGTTATAGTTGAAAGCGCGTTTATTGCGCCGTGACAGTATCCGCTCTATTGGCCATCGTGTCGTCACACATTTTCTCCGGTTCCTTCAGTCCCTTTCCTATTCCCTCCCACCCCTCGGCTCTTCCTTTTTACTGTTTCTTTTCCAGCATTCTTTTTAACATTGACTCCTTTCCCTAAACGTATGACGCGGTTCCAATCAGAGGTGACATCTGTGGTTCCGTTGACCCACTCGCCGGGTCCCACGATGTTCTTTTCCCTTTTTTTTCCGTCCCACGCTTAATTTCTACTATTTTTTCTTTTAAATTTCTTGAGCCCATTCGCTAGCATTCCCCCCCCTAGAGTCCATAGATGCTGCTCCCTCCGGGATTATACTACAGGATTCCCCCTCTTCTTTTCGTCTGTGGGCTTCTTTGCCCTCCCCTTACCTTTTATGATTTTCTCCTCCCCTCCGGGGAAGGCACTATTTTCTCCAACACTTTCTCTTTTCTCCTGACCGTAACAGGTGGGATTGCCCCGACCCTCTATGAAAACTTCTTCCAGGTACCCCTCCCCTCCTTTGTTCGAGGCCACTTCCTTCGTCCCTGAAACCTGCCCTTCTTGATGGTCCACACAATTTCTTTGGTATTAGCAAGGTATCACCCCCACGTTCATTCCCCCCCAATAGTTTCCTGTTGCCTCTGTACCCCCCCAGCCTTTGGATTAGTCTTCTCCTTTTCGTTTCGAGTTGGGAGCATCCCTGCACATGCCTGGTTTTCCGTCTCCCCTGGCTCAGCCTTTTCAGCTCCGGGTCCGCAGCACGTCCGGAAATGCGACTCATGCCCTTTCGTTTCACGGACAACCGTTCCGCATTTTCCCCCCTTTCTTGTCCCCCTCTTCCCCAATTGGCCCTGTGTTTTCCTTTAACGCTAAAGTTTCTTGTCTGAGTCCCCTTCTTGAGCATTACTTGGCAACCGCAGGCACCACGCCGTTCCTCCGATCCCTCAACTCTTACGCGGATTGTATTGTTGGATCCCCCTCCTGAGGTTTGTATTTCCCTTTTCCCTTCCTCTTTCCTTAGTTTATTTTCGTCAAACGGCAGGAGATCCGGCACACGCCCCATCGTCCATCTTCTGCCATAATGCTCCTCTTAACGGAATCGAGCCCCATGTTGGTCCTCCCCTTCTCCTTCTTTTTCCTTTTTTTTCTTGTTGTCCAGTAGTCATTTTTCCTTCCCTTACTCTCTTTTAACTCCATTTTTTGTTGTACGCGGATTTAGGTCAGTCCCCACAAGGAAAGAGAGAACGCAGACAGGCACAATCGAAAGTCGTACCCTTTGTCTTTTTCGGAAGAGATCTGTTTATTCCCCCCCTCCCTCTTTTGCCCGTCTGTTTGAGTGTTCCCCCTCCCTTTTCTCTTCTATAGAAACTTAAGTTTTCCTTTTCCTTCCCCTGGGAAAACTCCTATTCGATGGTGAAACCTACAATCCGCGGTAACTGATCTTCTTTTTTGCTCTTTGGAGATTTCTTTTCATAAGGTAGGCAGAATGGTAATCCGGGGAGATAATAACTTTTTCCGAGGCGGACTTCCTGCACCGTTGCCCCCTTTTCTATTTTTCGTTCCCTCTTTCTTCCGCAGGGAGGTGCATTGAATTTTCTCCTTTCTTTCATCGGGAAAGTCGCTGGCTTTTTGAAGCTCACCCGTCAGGGAGGGAACATACAGGTTCCAGGTTGCGCAACTAGACCATCCGATCTTCTAACTAATCAGGGGAAGTGTTTTTTTCCGATTTTAACCATTCTTTTTTCGTTTTTCCCCTTGGTCGTTGGTCTCTTTCCTTAACCAACTTGTTTCCTCCTATAGTCAGCTAACTCTGTTGCCTTCTGGTGCCGCTTGCTCTACACAATTCTTTTACGATTGAACGGGGATTCCACCTCTTTCCCCCTTTCGCTTCTTGAAAATTCCCCCCCCTTCCTTTTTTTTTCCCCTCGAAGTGTCCCCATTTTCTTTCTCCCCTGATGGCGCGTTGTTCCCTAGCCCTGTCTTCTTCATCCCTCAATATCCCCCAAAAAAAAACGAAATGTCTCAATCTCAAAGTACCACTACTTGATTTTCTTTTTTTTTCTTCCCGAGTATGTTGACTTTCTTTTTTCTTTTCTCTCTTTTCCCTTGTCACAGTCTTTCTTCCCCTCCCCTTCTTAATCGTCTGCTCTTTACTTCCGGTGACGCAGGACCACCCCCCAGATTCCCGAGGAGTTAAACTCACTCGTCCCCAGATGGATACCTCTTTCGATTTGCCCTTTCCTCGGTTGAGGTCTTTTTTCCTAACCGTCAGGCCTGTCTCTCTTACTCCCATCTCGCATCGCAAGTAGATTTGACCTGCTTACGTCTTCCTTCTTCAACCTGTGTTGGACGTCCCCCTTCGTCTCTCGCCAAAAATTTCCCTTTTGCCCTTTCCTTTGAACTGTACGGCTCAAATCCCCCTCCCCCCGCTTGCAAAGTCACCGTTTTGTTTGGAATCTTTTTCAGTTCTTTTCTCCTCTCGCGAGGGGCCCCCTTTCCCCCCCATCCTCAATCTGCTCCTGAGACAGCAACGTTCCGATTTGGTGGGCCCTGGTCCTCATGGCTATTTCCTTTACTTTCTTGTCTAACCACTCCCCCTTCTTATCAGTTCCTCCCCCTGTCTCTTTGCTGCGATCTTTGATCTATGTGTGGTTAGCACCACCACAGGCTTGGGGGAACTCGATTTTGCTTTCGGGCCTTGAACTTTGTCCGTCTCTTATTTCCATTAGGTTTTTTTCTTTTTCATTCTTTTAGAGTCCTTTCCTCAGAACATGTGGCTGGGTACCCGCGCGTGACATTTCTAAACTGGTTTTCTTCTTTAAGGTTTTCGACAAATGAGCTTTCCGCGGAGACGGTTGTTGGGGTTAACGTTCGTTATTCTCCCAGGGAAATATGCGATATCCGGCTCTTTCTCTTGTGAGGCAGCCTCTTCCCCTTTGCTTTCCCCTCAATATTATTTGTGTCTTCCGTTTCGATATACTTTTTCTCATAATAACGTTCTTTTTGTTGAGAGAGAGTCTTAGGATATTTCCCTTCAATAAGTTTTGCCACCCGGAAACCCTCTGAGGCCTATCTCAGATCCTTTTTAGACAGAGATTACTTGAGGGGTCGTCTCCGAACAGAACTTTCCCCCACAACGTCTCGCTCCATCTCGTTGACCCCCGTTTCGCACACCCCTAACTTTAAAACCTCTTTATGATGCCCACCCGGCCGGTCGTACCCAGACATCGAGTTAAGATATTGTACAACCATGGACCTTCCCGTTTGGACCCTCCCGTCCCTTTTCCTGAACCTTCCCCCCCACTGATTTTTTCCCCCCTAAACCCGACCTTTTAGTTTTTCAAGACCCACAACTTTTCAGAACTTGTAGGCAATCTTTTTTTCCTTTTTGCCTGACCTCCCTGTCTCAAGAGGCCATTTTTTGTGATCCATATTCTGTCTTCTGTCTATGCCCCCCCCAGCGAGATACTGGGTGTAATTATCCAACCATGTTATGTCAAGTAACTTCTTCTCGCTGACCCCCCCGTCTCTTTTTATCTGAAGAATTGTGATTGAACGTCCGGGACCTTTTTTGACGCTTCACACTTCCCCCCCAATCTTGGTCTCGGGCATGTGGTGTCCCACAGTTTCCGTCCCTTTCACTCCCGTTTGCAACTCTGCCCCCTCTTCTCTTCTGCTTTCGTCCTCGAGAAAGACTTAATTGAACCCTAGCGCCCGCCATCGGTTCTCCAGGTAAAATCGTGGTTGCGCTATTGAGTCCCTTCTCCCCCTACTTTTTTTTCCCACATGCAGTTTTTAAACTTGCTGACTGACTTCCTTCTTCAGACGATTTGGACTTGTGCCCTTTCCCACTTGATACATGATTCCCAGCTTTCCTTTCATCTAACCCCCCCTCCCCTTCTTCCTCGGTCTTTTCTCAGACCTCATTTCGGTTTTTTTTTTTCTCTGGAATTTCGAAATATACATTGCCGAGCGCGCACCCCCCGTGCTCGAAGGCCTCCGTCTTTAACAACGGTAGCTCCCTCCCCTTGTTGGCCCCGTCCCTTTCCCCTTTTCTTGAAAAAGTTGAATTCCCTTTCCCTTTTTCCCCGATGGGCCCTCTTTCCCTGCTTCACACGAAGTCACACAGAGTTAGCTGACCGAGATACCTTGTCCCCACCCCTCGCTTTATTATAAGGTACCCCCCCCTCCCATGAACGTCAGTCTCTTTTGCTTCCTGTACCACAAGCCGTCCCGTTAGACCGAATATTTTTTCCACCCCACCTCACCTGAACCTATGTTCCTTATCCAAGGTGGCTTTCTGCTCAGTTCATTTTCTCCTTTCCTTCTTACTCCCTGATTTGACCTTATTCCCTTTCACCTCACTTAGCAGTACAACTTCGCAGGGTCAGAAACATCATCGCCCTGACTTTTCGGTCGTCCCCTCTGCTCCCTTCCCCTTCAAGTACTTTTTTGAAGAGTATTTCACGTTGAGAGGACCGCCCCTTTCCTTCGCAACCGCCAGCGCCAGCTGCCGGACGATCGGAAACGTTTGTTCCGTCCGTATTTGCTCCAATCAGATTTGGTGATTTTTCTCCTTTTTTCCCTTCAGTTTTCACCGCAAGTTCCCCCCCCCATTTTATCCTGGACCCCTGTTGAAGACATGACAGCCCCACGCCCCATCGTCCATTCTTTGCTTCGCGCTTCTAGCCCATGTGGTATGACTTCGATTTGTTCCTTGTCTTTTCGTCCCCACGTTCGATGGTCCTTTTTTTTTTCCTTCTCTTTCTTCCTTTATGTTTTTTCTAGAGCTTATAGTGCTGTCCGTACAAAACGGACATATCCGACAAGACAGGCCCAATCTGTCACAGGGGCTCGATCTTTTCCTTTCGTGTTTATGCAGCTTGGACGTCTGTGGCGTGTTCCGTCCCCCTCTGTTTCTCGTTTACGAACGATTTCCTGCGGGTGGAACAGTCCTTCGTACCTGGTTTTCCCCCAATACTCCCTCTTAGCCCCCCTCCCTGGAAACCCACTGCCGTTTTCCGCGTCCGTTTCCTTCCTTGTGTTTTCTGGCTTGGTTGTTTAACCCCCCACCCCCCCCCCCCCCAAAAACCACAGAACCAAAACAAAACACAACCCACCAAACCACCCACCACATCCACCCCCATCCCCCCCCCCCCACCAACCACCCCACCCCCAACACACAAAAAACCCCCCCCCCCCCCACCACCAACACCCCCACAAAAAACCCCCCCCCCCCCCCCCCCAAAACACCCACACCCCAAAACCCCCCACCTGCGCCCCTCGCCTGCCTTTTAAACGCTCCTTCAACTTTTTTGTTCCGAGGGACGACCACCGGGCCAATTCCGTGGTCATCTCTTTTCGGCCCCTATTCGAAACGTTTGTACCTTTTTAAGACCTGATTTTTATTTTTACTATCGCTTTTTTTCCTTCCTTGAATTTTTCTTATTCCTTGATTACTTCTCCCCTCCCCGAAGCGTTTGGTTTTCCGGAACCTACATGGTCCCGGGTCTACCCGACCACTTCCGACTTTCAACTTCTAATCACCGTTCCTTTGCGTTGTTATGAGAGCCCCCCCTTCCTTTCTTTTCCGTTTCGCTTTGGTCGTTTTTCCTTAGAATCCACTCCCCCGGGTTTTTTTCCCGCAATTCTCCTTTCAGATAACTCTGTTTCTGTCTGAGTTTTGTTGCCGCTGCCTTCACCCACGTTTTCCCCCGATGTTTCATGTTCCCGTTCCTTAAACTTTCGCTTTCTCTGTTTCACTCCTTCTTTTGATCCCGGAGCACACGTGTCCTCCGGTGCCTTCACCGGATTGAGTGTGCCTCTTCCTGTCCATGCAATATCCCAACCCCCCTCCCCTTGGTCGTAATTCCCCCTCGTTTTCTACGTTCTTTTTGGTTCTAAGCTTTCATAGTAATTTTGCCTAGTTTTATGGGCCTTGTCACCGATTAATCACCCGCATTCTTTGCAGTCAATGGAACACCCCCGAAACAATATCTTTTGGATGTTTCCCCCTTCCCTCCTTCCCCCCCCACCCCGAGGGATATTCTTGATTGTAATCCCATCCTTTCTCTTAGGCCTGGCCAATTTGCTCTCTCTTACTCCATTTCGGGCGTTACTTCAAATGTTATGAGGCTTCAACATGTGTTTCCGTCCACAGTGCCGAATCTCTCCCTCCAACCCCCTCTTTACGTCTCTGTTCCTCCTTCCGGTCGCACCAATCTTGTCAACAGTAACACGAGGAGTCCTGTGTTTCGGATCGCAGGTCCCACTTCCCCGTGCAGACCAAGTGTTTAATTGTTTTCCGCCTTTTCTTCTCTCCTCCTCACTTGAAAGATTTGATTTTTTCCACTCGGCGATTGCATCTCTTCCTGGAGGGCGAGCTAAGTGGTATTGCCCACCGTCAAGATCGCGCTTTGCGCGGGATCTTGTTACTTTGTGTCCTTTTTCCCCCTTTTTTCAGCGCGGGAACGGCCTCCTTTTTCTTTGGTTTTTTCTTTCCGTTCTTCGTTCATCGGTAATGAGCCAGGTTTCATCGACGCGATCATGACTCGAAATGTGGGGGGTACGACGCCTTTCCGCGCATCACGGGAAAGGTTATTTCGTCTCTAATGACCAACTTTCTTATTTTGAGCTGGTCCCTTTTTATCTTCGCTCTTCCCTCTCCTTTTCCCTCTTCCTCATGGTTATGTTTGGATAGGCGCCTTGTCCAGTGCGTTAATTAATTATCATCTGTTGCGTCTTCTAACATTCTCTTTTCCTCTCCCTGTGTTGTCTGACTCTTTTCGAACCCAGATTCATTCCCCCAAAGTCAAATTTCTTCCCGATGTCCCGAATCGGCCTAGTGCCCTCGCGCACCTCCGAGCTTTATTCCTAATCGAAAGACTTCCCAGTCTCCTGCCTTTATGTCCTTTTTTCTGGTGAACGCAATCACTTCTGTGCAGTTAGCCGCGCGTTGACCTTCATTTATATTAATGAGCGCCCAGTTTTCCCAAAAAGGAGACAAATTACCGATTCCCCGACTCCATCAGCCCTCCACGACCAAGAGGAACGTTCATCCCAAGTCCTGCGTGCAGAACCACATAAGATCGGACTCACATCATCTCTCTTTCATGTCTTTCCCCATCCTTTTTAGTTTTATGAAGACCCCATCATCGTATGAGCTGATTCCCTCTCGCAGATTTTGCCTCATCGTGCAGTTTGCATGTCCTGAAGTCCAGAGGTGATGCGGTTGCAATTGGGTCCCAATTCCCCTTTGGACCCCTTCCCTGCCGGTACCTCCCCGATTCGACAGGCTCCGTCGTTGTTATCTTGACCGCGCCTTTTTCTTTTTACGTGCCCCCTCTTTTCTGACCCTCCCCCCCCCTTTCCTCTTTTTTTTCGGCGAGAGAGGAGCCACGGTGGATTTACCCCATTTTTACGCACGGCATCTTTAGACGTTCCTTATGAGCACGTTAGTCCCTTCTGGACGTTGGGAAGGTACGAGAGGTTGCTTCCCGAAAATCCCATCGTCATTTACCCTCCCGTGTTTGCGCCGATTCTTCACAACTCCGGTCCCTTTGTTTTCTGTGGTCCTTTTCCGGAACCGTACCTGCGATTGCGATTGTACCTCCTTCTCTTTAACCTTCCCTCTCTCCTCTTTTCCACATCCAGTCCTTAGAGATTGATTCCCCCCCCAACCCTCCCGAGTATGACATAGTTGTCGATTACGACTCATTTTCCTTTTTTGGCCTTGTTTACTTCCTTTCCCCAGATTGCGACACCGATTTTTCGAGCCGTTTCCTTTTCCATAAGTCTTTAAACCCACTTGCCGTTCTAAGAACGACCTGACGGTGGGAATTGCCCCTATCGTTTCCAACCTCCCGGTTCCCCTCTTCCAGCCTTTTTTGTACTTCCCCACCAGTCCTTCCCCCAAAGTACCCCCGATTTAGATTCCCGTTTTCAAATTCCAAACCCCCACATATTTATCGTTTTTCCTGACTTATAACCAAAGACCTAAGTCACCCAATCGTGAATGTGATCTATGTCCCCTCGTCCAGTTTTCTCTTCTAGAGTTCCTTATTTTCCTGGTTCCCCTTTTTGGGAGACATCCCCAGACCTCCCCTTCCTGTTCAAGCAATCCCAGTTTTTTTCTCCTTCCATCTCTGAATTGAGACACTTACCGGAAATTAACGAACATACTGAACTCTTCACCCCCATCATCCTCTTTCCCCCCCCTTTTCCGTTCAGGTTCCTCCCCCTCTTTTCCCCCTTTTTACAAAAATTTTTCAGTTTTTCTTCCACTCTTAAATTTCTGATGCCGACCTATTTCCCTTCCGATTTCTCCTTTCCCCTAAGAACCCCTGAAAGTGAGAAAACCCTCAGTGCTTCCAGAGCAGATTCATGTGTACTCTTTCCTGTAGTTTTTTGTCTCCACCATACTATTTGTTATTGTATTCCCCGGTGTCTGAGCTTTAAATCTTCTTTCGTACACGGAAGAGTGATTTTCGCCCTCAGCCAAATCGTTCCTTTTTCTCCCCCCAACGATCGCTGCCTTCTCCTCTAAACTTTCTCCGGACTCATGCTTCCTTTCTTTTCTTCCAGTGAGGTATGTCAGTTTTTTACGGCTCTCGATA
>Ga0179593_1727430_pt1 | contig 11202 bp, 17 predicted proteins | sample CZODoug2_1_08_16_FD_185931 | JGI IMG/M metagenome (GOLD analysis project Ga0179593, IMG submission 185931) | Vadose zone soil fungal communities from Angelo Coast Range Reserve, California, USA - CZODoug2_1_08_16fungal (PacBio error correction) | ecosystem: Environmental > Terrestrial > Soil >... | reverse complement strand
CCCAGTCCCTGATTCAGTCTCCCGATGAACCTTGGCCTCACCGTTGATGTCTTCTTTTTCTTTGCAGGCTCCCACCTTTTTCCCCTCAGAAGCACTTTTTGTTTGAGTAATCTTTTTAGTACCTGGGGGGTCCATGAGGACTTCCCTTCTTTTTCCCCCACTTTAAACTTTCTTTCTCCTCCCTGGTCGGTCATTGTATCTCAGTCCATCCGAAAACTCTCGATGTGGCCAACTACCTTCGGACTATTTATTTCTGAAACGATTAAACCCCCCCTCCGCAAAGAAGAATCTTTCCCCAATAACCCCCTGGGGAGGTCCTCTTTTTTCTCGGTGGGGCGTGTTTTTTGTGGTTGGTTTTTGGGGGTCTTTCCCTAGGCTCTCAATACCTCCTCTGGCTTTCCCCCTTTCTCGGGCCACCAACCCTTGGAAGAGTATTTGCCGGTCAGTCTTAAATTTCTTCCTTGAAGTTCCAGCAGCAGCTTTTACCCGTGTTCCCCTTTTACCTGCGCCGGCGTCCGTGGTTGCGGTCACCTGTTTTTCGACTTGTTCCTCTCTTTTTTAACATTTCGGACATCTCCCCGGTCTCCTTTACCTTCTTCTACGAATTGGTGTACGATACAAACGACCCCCTCCACGCCTCGTCTACTCTTCTTGCATGCGCCCCCTTTCCGGCCCCCCCCAACAATTTCCCCCCCCCCCTTGAAACTGATTGGAAATCCGATTTTTTTTTTTCCCCTTTAGATCTATCCTCTCCTATGACCTCCTTTTTCAGCTTGGTCTCTCCTTCCGGTCTATAGTGGATACCTTCACGTTCTTTCTGGTCCCCCCCCTTTCAGGAGCCTTCTCCCTTTTCCCCTTTCCCCTTGCTGCAGCTCTCTCCTCCTTGTAAGGAGATAGCCAGACGCCCTGAGGCCTATTCCCTCCTCTTTCCCCTAAGGAACCCCCTGTCCCCTGGGTCTTTTGTCTGCGTGTCCCTTGCCTCGATCCCCTACCTCCCTTTTCCAAAAATCCCCCCTCCTTTTTCCTCTCTGCCCCTCCAAGTACACTTGATTCCCTCCCCCCCTACTCCCCGTCCGTTTATGGGGTGCGCTCACCTTTCATGCTCCCTCATCCTCCTTCCTCTTGCGCGACTCCTCCCTTTTGTCCTGGCCATCACGTTTCCTGTTTCTCAAGATCACCCGTCCTTTGATGCTTCTATAAACCCCGCCCCCAGGATGGTTGCTGGCCCCCCCTCACCCTTTTTCCCCCCCGGACCTAAGGCCACGCTGTTTCCCGGCACTTGATGGTTATTGACGATACAATGTTTCTCTTTCAGGGTCTCACTATGTCTTCCCCCCCCGGCGTGATAATCATTTTTTCCCCGATCTGGTAAGAATACCTCCTTTGTTTGAGAGAGATATCAGTCAGAAAAGTTTCCAACTTGTCCCCTCTTTCCTCCGGTGAGACTTCGGAACCGTTAAAGCGGATGCATTGCAAACCCAATTTGACGTCCTTTCGTCTCTAGGATTACATACCTGGACGGTAATTTGTTTGGTATAAAATCCGCCTTTGAGTGCCCCCCCATTCCTTCCCTGACCCTTTAGTTTTTTTTCTCAAGCGTCCCTCTTGGGATGCAGATTCTTGAAAACGTTGGATCCCCGTTTTGGATTTTGCGTTTCTTTCCTTCTTTTCTGAAAACTTTTCTTTGTGGTGGTCTTTTCTTCTCAGTTTTCCTAACTGTTCTCCTTTTTCTGTAAGTCATCCTGCTCCTTTTAGGTAACTTGACTGCCCCCGCTAAGCCCCACCCTTCTTTTCTGGTTCCGTTCTTTTTTTTTTTTCGGGGCTAGTTCTGTCAGCTCTAGCTGTCCCCTTCTTCCATAAGTCCCCTCCCCAGAGCCGGCCTTTACCCCTTTTCATGATCCCGTATTTCACTTCTGTTCCCTTTTTAGTCCAACTGGGGAGGTATAAACGATCTGGAGAAGACTTTCCCTCTCCTCGATAACCTGGTTCCCCCCTTACTTTTTCCTTTGGCCCCTTTCCTTCCTTGAGCTGTCCTTCCCATCCAGACCAGATGAGTTCAGCTTTTCCTACGACGATACCCCCCCTTTCCCCCCCCACAGATGTTTTTTTCCACATTTGGCTTCTTCCCCTCCCCGGCGGTTTCGATTTAATATCTTATTGTCAGGTCGGACAGGCTAAGTCACAGAAGTTCCTTCCACCTCTCCCCTAAGGTGACAAAACCCGGTCTCTGCCATTTTATTTTTATAGATTAAGTCTCACACACCCCTTTTTCCTGGCTTGGTCCGGCCCCTTCTCCCCTAACTTTTCCCTACGCCCGGATTTGAAGATTTCCTTCTTTTTTTTGGACTTGAATTTCCTTGGACGACAGCTCTCGACATTCTACCTCCTCCCTCCTCCCAGTTCACCATTTAGTTCCGTCGACTGCGATCTTTGCTTTCCAAATTTGGGTTCCTTTTTCTTGTCCTTTTAAGTGCTTCTCTTTCCATCTCCTAGTTTATTAAATTCTATCCTGAGGAGTAGCCTCTTGACCCTCTCTTCCCCCCCCCCAATTTTTAACAGGTTTCCCTTGTCCCCCCCCACCCGGGGACCCCAACGGATATGACAAACAAAAACTTCCCCCCCCCCTGCTTTTTCTTTGGAGGTGCTTTTTTTTACTCAAACTCAGATTCGCCCCCAATAATAGACTGTCCCTCCTTCTTCATCAACCCTTCATATTCGCCCATTTTTCTCCCCCCAATTACGTAGAGCCCCCCTTTTGGAAGGCCTTTTTCGTGTTTTCCTTCTATACTTACTGTTCCTCCCCAGTTTTTCAGGCGCAAATTGGTTACAAGTAGTGCGGACGCTGCGCCCCTTTTCTTTTAATCTTAATTCTTCTCCTTTACGTTTTGCCTTTTAACTTTGATTTTGGTCTGGATTTTACTGCGACTGGTTCTTCCAGGGGTCCCCCACGGACCCTTTAACCCCTCCCTTTCCTTTTGTTTATTCTCTTTAATACGGCCACCTTGTCATGAGGATGAAACTAGGAGCATTTCACTTCCCCTCCCCCTCCCAAGTCCCCTTCCTCCCTTCTGCCAATCATCTGAGGTATTGGCAGGATACGATTTCCTTCCCCCCTCCGGGCCCACCCCCCCTTCCCCCAGCCGATTACCCCCTTTCTCTCGAGTAGCCAGAGGGAAAAAGCCCTAACCCTCTGTTTCTTCCCCCACTTTTTTTCGTTTCTTCTCCCCCTTGTGATCCCCTCTTCCTTTCTTTCCAAACCCTTTTCTCCCCCAGGTTTTAGTATCCGGTTCTTCCTTTTCCGTCATTTTCCGGCCCCTCTCCCCTTCCCCTCCATTTCGCCCCCAGACGCCTTCCTCCTTTTAGGACCCTTTTCAATTGTCTTTAAAATGTTTCTTCCGCGATGTTTATTTCCCTTCCCGGCCTTCCCCCTCGGACTTGAGTCTCTTTTTTTAATTTTCTTCCCCCACCCTTTTTCCCGCTGACAGCGGCTCGCCCCCCCCCTGCGCGAACAACCTTCTTCCCCCACGCTGTGCCCTAAATTTTTTTCGCTCATCTTCCCCCCTCCCCTTCCTCCCAATAACCCCCCTTTTTTTTTTTCGCTTGCTTTTTGAGGACTCTCCCCGGAAGGATTCATGTCCCGCCCTGCTCGGCCCCCCCCACCCCGGATTTCCGAATCCTCTTCTTCGGTGGATATTGCCCGGGTATGTGGTACTATTCCGTTTTTAACATCTTTCTCCTTTGCAGGTTTTTCCTCTTTCAAGCCTCCCACCCACAAACAGCCTGGCGCCACGGCGAATGGTTTTTTTTTTCCGGTTCCCAGGCTTTTAATCCCCTTATTTCCACCCTTCCTCCCTTTTTCTAACAAGCCCCTCCCCTCTTTCCCCTCTTGACTCCTTTGGGTTAGTCGATTTTTATCAGTTTACTAACAACGCTTCTTGTTGGATTAAAGCCTGCGATCCTCTTTTTTAAGCCCGCTTTGAGCATTCTGTGCCCCCCCAGAGGGGAAGCTGACCTCATTGACCCTTTTGGATACTCCTGTCAACTTTCGATCTCCGCTTTATGGATTCCCTCCCTTTTCTTTTGAGCAGATCCTTTTTTCTACTCCCCTTCCCTTTCCTCAATGGACAATATATTTCCCTTTTGCCTTTTGTAAGGACTTTCTTTGCGTCAGAGTTTCGTCCAGGGACTTCCTCTCCCTCTTCCTTGAGAGACAGCCTCCTCCCCAGCCCCTTTTCCCCACAAATCTTTTTTGCCCTTTTTTGGTTGTCAGTGCGTTCCTCCTCAGGACCTCGAGTCCCTTTTCCCTGGTTTGCCCCCCAAAGCACCCCCCCCCTGGTAGAGCCTAAAAAATCCTTTTACACCACAAGTCTCCGACACTGCGCTCCATAGAGAAATGGGCCCCAATTTTTTTCTTTCCAGCCAATTTTTTCCCCAGCCCTCCGGAGGAGCCTTTGTTTCATCGTTGATTACTTTTTTAGTGCCTCCTACCACGGAAGTCTCCCTCGCTACAAGCTCCCCCTCCCTTCTTTTCTTTTTTTCGACCAATGCCTCTCTGTTTCGCATATGGGCTGATTGCCTTCCGATTTTGACGCGTGCCCGGTCCTTAACCCCCTTTTTGTCAAAGTTTCCTCGTGATCCTTCTTTGCTGCCCTTTCCTTTTCCCCCTTTAGTTGTTGCTGTTGAGACCTTCAGCCACATCCTTTGGTTATTTCCTGGGTCCCCCCCCTTTTCTAAAAACCTCTTAGCTTCAGGCCCTTTTTCCCCACCCAAGTGCGTTTTTTTTTTTTTTTTTTTTGGTTGCTTCCCCTGCATGTTGCTCACTGCCTGAAGGGAACGTTTTAGCCCAAAATTTGTAATTTGCCGTGCAGCACTTTACTCAGATTTACCCCCCCCTTCCCACGTGAGTTCCTCCCCCCTTTGTAGATGTAGCGTTGCCCCCTCTTTTTTCTTGCTTCCCCTAAAACCTTTTCCGAACTTTCCCTTTGGGGTTTTTTTTTCGTACTCTGTGTCTTGAATCAGTGTAGACCTTTTCTGTTGAACATGATCCCCCCTTTTTTTGATTTTGTTTGGGCCCTCTTTCCTCCTCAAGCTTACCAAAGCACCCCCCCCCTCTTTTTTTTCCGTTTTTTTTCTATTCGGGCTTTTGCTTTATAGGCCCGATTCTCTCCCCCGCTCGGATCTCTTTTGAATCCGTTACCCCGGTAAATGAACTTATCTTGGTTGTCCTCCCACTTTGCCGCGGAGGTCAACGATCCTGCGAAAATCTTCCCTCAGCCCTTCTTTTTTTTAGAACGGTCCGGGGACCCCTCGTGTCTCCGATTAAGTGGAGAAGGGCTGAACCCGAGACTTCCAACCCCTTTTTTCCTCCCCTAGGCGTCCTGTGTCCTTTTCTCCCATTCACGATCCCCCTTCCTGCCTCCAGATTCGTTTTGATAGTCCACCCCCCCCCCCCCCCCCCCCCCCCCCCCCTTTCCCACAGGCCTTCCTTTTTTCCAAGATGACCCAAGTTCGTCTCCGACTCTCCAACCCCCCCCCCCCAACCCCCCCCCAACCCACCTCCTTTTTTGAGAAGTATCTGCGATGTCCCCCCCTTTAAATGCACCCCCTGACCCTCCCCCACCCCCTTTTTCGGCTAAGAGGTTGACTCCTAGATTCGGGCCCACACTCGCCCTTTTCTTTTTGGCTCTTACTCCTTGCGTTTTCTTTAAAGGACGCTCGTCCTGCTTTTTTTTTGTTTTGGACCGAATCCCAGTTCAGACATGAGTCCTCCTTGATTTGCCCAGGCAACTCCCGTCCCACTTTCTGGTATCCCCTTCCTGCGACCTTTTTTCTTTTAAGGGATTAGGTTTAAAACTAAACACGCATTCGATCCGCCATTTTCCTCTTCCCCCCGAGCCCTCCCTTTTTCATTTCCAAGTAGATCCTCTTTTCCTTGATTCTATCTTCCTTTTTCATTGGGAAAATTATACGCACACCTTTTTCCCTTTTCACATTCCCACCCTTTCCTCCCTGATTCCAACCCCCTTCCTCTTTTGCGTTGGGGAAGTTCCGATTTATATGCACTTTCATCCCCCCCCAAACTACTCCCTAACACGCCCCCAACCCTTTTTCGGTGGGCTCCCCCCCCTGATCACAGGGAATTTCTTCTCCCCCCCTCAGGGGGGAATGCCGAGAATTCCCCTGGGGGTTCGTGCTGCCTCTCTTTACTTCCCCCTTTTCTCCCTCCCCGTATTTTTTTTTCTCCATGGTGGTTACCCGTCGGACTGTTTGCCGCCGGAATCCTCTTTTCCCACTCACCACGACCTATGCGGCATCGTTTTCCCCTTATTTCCTGGTGACTTCCCCGCCGACCCATTTTTTCCCCCCGTTCAATTTTCCTCCGTGTTGTTTTTTTTCGAGGGGGGCATTTAAGCTGTCCCCCCCCCTTCCCTCCAATCTCCCCCCCCTCCTGAGAGTCCCTTTTCAAGATGAAAAGAAGCCTCGATGGTGGAAGTTGGATTGGACCCGCCTCCCCCCTCTCCTAAGGGTTTGGAGTTGTCTCCTTCAGTGGTCCACCTCCAGCCCGAGCTAGATCCTTCTCCTGCCGCCCGTCTTCTTTTCTCCCCCACTGAGTCCTTTCTTTTATAAGAGAAGTTTGCAAACCTGTGCGGACCTATCAACAGGTTTAGGAGCTCACTGGTTTCTGCTTTTCTCTCTTTTTTTTCCTTCGACCTCTTATTTCCCCCTCATCCCCCACGAAAGTCCCCTTCTTCTTTTTTTTTTTTTTTCGTTATGGACCCTGTTGGTACAGCTTTCCCCCCATTTTTCCCATGACTCAAACCCTGCCTCGTCCCTCCCTTTTCCCCGGTATCTTCCTTGTCTATATTTTCCATTTTCAAAATATTCGCGTCCCCCTAGTTCCGGCATCCTTCCGCGCCCCCTTAAACGATGCCCTCTTCCCTCACCATTCCCCCCCCATACAAGGGGGACGTTGGCTCTCTGGCCGCTCCTCCTTTTTACTAGAAATCAGGCCTATTGGGCGCCTTCCCTTCTGAGAAACCCCCCTTGAGGAGTTCCGCTCTTCCTCAACCAGGATTTTTTTTCCACTGACGTGCCTAACAAGTCCCGGTCAGAATCTTTTCCCCCGATACCCCCCCCCGAGTCTCCTTCTCCGTTGTGGGGCTTGCGGTCCTTTATGGCGCGTTTTCCTTATTTACCCCCTAATATTTTCCTTGACCCGCCTTTTGCTCTCCCCCCCCCCCCCAGCAGATACATTGATTCCCGTTGATTCGTACTCCCGATTGCACTTTCTCAACCCGTGGACTTTCTCCCCTCCCTTGTCCCCCTCCCGCTTCTTCTTCATTGTTTTTGTCTCCCAGCCTTCAGTTTCCAAGACCTTTCCTTGTGCTCCCCGGCTCTATCAGTGGCCCTTTATTCCACAATTTCGACGCCCCCCCCCCCCCCACTGTTCATTTTCGTGTTTCAGGCTCTTTTCGTTTCTTTTCGAGCTCGCGCGTTAGAAGCAGGGAAGCCCTCCCTTCCCGGAAGGTCACCCCCTAGTCAAGACTTTTTGACCATTCCCTTTTCTTGTCGAGCTTTGGCTTTTCCCAATCGTCTGAGTACTCAACCTCCCGGGCCTGCAAAAGACACCCCCTCCCGATGTCCTCAAAATTTACAATGACTCCCCAACCTTCCCTCTTTCCTCGCGCAACCTCGCCCTGGGCGTGCCCCCCGCCTTCTCCCCCTCCACTTTCTAAATCTTCTCTTCTTTTTCCCCTTTGGCCTTTCCTTCATTTCCAGGTGAGATTTGCTCGACGATCACCTGTTTCTATGTTCTACCACCCCTAAAGGCCAGTCTGTACCCCTCCCCCCCTTTTCGGAACTTTTCCTGCTCGTTTCACTTTTTACTTGCCGTTGAGATGCCACATGTTCCTCTTTCCCCAGCGGTATGACAAGACCTTTTCTTTTCAATTGGGTGTTTTTGAAGACCCCTTTTTAGCTCGTCCTAAGCAGGATCAGCCAACGTTCCCACCAACGGCCTTGTAAGTTTCTCCTCTGAACTTTCCCATCAACTTTCGGATGAATTTCCCCCCAGAAGGGAACTTCTTTTACAGCAAATCTCAGGCCTGGATTTTCTTGGTCGTAAGGCTAAGTCCCTTTTTTCTTGTTAGCTCCCCCAATAGAATTTTATGCTCCCCCTTTATCTCTCTCCTCACTGATTGATCTTGGCTCAGATGCAGTCCCCACGTTGTCGATCATTTCGATTCCCCTTTTTCGTCGTTTGCGGAACCTAAAGTGTAGAACCTGTTTGGTGAAGGCTTTTTCTTCTTATTGCCTTGTTTTTTCCTCCCGTATTGCTTTCTTCCTTCTAGTGTGACCTCCCGCCTTCTTCGAACCTCCCCCCTTTCCCATTTTTCCGTTCTTTTTTTTATCTTCTGTTCCGTCCTGCTCTATTCCCTCCGAGTTTGCATTCCCCTGATTTTGCGGAGCCCTCCTCCTCCTCCGTCTTTTTTTCCCGTAACCCCTTTCTATCACTGAAGTGGACTTGTCCTAGGCCACTGATAGAGTTTTCCCGCCTATGATCCGAAATTCTCTCATTCTCTGGTCCCTCGCCCTTTCTTAGCCTACTTCCGTGGCATCAATTGAACTGCTCCTTCAATCTCCTGAGAGTTCCTTTTTTTTACGACTCCTTTCTTTTGTGCCCAAGATGCTTTTTATGCTGCCATTTGGTCGAAAACTTCTTCCCCCCCGAGAGTTTTGGAGGATCGCCGGCGTAATCCGCACCTTTTTTAAAGAAGGCGAGACAAGCGAACACATAACCCAGCCCAACCCCCCCCCCAGGCGCACTTCATGGGGACTAGTCCCCAACTGTCGCAAACCTGCGGCCTTTCTGCTTGTGGAGGTCCCCTTGGCGTACCCCCCCTCAAGGGTTTCCCACAGATCCGAGGTTTTTAGCAAGAAGGTTTTTTTTTTCCTGTTAATTCCCATTCACTCTCTCTAGTCCTCGAAACTCGGAACCTGCTCCCCTTGTAGGTTATGGTTCCGTCCTAGGAGGCCGAAACTGGATTGGGTCCTCAAATAACATAGTTTCTTTTATCCTTTGGCTCAATGTTTCCGGCAGGGCCTTCCGACCTAGGCGGGGCACAACCGACATGCGCCGCGGTTTGAGAGCGATGCCCTTGAAAAAGCTAAAACTTTCTCCCCTTTGGCCCCCCAGGGCCGCCCGGAGAGGTCTCGCCCACAAACCCTTCGGTCCTCGTTTTAGTGTCTTGTATTTTCTGTTAAGAAGATGCGAAACCCTAACCTTCTCTCATCACCCCTTCTTTTAGACCCGGTTGCCTTCTCTGATCACAGGTAATCTCAGTTGGGGTTAGGCATCGTGTCATGCCCTCCATTTACTCTTTTCATTCTCTCTAACAGTTGTCAGCGTTCTTCATCGCCAAGACCTGTGTCCGCGGCCCTGGGATTTTTCTTTTTGTCCTCAACATTTTTTCCCCCATTGGGAGTTGCTAGCTTTTTTTCGTTTCCTTTTAGCGCTTGTTGATGTATCCCTCTCTTACCTTGAACCATGGTTTTTCCAGGACCAAGTTGTTTTCTTGGGACTGCAAACTTTTACAGAGTCTGGAAAAAAAGTCCCTATATTTTTTTCAAAAAGCGCTACCCCACTTCCCCTTGGAGGATTTCAAGAAAACCGCCCCAACACAACTTTCCTCATGATTTGTGAGGGAGCCAGGCCGGCTAAGCAGTTTTTAAGAAGATAAGAAGGGTTTCTTTTCCTTGGATTCACAATTGATGACAAAGGTGTCCATGACGAGTAGTTCTAGGCCTCGACCCAAGCTTTCTTCTTAAACACCATGGACTCGAAGTCCCTTCCATTTGGGGGTATTAATTCTATAGAACTGCAAGCGGGCCCCTTTGGGGACTTCTCCTTGTTTTCAACTGCCTCTACCCTCCTTCCTCCACTCCACACCTCCGCATTGACGAATGTTTTTTCATATACCGCGCCTTGGGGGTATTTTCCACCCGATTTCGGAGCCCCCCCCTCGGAGGGCTGACGATCCGGTGACGTGTCTAATTTTTATTCCATCCCCCTCGGTCCTGGTCTCCAATGCCCTGGATTTCTTTCCCTTGGTGGGCTTTTGTTCCCTAAATTTTGGGCCTCCAGAAAGATCGACCGCCCCCCACAAATAGCGGGCGACTTCATAATTTCGCTCCCTATCCCTGGGTTATCGCGCCCGGAACTCTTACGGCCAACCACAATGGGCTTGCGCCTCCGATGCCGGCTAGAAGATTCCCCCAGGTATGTTGTTTCGAATGCCGTGTGAACCAAAGCCTTTGCAGAAGGTTTGTTCCCTTCTTATCAAAAGTCCAACCCCTGCTCGCGCCGGTTGGTGTGGGTGCCGGTGCCTTTTTTTTGGCTTGCCTTTAATTTTCCTCCCCTTCTCTTTCTTCCCCCGTCTATTCGAAACCTCCAATCCAAGATTAGGGCTCGGCCTTATTGGTTTTTTTGAGACCAACGGAAGAATTTTAATACCCTCTTGGATGAACGCTTCTCGTCTTACTCCTCACGCCTTTTTGCTGCACACCTTTAACAGCGTGTCTACCCCCTTCCCCTTTTCCGGATAGTACATTTTTCACTTCGTGATGCGCCCCCTCAGCGTCCGAGGTCTCGAGAACGAGCTTCGTTCAGATTCAGTCCCTCTTGACAACCACTTTTCACGGGTCTTTTTTTTCAGCGCTGCGATTTTTGAACCCGAGCTCCATGGGACATGTAAAGGACATCCGACTCTGGAACCCGAACGCCCCCCCTCCCCGTTGGGCTTTTTCGGCTGCGTCACCAGGGCGCCTCGGACCTACGAGGTACCTCCCCTACAATGTCATGCCCCCCCAACCCGTCGAGTCTTTCAATAATTCCACCACTTCTTTCTCCCTATTTTCCGCCCCCCCCTGCGACGACCGCCGATCCGCGAATTGGGCCGTTGCTCCTCATTTAGATCTTTCCGCCAACGCTTTCGTCTACCCCTTTTGGCCTGGGTTTACCTAGTTTTTCATTCCCCCTAAAGACTCACTTTGATTTTGACTGATGTCCCCCCACCCCAGAGATTTTCCCCTAGACCCCGATTCAGTCAACTTGTTGCGCAACATGCATTAAGCGCACTTGATTTTTCTGATGTCAATGTTTCCCTTTTTTTCTTACCCTCCTTTACTTACTTTCTCTTGAAG
>Ga0179593_1617592_pt1 | contig 11202 bp, 14 predicted proteins | sample CZODoug2_1_08_16_FD_185931 | JGI IMG/M metagenome (GOLD analysis project Ga0179593, IMG submission 185931) | Vadose zone soil fungal communities from Angelo Coast Range Reserve, California, USA - CZODoug2_1_08_16fungal (PacBio error correction) | ecosystem: Environmental > Terrestrial > Soil >... | reverse complement strand
ATGTCCCCGATTTTTGAAGTCAGAATTCTCAGCCTCGGCCTTTTCCCCCACCTTTTTCCCCTAACCCTGAGACGAGTCCTCATTGTCCCTTGTCTCGGGAAGACGGTCGAGGGCGTTTCCTTTTCGGTCTTGAACAGCGTCCTTTTGGCTCCTTCTTTTTTTTTTACATTTCCGGCAAGGTGGTTAGCAAGTCCTATTGTGATCTTTTTTTCTTTCCTTCGCAGTTTTTTTTCTTTTTCCTCCCAGGATCCACGGACCCAAGGTGTTTTTTGGCGGTCCAAGCAAAGACCCTTTCAGAAACGTCTGCCCTTTTTTTTTTTGGTTGTGGTAGACTCGTGCAATCCCCCCCTGTGCCTTCGGAGGCGGTTAACCAAATTTTTAGGCCCCCCCTTCCAGGGAATTTGACCTTTTTTCGTCAGCGTGATTTCTAATGTTCCTGAGCGGCATCCACCAGGGGTCTTTCCTGTGGTCGCGAATTCTTCCTGCACAAAGGCCACTCGTCCTCGTTGCGGTTTTTCTCTTTCCCCTTGCAGACGTACGCTCTTTTTTTTTCCCGACGCGGCCAGGTAAACCCACCCTCTTTGACCTCGTCCCTTTACCCCCTTTTTTTTTCCCCTAGGTACAACATCCTACGAAGAGTGTGAGAGCCCATTTCTTTTCTCCGGACGCGGTCTGTTTTTTTTTTCCTTGTGGCCAGAAGGACCCTTTTTCAAGAACCAGGCTTTCCTTTTTGATATCTAGTAAGGGTACTCCCCGAAGGGAGATTTGGGGTGGGGATGCTCCCCAATGTGCTATCTCCTGCGGCACGCGTACCGCTTCCTTCTTTTTTTTTTGAGATGTCGAACCTCCGCCGCCTCCCGAAAATTCAGTGGATCGCCCATTCTTTTTTCCCTCAGTAGAAGACATCCTTTTTTTTTTTTTCTTCCGAAGGGCCGACCCTGAGTGAAGAACCTTCGACGGCCTTTTTTTCCTGTTTTTTTTTTGAGTCCGGGACCATCTTCTCAAGGAGAAGGTACTGACCCCAGCTGGCCAGCCGAGGCCCCGATTGAAACGTTTTTCTTTCTCTCACCCCTGGATTCCGGGCATTCAGCCAGGCCGTTTTCTTTTGGCCGTCGGATGAAGAACGTCCCCTAGGTGAGAGCAGTTTTTTTTCTCGTGGACGGCCCCCGTCCCCTTGCGTTCGAGGGAATCAACTTGAAGTGTTTGGTCACACTCGCCTTCCCCTCCGTGACCCGAGCGCTTTTCGCGTTACACCTCTCCTTTACTAAGATCCTAGGAGATGACCTGGTGTTGTTCCCCTTCTCGTGGAAGCTCAATCAAAGAAGAGACGAAGAGCTTTTCTCGAAGACATGTTTCTCCAGGAGCATGGGTTAGGTTTGCACGAGTACCTTTTTTCCCCCCCTTCATGAGGCCCTTCTGACGACAGGACGCCTTTGTTTCCCTCTGAGGGTACTAATCGTCACTGCAGCGGAACGGGGAAGGACGTTGTCTAGGTGTAATCGTTTCTGATGCTCTGAGATAAAGCGACGGAGATTTTCTAGACAAAACGCTCACTACTTGAGACTAAGAACGTCGAAAAGGGAGGCCCGACGGATTCCCTTAGGGGAGAGAATTTCTCGTGCATAAGAAGACTGTCAGGAAGCTCGCCGTGTATAAAAAAGACTCTTTCTTATTGAAAAGTCCGAAGGGGGAGACCGTGGAGCATGAGAAAGGGTACCTTTGCAAGAGAGTTTTCTTCTTTTGGCAGAGACGGTGGAAGCGGTGTTCGCGCCCCCGCTTTTCCGGGCAGGCCATTTCAGGTGAGGAAAAGGACAGGATTTTTGTTTCCGCCTTCCTCTTCGGTCAGCAGCATGTCCTTCGGAACCATGAAGACCGCCTTTTCTGAATTGAACGTGGACAGAGGATTCCCCTAAAAGCAATTCGGAACCTCCAGCGCCTTGTGGTTTCTTTTTCCCCCAGAAGTTCCCCGGCAGACGTTTTCTGCTACTCCTTCCAAGCCCCCTTCCCCCTGCTACATGACTATCTCCGCCATCGATACACCTCAGCTACGCGAAGGCGGATGTTTTTTTTCACTATTCGAGGGCCGCCCCCCCCCTCTCGGTGGGAGGCCCTGGGAAGAGAGGGGACACGACCACGTTTTCCGGAACTACGCCCCCTACCCAAAAGAAATCCGAGAGAGTGCTGGTCTCCCTCATTCCTCTTTCGGACGTGGTCGTGAGGACTCCCGGTACAGAAAGAACCCTCTTTCTAGTGAGGAAGGACACGTTCCTCCTTCCCCCCCCCCCCTCTTCTTAGCACCGGCTCAGCGTTTCCTATTTGTGCCTTTCCTCCGTTGTTTTTCCACGGCTGTATGCATTCTTTTTTTGCGACAATGGGATGACTTTTTTTTTCCACACTGACGGGCGAGTCTGTTTTTTTCTTTCCCCTTGCTTCTCCTTAGCTAACTACCCTTTCCCCTAAAGAGCGGGGCATGACCCCCCTCCTCCAGCAAATCTATCGGATTCGGTGGCCCCGGTCCTAGTTGTTTTTTTTCCTTCCCTTTTTCCTTTTGTAACTCGATGACCCTTTTTCCCCCTTGTTACTCCTTTTCCTCCGGGGAGTGATGAGCCACTTCTCCCCCCCTTCTCCCCTTTTTATCGGGGGCAGGTCGGATTTTTTTTAGTTAAGGTAGAAGTGCAGGCTTTGCTTAGCCTGGCAGATGGTCGTTCCTTTTCCTCTCAGAAAAGAACCCCCCCGAAGGGAGGCCTGGCCCGGTTTCGTTGCAGCGGGCTTCCTCGTTGGGGCAAAGCAGGCAGTAGGTTTTTTTTTTTTTTTTCGGGAAGGCGAAGAGCCGCCACCCTCTCTCTTCAGTTAGACCCCAGGCCATAGGGTCAGAACACTTTGCCCCCCCCCCCTTCTTTCCCCCCCTAGCTCTGATAGTCGCTTCCTTTTCATCAAGTTCGTTTGCCCTCCACCTTCTCTGTCTAAGAAAAACGATGAGTTTATAGGCCTCGATCTTCGTCGGAGTATCCCTCTCCTTCTCCACGTAGGGGGTTTTTTTGGGACACAGTTCGCCAGCCCGGTTCTTTGCTGGATATGTTTTCTTTTGCTCTTCCCTTTCCTCTTTTTCATTCCCGCCAGCCTGAAAACCCCTTTTTCAAATCTGCTCCTGGTCCTACGGCCTGAATGGCAAGTATTCTTTCGTTCCTCAGGAGGGACACATCTTTCTCGGTGCGAAGCCTTCCCCGCTCCGGCTGTCCCAAAATGGAGCGATTTTTTCCTGCTGGCGGGAGATGGGTCTTCCTTTTCCTTTCCCTTCCTTCTTTAAAACAACTGTTATTCCGCGAGCAGGAAGCGGTTTGGTGACGCGAACCACTCGTTCCCTTTTTTTTTGTCAATCGGCGTCGATGTGGAACCGCGTCTTTTCTCTTCTCCCTGCCAGGTTGATGCACTCTCCTTTCCCTCTTGTGAGTTGTACGTCGGGCAGTCCTTCCTACCCTTATTCGCGTCGTCGGCATCCGGAATGCAAAGCGATTCTCACTTTCTTCCCTTGCGGTTACCCTATCAGTTTTCCCTTTTCAACGGTTGGCAACGAGTGTGGATTCCTTGGTCGGTAACTTTCCTTTTCCTCCTTTTTTCACCGGAATCCCGCAAAATCATCGATGAGAAGTTTATCCCAGGGCGGCCTTTTTAGGCCCCTTTCCTTCCTCCTAGAGGTCTTCCCTTTGGTCTGCCCCTTTCCCCCACTTCTTTCAGGATGTCCTCTTTCGACAGGATAATCATCTTCTGACCGGCCCTTTCCCCGGCGGCTGATCGAAACAGCGTCTTTTTCCTTCTTCCTCCCACTAGCACGTGATTGATAGACAAGTCCGTGTCCTGGGGGCCACCTCTTGCCCGGGCATGATGCTCCCCCCCTCCTTTTCGTTTCTGGCATCACTGCCTTTTTTCTGTAGAAGTGGGGGAACGATGCCCAGTGCCGTCCGTTTTGTTTTTCAACGGAACGCGAGTGCCTCTTGTAGGGGCACAGGATGCTCTTCCCTTCTTTTTCCAGGTAGAGGACTCGAACCATGTTTCTTCGAGGCTCTCTTTTTTTTTCGTAAATTCGCGAAACTTTCAGTCTTTTTAGTAACCGCTCAGTTTTTTTTTTTTTTTTTTTTTTTTTTCTTTTTTCTTTTTCCTTTCCCCCTTCCTCACGTGAAAAGACAGTAACGGAAGAGTTTGTCAATGAATCCCGGGGGCCCGCCTCAGGCAGAGGTGATGGCACTCTTCTCCCCCCCCCCTTACATCCAAGACCCCGGTCAATGGACGTAGAAAGTGTGTTTGAGTGTTTCCAGCCCACCAGGGGTATTTCTTTTCTTCCCCTTGTTCAGTGAGAAGGGCTTCCCGGCGGTAAACTGCGGAAGGGAAAGAAAAACAGCCCTCCTTTATCACCAGCGGGACAGTGCCAGGCACCTCCTTCTCCCTTACTATGTTTAAAGAAGCTGCCCCCCTCCGACAGTGAGACCCACCTCGTCGGAAATGTAGGACTCTTCCCCCTCCTTCCTTTTAGAGGATGTGATGCACGTCGGTTCCTTGAGGTGCTGACGGAACGAGAAGAGAGTCTCCGCTGGGAGGTACTCCCAAACTTCCTTTCCCTCCTGGCCCAGGATCCTGATTTCCCTTGCCCTTCTTTCCCCCCTTCTCCGGCAGGCCATCGACCACCGTTGTGGGCACACTCCCCTAAGGCGGGAAAGGGGCCCAATCGCGGTCCCCCACAAACGTTTCTTTTTTTGGCCGAGGGGAAGCCGACTCTTCGTACTCCCGCCTTTTTTTTTTTTTCCTTTCCTTGACGACAATAGGGGATTTTTTCCCTGCAACTGCTAGGTTACCTTCCCGGTTTTTCCTTCCGGGTCGGCGGAAAGGACATCGTCCCACTTCGGCCATCCCTTTTCGATTCGTTTGTTGCACCCTCCCCAATCGGCGGACGGCGGAGGACGTCAGGGGGTCCTGGTAGTGCTGCTCCGAACTCTATTTTGAGGTCAGGGAGGGTTCTGCCCCTTTTTTTTCTTCTGAACGAAAAAAGTCAGGCTTCCTTTTTCCCGCTTGCCGCTGACAATGCCTGCCCGAGTTCTTTCCTTTCTCTTCTCTCGGACAACCAACAAAATGGTTCCCTCTTCAGTAACCAGCTAGCGGCTTTCTTCGCATAAGCCTTGATCTCATCCCTGGGGCTTTCAACATTTTTTTCCCCCTTCTCTGGGCCCACTCAACCACATGGATCTTCCTTTTTCCCCTCCGCATTAATCCTTGGATCCTGCAGCGAATCCTTCCTCGGCGATCGGCTCCTCGAATGGGGAATCTCTCTTCCTCTCCCCCTTGATGCCCTCAAGTCGAGGAGCCGATCGCCTCGTTCTTCCCCCTGCTCTTCCCCCGAGATTCGCGGCAGGACCCGTTTTTTTTCTTGGTCGATAAGAGTGGTGGAGTGGGAAACCGGGCAGGGGATCAGGTCTTTTTTCTGAGATCACGGGCTGATGCGAAAGGTCCTTTCTTTTTCCTTCCCGCGAGATGGTAATTCCTGCAACGCCTTGTCCGAGAGATCGTCGGGCCGATTTCGACCTTTTTCCTGTCCCAGCGGTGCAAGCGTCCCCTTGTATTCTTTTTTTTTTCCCTGGCCCCTTGGTTTTCGTCAACTCGCGGACGAGTTGGCTCCTTCCCCTCCCCTGCCCTCAAAATCTCCCTCCTGTTTACGGTCTTGAACCCTTCGCCCTCACAGTTCCCCGCTGACGTCCGACGCCCTCTCTCTTTCTCCCCCTCCCTCCCCCAAAACGAAGCGACGCCGCCCCATCTTCCGTGGACGATGTCCTTCAGCCTGCAAGTTCCACCCGGCTCTTGTCCGTGAGCCTTGGAATGATTGTCCTTTCCCTCTCCTTTTTTTTCCCCCCTTCACCGCTGTGTGCTGCGTTCCCCTCTGCCGGACCTCGTGCTACCCCCGGTCGTTTCTTTTGTTCTCTCTCGGGCAGCGTTGATGCCAAACGGTCGTGCTACCTTTCCTCAGTTGTTCGATGCCCTGCCGACTTGTTCTTCCCGCAGGAGCCTGGCCAGGGTCGCGGCTTTTCCCTTTTCTTAGCGGCGACTCTGATTTTCTCCCCCCCCCCCTCTCCACAAAATCAGCCCTTTTCGAGAACGAACACCTGCTGAGTCTCCTTTTTTTTTAAGACGTCGAGGTCGGCCTCTAATCGTTTCCTTCCCCCCTCTTTTTCCTTTCTTGATGTACCTGGCACCGTTCCCACAGACAACGTACGCAAGGTTTCGAGAGGCTTGCTTTCCCTCTTGTGACCGCTGGGGGGCGGCCCCTCCCCCCCTTTCCCCAAGGGCATCTCCTTCAAGCAAAAGCCACTTTCAACTCCCTTGATGTCCTTGTGGTCTCTGCGTGCCCCTCCCTGTCCTCCGGCGGAGGTTGTGCCTCCAAAACTCGTCCGGGACGATCAGGGTTCCTCTCTTTTTTTCGCGTCGTTCCTGAGCGGTACCCCCCCCCCCCCTTTTTTCCATGAGAGCAGGTTCCTCCTTCAAAGGACGAACAGAGAGCCTTCCCGAATCGTTTTTTGTTGTAAGTAAGACGTACGAGACGGCACGGCACCTTTCCGGTCCAGGAAACGACCTCCCCCATGTACCGAAATGGAGTTCAATTGCCCCCCTTTCTCCCTGCCCGCCGAAAGAGGGTCCTCTCCTTGGCAGGGAGGCCCAGACGCTGTGCTTCCAGGGCACATTCCAGGGGCTTTCCCTTCCCAGGCCGGACTGGGCTATCTCGTCCGGTTTTTTTGGATATACGAAGCACGGCCAGATGGTGCTCCCCCGGCTTTTTCCGGTAGATCGCAGAGATGTCTCGCTTTTTTTCTCTTCCTGCAGCATCCTGAAAGCCCTTCCAGACGAAGTAGGAATACATGAGTCCGTTTCCCCCCTAGGCGGCGCATGAAGTCCTTCCGCTTTTTTCCCCGGGCTCCTCGACGGCATGTTTTTCCTCCGTGGCGGACGAGCAAGGACCTCCCCCCCTCTTAGGTCTTTCTTTTCTTTGCCAAACCGATTTTGCTTTTTTTTTCCTTTCTCCTCCCCGGTACCTGGCGATGGTTTCTTTTTGATAATAGGAGGAAGTCGGTCTGCCGAACGCATACCTTTCTTTATTTATGGAGGCCGGTCCTTCCCTCCTTTCCCTTCTCCTCACGCGATGGAGTTCTCTTTTGTCCGATGGTAAAAATCGCCGTCCCAGGAAACCTTCGGACCTCTTTCTTCCTTGTCTCGTCCACGCTTCGGCTAGAGGAATACGATCCCTCTTCTGCTTCCTTTTTTTCTCACAAAAGGACAGAAGGGAAGCCCCTCCCCTCCCGAAGAGGCTGGAATGATCTCCATCCATGTTGGTCTCAGATCTTTCTTGTGCCTTGTCCCTCCTAGGGGAGTGGAACTTCCCTCTTTTTCTCCCCTTTCATTCAGGCCGGACGGAACCATGTCTTTCCCTTTTTTAGGCGTGGCGGGATTTTAACCAGCGCTTCGCAGAGGTACATCCCCTCCCCCTGTGCTTGCGTCAAAATGCGGCCGATTTCCCTTTTCTCTTTTCACTCGAAGCCCAGTCCCTTTTTTTTCTTGACACGGAAGGCAAGGTTGAGAAGGTTGGAAGCACGGGGAACGCTTACTTCGACTCGGTCTGAGCTAGTGTGCGGCGCCTACTTTTTCTTTTTCCCACCCCCTCCGCACGATGGCCGTTTTTTGCCAGAAACTAGGTCTCACACATGAATTGTTTGTTGCTTCGCTTCGCCCCTTCCCCACCTTTTTTTTTCCAGCGGGATTCCCGCTGACACGCCCCTCTCCCTTCGGGGTATTGGTGTTTTTTAATTAGCAGCCACCAGCGGGTCCGGCTACAGAGAATACTCCCCTTTTCCCTCCCCTGAATATATAAGAACCTTCCCTCCTCCGAGAGGCGAGGATTGCTCAGTCACTTCTTCGAAGGCGCATTCACTTTCCTAGGTGGGCCTGTCAGCGATTCCCTTTTCCTTTCCCAAACGAAATACTCCTTTCAGAGTTGCTGGATGAGGAACGCGTAAGCCCTTTCTTGACTCTCCTTTTCTCCTACCTGTCACCTTTCAGCAATCCCCTTCATTTCCTTTTTTCTTCCGACAAGTAAGCCCCTCTTCGGGCTAGACCTGCTCAGCCCGTGCCGGGCTCCTTTTTTCGTTGTTGTTTTTCTCTTTTCCTTTCCTCTGATGAGGCAGTTTCGCCTCATTTGCGCCCCTTTTTGTCCCGGCCAGCACTTCTGAGCTTTTTTGGATGCGGGGACCTTTTTCCCTTAGCTCAAGACCAAAGGCACGAAAAGAGCGCACCTGACGGTTTTTTTTCCCCGGCAAAAAATATCTCGTATTCCTCTTTTCTTTTTTTCTTTCCCCGATCCGCATAGTGGAGTATGTCAATCGATGCTCTTCCTTCTTTTTTTTCGTCCTCGAAGAGTGATGGAGCAATTCCCTTCCTTTTCCCAGAGTTGTATCGGGGGATTCTCAGTGCAGCTGATTGGAGTCGTATGAGTAGCCTTTCCGGTCTTTTTCAGACACACCAATACCCGAAGGTCTTCTTTTCCTAAGGGCGTGGCCCGCTCCAAAGAGGCAGGCAGACCCCACGGATGATGTGTTCCTTTTCCTTTCACAACAGTTCGGAAAACCGGCCTTCCGTCCCCCCCCGAGTTGATGGTGCACTTCTTTTTTCTCCACCCAGTATCAGCAAGCACCACCCTAGCTCTGCTCTTCGGCCCCCCTTTTTCGCCGTTGCTCCCGGGCTCAACCTTGCCTTCTTTTCCCCCCTTTGGTTACTTAAGCCTTGAGGGACTTCCCCCAGAGATCTACAAGTCGGACCCTTTCTGGTGTCTGCGCTTGCTGGATTTTTTTTCAGCGCTTTTGGTCCCTCCCGTCCTGAAAAATAAGGGCTGCAAATCTGCATCCTTCCCTCCGCTTTTCCTTTCCTTCCTGTGGACGTCAGGGTGAACATCTTGCAGTTCATACTTCTTCCCTTCCTCGTGAGAAGAAGCACTCGTACACCCTCCTTGAGGCGATCAGGAAAGAAGCTGGCGGGCGATCTTCTTTCCCCCTTTTTTCCAAACCCCAGGTATCGACTTGCTCCCTCTTCTTCCCCAAGCGGTGAAGCGACTGGGAGGGTCAATAGGGTTTCCCATGGGAAGGTCCGTGCTCGCTACCTGCAATTCCCCCCCCCTCCCATAGATCAAAGGTTTTACTTAGGGGGCTTTCCTTCTCCCCTGTACCTTTCTGACGGTTTCTTCCTTTCCTCAGCTCCGGATGAATGAAGGTTAAACTCTCCCAGTTTTTCTTAGTTGCGATGAACGTTTCCACCTTTCCCCAAAAAGAGAACTACCTTTTGGGTAGAGTATTATCCTTTTGAGAGTCATCATTTTTCCTCCCTCAAACAAGAGATGCCGTTCGATGCTGCATTTTTTCTTTTCCGTCCTGGAGCCCTGTCCCTAATCGATGTATTATAAGTCGTGGATGACTGGATATCCCCCCCGCCTGATTCTGTGTATTCCCCTTTCCCTTTTTTTTTCCCTCCTCTTATGAAGATAGTTTTTTTTTTTTTTCAGGAGGCGATCGACACCCAGCGAGGGCATCTCGTCTTTTCCTTTCCTGATTGGATTGAATTACTAGAAAAAGTAAGGTCTCCCCTGAATTGGAATGAGCACAATCCCCTCTTAAAAGAAAGCGTCCTTGGAGAACTCTTAGGACCCCACCCCCCCCCCCCCCCCGTCCCCCCCTGGTAGAAAAACTTCCCCCCCCAAGATGAAGGGTGTTTTTCCCGAGGTCAACGAAGAGATTGTTTTTTTTTCTGTCCCGCGGATTGTGAACCAAGGGATGCAGTCTTCGTAAGTATTCCTTGGTCCTTTTCCCAAAGCAACGACTGGTTTTCTTCCCTCTGCCGAGTAAATTCTTCCCCTTTCCCCCTGTCCCTGGTGTGGAGTACCCTAAACAGGAAGGACCAGAATCTTCCCCCCCCATTCAGATTCCCTGTGTGTCCTGGTCCCCTCCCCCCCTTGTAAACGACGCCGTCCCCGAGATTTTCTTCTGTCTACCCCAGGGGAAATAACAGACGCCCCTTCCCCCTTTTTTCCCCAGTTGATTGGCGTGGATTTATGCTTGAGATGACCATTGGGTCCGCTCTTTTTTCCAGGCCCTTTTTTAAACGGGGCGGAAGTACACAATGCCCCCCCCTCTTGGCGGACGTTGCGCAACCAGCCGGTTCCCTGGAAAGCAATAGGAGAAAAGGAATATGTTAAAGCATTTTCTTTTATTATTTCCCGACCTGACCGTCTTTCCCCCCCCCCCCCCCCATCGTCGGCAATGAGGAATCGTATCAGGTGTTCTTGTGAATGCAAAGAGGCTTGATTTGGTTTTCGATTTTCTTTTTCCTCTAGTGGTGCCCGCTGGGCGTCCTCGAAACCTGGGTTTTCCCTCCCTGCCTCGGAATTTTTTCCTGGGCCCGTAAAGTTGTCCCGTCCCCCTGCGGCCCTCCTCCCGCTGGTTTTTTTCACCGTCGCAGCCGGTTGTCCGATGCCTCGAAGGCTTTAACCTTTTTTTCCTTCCCCCCCGCAACGACGAGGGTGTTTTTTCCCCTTGTCGGGCCGAGTGGCACAGCCCAGGCGGGGGAAGGGGTCAAGTCCTGGACGACACCTTAATTTCCACCCTTTCTTCCCTGTCTCGTCGCGTCCTTTTTCCACTGGTCTTTTTTCTCAATCGTCCACTTCGGCGAGAAATTTCTTTTCCGCTTTCGTTTTGGTGGAAGCGTTAGTGAGACCTTCAAACAATTCTTACGTCTTGTCTTTCTTCGCACCGCCCAGGAATTTCTTTTTTCCACCTCCCCGTCCCCTCTTTCCCTTTTTATTTCAGGGGCGGTGGTTCTTTCGAAGTGAAGAAAACCAGTACAAGGTTCCCCCCTCCTCCCCCCTTGTGCGCTTTGCCGTATTTGTGACCCCCCCCTCCTGCCTTTCGATCGGACCAGAGATCTCTCTTCCCCCTTTCCCCCCTGAGTGCCTGAACAATCTAGCTGCGACGTTTCAATTTCTTTTGGTATCCTCATCCCGGCTGGGAGAGAATCAGCTGGGGGCTGTTCCTTCCCCACCTGATCGAAAGGAGGACGAAATAAGAGCTACTTGGTCTCCCCTCCTTTCCTCCTTTCCCCCAGGCCCCTCGGCCTCTCTGTTTTCTT
>Ga0179593_1494336_pt1 | contig 11202 bp, 7 predicted proteins | sample CZODoug2_1_08_16_FD_185931 | JGI IMG/M metagenome (GOLD analysis project Ga0179593, IMG submission 185931) | Vadose zone soil fungal communities from Angelo Coast Range Reserve, California, USA - CZODoug2_1_08_16fungal (PacBio error correction) | ecosystem: Environmental > Terrestrial > Soil >... | reverse complement strand
TCTTATCCTAAAGATCTCCGAAAGTACGTCCACTGCTCTTGCCAGTTGCTACGGATCTTTGCCAGATACTCTTTCTGCTGATCGGTATTGCCTTTTTGCTAGCTCCCCGCTTCGCTCCGGGCTTCTTCGGCAGCGGACCGTTTCCCACGGGTTAAAGTATCCAGAAGACGAGCAGCACTTCACCTGATTTTCGCAGACCCTCTGGAAAGAGAAACGGAGGAGGAGGTGAATGGTAACGTTAAATAGCCCATAAGGATTTGCTGCGCTAGAGCCTAGAAGGCCCTTTCGCCCTTCGTGTAACAATTACGCTCGCTACCTGTCCCCCCCGTGCCCAAACGCACGTTTTTTGCACAGCCCTCCTCAAACATCACCTCTTTTTGCTTTAAGAAAGAATGCCTGCCTAGCGCTGCATTTTCGTTTCCCCTCCCTTTGTTTTTTTGATTAGACAGACTCCCTTTCTCGTCCCCCCAGACGTGTCGGGTTGAATTTCCTTTCGAGCGCCATGAGTGGTACAGCGGTCGGCCTCTTAGAAACAATTTATCGAAGTCCCCGGCAACGGTCTCACATGATGAGTCCCCCTATTGCGCCCCCGACACCTCCTTGTCCCCCTCCTGCCTTCGATGTGAAAAGGCTCGCAGGACTGGCGATGGAACCGGTGCGTCGGTGCACGCTAGAACGCGTCGACGATCCTTTACGTTTGCTATTTTTTCATGCCGTATGCATGCGTTCGGTTTACTTTTTAGACCAATTGGAGTATCCTCCTCCCTAGGGGCCTTTTTCTCTGTTCCTCGAACCAATGTTAATGTTTCCAATTTGTCGGATCCATACTCAGATGAGCCTCCCCGCCCGAACGTCTCCTCAAGTAGAAGAAAGGGACAACTACCTGGTTCCGTTCTTTTTTTCCTCCATTTCTTTGAGAAGTGTTGACCCCTCAGGTTAAGCTTGAGACCCAGATCATGCCAGGCCCGAGGAAGTATGCCTGGTTTGTCTTTTGTTTTTTAAACACTCCGTGTCCTTTTTTCTTCCCCCCCCATCTCGTCTCAAACCCTTGGTTGCTGATTCCATTCCATTTCCCAAGGGACTGTTAATGACGTGTCCCTTTATTTCTCGTCTCCCTTTGCATGGATTCGATGATCGGTCTAGGCCTCGACGGAGGCGATTGCGCGGTCACGTTGGAAAAGTAATTACCTCGGTTCTTTTTCTTGTACTGCTCTCCTCCTTATAACAACGATCCTCGCAAGATGGGCTTCCCCTCACCCAGTTTTTTAAACTCGGAAAAAGTTTGTTCCAGGACGATGCACCTCCAGTCATCCTCGTCATTGTGTCTGGTAACACATTTGGGTTACCCCTTTCTGACCTACGCATGCCTCTCTTGTGCCTATTTCTTTTTTCCTTATGTTCAATAACATTCGATCTCCACTTGCATGTTTCCATTTCAACTTTAAGCCGCCGTTTGGACGAGCTTGCGGTTTATACACTCCTCCCCCATTTACTCTGATTGTTCCTTTTGCTTTTTTCACCTTGACTTTGTCATGTAGTCTTCCTTCTTTCTCATGCGCCACCAATCTTCCGCTCATTTTACAAAGGTGTTGTTTACGCCGCGTATGGTAAGTTCTGCCCCGTTCTTTTTCTTCTTTTTTTGCTTTGAGTTATCTCTCGCCTTTCAAATCGATGCTGGGATTATTCCCCCCAAATAGAACCTTTAGTATTTACTTCGCAGGTTTTTGTTTTTCCCTCGTTGCATTTTTTCTTTTCATCCCACATCTTTTCTGAACTTTTGCCTTCGTTTCGCCGATACCCGTTTGAAACTGTTGCACTCCTTTGTTTTGAGACTGCCTCTTTTTTCTCCTTTTTTTCATCCATTTTGTCCTCCCTTGTCACGTTCTTTGGCCTTTTCTCGACTCCAATCATTTTGAGACCGAAGTGTCTGCTGTTGGACGGTCTGTTCACTGATGTCCCTCTTCTTTCTGATTTCGACTCTTGGACTTTCCTGCGTGCTGTCCCATTCTTCACCCCTAGAGCCAATGTTCTTTTCTTTAGTTCCACTAATTCTTTAAGTACATGCGCGTAGCTGTTGGACCTTAAAGGCCCCTTTTGACGACCGATTTCAGGAAGCATTTCTGAATTTAAGATTTATTGCTTTTTTCTCCCCACAGACCCGCCCTCTCACCAACCAGCCTGACGCCGTTTGAGCGCTACCCCCCCCTTCCCCCATAGTCCTGGACGAGTCCCGGTTTTCCTCTTCCTCTCACCCGAGCATCTTCTCCTTATAACAGATCTTCCTCCCCCATCTCATGAACCAAGCTAAGTCTGGTAGGGCTTGTCTTAAGCAACAGGTAGGGTTGCTAAGGTTGGAGCCTGCCCCTTCCTCCGGTTTTTCCCTCCTTCTCAGTTCTATGGATTTTTGCAGCTTTCTGTCCGCTCTGCGGCTGTGCCTCCTGAGGAGTTTTTGAAGGTACACTCGTCCGCCCTTCTCCGTCCGGCCCTCGTTCCCCCTATTTTCTACACTGCTTTCTCTTCCTCATGGCCTTCCTCTTTCCTTGCTGGACTTTTCGATGGCGCTTCCACGGCAAGAATCCATCGCGTCGGCTTGGAGCAGGGTCCCTCAGTGCTTTGCAGACCCCCTCATCCTCCCACCACCTCCTCCCTTTCTTTTTTCAGCTCACCTTTTATCTCTTCCCGTCGTCCCCTTGAGGAAAGCTGGATGTGTTATAAGAATTTCCCGTGGACGATCGACCGCTGGTGAAACCACACTGCATAAGAGAAGGTTCCCACAACATTGCCTGAGCCCTGCACGTCTCTGAAATGTCTTCTCTCTCCTTGGTATCTATCTATTTTCCTCATACCCTTCCCCGTTTTTTTATATTACCCTACCTCCCTAGCAGGGAGCGAGGTCCCTCGAAGGACCTTTTTTTGTCTGCTTGTTAGTCCTCTCTTCAGGCTTTTTTAAGGAGAGGCTAATCCTTTGTGATAAAGTCCGTAGGTACTTAATTTTTTTCCTTGCACTGAGAGAGGTTGCGATTTTCCATTCTCTTCACTGTTGGCAGCTTTTTTTACTCCCCCCTCCCTAGGTTTCAATGTAAAGAGCCTAACGCGCTTCAGGAAGTCTTACGAGCCATCTCCTTACCCCTTTCAATGTTCTTTCTCTTTCTCTCCAACTCTTTTTCTGAAGATTCCCTTGCACTTTCCCTGTGGCCGCATATCTTCGTTTGAGGTTTTGTGCGGTCGGAAGTTACTGCACGACTTTAGGGTGTTTGGCTGCAGCGGCCTAGATTGTTTCCTCCTTTTCTCTCTTTTAGGTTCCTCACTTCTCAGGGACCCCGTTTTCCCCTGAGCTCAAAGCTGAGTCCCCCTACCTGTTTTTGAATGCGCCCTTACCCCAGTTAATGGAAAACGCCTTGGTCCATGCGGGCGTGGGAGTGATCTCTGTGAGCTTTCTCTCTTTGGTGAGGTTCTGCTGCGGCGCAGCACTCTTAATCGGAAGGCTTAGTTCTTTATAGAGCTCCAAACTCTTTCTGTCGAGATTTTTTTTAGGTAGTTTGTTTGTTTTCTTCCCCTTCTAAATTCTTCATGCTATATCCTTTCGATCTTTCTTCACTTCTTCATAGTTTTTTGCCTGTCGCCACCATACGCCGCTGCCTTCCCAAGTAGGTGATGACCCTGTCGTTATGATCGGCAGAGCCGACCGCCCCTCTTTATCAATCTTCGGCAGCAACGTTTTTTTCCTTCCCTTCAAGTAAATCCGAAATTTTTCTAGCAACGGTCTGGGTACTTACGATCCTCCCTTGAAAGTATTTCCTTTCGATGTGGCCCGAAACCTGGACTTCCCCCGTCAATTTCGCGGACGCTTTCCAACCAAAGGTGATGTTCCCAAGTCTTCCACACCACTTCTCGCGTGACCGTAGTGGTGCATTTAGAAAAGTTCTTTGATGCTGACAGCCTCACAACATCCCCTTTCCTTCCCAACCCACCTCGCACTTTCTTCTTCGAGGGGTCCCTTTTCCCCTCCCTGTTTCAATCATAGAACCCCGATCATGTCTACCTATTAAACCCCCAGTAACTTCACCGGGAGTGGCCTCAAGGTCAACCTCCGCGGGCTTTCAGTTTCCAAAAAAATTTTACGGATTGCGGAATTTTGTCCGGAATTCTTATTCCTTCTTACAATTCACGTTCCTGAGTCCCCCGTCGCTGAAAACGAGAGGTTTGCTGCTTATTTTGGAAAATAACGCTCTCACCCGTCTTTTGATTTTTTCCCTTGTGGAGATCTTGAAATTCAGTTTCACTCCTCTTCGGCAAGCATGATGCGTTTTTCGTCTTCTCGCGTGTGACCCCACAAGGGTTGTACCCGAGTGGTGCAAATGACATCGGCGCTTATGGGAATTTCGCCACTTTTTTTGTTTTGGTGTGGGGTGGTGGTTTCCCTGCTGTGTTTGCGCCTAATCGTCTTTCTCTTGCTCTCTTTTCGCTTGGAGCGTCCTCGAACTTGTTTTTCCTGGTTTACACCGGTCTTGGTCCGTTTACTCTTAGACTTTTTAAATAGTTTTTCGTCCCTGAGCATCCTTCCCTTCGTCCATGCCTTCCCCTCCGGCTCTTCACGAAAACGTTCCCCTTGTAATTGGGCTTCCGGAGGAAGCTTTCCCTTCTACTCTACTGTTTGCTACCTGCTTAGTATGTTCAATGATCGTTACCCTGGCGGGGTCTTTTTTTGTCGCAACCATATCCCCTTTTTCCCGTCCTGCTTTCCCTTTAAAAAGCCCAGCCCTTTTCCTTTGCGGGTCACCCTGCTCATGTTGCTCACGACGTGCGTCCGGTGCCAATTGTAGGTTTCTCGGTTCTACACCGGAGGGGATTGATGGGCGTTCCCCCCCCTTTCTTTTTATGCCAAGTTGTCGTTTTTCTTTAATAGCCCCCCGACCCGCTTCTTGTAGGACTTCTCAGATGTTCGTGAACCCTGTAGGACCCGAAACGCCGCCTGCATATAAAAGAGATAGAACCCCACTTCTGTAGCGTTCGACGCGTATTAGTTCGCCTCTTTTTTTTCCCCATCCGCACCGGCCAGATCCTTGCCGTTTCCTTTCCCCCTCCCTACAGCGTGTCTGGCGCACTGAGTTTTGTCCTTGATAATAGGGGGACATCCTGTGTTCGTCCCGTTGGTTCCTTTTCTGTAGACCCCAATGTTTTCGACGACGATCCTTCATTGACCGCTGTTTATAGCTTCAACCCGTTTTCCCCTTCGTTTTCTCTTCCGGACTGAGTGCTCCTGCGGCCCCCCCTCACCTTTCGGTTTGTTTTGACACGACATGCCCCTTCTCCCTCCCCCCCCTTGGGCGGTACCGCTAGAAGAGTTTGTTTACTGCTATTTCGCTGTGCGTGACTTGCAGTGGTTTCTTTTCCCGGATACGGTTTCGGATGTTCGTCGTTCCTGCGTGCGTCCCACCGAAGAAACTTCGCGGTCCGCTTTGACACAGCGAGTGGTTACACTTCTTCCTCATCCGGACCGCTGTCGTCCGTCACTTAAGACGGTTCATCTGCAAGCGTCTTCCGCAGCTGGGAATAATATCATCTCGAGTTTCCTATAGGAAGTCACTCCACGTAGCCACTGGACGCGAGGGGTGCTTTCTTATGATATGGTTCCTATGCTCATATCTCCCTCCTTTTTTTATTTCTATGCTCTCCCATTGAGTTGTTCTATCGCGCCGTCGGCCCTTGTTACTTATTTTTCGAGGATTATCTGCAGAGGAAGACGAGACGCAGTGATTCTCGGCTTCGACGTGATCTTGGGGTTTCTCTCCTTTTCGACGGCACGTGTTTCTTTTCCCTGAAGGCTCAGTCGTTTACTTTCGGATTTCTACCTAGTTGCCACCTTTTTGACAACTCGACGTGGCTGCGGAGCGTCTTCAAGTCTTTTTTTCCCCCCGCACCGTAGCGATGAACTTCTTCTCCCGTTCCCACTTTCCAGTACCTCCAAGCTCTCACCCCTTTTCCCCCACTCTTCTGCGGTCAGCCTCATTTTGTCACTCTCCCCTTGAAAGGGAGAACCTACCCGGCAATGGCCTCTTTCTTTCCGCCTTATCCGCCGGTAAATGGGCCCGCCTCACCGACCGTTTAGTGTTGCCTGTAGGCTCGCCCAAGATTTGTCCAGTCTTTTTTTTTTTAGTAGACTGAAAACATTGTGATCGCCGCCCAGGCTTTTCTCCCCCTAGTCGGCCCCGATGTAGCCGGAAATACCCGCCCAGCCCCCTCCTGCGCTGTAACAGGCTGCTTTCGTCTCTCTCGATTTTTGAGTTTCTTCTTTTTGCCCTGTGAGAAGATCCAGCGTCGCTCAAGCGTGTTCTTCTTTTCCCCTCCTTTTTGCTTGAGTTCGCGGTTCCCCTCCGGTTTTGTCCCTCACAATCTGAGAGGCCTTCTCCCCCCTCTTCGTCTTGCTGTGGAGAGGAGCCCTACAACTGTACTCTTTCTTTGGTCCTCACCGTTCCCCTCCGAACGTTCGTCCTTTCAATTCCCCGACACTTGCACCCTGGACGCTTACTCCGCGGATGGCTAGTGGGGAAAAAGCCAGGTGAATCTCCCTCAAGATATTTTACTGGACCGAGGTGTTTCACGTCCCTTTTTTTTCTTTCTTTGCTCAAAAAAGTAGCTTCCTTCTAAGTTCAAAAAATTCCTTTTTAGCAAACAGGTTCGAGTGCTCACATGCGCCTCCGTAGTTACTTCTTCCTTGTTTCTCGTTGTGCGTTGTTGCCCTTTCTTAAGTTGCATTCGGCTTATTCGGGAAGGGGCCGATTATGATTCGACAATTTCGCTTCTTCTTTCTGAGGTTTCTTGTAGTAACTTTCAACCCCTTTGGAAGGGAAACCCCAGGTTGTCGTGGAAGTTCCTCGACCTCGTCTCTCAAGAGAGCTTCGGGCTTGTCCCCCCTTTTTTTTTCCCGCCTGCCAAAAGTTGTCCCTTCCCTCCCGTCATAGATGTAATTTTTTCAACCCCTTTCGTAACATAAGTTTTTTTACCCACGTCTGCCTTTTCCCTTATTTTTGACGCCTCCTACGCTGGCGTTTTGAGTCCTCCTTTTCTCCTTCCCCCTTTCCTCATCTTTCCACCCGTATGGGTCATTTCCAACGGCCATTTTGCGAGCGGCTTTTCCCCACTGACTCCCCAACCTTTGATCGAGTTTAAGCTGGTTCTATTGAAAGTGGCCTGGTCCTTGCCCGTCGGTTCTATCTTCCTTTTCCCCCCCCCCCCCCCAATTAAGCATTTGGTCCCTCGGTTTTGATGAAGCGCTGTTAGGGAGCCCGTTCCTTTTTTCCTCTTGTGTCGCTGATAGCTTTTCCCTTGGCTGGGATGCTTCCTCCACCCCATTTTTCCTTGAGCCGGTGTTTCGCTTCCTCGTTTTCAGGTGGTGATGATTCTGTCGCTCAATGACCTCCGTCTCATGTTTCCCCCCTCCTTCGCGCTCCGTCACTTGCACTCACATTTTTTTGAAGCGGCAGAGGTCAATTCGTTGTTCCCTTTAGTTTTCACCGACTCGATTTTTTCTCCTTCCCCGAGATCGACGTACACCACCCCCGTTGCGACGACTCTGTTTCTGGAAGTTTTGATTACTTGATGTGCGGTATTGCATGCATCCTCCTCTCTTTTGCTGTCGCGATTGCTCTATCACCATCTGCCCTTTCTTTGCTGAGTCAACTACTTGCTGACGTCGTATCCTGTTCGAGGGGTGAGACCCCAGCCACCCCCCTAGGACTTCCCTTTACTGAACGATATCCCGGTCCCCTCTCCCTTCGGCCGCCTTTCCCTTAAAAGAACACAGCTCTAAACACCACAGCTAGACATCCATTTTTAGAGATCAACGGCTCCCCCGCCTGGTGAGTCCCTTTCTCTTCCCCCTCATAAGCACCCCAACCTTCTCATCTCCAGGAGCTCCCTCAGACACGCAGACAAGATAGGGTCCGGGTGGTATTTCCTCTTCCCCTAGTGGTGTTTGCTCCACGTTTAGATCTTCGCCTTTTGACTAGACGTTGATGAATCTTTTCGCGCGATGTTAAGGCGCGGCCGTCTCTGCCCCTATCTTCTTGCCTTAAATTAGTAGCAAACTTAGTACTAACGGCTGTCCTGGCCACCTTGCGACGGTGTGCCTTTCACCTCTCATTTGCGTCGGCCGGTAAATAAAGCTGTTTCTCAGGGATGGAGGTTAGGGTAAGTCGGCTTACTTCAGCCTCCCTGATTAGGGCTCGGGGAGCAGTGAGACATCTTTTCCTCCCCCGAAGCTTCCCAACAGTCGCCGGCAATTGAGCTTTTCCCATAGATCATTCCTAGAATGACCCCCTTCGTCGAGTTAAAGCGGCGTGTTGGAGTCATCGCTATTTGCGATCCCTCACGCAGTCAAACCTTTTCTATCTTCCTCCCCCAAAACCCCTGGCTTATCCCTGAATATTTCGGCTGCGTCCAATTCAGCTTCGGGCAGGGTATCTCTTCTTTTTTCCTAATAAGTGTGTGTTTTTTTAGATCTTCCCCGAATATTTCCCCTGGCTTTGATCATGCGTCCTCGTTATTTTTTCACAGTTGCATTCTGGTCTCTTTTTTTTGCCCCTTGCTATGTTTCTCCCCCTGCTGCTAATAAACTCGTACCAATAGTCTTAATTTTGAGAGAGGTTCAGTTCTGCTCCCTTTTGCTGCGACGTTGCATCTTTGTCTTTTATGAAAGAATGATTGATACCTTCCCGAGCCAGACCTCCGTTTTTTTCAGCGTGACCATCTTCCTCAGCACCCCCTCTTCAAAGCCGGCAAGACAATTTCCTTTATCTTCCGCGTTCCCTTGCACATTCACTCCCTTTTTGACCTCGCTTCTTCGATTGGCTTCCGTGATCCTGCAATCCTCTCTTCTCCCAGCCGCGCTTCCCAGCGAGCCCCTCTAGAGTAATCCCTTCTTTTTTCCCCCATTCCCTCATGACCATCGCTCACGTGAGCACCCCTAATTTTTCCTCCCTCCGGATGACCCCGCTCTTTTTTTCGCTGCGTGGGGTTGATTTTCTCGTTTATCCCTTCGCCTATGCGAGGGAGTGCGGGTTCGTCTAGCACCTCTTACTCTGCCTGGCTTTGAGCCGTTGATAGAGCCTCCCATCGGCGGAGCTGTTGTGAGTTTTGTGTTTCCCCCTCTTCTCAATACAGGCGTAAACTGTTTTGCTTGTCGAAGGTTTCACGGTAGTTCCCTTTTTTGGTGGCGGTCGCCAGAGACCGCGGCATGCTTATAGCAGTAGTTGATCCTCATACCATGGCTCTCTGGTTGTCTTCCTTCCTCCCCTCTCCCTCCCCCTGCGTCGCAGCCGTTGAGGAAGCACTGGAAACCTCCTTACCAGTTACCTGTCCAGCGACCGTGTGTCTTCCTACTTGTGTATTGCCGCCGACTCTACCCCCCAAGCATGTTTTATTTGTGCTCAACTGATGTCCCCGCAGGATCCAGCGGCCGTCCATTTGGCTTTGCCCCCGTTGTACACCCACAGTCTCTTCCCGTGGGGTGACCCCCTGTACTGCCCTGTAATTGATAGAAAAGTAACCTTCAAATCTGGGGCCTAGACCAACCACCTCCTCACGGCCTCCCTTCTAGGTGTTCTGAAGCATCCCAGCACTCGATTCAAAGACATCGAGATAAGCTCCCCTCCTCTTTCCCCCCCCTCCCTTAAACGTGTCAGGTTAGTTCCCTGTCCCCCCCTCAACGGCTTTCTTCAAACCCGTTTTTGTTGCCTTTCATGGTGGCTTGCATTCGACGTCCGTACGGTGCAGGACAACCCGGCTTTTAAGAGCCCCCCTCACGATGCTGAAACGTAGTTTTTTTCTTCCTTTTTAACCAGCAGTTGCCGGTGTCGGGGTGAGCAAGGCCATCCTGGGAGATCGAAGGGAGTTTTCTAATCGTCAGTCAATCCTCATTCTGGCGTAGTCGCGTATTTCTTGACAGAGAATCTCCCCCCCCCCCCACGGGGGTACACGAGGGAATTGCTCTCTTGGAGTTGCTTAGGCCGTACCACTTTTTTCCCTTCCTCATTTTGTGTTCGGCCTCAAGCCTCCGTGCGCGCGGGGATAGGGTCTTTGGGCGTCGAGTTGATCCTCTTCCCCCGGGCGTCCTTTACACCGGTATTGACGGGGACTACGCTCGCGAAATATCCGTCTCTCAACCCCTTCCCTCCCCCGCCAGTAAAGTACGTGCTTCCCACTCCAACGGCTTCCAAAGGTCAGGGACCAGGCCGGTCCTTCATTCCTTCTTTTAGAACCCCTATGCAGGTTGGGAACGTTAAACTATCTGTTTTTCGACCAAGATAACATTTTTTTCTGTCGGGGGAAAGGAGAGGCTACCGGCACCTGTTTGTGCTGGGTCCCCACCTTTCATCAGATGAGCCAGCAGCTGCACGCGGTTGAACTTGTTTCTCGGCTCCCTGTTTTTCCTCCAGTGCGGCGGGAGATACTTTTCTTCCCGCCCGTGGAGCCGGCCCATTTCCCCCCTGTCGCCTCGCAACAGCCCGCGAGCCTAGTTGCATTCCTCTCTTCTTTTTTGCTTCCACGTTACTTCTCCAGCCTAGTTTTATGACACGTCGCTCGCCCAAAGTTTGTGAGCGCGACGCTGTTATCTTCCTTTCACGCCGACCCCGGCACTCTTGGACAGCCGCGTGTTCCTGTTCTTAAGTCGAGCGTCTGGGTCTCCTTTTCTTTTTGCTTTACATCGGGTGCCCCTTTCTCCCCCTCCCATTGATTTTCCCAATTTTTCAGACGAGGGCGCCTTGACCCCCGACTTGAAAAGAGTGGCTCGGAGACCCAAAGCCTGCAAAAGTAACTTCCCCCTTTGTACGTCCAGCCGTTGGCCTAACTTCGGCTCTAACCGAAATGCTCGCGTGGTTCACTCCTCAGCGCTTCCTCAATTTCGGGGTTTACCGCTGTACAGCTTTTCTGTGGCCTGTAGCTGTGGTGAAGGGCCGTTTGGCTGGAGAAGTCGTATCGCTTCCGTTCGTTTGTTGTCCTACCGATCCGTACGAGCTTACTCCTCCCTTTCTATGTACCGGACAAGATTTTCATTTAAAGACTAGTTCCGACTTCTCTGCCGGGAGACCGAAAGTAGGCGATCCTCCCCTTAGTATTCCCGAGCAGTGTCTTTTTTCCGAGAGATTTTCTTCCGACATCAGTTCTATGCTAGGTCTTACGAGATGGACGTATTTGCTTCTC
>Ga0179593_1456071_pt1 | contig 11202 bp, 14 predicted proteins | sample CZODoug2_1_08_16_FD_185931 | JGI IMG/M metagenome (GOLD analysis project Ga0179593, IMG submission 185931) | Vadose zone soil fungal communities from Angelo Coast Range Reserve, California, USA - CZODoug2_1_08_16fungal (PacBio error correction) | ecosystem: Environmental > Terrestrial > Soil >... | reverse complement strand
TTCTTTTTTTTCTTTTCTTAGAGCTTGACTTCTTGGGCGTTGGGTAGGCATCCAGCCCTCTCACTAACTCTTTTAAAGACGAACATTTTACCACTGGAAGGTGATGCATAAACCCATACACTGTTCAATCAGCATTTTCAATCCATGGGAATATTTTGTTTACACTGGTGGTTGATAAACCTACCTCTTTTTTCCTTGTTTAGACTTAGGGAAAATCCCTATTACCCCTGTTTCCTCTCTACTTTGGTCCCCTTTCCTCCTTTTTTCGTCATGCCCTACCCCCCCCCCAAGTGTCCCATCTTCCTTTTTCCCAAAACACTCTGAACTCTTTCCTTCCTTTCCCCCCCGCATAAGAGCGCCTCTGTTTCTTCATTTTATATTCCCTTCAGGTTTCGCGGCTATCTTGACTTGGTTTTTCACCCCTTCCACCTTAAGTAGAGTTACCTCGTACTTTTTTTTTCTCGGCCTCCTTTCCCCCGACCTTTTCCTTTTCGCCATGTATCAAAAAAAAGTTGGATTACATTCCCCCCTGCGCTGATTCAACATTTCCTTGTCTGTGCACGGTCCATTGTGGTTTTCCACGTTGGGGATTGGTTAATCATCCTCCCTTCTCTTCCCCCACGCATATTTTTTCCTTCTTGCCCCACAAGGGCGCGGCATCGTTCTGCGGAAGCAACACAGCTAGGTGCCAGCGTGCTTTACCGTTCGGATCCTCACACCCTCACCCACCCCCCTCACCTTTGGTCCACGCTCCACGGTCAGGTCTAGAGGGATCCTTATGGACCCCCAATCTCTTTATCATGACATCCTAGTCACCCCACGCTGTCCTACCTTCTGTGTTTTGTGAGATCCACCTACAGGACGTTGTTTTTTTTGACCTAACACATTAATCTTTTACTTCAGAGGTGAGATTAGGATTTGTTTTCTAACCTTGAGCCCATGCAGTCGCCTTCCTTCCTTTCTCCGCCCCCTTTATCCCCCTCATCCCCCGTTGCGAAACCCACTCCAACCAATCACCTGTCCTTCTGCTTTACTGTTCCATCACACGGCTCCACTTTCTAAACCCAAATACCAGTCCTACCCACGACCTCTTCATCGTCGCCCTGAGGCATCCTATTCCCACTGGGCACTTGTGTTTCGCAAAATCTCCTTTACCACAACCCCTTAATGGATACCCACACCCCGTCCAATCCCTTTCCTCCCATTTAGGGGAGTGCAGAGTAGAATAAAAATGCTTGTCTTAATAAGACCCTTTTACCACCTTTTCCTTTTCCCCGTCTGCCCACCCCCATCCCTGGCTCTCTTTTTTTACACACTTTCTTCTCGGAACCTTAAGCACCCCGCGAGGCACCCTGACAAGACCATACAGTTCGTTCTTCCCAAGTTTAGGAAGACCAGACCTGACGTTTTAACCCTAATCCCTTCTTCTAATTCACCACTTCCGTCGCTTTACATTAACCCTACGGTACGTTTACGCAAGAAAGGGGCAAATTTTTTTTGTCCCTGTTACAATAGCCATACTTTGCCGCTCTTTTGTAGAACCGAATTCCGTTTTTTCTTTTTCCAACAACAGGCCTTGACAATTTAAACCCCACCTCGAGTTTGTTCCTTTCAGAGTTTATTCCTCCCCTCCCCCCCCGGAGACTCGGCCCCCGTACATTTAAAGAAACTCTCGAGACCTAAAATGTAGTATTAGGTGGTCAGCCCGACGCCCGCCCTTCTAAACTCCTAAAAGTATATTCCGAAGTAGTTCTGCTGATTCTTTCTGCCTGCCTCCCTCACCATGTCCCCCTGGTACAATTGTAGGACCCATCTTTTTCTTGACGTGGTTCTGACTTCCTCCGCTAACAAATTTCTCACCTCCCCTTTTTGTTGTTGAGATTTTTTGAACCGCGATTTAATTGTAGCAACAATTCACTCTGAAAAGCACTTACCCCTATCGGTTTCCACTTTCTATTTGTCTACCTCAAGAGATCGTCCCCCAATGTCAACATTACTTTTAGGTAGTGCGCACTTTTTAGTGCACAGCTGGCGGGTCGCTTAACCGTCATCCCTCCCGTTCACTGCTTCTTCTATGCATTTGAATCTCACCGTTTCTTTCCACCAAATATCTCCGGTGGCGCTCTTTATCCATCCCCCTGCGTGAAAGCGGTTGACCAGTTAAAGAACTTTTTTTTTGCCGTCGACCCCAGGACACTAGACCTTACTTGCCGCTTGCCACCTCTCGGGTCCATTATGTTCGCCTACCCAGTTTTAACCCGGTTAGGTCGGAGCCGACGTAAGTTCCCCCCCTTCTGTTCAGAGGTTGTATCCCCAACTGGCTTGCCAAGTGTCATAAGTGATGGTCTTTTACCCCTCTCCCAATGTTTCGACACTTTTCCTTCTTTCAGACAACTGCCCTCTCTCTTTTCTCGTTTTCCCTTTTCGTCCCGTCTTTTTTTTCTGTCCGGTCGCGAGATGCCAGTGGAGAACCCGCTTCTGTGGCCTATTGAACTTATGTTCTTTATTATAAATCAAGTTGTTCCTCCTCCCTCCCTAAAAGTGCCCCATGTCAACTTTCACCTAAGTTTTCCTTTTGATCCCCACTTCTCCTGAGCTTTCAGCTGAGTCACCAACCAAGTTCCCTCCTGGACTGATAAACCATTCTTCATGCCTTATTTCGCTTTTTTTTCGCGAGGTAGGCTTTTTTGCCACTTCACGAGAAGGAAAAGTAGTATTTTTGATCTTTCTTTGTTTAAACGCATTGCCCCCGATCCCTCCTTTATAATCTGAGTGCTTTTTTACGACAAGTTCCCCAATTAACCTCAAACTCTTCCATGAGTAAATCTTTCAACCCTTTTTAGCAAAGTTCCTTTTTTTTTATTATTTTAGCCCAAAACCTTATGAGCCGCTTCGGATAGAGAGCTGTTGGGCGTCCCTTCGACTCCCCCCCCCTTGTCCCTGTTCCATTTAGAAACTCTGAGACATGCTTGCTTGACCCGAAACCAACCCTCGGTTGCCCCTTTGTGAGATCCCTTGTACCGCAAGCTGGCAACCGGTTGAATTTCCCATGCAAAGGTGAGCTCACGTGGGGTTATACGTTCGGCTCTTTTTCCCCCCCCACTTTGACACCCCCCCCCCTCCACCTTTGGTTTCACTACAATTGCTTAAACAGTTTTCAGCAGTTATATCCCTTTTGTAGGAGATCCCCCTTTTGTTTTGGCCTGAGCCATTCCCTAGCCACCCTTTAGATTCTTTTTCGTCCCCCGGTATTCCTCCTTTGTGTGTGGGGTGGGGTGTGAGGCCCTTTCCCAATCTCTTCCCCAAAGTCCCCTTTAATTTTCCTCACATGCCGCCCAGTGCTGATTTCTTCTTTTTTTCAATAAAGCTTTTTCGATGTTTGCTGAATTCTTTTGCCTTGGGCCGTTTTCTCCCCCTCCAGTCTGTTTCCCCTTCCCCAACCCCCCAGTCGATTTTTTGACCTGTGGTCTCCCCTGATCTGTTTCGAAACGTCAACCCTCTCCTTTTAGTTTAGTCCGCTCTCGTTCCACCTCTTCCCATGTCTTGAGCAGCGTCAACCACCCGTTTGCTACGTTATTGGTTTTTGATAAATCTCTCGTGTTCTTTTCTTCTTGGGCAAGCAACCCTTTGTCAAATCACCTCAGGCCCGGCCCCCCGGAAAGGAATATGATCCTCTCCCCCCCAAAACCAGCCCGTCCCCCCAACTCTCGCTAGTAAAACCTCTGCGCCAGTATATGTGCTCTTCCCTTCGCCTTTAGATGAAGCCACCAGCCAGAATCCTTTTTCTTGCCTGTGACGCTATGTGCTTGAATGGTGAATGAAGTCCCTGGTCTTGAGAAGCCCTGCGATTGCGTTTATTTTCACAGATCACTTCACCTTTTTGGTGTTCAAAAGTGGGCAGTTCTTTCCTGGCGCTTGAACCAGCTTTTTGATTGGTTTACCTGGGGAGTAATTCAAAGCGCCCCTCCCCCTTTTAAGCCCGTCTTCACCCATCGCGTAGATTCGATTTGAAATACTTTGTTGAAGCGGACCCCCACAATTTGCGCCCTGCGGAAATGCTTTTGAAAACGTTTCGCTTCATTGGTTTCTAGGGTCCCAAAATTATCGGTAGCGGAGGTTTCCTGTCCAACGTGCCCGGAGTGACATTCTTCTGTCCCCCGTTTTCCCCTCCACCCTATTCTGATAATCTCTTTTCCTACCCTCCCTTCGTTGTTGTTGTTGTTTTGCCAATCATGGTCTTTTACACCTTACGCTTTGGTCAGTTCAACCACTGCCTTAAAGGCAAGTTTTTATGAACCACACGGTCGCCCCCTCCCGACAGATAATTTGCCCTTCACCAACACCTCTTCTCTCCAATGTCTTGGAATTCCAGCATTTTCCCCTATGTTGGCCGGTTTTGACACAAGCGATTCGACACCAGACGACTCCATCTTCCTGGAGCTTTCCCCTTGTTTAGGCGACACCAGTTCTCCCCCAAATCAAAGTGTGCCCTCTCCTTTCCGGCCTTCCACATTTTTAACCCCACCCCGTCTTTTCCTTTGCCCCTTCTGAGGGGCCCCTCGTCAATTTTCTTCCATTATTTTCGTCACTTGCAGCTTAGGCTTTTGGATTTTCTCGGAAAATTTCATCCCTCACCCCTATCCTTCGCGAAGTTTTCCTTCATTTTTTCTAGGAGCTTAAAGGTGAAGTTGGTAGAATGCTTTGTTTGTGACTTAGAGCAGTGTGGCCGTGTTCTCCTCCCGTATTTAGCTTACCCCTTTTTTGCTCTGGCCCCTTCTACCTTCCAATTCCTTTTAGTTCTGAACCCCCCTCACCGGGTCTTAGCCTTCAATTTCTTGTCACGATTACTTACATTGCGTTCTATTGCACGGGACACCCTTTCAACTCTCTTAGAACCCCACCTTGACGCTGGTTTCCGTTCTACTTCCCGGTAGAATCCCCGGTTTTTTCAACCCTTGTCCCGGCCACTCCATTATTTGTCCGGAGTGGCATTTGACCATCCTGAAGCATCTTTAAACAAACCACAAGCCTCCGATTCCTGAGGAACTTGTGGGCGGCAGGGATATTTTCAACTTCCACTTTTTTTGGCGTCTTGCTTCTTATAATTGCCCCCCAAACTTTCAGTACTAGCTCTGTCATACTCCTTCCCCAAATAATACGTTCTTTTCCACATCTCCTTGGAACCGACCGTTTTTCCTTTTAGCCAAGTAGCCCCCCCCCCACATTGCTTCACACCTCCCTGCGATGGATTCCCTTGTGTCCAGCTCCTGTTTGGTCCCCAAAGGTGGATTGTGTTCACTTTGTGGAAAAACTTTGATCCCCATCTCCCCATTTTTTGGCAACTCGTGGCCCACTGTTGAAAGGAGGATTTACTCTCCCAGGACCTCGCTGGTTTCGTCCACCCCAGCTTTCAACTGGTCTGACGCAACCAATGACCTTTTCCCTCGGAAACCCTCCCAAAAGCTCCTCCTCTGTTCAAATTCTCTTTTTTCCCACTCCACTCTCCCCCAAATTGCTTTCGAAAACAAGGGTTAAGCTTTACAGATTGTTAGTAGGGGTGTTCTTTGAATTTTAAACGTCCCTCTTCTTTAACTCGACGCGGTGCCGCTTTCTTCCTGAGTTGCCCTCCCACTACTACGGGTTCCTGGATAACCGACTCGAGTAAGGAAACTTCCGAGATACAAGGCTATCATGGTTTTTCGCAGTCGGTGCTTTCGGTTTTGGCCTCAGTGGAACGCATTACCCGCTGCGATATCTTTCAACGTTCATTGCCTTTTTTAGTGGGCTTCGGAGACACAACCGCTGATGGTCTCTCAACTACCTTTTTAGGGAAGAACATCCTTTTAGCGCTTCTCTGTGGCATTGTTGACAATTCCTTTGCTTCAAGGGAAAGTTTGTAAAGATCCGAAACCTTTTCTTTATCCCCACTATTCAGGACAGACATTACGTTTACCTAAACTGTCTCTTTAATTTCACCCCTTTTTATTTTCCCAACCCCTCCCCCTTTTGCCCCTTAGGAGAAATTCCCCTTTGTGTGCAACTTTGGAAGGTAACTTAGCAGAGTGCCATGAGTCGGTGGGCGGGCCGTTAATCCCCGTTTAGTCTTTTTCTACCACCTTCTTGAACCTCCCTCTTGCTTGATTTCGGGATCAGCTTTGACCCCCTTAGAGTATTGTTCCCCTGTTTTCCCCTGCCATGAAAGTCAGGCCCCTTTTTTTGATGAAGAACCCGCATGTTAACAAGGTGCTTGCCCACGAGTTTTTAAGCATTGCATTTTGTTATCTTTTCTATAGTTAAGTGAATCAAATATACCATTTGTGACCCTGATTTCCGTGTAGGACCCCTGCATTTTCTAACTGTCCGAACTTCCTCGCGTCACTCTATTCCTAATAATCCGTTGTTCTTTAGTTATTTTTCACAGATGCTCGCACAGGTCGCACACAGTGTCCTTTTATGAGTTCCTAACTTCGATTGTTTTGGTGTTTTTTCGGTCGGCACTCTCCTCGATAAGGAACCTATTGCTACCTCTTATGTAGGGTGGTCCTCCAAGTTTGAGTTCCAAAGCGTCGGGTATGCCCCGACCCTCTGCAAAGGAGGATGGCAAAAGGGGAAGCCATAGCACGGTGCTTTTTTTTTTTTTGTTTTCTAAAAGTTTTTTTTGGGTGTGTTTAGTTGTGCCCGCTACCAATTCGTTTAAAAAGTGTGGCTGTTTTCCATTTTTGTAATCTTGTTTTTTTCCCCCCTCCCAACTTCCTCAGCAAGGGATATGGCGTGCCTCTCTGACCACCCCCATAAGAACGTCTGGCTCGTACTTCCCCCCCCTTCCCACCCCTTAGCTTGCCTACGTCCAAATCGTATTTTTTGCGAGTGGTTTAGAACTCACCCCCTTCTTTTTCAAATTGACTCCTCTCCCCCCCGTTATGATTCTCCGTTGCGTTTGTATGTATGAACTAATTTGGGATACGACCACCCTGAGTGCTTCCGTTTGAATTTTCCCGCTTTGGGTACTCCTGGTAGGGAAGTTGGGTCCTCTAAGATTGCTCTAAACCTCTCGCATGATCCCCCTGCTCTTCACTTTTTTTAAACCGTTGGGAAACTCGCTTTCCTCCTTGGTAGAAGACTCTAAACGTCCCCAGATTTCACGTCTCTACCTTTTTAACTTCTCGTCCGCTTCGTCCCCCCCCTTTCCCGTAAACTTTCCAGACCCCCCAATCCTGACTTGGATAGTAGTCAGCTTCTCTAGTATCCCTTTTTATTACCCCTCCCCCCCATACTTCCCGTCGTAGTTTTTCCCCCTCCCAGTCGGCTACGTTCCCTCGTAGACTGCTCTGCTTTCCTCACCGGTAAAAGTTCAGACCCCCACCTCTAACTGAATTCTTCAAAAGCTAACCACGTTTGTATTCCCCCTCGATTCTTTTTACTTGTTCTTTTTCCAAAAATTGAGAAGCTTCTATAGGGTTGCGGCTCTTTCCCTCTAAACTCCTGGCATTGCATTCGATGTCTTACGCCCTTCGTCTAAATGAACCCATGTCCCCCCCCAACTAGTTCCACCGAAAACACGAAGGACCCCGGGCCCCTCGCCTGCTCTTCAGCCTCGAGTACCTGCAAGCTCAACCCCCGTGACACCCCCCCCCGTGCTTACCCAGTCACCCTACAGGAAGCTTTCTCCACACCCCTTTTGGTGGTTGATACGTTCACTCCCCCCCCTCTCACCCAATTACCATTTGGTTTCGTCCCCGACAAGGATTCTTCCACACAGTTTTTGGTTCCATCCCCCTCTGCCTTTCCTGGTTCCTCCCAAGGGGGTTTTTGCCTTTCCTTCCTGTTTACATGTTCGTTCGAAACCGGTCGGTTTTCGGCTTTTTGCCTGAGAAAAAGTAGGGAGGCCTGGACACGGCGTGGCTCGGAAACTCTTTGCCATGTGGTGTTAATTGTCTTCATTCAGAATCCGCCCAAACCCCCCCTTTCCCCCCTTGTCCGTTGACCCTTTTCCTGCCCTATCGCTTCCTCGGGTTTCCTTTTTCCCAACTCTTTTTTCCAGATGGTTTCCTGCCGTTTTCCACACTGCTGCTGTTGATTTGTCTTTCCAAAAGGAGCCTTTCCCACCACCTTGTCTGCTTCTTGGCCTAGGATTACTTGATCGTCGAAATTTCACCACCCCCGCGCTACACATTTAGCAAGAGCCACTGGCCCAGGTTTCTCGTTTCCCTCCCTGCTTGGACTCTTTCAAAGCACAAAGTGCGGCCCCTTATTGGGTTTTCCTCCCTCACCCGGGGAGGTGAGTCTTGCTCCAGCTCAAACTTTTCCAAAGCTCCCAATTTTTCTTCTCCCACGCCTTGAACGGCTCGGACTTCTCTCCAACCCCAGCTTACCCACGTTCTCTGTCCGCAGACCATCGTTCAACCACTTCGCGCCAGTGATAGTTGGGCTGAGCCTTGCTTCGAAGCCAAGCGAACCGATCGCCCGGTGTTACTCCGATATTAGGAAATTTTTCTCCCAGGTTACGAACTTCCGATTCTTTTCTTGGGCCATATCCCTCCATTTTCAAAGTGGTAAAGTGTTCTTCTTCCCTGGACTTGCTTTCCCTTTTTGTTTATGAGTGGTTAGGTTCCTGCCGCCCCGACAAGTCCTCGTCCCTGGGACCCCGCTCTGCTGCCCCTAGATTCGAGTTATTGAACTGTCGACGCGGCCCCCGTTGTTTCATTCGCCCTTGGAAAAGTGTTCCCTCTCATATGTTTTGTCTCTTTCACCACATCTGTACTTCCGGCGGTCTTTTTTTTTTCCCTACGTGCATGGGAAGCTGCGCGGTTTTCCGGTTTATAATTACACACTCCTTATTCTTTTTTTTTGAGAGAGATAAATATTGTGTAGAGGTTATCCCTTTTTCCTAGAATCGTGCCTTTCCCTGGCCGTGCGTCCCTCGCTTTTGCTCACCAGTGAATATTTTCCCGTTCCCTTCCCATTTCCTCCCCCTGTCCCCACCATTGGCGAAAAGTATAGAAAGAAGTCACTCTTTTTTCCGGTCCTCTGTTCCTTTTTTTTGGCAGTTTACTCCTTCCCACACAGTTCTCCCACTGAACTCTTTCCAGGCTCCCACCTGTCCACCCATTTAACACCAAACCCCTTTTCTGGGCCCCGACCTCGTATACCCCACTAGAACGGAACCATTTAATACCATTCCAATCATCATACGTACCCCTCCACGCAAAGGTCTTTTTCCTGGATTTGAGCAGCCAAGGCGACCACCTCACCCCCCCCCCACCCACTATCACCATTACCCAGAGACAGCATTTTTCGAATAAAGTGTCGCGCAGAGTCCCTTTCCTTTCCTTTTTTCTAAGGCTGTTTGGCGTGCGTCTCCAGGGGCCTCTCCTCTCCCGTACAGATATTGATTTAGTTTGACCAACCTGTCTCCACGTTTGCCCCAATACGCCAAACCCCGGTCCGTTGTATTGATGTACAACATTCCCTCCAGCAAGTCCCCTTGGATGAACTTTTTTCCACTTCCTGTTGGTTGTCATCGGAAATGGAAGCGCGGCAACCCCCAATTTTTAAGTTTATCTCTTTTGAAATACCTATTTCCTTGTCCGCCTCGTACTTGTTTGGCAACTTCCTCCCTTGTTTTGACCGCCAGCCGTTGACAGCGGATTTTCACCCATCGAAGTTTCCCTTCCTCACCCCCCCTTTGCCTCCGCCCGCGAAAGGAATGGGATATAAAATCCCTTTTCCTTTTTGGGATATTCGTTGACCTTACTCACCTGGCTCACACCCCCCCCCCCCCAACCCTCCGGAAGCGTTCCGTTTTTTCAATCTGGGTTCCTTCACTCCTATTTCTTTACACCTTTCTTCTTTTTCCAAATTTGCTTTTCCCCCCCCTTGACCCGAAAGGTAAAAGATGAAACCCTTTGGATTCCAATCCTGCGCTGGCTGGCCCCCTCTGCATTCTTTGGTCATACAAGGTGTTTACTTTTTGCCCCCCGTGGTGGATTTTTTGTTTTTCATCATCCCGAAACAAACCTGAATATATTTTGCCAGACTCTCCCTCTTATTGGAATGCCACTTGTTTCCCGAGTTCCCAGCGGACTAAAAATGAAACTTTTGGTCCCTTACCGCATCCTTTTCCGGGCCTAATAGGGAGTTATCAGTGCGCCTGCCAGGAGATTGATCGGACAAGTCCTCCCCCCCGCTCCTTTTCCTAGGATACACTTCTTTTTCCAATTCACACCCCCCCCCACTTCTTTTTTTTGCGTTCTTTTTCCACGGGGCCCCTTTGAATAAGATTGAGAGTCGTTTTTCTCTTCTTCACCCGACAATTTTCCAGATGACGCGGGCCTTTATGTTTTTTTTACCCCTCACCCCCCCCCCTCCTTACGTTGTTTGGCGCTTTGGGTTCCCACAGACCGCTACCGCTTAAAACTACTTAGGCGTGATTTTTAGACAGTCCTTCATAGGTTGGGACTCATAGGCGTCATGTACCCGAGTTCATCCGTATTCAATGAGAATATTTTCGGACGAGGCGTCCCCCGTCCTTTCGATCCCCCTCTCTTCATAAGGTAATATCCCTGGGACCATTGGTCCGATTTTCCCTTTGCTTATTCGTAAGACCCCCATTCGCGGCGCCCCAACACGTTTTCCACTCTCCTCAAAATTCTTATTTAATCCCCCCCACTTTTTGCGCCCCCTACTGAAGGTTTCTCCACTTCAATACCATCCCTGTCTGAGATAAATGTAACACCCCCTTTGATCCCACTCTTCCCATCCGAAGCTCAATTTTTTTTTCCCATACCGGGACAACCTTGGTCATTTCCCCGCCCCCTCGGGCCTCGATGGGGAAGATAGGAGGAATTGTCATTCTGTGTTTCTCCCCCCCCCCAACAGTGAGGGCCCAAAACCGATCTGTTGGCCCTAAGGATGATTTCCTGCCCCCTAGAAAAACTGGATTTGGGAAAAAGACGGCTAGCTTTCAACCGTTGCCAGTTGATGAACGCAGTGCCTTCTGCGCCTACGCTCTCCATAGAGTCCCCAAGAAAATTTAACAAGGTTCATCCACGCCCCATCCACCCGCAGCCAACCAATCACCAACCGGTCGTCAGGAGTTTTTCCTCTCTTCATGGTCTGCCTTCACACTCGACCAATGGCCCCCCCCTCTGTCCTTGGTCATTTCATGTAGTTCTTTGAGAGAGAAGTCTCCCCCCGCTTTCA